>Ga0335074_10010589_pt1 | contig 12905 bp, 16 predicted proteins | sample Lox_Sample_23_FD_206715 | JGI IMG/M metagenome (GOLD analysis project Ga0335074, IMG submission 206715) | Soil microbial communities from Loxahatchee National Wildlife Refuge, Florida, United States - Lox_Sample_2.3 | ecosystem: Environmental > Terrestrial > Soil > Wetlands | place: USA...
TCTGCAGGGCGACGATCGCCACGTCATCGCGCAGCCCCGTCAGTGGAACCAGGTCCGCCACCGCGGCCACACACGCCTCCTCGGGAGAAACCGCGCCCTGCACCGAGGTGGCCAGCGCCTCGATGCCCTCGCTGAGCGGAATGCCGCGCCGCTCCACCAGACCGTCCGTGTACAGGAACAGGATGTCCTCGCGCTCGAGCGCAAACTCGTGCTCGGCACAGCGACCGTAGGGAAACGCCCCCAGCGGAGGGGCCGGTGTCACGTCGATCACCCGCGTCCCCGACGGGGTGATCACGACCGGAGGCAGGTGCCCGGCAGCCGCGTACTGGACGCTCGAGGCGTACGGGTCGAACACCGCGTACGCGGCGGTCGCCATCGCGGGCTCGTTGAGCGACTGCACGAACCGGTCGACCAGCTCGAGCGTCCGGCCGGGACCGTGGCTCTCGATCGCGTAGGAGTGCAGCGCCGTTCGCAGCCGCCCCATCAACGACGCGGCCGGGACCCCGTGGCCGACCACATCGCCGATCACCAGACCGACGCGTCCCCGCGGGAGCTCGATGACGTCGTACCAGTCCCCGCCCACCTCCTCGCGGGCGGGAAGGTAGCGCGCCGCGAGCGTGGCCCCGACGAAGCTGCCCAGGCGCTTCGGGAGCAGGCTGTGCTGGAGCGCCACCGAGACGTTGTGCTCGTGCTCGAGCCTGGCCGCCAGGCTGGCGCGCTCGATCGCCGGGGCGGCCCGGGCCGTGGCGAGTTGCAGGATCGCGACGTCGTTCTGACCGAAGGTCCGGGGCCTCAGCGAGCCGACGTGCATCACCCCGATCAGGTGTCCCTCGACGATCAGGGGCGCCCCAAGGAGCGAGCGGATGCCCTTCTCACGCAGGATCGGGTTCAGGATGTCGGCGTGGTCGACGTCGGCGATGAAGATCGCCACACGCTCGGCGGCGATCCGCCCGGCAAAGCCTCGCCCGATCGGGATCCGGACACCGCGCTCGACCTCCTCCTCGATTCCCTTGGCGGCGCGCGCCACCAGCTGCTGGGCCTCCTCGTCGAGCAGCAGAATGGCCACCGTGTCGACATCGAGGGCTTCCTGGGTTCGGTTCAGGAGCTCGTCGAGCAGCCTGTCGAGCGGCAGCTCGGACAGTGCCGGATCGCTGAACCGGTAGGAGGCGCGGACCTGATCGGGCGCATCGACGATCGGCTGGGCCGCCTCGAGCGCGATCTGTCCCGGCCCAAGCCTCGGACGGCGGGTTCGCGTCGCGGGTGACTCGGCCACGGGCTGAAGTGTGCCTCAACCCTGGGTGTGAGGCGACACAAGCTTTCGATAGATGACAAAAGCGGCCGCTACAGGCTCAAAGGGGCGCCCGCCGGCACCACGAGCACCGAACCACGCGACGCGCTGTTCAGCAGCGTCCGGGTCGCGCCGCTCAACGTGATTCGCGCCGGTGAGGCACCCGGCTGAGAGCCGACCACGATCAGATCGACCGGCGCACTGCCCAGCTCCACCCTGCTCGCCCCAAGGCTGGCCGCCAGGGCCTCGGCGGTCGCCTCGGCCGCGGCGTCCCCGCCGGGCGCCACCGCAATCGAGGCGATCTCGGCGTCGCCTGCGCTCCGGAGCCCGGCCGCCGCCACCGCGATCGCGACCGACCCACCGTCCAGCAGGCGTTCGGCGCTCGTCCCGGGTTCGGCTCGACCCGGCGAGGTGCGGTAATCCGAGCCGAACACGATGGCCGCGGCGTGCTCGGCCGCGGCCAGCTGCTCCAGGCCCTCTCCGGTCGAGCCGCTGAAGATGACGTGCTTGGGGATGTCCGGTTCCTCGAGCCACAGCGCGCCCTGCTCGAGGCGGCGGACCGCATCGTGCTGGGCGAGCTCCTCGCGCGCCGGGTCGAACTCGTGCGAGTGGCGGATGTAGGCCAGCGAGAGCGAGGCACCGGTGCGCGCGAGCAGCCGCCCCAGTGCCAGCGCGTCGTCGTCGTTGGGCGTCCCGTCGTAGGACACGATCAGTTCCGAGCTCATGCGACGGGAATCCTCCGCGAGGACGCCGCCGCCCGCATTGGCCATCCGGACAATGATCCGGCGGCGGCGATGTCCAAATGCCAGGACGGGACAGGCCTCGCGCGTCCCGCCCATACATCGATCCTCGGTCTGCCGTTACGACCGGCGCCGGAACAGGCCGGCCAGTCCGCCGGACCGCCGTCGGGACGTCGCGGCGGTGTCCTGGGGGTACACGGTCCCAGCCGGCCCCATGTCGGTGGTTGCCCGCGGCTCGTCAGCGAGGGGCCGATCAGCGACGGGCTCATCGGCGATGGGCTCATCGGCGACCGGACCCCGATCGGCCATCGTGGCCGGCTCATCGGCCACCGGACCCCGATCGGCGACCGGCGCCCGCTCCTCCTCAGCCAGCGGAGCCCGATCTTCAGCCAGGGGAGCCCGCTCCTCGGCCAGGGGCTCATCGGCCACCGGGGCTCGGTCGAGCGCCGGATCCCGGTCAGCGACTGCCGCGCGCTCGGCGACCGGCGCCTCGGCGACCGGCGTCTCGGCGACCGGCGTCTCGGCGACCGCGGCGGCGTCGGCGACCTCCGCCACCACCCGTGGCCGCGAGACGAAGCGTCCCATGGCAAACGCCGCGAGGCCGATGATCAGCGCGCCGAGGCCGTAGAAGTAGCCGATCCACTCGAGCATCTGCCGGGTGTGGCCGCCCATCGGGGCGCCGATGGCGTAGATGTTGTGGTGCCAGAGGATGCTGACGGTCGGGCCGATCGCGAACCACACGCCGGCGGCCAGCGCCACCCAGCCGGCGGTCAGCCCTCCGACGCGGGTGTGAGCTCTCAACAGCATGAGGCCGCCGATGACGGCCACCGCCCCGGGCACGACGTTCATCCACAGGCGCTGCGTCGTCCAGTGCCAGTGCTGGTAGCCGCCGAAGGCGTAGTGGAAATAGGGCCCGATGAACGGGATGAGGCCGCCCCAAACCCCGAGTAGCAGAATCAGGAAACCGCTCATGGCGCCGGTGGTGCGCGGCAGACGGAGGACCTCGGTGCGCCGAGCCGGCGTCCTACGTGTTGTGCCGCTTACGGTTGACATGCTTCCTGACTACCCAATGGGCGACGGGGTGAAGCCGGGTGTTCACGCCGTGCATGAACGCTGCCGGCCGGCCCGTCAGGCCGGCGGTGGGCGCCGGTTATGATCGACGCATGCCCGACCGCCTGCATTTCACCGAGTCAGACGAGGCCAACGCGCTGATCGCCTCGGATCCGATGGCGCTGCTGATCGGCTTCGCGCTGGACCAGCAGGTTTCGGTCCAAAAAGCCTTTGCCGGCCCGCTGGCGATTCGCCAACGGGTGGGCACACTCGACCCGGCCGTCCTGGCCGAGACCGACCTCGACCCGGTGTTCCGCGAGCGGCCCGCCGTCCATCGGTTTCCCGGGTCCATGGCCCGGCGGGTCCAGGACCTGGCCGCCTACATTCGCGACAACTACGACGGCGATGCCGGGCGCGTCTGGACCGATGCGGCCGACTCCACAGAGCTGCGCGCGAACCTGTCGGCGCTGCCCGGCTTCGGCGAGATGAAGATCAAGGCTCTCGGCGCCGTGCTGGCCAAGCGCTTCGGGGTGCAGGCCGCTCAGGACCTGGTCCCCTGGCATCCGACGCTCGGGGATGTCGACTCGGCCGAGGCCCTGGTTGAGTACCAGACGGCCAAGCGGGCTCACAAGGCCGAGTGGACGAAGGCAAGGGCCGGGGCGCCCGCGAGCGGATAACCGGCTCGCTCGATCATGGCGCGCCTCGTCGGCATCAATCATGTGGCGCTCGAGGTGGGCGACGTCGACGACGCGCTCGCGTGGTACGGGCGCTTCTTCGAGTTCGAGCTGCGCGGACGCCACGGCAGCCGGATGGCGTTCATCGACATGGGCGACCAGTTCATCGCGCTGTCCGCGGGACGCGTACAGGCGGCCGACGAGAGCAGGCACTTCGGCCTGGTCGTCGATGACAAGGAGGCGGTCCGCAAAGCGCTCCTGCAGGGTGGCGTCGCGGTCCAGGGCTCAGGGTCACTCGACTTCTACGACCCGTGGGGCAACCACGTTCAGGTTGTCGACTACCGCGACATCCAGTTCTCCAAGACGCCCGCGGTGCTGGGCGCAATGAGCCTTGACCGTCTCGGCAAGACCGAGGCGGCGCAACGCGAGATCCGCGAGCGCGGGCTCGCCGGATGATTGATTCCGCGGGCCGTACCGACGAGGCCTTCGGCCTCGCGGCCGGCTAACCCCGCCAGCTGACCGACAGTTCGTCGCGCCGGCCGAAGCGCTCGAGGTGCGAGCCAACCACCCGCTCCATGCGCTCGTGCTGCTCGCTGTCGGGCGCGGTGACCGCGAGACGCAGGGTCCCGTCCACCGCGTGCAGCTCACAGCGACCGAAGTCGAATTGGATGTACCCGGTGTCATCGCCAAACGAAGCGTCGGTCTTGTGACCGAAGTGCTTGCACAGCTGGCGCATGTACGCGACCGGCTTGTCGGTCAGGACCTCTGCGTGTGACGTGATCTCTGCCATCGGAGCGACACCCAGGGTAGCGGCTGCGAAAACACCAGGTTCACGGCGAGCGCCGCCGTTCCGCACACCCCGATCAGGACACCCATCGGCACCGCGTCGTGCGATCCCGCGAGCCCGACGAGCGGGGCGACCAGGGCGCCCGCCCCGAACTGGCCCATGCCGAGCAGGGCCGAGGCGCTCCCGAGCGTCCCCTCCTGCTCGGCGAGCGCCACGGCGGTGGCGTTCGGGAACACGAAGCCGACCGAGCAGAGGACCACGAACAGCGAGATCAGGAGCGGCACCAGACCGAAGTGGGCCAGGGTGGCGATCAGCGTCCCGACCGCGCCGACGACGAGCGCGAGCAGCCCGAACCTGAGAAGGGCGGCGGGACCGACGCTCGTGACGAGCCGTCCGCTGAGCTGCGAGCACCCGATCAGCCCGGCCGAATTCACGGCGAAGATCAAGCTGAAGCCCTGGGCGGAGACGCCGTAGACGTCCTCGAGCACGAACGAAGAGCCGGCCAGGTACGAGAACATGGCGGCGGCCGCCAGGGCCATCGACGTGGCCGGCGCGATGAAGCTGCGGTCGCGCAGCAGAGCGCCGAAGGTGCGCAGCGTGCTGTGAAGGCCGCCCCCATGGCGCCGCTCGGGCGGGAGCGTCTCGGGCAGCCACAACAGCGTGACCAGGAGCAGCGGCACGCCGATCGCGGCCAGCACCACGAAGATCCCGCGCCACGAGGTGATCGCCAGCACCTGACCGCCGATCAGCGGTGCGAACACGGGCGCCACCCCCATCACCGCCATCAGCAGCGCGAACACTCGGGCCGCGACGACGCCGTCGAACAGGTCGCGAACAACTGCGCGCGCAATGACCACGCCGGCGCCGCCGAGCGCTCCCTGGATGAAGCGCAGTCCGATCAGCACCCAGATCGACGGGGCGAACGCGCAGGCCAGCGATGCCGCGATGTAGCCGACCAGCCCGGCCACGAGCGGCCGGAGCCGCCCCCGCGAATCGCTGAGCGGACCGGTGAACAGCTGCCCCGCCGCCAGGCCGAGCATGCAACCGGTCAGCGTCAACTGTCCGGTCGACGCCGAGGCACCGAGGTCACGGGTGAGCGCCGGCAGCCCGGGCAGGTACATGTCCATCGACAGTGGCCCGAACGCCGACAGTGCCCCGAGGACGAGGATCAGTCGCCGTCCACCGGATGACGGTCGGGGCACCCGCTGGCCGAGGAGACCGAGGCCAAGCACCGACCGCTCAGGCGCTCGAAACCGAAACGCCGGTCGGCGCCTGGGTGAGCCGGCCGAACACTCCGAACACGAAGCCCCCCAGCAGCCGGTCGATCCGGCTCTGTTGATGGCCCAGACGCTTGATCCCGGCGGGGACAACGGTGAAGCCGGACCGCGCTGCCGCCCGAGCCTGCTCACAGAGGTCCGGAGGGTGCAGCGACAGCGCCACCCGCTCGCCGGCTTCGTACCCGGCGACCCGACGGTTCAGCGCGGCGCTCGCCCCGTCGACGAGCGCCGTCCAGGTGCGCTGCTGGGCCTTTGATCCGGTTTGCAGACTGGCCGGGACGACGCCCGGACACGCCGACTCCACGTGCCCCACCAGGGCATCGGCGGACGCTTCCAGCTTCTCGTGGAGCGCAATCACCGTGCTTGAGAGCCGCATCTCCGCTGCGCGCCAGTTCCTCATCGGTGGGCGCAACGCTATGCGATCAGGACTTCGGCGGGAGGCTGCGGGCGTAATCCACGCCAACGGACACCCAGCGCTCGAGCTCCTCGGGGCTCTCGAGCGTCTCCGCGTCCACCCGGAGCCAGCCGTCCATCGCGCGCCCGCGCATCTCAAACCGCCCGACGCCCGGCTCGCGCACGAGCGCGTCGGTCTCCTCCGGGTCGCACCGGAGCAGCAAGCCGCCCTGCCCGCTCGCGCTCACGGACATGTTCCCGCCGATGAGGAAGGCCAGGCCGCCGAACATCTTCTTCTCCACCACGTCATGATCCGTCGCCAGTAGCGCACGGATCCGATCGGCGAGATCCTCGTCGTAGGCCACGGGCGGATTATTGCGACCCCGGAGGTGAGCGATGGCAACGGGACGATGCCTGTGCGGCGCGGTCCGTTACCGCGTGGACGGCGGGCTGCGCGACGTACTGATCTGCCACTGCGAGGAGTGCCGGCGCTGGCACGGTCATGTCTCGGCCTGCACCGCGGCCAGGCGCGAGGACCTGGTCGTGGTGCAGGAGCGGGGCCTGCGCTGGATCGACAGTCCGCGCAGCGACGCCGGCGCCCGCCGCGGCTTCTGTGCCGAGTGCGGCTCGAGCCTGTTCTGGGATCCGCCCGGACGGCCGACCATCAGCATCGCCGCCGGGACCCTGGATGACCCCACCGGACTGCGTGTCACGGGTCACTGGTACGTCTCGCAGGCCGCCGACTACTACGAGCTGCCGGCGGACGGGACTCCCCGGCACGAGCGCAGCGCCGAGGCCACCTACCCCGGACGCGCCTGACCGCTGTACTCCTCGTTGGGCAGCATGTTCGTCGCCATCGCCATGCGGTTGGTCAGGTTGTACATCGCGGCCAGCTCGGCGACGTCCCACGCCTCCTCGAGTGTCAGTCCCGCGTCCAACAGCGTCTGCAGGTCGGCACGCGTGATCTCACGCGGTCGCAGCGTCAGTTTCTCCGCGTAGGCGCAGATCGCCACGCGACGCGGGTCCAGGTCCGCCCGGCGCCAGTCGTAGGAGATGCGCTCGCCGAGCACCGGATCGCCCAGTTCCTGGCGCAGCGCCGCGCCGTGTGCGACCAGGCAGTAAAGGCAGCCGTTGGCCGCGCTGACCACGACGGCCACCATCTCGCGATCGGCGGCGCTCAAATTCTCGGTCGGCTCGTGCAGCTGCCGGTAGTGAGCGAACCACGCGCTCAGTCGCTCCGGTCGGAACGACATGACACGGAACACGTTGGGAACGAAGCCGAGCCGCTCGCGTGCCTTGGCGAACAGGCCCTGCAGGCCGGATGGCAAGTCGGCCTCGCCGGGGACTGGGAACCACGAGCCGGTCTCGGCCGCTGCGTTGGACTTCTGAGCTGTATCGGACATGCCCCGCATTGTCCCCTTCGCGTCCGTCATGGACGGCCGCTCGGACGTTCGTAGATGTCGAATTGCAGCTGCACGGTCATCCCGACGCGCTCGTACACGCGAAGTGCCCGCGGGTTGTCCGAGGCGACCATCAGCATCGCCTCCCGGAGCCCCGCCAGAGCAAACCCCGCGAACGCGCGCTGCAGCAGGACGGTCCCGATCCCCTGCCGTTGATGCTCCGGATCCACGGCGAGAATCGCCACGAAGCCAACTCCTTCTTCGTCTCGGCGGCGGGCGAGCAGCGCGGCCACGATCCGAGCGTCGCGCTCGGCGACCAGGCTCAGCCCGGCGTCGAAGTCGTGCGCCTCCAGGTGCTCCTCGCGGAACAGCTCAAGGGACTCGGGCAAGTAGTCGGGCGCGCCGGCGAAGCTGGCTGCGTCGAGCGCGTGCAGACTGGGCGCGTCACGGGCCACGTCGACGGAGCGCAGATGCACGCCCTCCGGCGGTGGCGCAGGCGCGCCGACCGCCTCGAGTGGGCGGATCAGGCGCCAGTAGCTGCGGGCCCTCGTGTATCCAGCGCGCGTGAGCAGCGCTCGGGCGGTCGCGTTCGTCGCCGCGACCCATTGCCGGTGCAGCGGATGTCCATGCGCGCGCTCCCGCCCCTCGGCCCAATCGAGCAGGCGCCCGCCGATCCCGCGCCCCTCGTACTCCGGCGCGACCACGGCCAGCGTGCCGTGCCGCCGGACCTCCGCGTAGGCGACGATACGGCCGGCCTCGACCTCGACCACTCGCGCGTCGTCCTCGAGCTCCAGCTCGGCTCCCTGCCAGTCCTCGCGTAGATCCTCGAGCCGGTGGATCGGGGCGCCGACATCGGCCATCTCGCGTGCCGCGAACACCGCCAGCACGGCTGGCGCGTCATCGAGCACGGGTGCGCGGAACCGCATCGGCGCCATACCTACTGGATGGCGCCGTCGTCCGCAATGCGTCAGACCTGCAGCAGGCTCAAACCGGCTAGAAGCTTGGTCCGGCCCTTCTTGTCGGTCGCCACCGCGGCGTCGACCTCAGATGCTGGCACGGCGCCGCCGTGCGCCGCCACGACGTCGGCCCGCAGCGAGCTGTACGCGCTGGCGATCAGCCCGAGCCCCTTGACGATGTCCTTCTTGCCCTTTCGGCCCTTGGCCGAGGAGGCGGATTCGTGGGACAGCGCCTTCTTCAGTGCGTGCAGGTCGGAGACCTCGTGCTTGAGCGCGCGCTCGAGCGGCTTGGGCTTGCCCTTGGGGTATTCGCTCAGGCCCTTCTTGACCGCGCTCTCGTCCTTGACGATCTTCGGCGCGTAGACGTTCAGGGTCGTGCGAATGTCGTTGTCGCTCGCCTGCGCGGCCGCGACTGGACCGGCGAGGACCGCACACACGAGTACCCCTGACAGGGCCCAACGACGGCGAACTGAGCGTGGCACTTGACTCCTCCTATGGCTGCATGCTGGTCCCCGCGCGAGGACGGTATCCCCGCCCGCGTTCGTCCTAACCGCTCAGGACGGCTCAAGTTGCGCGTCCGGGAAGCGCGGCGGAGCGGAGCGGTAGGTCGGCAGGGTAACGGACAGCCCGATCGGGTTGCGGGCGAGCTCGATCGCGGTGCCGTCCTCGCGGTCGATCGACACGGTCGGATCCAGCCCCAGCCCACGAGCGAGCTCGAACGCCCCGCCGATGTCGTTGACGACGCCGGCGGGAACCCTCGCCTCGGTGAGCTCACGCGCCCAGGCGGCGGCATCACGCGTCTGGAGGCGTTCGACGAGCCTCGTTCGCAACGCGACCCGGTTCTGGACTCGCGCCTTGTTGGTCTCGAAACGAGGATCGCGAGCCAGCTCGGGCATCTCGAGCACCTCGCACAGGGCCACGAACTGCCGATCGTTGCCGATGGCCACGACGATCTCTCGATCGGCGCACGGCAGCGGTTCGTACGGCGCGATGCTCGGGTGCTGGTTGCCCATCCGGACGGGCACCACGCCCCCCACCGTGTAGGCCGACGCTTGGTTGACCAGCCCCGCCAGGAGCGAGGAGAGGAGATCGACCTCGACCCGCTGGCCCTCGCCGCTGTCTCTGCGGTACTCGAGCGCGGCCAGGATCCCCACCGTCGCGAACAGGCCGGCGAGCACGTCGACCATCGCCACGCCGACCTTCTGCGGCTCCCCGTCGGGCGCTCCGGTGATGCTCATCAATCCACCCAGGGCTTGGATCAGCAGGTCATAGCCCGGTAGCGCTGCGCCCTGGCCGCGGCCGAACCCGGTGATCGAGCAGTAGATGATGCGTGGATTGGTGTCCCGCACCGTCTCGTAGTGCAAGCCGAAGCGCTCGGTCACGCCCGGTCGGAAGTTCTCGACCAGGACGTCGCTTTCCCGTGCCAGTTCCCGGGCCCGCGCGAGATCGGCCGGGTCGGTGAGGTCCAGGACGAGGCTGTCCTTGTTGCGGTTCACGGACTGGAAGTAGGTCGCGTCGCCCGCCTCGTCGTAGGGCGGCCCCCACTGGCGCGTCTCATCGCCGCCCGGCGGCTCGATCTTCGTCACCACCGCGCCCAGGTCGGCCAGCATCATCGTCGCGAAGGGACCCGCGAGCACGCGGGAGAAATCCAGGACCTTGAGGTCGGCGAGCGCGGCCGGCATCCCCCAACTCTTTCACGCCGCAGCCCTCCCCCGCCCCCGGGTGGCTCGAGAAACCGGAATGTGTGCGCCGGCTCCTCGAGCCAGATCAATCGCCTAGTGGTCGCAGTTCCCGCCCTGCTGCGACTGGGTCGACTGCTGCTTGGCCTGCGCCGCCTGCTGGCTGCTGCTCGGCGCCTGCTGCTGGTTCTGCCAGCCCCAGTAGTGATGGTGGTGGTGATGCCAGCGGCGGGCGTAGCCACGGTCGGCGTACTTCGCGCTCACCTGCTGCGACTGCGCGCCCGGCTGAGCCTGCGGATTGCTGGTGCTCGTCGGCTGGGTGCACGCGGCCGCCGGGGCGGCTGCGGTGAGCGCGAGCACGGCCGCGGCGGACATGCTCTTCACGGCATGGCGAATCATCTGTCCTCCTCGGGTTGACGACAAGGCGCCGGAGCAGGTGGCAGCGCAGCGCAAAGCAGCACGTACCGGCCCTGCCCGACGTGCTTGGAGCCTTCCCAAGCCGGCGGTGTCGTCGCCCGCGACACCCCAAAGCGCAACGCCTCGCCGACGAAACGCCTCGATTCGCCACACCTTTTGATTTAGGCCCTGACGCGGGCCGCCGGCTACGCCGCGAGCTCGCCCTCGCCCTGGGTTATCGCGTTGACGAGTTCGCCCAGCACCGCCCCGGAACGGGCGTTGTCGATCTGGCAGGTGCCGGCTGCCGCGTGGCCCCCGCCACCGTAGGCGAGCATCAGCGCGCCGATGTCGACCCGCGAGGAGCGATCGAGGATCGAGCGACCCACCGCGAACACGGTGTTCTGCTGCTTCAGGCCCCACAGGACATGGACCGAGACCGTGCAGTGCGGATAGAGCGCGTACACCAGGAACCGGTTGGCCGGGTGGATGACCTCCTCGTTGCGCAGGTCGAGCACCACGACACGGCCGTGCCCGGTCGAGCAGCGCGTGATCTGCTCCACCGCCGCCTCGGCATGTTCGCGGTACAGCGCGACCCGCTCGGCGACGTCGGGCGAAGCCAGGATCTCCTCGATCGACATGTTCAGGCAGCTGTCGATCAGCTGCATCATCAGCTGGTAGTTGGAGATGCGGAACTCGCGGAACCGGCCGAGGCCCGTCCGAGGGTCCATCAGGAAGCTGAGCAGGATCCAGCCCTGCGGGTCGAGGATCTCGGCGTTCGAGAGCTGCGCGGCGTCGGCGCGATCGACCGCCTCCATCATCTCGAGGCTGACGCGCGGAAAGCGCTCCGCGCCCCCGAAGTACTCGTACACCACACGAGCCGCGGAGTCGGCCTCGGCGGCCATGACCCGGTTGTCCCGGTCCCCGACGACGCGGAGCCGTTCGGAGGCGTGGTGGTCGAACGACAGTGCCACCTCGGGGCGGTACGGGAGGTTCGTCGTGATGTCGTCGGCGGTCAGCTCGACCTTCCCGTCCTGGACATCCTTGGGGTGGACGAACAGGATGTCGTGGAGGAGGCCCAGCTCCTTGAGGAGGGCGGCGCAGACGAGACCGTCGAAGTCGCTCCGGGTGACCAGGCGATAGGTGCGTTTTGGATCGATAGCGGAAGTCGGCATGAGTCGTTCGTCGTCGCCGCGGCGCTCGAGCTTGACAGCGGGGCGGCTGCGCGGACGAGTGGCAGGGACTAAACGCCGGCCCGGGCGGCGACGAGCTGGGCGTGGCGATCGCGCTCGGCGCAGGCGAGTTGATCGACGCGCTCGTTGAGCTCGACGCCGGAGTGCCCGGCCACCTTCACCCACTCGATCTCGTGGCGCGCCACCTCTTCAAGCAGCTCGAGCCACAGCTCCCGGTTCTTGACCGGCTGCTTCCCGCGCGTCGCCCAGCCATTGCGTTGCCAGCGATCCAGCCATCCGTTCGTGAACGCGTTCTTGACGTAGGAGGAGTCGAGGTGAACCCGTACGCGGCAGGGGCGAGTCAGGGCTCTGAGGCCCCGGACGACACCGGTCAGCTCCATCCGGTTGTTCGTGGTGAGCGCCTCGCCGCCGGACAGCACGCGTTCGTGCGTGCCCGTGCGCAGCAGCGCCGCCCAGCCGCCCGGACCGGGATTGCCCGAACATGCGCCGTCTGTCCAGAGCTCGATCTCGGTCACGGCGCGCAGGCTATCGACGCCGCAAGCGTCCTCCGCAGGGCCGCGCGTCAGTAGGCGTCGTTAGTGGTGCTCAGAGCGCCCGATTTGATGATCACGGCCCAGATCACTGCCGCGACGATGCTGACCAGAACGATCCATACCCAGTGCTTCGACTTTGCCCGAACGCCGAGGCCAATCCCCATGAGGAAGCCAATCGGCGGGAATGCCGCGGCCAGGATGTAAGCGAGGACGACGACTCGTTCGGTGGTGATCCGCGCGCGCGGATCGGAGCCGTTCCTTGAGGCGGAGTCTGTTGGCAACCCGCGCCGATCGTAGTCGATGACTCCACGCCCTCCGGCGCCTGAGCTCAGACGGCGTCGGCCAGATCGGCGTCCCACCACTCCCGGTGAGCCAGCGAGTGATCCGCACCGAACCCGAGCCCCTGGGCCGCCTCCGCCCAGCGCCGCTGCACGAGCTCACAGACCGGGGCGTCGAACTCCGAGCCTTCGGCCAGGCCGGCGGCGATCGTGACGTCCTTCGCGAGCAGGCCGAGCGCGAAGCCCGTGGCGTAACGGCCGGTG
>Ga0335074_10010593_pt1 | contig 12902 bp, 10 predicted proteins | sample Lox_Sample_23_FD_206715 | JGI IMG/M metagenome (GOLD analysis project Ga0335074, IMG submission 206715) | Soil microbial communities from Loxahatchee National Wildlife Refuge, Florida, United States - Lox_Sample_2.3 | ecosystem: Environmental > Terrestrial > Soil > Wetlands | place: USA...
CATCGCTACGCCGGTCCTGGCGGACCTGAAGGAGCGGGAGCCGCAGTACAAGCAGTTGGCCAAGCAGGTCGCGCTGCGGGAGTCTGGCGGCCGGGGTGCGCTGCGCCGGGCAGCCAGGGCAGCCGCAACTGCCGGTGCGGCTGGCGGCGGCGCTGCCGCGATCGGCGCCACCGCGGATGACGGCGGTGCGGCAAAGAGCGGTGCGGCTAACGGCAGTACGGCAAAGAGCGGTGCGGCAAAGAGCAGGGCGGCAAACGGAGGCCCGGCAACGGGCGGTCCGGGCAGCCGGGTCGCAAACGCTAGCCCGGCAGCCGACGAGATCGCTGACCTCACCGGCGACGACCTGGAACCGGACGACTCCGAGGCCGAGGAGGCTGTAACGGCGGCTCAGCCGACCGGTGCCGGGCAGGCGCGGGCAGCCAGCGCCCCCCGTCCGCCTGGCTCGCGGCAGCAGCCGGTTCGCCGGTCTGCGGCTCAGCGGCGGCCCAGCGGCAAAAAGAAGCGGCGGTAGTGCCCGAGGCGGCCGGGAGCGGATCCGGCGTCGACGTCGCTGAACTGCTCAAGTCACGCATACGCGACGTTCTGGACTACCCGGCGCCTGGCGTCGTCTTTAAGGACATCACGCCGCTGCTGGCTGACGGCTCCGCGTTCGCTTCCGTGGTGCAGGCGCTCGCAGCCGGGTACGAGGGCGTGACCAAGGTCGCCGGGATCGAGGCGCGGGGTTTCATCCTCGCTGCTCCCGTTGCGCTGGCTCTCGGAGCCGGCTTCGTGCCGGTGCGAAAGCAGGGCAAGCTGCCGGGTGAGACGTACTCGCGGTCCTACGATCTCGAGTACGGAACAGCGACGCTTGAGGTGCATACCGACGCATTTGACGTATCCGATCGCGTGCTGATCGTCGATGATGTCCTGGCAACGGGCGGAACGGCCGCGGCAACTGCCGACCTGGTCCGCCAGACCGGCGCCGAAGTTGCCGGCATTGTCGTCCTACTTGAGCTGGAATTCCTCGCAGGACGGGCGAAACTACCCGGACTAGCCGTCCGGTCGCTACTCCCGGTGTAACGCGACGTATGGAGCCAGGCACTTCCCGAATCGTCCACCGATAGACTTGTTGATACGGCGGACTTGAGGAGCGCATGTGGCCGGTGACATTGCGACGGCCGGGACGGCCGGACCCGATGTCACCCAGGACCTGCCCACGGCGGACGACAGGGTGACACCGAGCGCTGGCATGCCCGACGGGGCACCAGAGTCAGGGCACGAGCACTCGAGTGACGACGCGGCTGGCCGGACCGGTACGGAGCGCGATCTCTCGGCCCACAGCGACGCCCGGACCGCCAGCGATGCCCCGGCCGTTAGCGACGACGCGGCCGCCGCCTACGCACCTGCCGACGGCCAGCGTGCGGCTGCAGATGGCGATGGTGCGTCCGGCCAGGAGCAGCGTGAGCTCGGGCCGGGCCGGAGGGCGGTCGGCCGGACTGGGCCCGGTTCCGGGAAGAAGTCCGCGGCCCGCGCCGCCGCCAGCCGGGTAGCTCGCCGGTCGGCTGCCGCCACAGATACGACCGCAAGCGCCCAGCCGCAGCCAGACGGCAGTTCCGGCGCTGCTGCCATGCGCCGCCGCCTGGCTCGCCTCGGCTCACCACGGGGCGCAGGGGTCAACCCGGTCCTTGAGCCCCTGATCAGGACCGTCCGGACCACCCATCCCAAGGCGGATATCCGGAAGATCGAGCGAGCTTACGACGTGGCTGCCCGGTTGCATGCCGGCCAGTCTCGGCGCAGCGGCGACCCGTACATCACCCATCCGCTCGCCGTGGCGACGATCCTGGCTGAGCTGGGCATGCCGCACGACACGATCTGCGCTGCCCTCCTGCACGACACCGTGGAGGACACCCAGCACACGATCGGCCAGCTCCGCGAAGAGTTCGGGGAGGAAGTAGCCGCGCTCGTCGATGGCGTGACCAAGCTCGACAAGGTGAAGTACGGCGACGCCGCCCAAGCCGAGACCGTGCGCAAGATGGTCGTGGCGATGTCGCGCGACATCCGTGTCCTGGTCATCAAGCTCGCCGACCGCCTGCACAACATGCGCACGCTGCGTTACTTGCCGAGGGAGAAGCAAGAGCAGAAGTCGCGTGAGGTGCTAGAGATATTCGCACCGCTGGCGCACCGGCTAGGCATGAACACGGTGAAGTGGGAGCTCGAGGACCTCGCGTTCGCGACGCTCTTCCCGAAGCGGTACGACGAGATCGCCCGGCTGGTGTCCGAGCGAGCACCGCGGCGCGAGATGTACCTCCAGGAAGTGATCGAGGACGTTCAGGAGGACCTGAAGGAGGCGAAGATCAAGGCCCAGGTCACCGGACGTCCGAAGCATTACTACTCGGTTTACCAGAAGATGATCGCGCGTAATGTCGGCTTTGATGATATTTATGACCTCGTCGGCATCCGCATCCTGGTCGACTCGCTTCGCGACTGCTACGCGGTCCTCGGCGCCGTGCACGCGCGGTGGAACCCGGTTCCCGGCCGGTTCAAGGACTACATCGCGATGCCGAAGTTCAACATGTACCAGTCGCTGCACACGACGGTGATCGGCCCCGAAGGCAAGCCGGTCGAGCTGCAGATCCGCACCTGGGGCATGCACAAGCGGGCAGAGTACGGCGTCGCCGCGCACTGGAAGTACAAGGAGGACATTGTCGGTGGCGGCGGTACCGCCGATATGGCCTGGCTGCGGCAACTCGTCGACTGGCAGCGGGAAACGGAAGACCCGGCCGAATTCCTCGACTCGCTGCGGTTCGACCTCGGCGGTGCTGAGGTCTATGTGTTCACCCCGCGCGGTGAGGTCATAGCACTGCCGCAGGGCGCAACGCCCGTCGACTTCGCCTATGCCATCCACACCGAAGTGGGCCACCGAACGATCGGCGCGCGGGTGAACGGGCGGCTAGTCGCGCTGGAGAGCGCGCTGAGCAACGGCGATACCGTCGAGATCTTCACCTCCAAGGCTCCGGACGCGGGGCCGAGCCAGGACTGGCTCGGGTTCGTCAAGAGCGCGCGGGCCAAGAACAAGATCCGGCACTGGTTCTCCAAGGAGCGGCGCGAGGCGGCAGCGGAGGCCGGCAAGACAGCGATCGCCCGGATGATGCGCAAGCAGAACCTGCCGTTGCAGCGGCTGGCGACCGCCGACGCGCTGAACGCGATCGCGACCGATTTGCACTACACCGACCTCTCGGCGCTCTACGCCGCGGTCGGCGAGGGCCACATCAGCGCCCAGTCCGTGGTCGCCAAGCTGGTCAAGTCGGCGGGCGGCGTCGAAGGCGCGCAGGAGGACCTGGCCGAAGCGACTCTGGTCACCCGCCAGCCGCGGCCGGCCACGTCAGCTGGCGACTCGGGCGTCGTAGTCGAGGGTGCCAACGACGTGTGGGCCAGGCTGTCCAAGTGCTGCACTCCAGTCCCCGGCGATCAGATCACCGGCTTCGTGACCAGGGGCAACGGCGTGTCGGTGCATCGCGCTGACTGCGTCAACCTCGAGCACCTGCTGGATTCGCAGCCGGAGCGGCTCGTCAACGTGCGCTGGTCCCCTAGGGAGGGCTCGCAGTTCCTGGTCGCAATCCAGGTCGAGGCACTGGACCGCACCGGCCTGCTCTCCGACGTCACCCGCACGCTCTCCGACCAGCACGTGAACATCCTGTCCGCGACCGTTAGCACCACCAGGGACCGGGTCGCGTTCAGCCGGTTCACTTTCGAGATGGGCGACCCGAAGCACCTCGGTGCCGTGTTGCGCGCGGTCCGCTCCATCGACGGCGTCTACGACGTCTACCGGGTCACGAACTTAGCCAGCTGAGCCTCGTCGCCGGGCTCCCGCGCGCCGGATTCGGCGAGCTTCCGGGCGCGCTCCACCACTTTCCAGTCCGTTGCTGAGGGCAAAAGCCTCATAACCGGCGTCGGAGGTCAGCAAGCGACCAGGAAGTCAACTTAGCCCACTTGGGCGCCGCGCGGTCGTGCGGGTTAAGAGCCTCAGGAATGCCGCGGGCGCTCGCTGTAACCTCCGAGTCGTGGGCCAGGCCGAGGACGAGATCCGGATCGACGCCGAGGATGCGCTCGGTGCCATCGAGGGCCTCGAGGTGCGCCGGGTTTTCAGCGGCTGGGGCTTCTACCAGCACGGCCTCCTGTTCGCGGCCGCCTGGGACGGAGAGTTCCGCTTCCGAACGCGCCACGGCCGCCGGTGGGTCTACCAGGCCGTCGACCGTGAGTTGCTGGATCGTCCCGACGACCTCGTCCGTGCCGCCCGGAGCAACCTGGCGAAACTTGAGACAGACCCCGCCAGCGCCAAGGCCCGCAGGCGCGCCTAGCGCAACTGAGTCCGCGCCCCCGTCAGTGCGCCTTTATGAGGCTTCCGGGTGCCCCTCGCTGATCGCGCCCTAGTTTTCGGCGTCGGGGGTTGGCGGGCGCGGCGGCGGGCGTCACGTTGCCGGCAGGACCCCGCGATCGCGCGCCTCGGGCCCGACACGGCGAGCGCGGCACTTGCCTGTGCCAGCCCGCAGAGCGGTCGGCGACCCCCGACGCCGATACCGACCCCTTAGCTCGACAGTTCGGCGAGCGTGCGCTCGGCCTCGGCCAGCCAGGACTGCCGCGCCTCGATGGCCTCCTTGGCTCGCTGCTGCGCCTTCTGGTCGCCGTTGGCCTCTGCCTTGGCGAGCTGGCGCTCAAGCTGGCTGATCGCCGAGCGGATCTGATCGACCGTGCCCCTGGCTCTCGACAGCGCCTCAGGGTTGGTGCGGCGCCAGTGCGAGTCCTCCGCCTTGCGAAGTGCCTCCTCGATCTTGCGGAGGCCGCCTTCCAGCCGCTCCTGGGAATCGCGTGGCACTGCGCCCGCCCGTTCCCAGCGCTCCAGGACGCTGCGCAGCGCTGACCTCGCGGCCCGCGCGTCGGTAACCGGGAGCAGCTTCTCGGCCTCGGCCAGCAGCTGCTCCTTGACCACGACGTGCTCGCGCAGCTCCCGGTCCTTGGCGTCCAGGACATCCGAGCGTGCCTTGAAGAAGGCGTCCTGCGCGGTCTTGAACCGGTTCCACAGCTCGTCCTCAGCGCCTCGGTCCGCCCGGCCCGCCTGCTTCCAGGCCCGCATGAGCTCCCGGTAGGCGGTCGCGGTGGCGCCCCAGTCCGTCGAGGAGGAGAGCTCCTCGGCGCGGGTGACCAGTTCCAGCTTGCGCCCGCGGATAGATTCGCGCTCCTCCTCGAGGTTCGCGAAATACGCCTTGCGCCGCTTTGCGAAGGCGTTCCTGGCCGCGGACAGTCGCTTCCACAGCGCCGCTTCGGCGGCCCGGTCGCCGCGAGGCGCGGTTTTCCACTCCTCGAGCAGCTCACGCATGCGCTCGCCGCTCGCCTTCCAGTGCGTGGCGTCAGCCGCAAGCCGCTCAGCCTCGGCGACGATCCGCTCTTTGACCTCGTGCGCGTGGGTCCTGGCTTGCTCGCGAGCTGCCTTGTGCTCCTCGCGCCGGTGCTCGATGGTGCCGGTGAGAGCTTCCAAGCGGGCATTCAGACTATCCAGATCACCGATTGCATTCGCGCCGGTCACAGCCACAGTCAGCTTGCTGATCGTGGCACGAGCCTGGCCAGCCGACAGGTCGGTACTAGACATGCGCTGCTCAAGCAGGCTGATCTCGGTCTCCAGCGCGTCGAACTTACGCTTGAAGAAAGCCAGCGCCTCGTCTGGACTGCCCGCCTGCCACGAGCCAATCTCGCGCTCGCCCTCGGCTGTGCGGACGTAGACCGTCCCGTCTTCGGCTACTCGGCCCCACGGATCGCTTGCGGTGCTCACCGCGTACCTCCCGCTCGGTACCTGACCAGCTCAAACAAGTCAGGTCTTAGTGATCGTCACGCTGTCTATCTGAACCTTCTCCTTCGGGTGACCGTCGCCGGTGCCGTTGGAGTTGTCACTGCCTGCTTTAGCCACTCTCTGGATGATGTCGAGCCCGCTGGTGATCGTGCCGAACGGCGTGTAGCTGGCCGGCAAGTCGGTGTTCTTGTAGACGAAGAAGAACTGGCTGCCATTGCTGTCGGCTTGTCCGGTGTTGGCCATGGCCACCGAGCCCGCTGGGTAGAGCGCCTCCTTGGACCCGTCTACCGTGACTTCCTTGAGCGAGGTCAGGTTCTCGCTGTTGAAGACGTAGCCGGGGCCGCCCTCGCCGGTGCCCGTCGGATCGCCGCACTGCAGTACGTAGATGCCAGTCGTGACCAGCCGGTGACAGTGCGTGTTGTTGAAGTAGCCCTGATCCGCGAGCGAGACGAACGAGTTAACCGTGCACGGCGCCCCGCTGTTATCCAGCGCGAGCCGGATTATGCCGCGGTTGGTGGTGAACTTGGCCGTGTAGGTAGCCGCCGTGTCCGGCCTGGCCGACGGCAGCGACACCTTCCGGGCGGCGGTCCCGCTCTTGGTGTACAGGCACTTGCCGTCCACCATGGCCGCGGTAGCAGTGGGCGACGGAGTGGCGGAGGCTGACGGAGTGGCTGAGACCGAGGCGGCCGGCGTCTTGGAACTGGCCGCGGCGCTCGACGGGGTGCTCTTGAACGCACCCGCGATAAACGCTGCGCCGACGCCCACCCCGACCACGATGACGGCCACGATCACGCTGACCGACCACTGCCGGGCTCGCCTGGCCTGGTCCGCCCGCCGCTGCATGCGGCGTTCGTGAGCCTGCTTGGCAAGCTGGCGCTGGCGCTGCTTTTTGCTGGCCACCCGTGCAATCCTCCTGCTCACCCGCAGTTTCCTGCGGTCTGCGTGGTCTGGCAACCGGGCTGCCCGCAAGGCCACCAGGCCCAGGGCAGCTCACTGCGAAACTTCGCGAATCGTACCGTTGCGCCGGTAATTTTAACGCCGTCGTTACCTTTCGAGTCCCAACCGCTCCCAACTCGTGTCCTGAGGGGGCGAAGTGCCTGGCCAGCAGAGGTATAGCGAGGATTCTCGGTAGCCTGGAGACACCTAAGGAGGCGCTGTGCTGATTGCCGGATTCCCCGCTGGCTCGTTCGCGGCTAACTGCTACCTCGTGGCCACAGAGCCGGGCGCCGAGTGCGTAATCATCGATCCCGGCCAGGATGCCGAGCGCGGGATCGACGAGATCATCGAGCAGTACCGGCTCCGGCCGGTCGCGGTGCTGGCCACTCATGGCCACATAGACCACATCTGGTCGGTGGCGCCGGTATGCGGCGCCAAGGGGATCCCTGCCTACATACACCCGGACGACCGCGCGCTGCTGTCAGACCCTGGCCGCGGCCTGGCTCTGGCGGCCGGCCAGCAGCTATTTCGCGGGCTGACCTTCACCGAGCCCGATGACGTGCTTGAGCTGGCCGACGGGATGAAGATCGAACTGGCCGGGATCGAGCTCGTTGCGGACCACGCACCAGGGCACACGCCGGGTTCTGTGGCGTTCCGGCTGCCCAGCGTGACCGAGCCGGAGACGCTGTTCAGCGGGGACCTGTTGTTCGCCGGGTCAATCGGCCGGACCGACCTGCCGGGCGGCAACTACGACACGATGCTGGCCAGCCTGGCACGGGTCTGCCTCACGCTGCCGGACGAGACCGTCGTGCTGTCCGGTCACGGACCGCAGACGACGATCGGCGCCGAGCGGGAGCACAATCCGTTCCTGGCTGGGCTGACCCCGGCCAAGGGGCCAGTCACTGGATTGTGAGGCAATGACCTGGCCGCCCGGGCAGCCTAGCTAGGGGCCGCTCCGGCAGCCGGGCTCGGGGCCGATCGCGCGGGCTGCGAGGCTTAGACATGAAGCTCGGGCGCTCCCGGCGGCGGGCAACTGGCTGGCCGGGCAACTGGCCGGCAGGCCGGCGACGCCCGGTGCCAACGTGCCGGTTTCCCGGCGGCGGGCAACTGACCGGCCGGAGGGCGGTGGCTGGCGCGGAGGTGCCCGTTCCCGGCCGTTAAGGTCTTTTGAAGTTTGGCGGAGATGACGAGAGAGAGTGGGCGAGCGATGATCCGCAGCCACGAGGCGGGCAGCCTGCGCGCGTCCAACGCGGGCGAGCAGGTGCGGCTGGCCGGGTGGGTAGCGCGGCGGCGCGATCACGGCGGGGTCGTGTTCATCGACCTGCGCGACGGCAGCGGGATCGTGCAGGTCGTGCTCCGCCAGGAAGACGTAGCACATGACCTGAGGGCCGAGTTCTGCGTGCTGGTGGACGGCACGGTGCGGCAACGCCCGGCCGGCAACGAGAACCCCGAACTGGCCACTGGCGCGATCGAAGTCGCGGCCACCGGGCTCGAGGTGCTGTCGCAGGCCGATCCGCTGCCGTTCCAGATCGAGGGCGGTGCTGGTTCCGGCGGCGAACTGAACGAGGAAGTCCGGCTCAGGTACCGGTACCTCGACATCCGGCGGGCTGAGATGGCGGCCGCGCTCAAGGCCCGGTCGAAGGCCGCCTACCTGGTCAGCGAGGTGATGAACGAGCACGGTTTCGTGAACGTCGAAACCCCGTTCCTGACCCGCTCGACGCCCGAAGGCGCGCGGGACTTCCTGGTCCCGGTGCGGCTGCGGCCTGGCCACTGGTACGCGCTGCCGCAGTCGCCCCAGCTGTTCAAGCAGTTGCTGATGATCGCCGGGATGGAGCGCTACTTCCAGCTCGTGCGCTGCTTCCGCGACGAGGACTTCAGGGCTGACCGGCAGCCGGAGTTCACCCAGATCGACATCGAGATGTCGTTCGTGACCAGGGCAGACGTGGTCGAGGTGGCCGAGCGCCTGGTGTCCCGGCTGTGGGCCGAGATCGCCGGCTTCGAGGTCCAGCTGCCGATCCCGCACATGACCTATGCCGATGCGATGGCCCGCTACGGATCGGACAAACCAGACCTTAGGTTCGGGAACGAGCTCGTCGACCTCACCGAGTTCTTCGCGCAGACCGAGTTCCGGGTGTTCCAGGCGCCGTACGTCGGCGCGGTCGTGATGCCGGGCGGCGGTTCACAGACGCGCAAGGAGCTGGACGGCTGGCAGGAGTGGGCCCGCTCGCGGGGCGCCCGCGGGCTCGGCTACGTGCTCATCGGCGCGGATGGCGAGGTCTCCGATTCGGGGCCGGTGGCGAGGAACCTGTCGCCGGCCGAGCGGTCGGGCCTGCCCGCGGCCGCCGGGGCTGGCGCCGGTGACGCGGTGTTCTTCGCGGCCGGGCGGGCGAACGACGCGCGGGCGCTGCTCGGCGCGGCCCGGCTCGAGGTGGGGAACCGGTGCGGGCTCATCGACCCGGACGCCTGGGCGTTCACCTGGGTGGTGGACGCGCCGATGTTCGAGGAGGACGGCGAAGGCGGCTGGACGGCGGTGCACCATCCGTTCACGTCGCCGCTGCCGGAGTGGACGGCTAAGTTCGCGTCCGAGCCGGGCGGGGCGCTGGCCGACGCCTACGACATCGTCTGCAACGGCACTGAGATCGGCGGCGGTTCCATCCGTATCCACCGCCCTGAAGTGCAGCAGCAGGTGTTCGACGTGATCGGGCTGTCCCGCGAGGAAGCGACGTCACAGTTCGGCTTCCTGCTGGACGCGCTGCGGTACGGGCCGCCGCCGCACGGCGGCATCGCGTTCGGCTGGGACCGGCTGATGATGCTGCTGACCGGGCGGGACTCTATCAGGGAAGTGATCGCGTTCCCGAAGGCCGCCTCCGGGCACGACCCGCTGACCGGCGCGCCGACGGCGATCACGCCGCAGCAGCGTAAGGAGGCCGGGATCGACGTGATTCCCGCTGAGCGGCCGGAGGGCACGGGCGGTCAGCCGCCGGGTGGCACGGGCACAGGCTCCTAGGCGGCTGGGCGGCTGGGCGGCGATCGGTTCGCCGGGGGAGTTCGGCTCACATCCATAAAGGTCAGCTCAGTCCCGGAACGAGCGGAACGCGGCGCGGACCTCGTCCACGAAGATGGCCGGCTGCTCGAAGGCGGCGAAATGTCCGCCTTTGGCGGGCTCGTTCCAGTAGCGGAGATCGGGGTAAGCCTTCTCGGCCCACCGCCGGGACGGGCGGACGATCTCCTTCGGGAAGATAGAGCAGCCCACCGGGATCGGTACGGTGCCGCCGAGCAGCTTGGCGAAGCTCTCCCAGTACAGCCGAGCCGACGACGCGCCGGTGCCGGGCAGCCAGTAGAGCATGACGTCATCCAGCATCTCGTCCCTGGTCAGCACGTTTGCGGGATCGCCGTCGGCGTCCGTCCAGGACCAGAACTTCTCCACGATCCAGGCGCACAGGCCTGCGGGAGAGTCCACCAGGCCGTAGCCCAGGGTCTGCGGGCGGGTGGACTGTTGCTTGGAGTAGCCGGAATCGGTGTCCTGGTAGTGCTTCATAGCGGCCAGCGCATCTTTTTCTTGATCGGTCAGGTCGTTCATCGTCGCGGGATCTGGCCGCGCGCCCACCATGTTGAGGTGGATCCCGACGACATGGCCGGCATGTCGGATACCAAGCTGAGTCGTTACGCCTGAGCCCCAGTCGCCGCCCTGAGCGCCGTAGCGGGGATGGCCCAGCCGTACCATCAGCTCATCCCAGGCATCGGCGATGTGCTCGATGCCCCAGCCGGGGCTGGCCGGTTTGCCGCTGAATCCGAAGCCCGGCAGCGACGGGCAGACCAGGTGGAATGCGTCAGCGGCGGCCCCGCCATGCGCGACCGGGTCGGTCAGCGGACCGATCACCTTGCGGAACTCCACGATCGAGCCCGGCCAGCCGTGCGTCATCACCAGCGGCAGCGCGTCGGCCTGCGGTGATCGCACGTGCAGAAAGTGGATGGGCAGGCCGTCGATCTCGGTGCGGAACTGCGGGAAGGCGTTCAGGCTGGCCTCGCACGCTCGCCAGTCGTACTGGTTGAGCCAGTAGTCGCACAGGGCGCGGGTGTAGCTGAGCGGGATGCCCTGCGACCAGTCGTCGACCGTCTCGTTTTCTGGCCAGCGGGTCCGGCGCAGCCGTTCCCGCAGGTCCTCAAGGTCGGCTTCGGGGATCTCGATGCGAAACGGGATGATCTCCGCGCTCATGACGCCAACCTCAGCTCACGTGGTAGCGATCGGGGGCGCCGGCGGTGCCCGGAGCCGCAGCGCAGCCTGCGGTCGCCGGGGAGGCGGCCAGCGTGTTTCGACGGTAGCCGCGAGCGGGCAACTCCCGCCAGCCGGCACCGCGGATCGCAGCGCTCAATCTGGCACGCGGGCTACGCTCCGTTGGTGGCCTACCGAGGGCAATTCGATCACCTGGTGCGGGAAGCCGACCGGGGCCGGGCGATCCTTAACACCCGCACGGTTGTCGTCTTCGACGATGGCTTGGTGATCTGCGCTGTTCCGGTCTACGGTGACGCGCCCAGGTCGGCCGCCGGAGTCATCGGCTCATTGCGCCGGGCCAGCCGATCGCGCTGGCGCGGCGCCGGGCCCGGACGGGGACACGAGCAAGTCCGGGCCCAGGCCGAGGTGGCCGGGTCGAGCGCGTCGTTCGCGCCGATGTGGCCGAGGGCGCGGCACCTACCGCTGGCTGTTATCGACAAGGTTGTCCTGACGCGGCCGCACCAGGTCAGCGAACTCAGCATCGACCTGCAAACTGTCGATCCGGCCAGTCCCGACCGATCGACGTACCTCGGGGATCTGTCGGCGGACGCAGTACGGGAGATGCTCGGCCCGGTGCTGGGCGACCGGCTGCGGATCGAGGTGGCCGGATAACTGCGGTTGCTGGACGAGTGCCCGCGCGCGGATCGCCGCTGTCGCGCGCCCTCCTTAACATCTTTTCACCCGGAACTTAACCCGAGAATGCGGCGTAAGGGCACATAAGGCCGGCGACGGACGCTGGATCGGGTGAAGCGACATCGAGATAGACGTCGGGGTGGGCGTCGCACGGCTAAGTGGCGGCCGCCGGAGCTCCGGTTCCGTCGCCGGCCAATCGCCGGCGGGCCGGCGGCGACGGCCGGGGCAGGGGCGCGACCGGCGGCAGGATCTGCCGCGGGATAACTGGAGCCGTCGGCCGCCGCGCCCACTCTCTGGGGTAACCGAGTGACACTTCCTCGTGCCGGATGCCGTCGTGCCAGGTCGTCCGGGGTATGTGCAGGTGGCCGTAGACCACTGCGACCGCGCCGAAACGAGTCGGCCAGTCGGCCGTGCGCACCGTGCCGCACCACTGCGCGAACTCCGGATACCGCATGATCGAGGTCGGCTCCCGAACCAGCGGAAAGTGATTGACCAGGACCGTCGGCACTCCCGGCGGCAGTGCCGCTAGCCGCTCCTCGGATCTGGCAACCCGGTCCGCGCACCACGCTTCGCGGCTCGGGTACGGGTCCGGATGCAGCAGCCGCTCATCGCTGCTGACGACGCCCGTGGCGTGCGCCCGGGCCAGTCCGTCAGCGATCGAGTCAGCCCCGTCCGGGCGAAATGAGTAGTCGTAGAGCACGAACAGCGGTACCACGAGCACGGGGCCGTCGTCTCCCGGCCAGACCGGGTAGGGATCCTCTGGCGTGACGACACCGAGGCGCCTGCAGGTCGCGACGAGAGCCTGGTAACGCTCTTCGCCGCGCAGCCGGACCGGATCGCGACCGTGGGTCCACAGTTCGTGATTGCCGGGTACCCAGATGACCTTGGCGAAGCGCTCGCTGAGCAGAGCAAGGACTTCCTCAACGTCGCCGGCCCGTTCGCCGACGTCGCCCGCCACGATCAGCCAGTCTGAGTCGGTCTCTGGTCGCAGCCGCTCGGCGATGGCGCGGTTCGGGCCGAACCCGACATGCAGGTCGCTCACCGCCAGCAGCCTCGGCCTGTCAGCGGCTCGGTGGCCGGCTGCACCTGCCGCGGACGTCACGCCGGTCCCAGATTCCGCCACACGCTTCGGAGCGTATGCGACAGGGTCGCCAAGGGTCCCGCGGCCGAGAAATTCCATGATCGTTGTGAAGCTAGGGGGCCTATAGGCCCCCCAGATCAACAACGATCATGGAATGG
>Ga0335074_10010594_pt1 | contig 12901 bp, 14 predicted proteins | sample Lox_Sample_23_FD_206715 | JGI IMG/M metagenome (GOLD analysis project Ga0335074, IMG submission 206715) | Soil microbial communities from Loxahatchee National Wildlife Refuge, Florida, United States - Lox_Sample_2.3 | ecosystem: Environmental > Terrestrial > Soil > Wetlands | place: USA...
CTAGCCCTAAGCGGCGGTGGCCCGGCTGATCTCAGCGAGCACCCGGAACTTCTGCTCCCACGCCCTGCGGAGCTGAGCCGGCAGCCACAGCAATGCCCACAGACGGCGGAGCATCCCGGCATCCAGGTACTCGTAGAGATCTTCCGGGCTGGCCGCCTCGTTCAAGACAGCACGGTAGAGATCGACGATCCTGCCCGGAGCGTCGAGATCGTACTCGGCATGGCCGGACCAGTCCAGGTGGACGGGCAGGTGAACGGTACCGGACAACGGCCCGTGCAGCAGGTCAAGGCTATCGGCCACCGCATACGGCCGCCGATACCGCGACTCCGGGACAGGCATGTCACCCATGCCACAAGCGTATAGCCAGCCGCCAGCAGGGGTCATCGCACGGCAGGGGATTCGCGCGGCCAGGTCGTTCAGGCCGGGATCGCCGCGTTGCCCGACTCACACTCGATGAAGTCGTGCGACCAGGCGGCGACACGCACTGGTCGACCCGGACGATGGCCAGGTCGCAGGGCATGTCCCAGTCCGCGGTGTCCCGGATCTGGCGCGCCTTCGGCCTCAAGCCGCACGCCGTTGAGACCTGGAAGCTCAGCACCGACCCGCAGTTCATCGACAAGGTCCGCGACGTCGTCGGCCTCTACATGTCCCCGCCGGAGAACGCCCTGGTCCTGTGCGTGGACGAGAAGAGCCAGATCCAGGCACTGGACCGCACCGCCCCGATCCTCCCGATGCTGCCGACGACCCCGGCCCGGATGACCCACGACTACGTCCGCAACGGCACGACCAGCCTGTTCGCCGCCTTCGACCTGGCCAGCGGATCGGTGATCGCCCAGCACTACCGGCGGCACCGCCACCAGGAGTTCCTGCGCTTCCTCAGGCTCATCGACGCCGCAGTGCCAGCTGACCTGGACCTGCACCTGGTCCTGGACAACTACGCCACGCACAAGACCCCCGCGATCCACCAGTGGCTCCTGAAGCACCCCCGCTTCCACCTGCACTTCACGCCGACCAGCTCCAGCTGGCTCAACCTCGTGGAACGATGGTTCGCCGAGCTCACCAACCGGAAACTGCGCCGGTCCGCCCACCGCAGCGTCACCGAGCTCGAAGCAGACATCCGCAAGTGGATCAACGAGTGGAACAAGGATCCCAGGCCGTTCGTCTGGACCAAGACCGCCGACCAGATCCTCGAAACCCTCGCCGCCTACTGCGAACGAATTAACGACTCAGGACACTAGGTCGCTATCGGCACAGCGCTGAGCCCAGGGATCCTCGACTGGTGATCTTCGCTGGGCGTGACGAAGGTAACTCGGCACGGCTGTCATCCTGGCACCTTGCTCAGGTGTCTAAGATGTAGAGACGGGCGCTCCTGCCGTGATGCCAGCCGCCTACCAGGGCTGCTGGACCGGCGTAAGACAGGTGACTGGGGGACGACATCGATAGCCAAGGGTTCTTTGCATGAGAATAATGCTGACTGGCGCCGAACCGCCATATCCGGATGCCGTCATGGGAGGACAGCTCGATTATCATGGCCTCGCCAGCTATTTGGCCAAGAGCGGACATTCCTGCTCTCTGGCGGCCACTCAGAGACAGGATCGATTTTGGTCTCGCGTTGAACGGCGGCTAGTGAGGCTAGTTGGCGAAAATTCACTCTTCGGTCGACTTCAGGAGGCGTGCTCGAGGCTGGGGCACATATATTCCAGATGGGAACGAGAAGAGTTTAGCGGATATTCAATCTACCGGATGCGCAATCACGACATGATGCGGCTGATGCATCCGTTGCTCGAAGTTGAATGCCCGGACGTGGTGATAGCTCAGGGGGGACGACGCGAGCAACTTGCTCTGCTTGCGTCGTCACACTCCATTCCCTCGATGATTCGCCTTGTATGCGCAGAGAACGTCGACGACCTAGCGGGATTGGTGCGCACTACCCCTGACTTGGCCCGGTTGATCTTCAGCGGAGAGATGCCGGTAGTCAGTAATTCAAAATTCATAGCATCGCGAGTTCTTAGTAAGCTAAACATTCAATCGCCGGTGATCTATCCGCCTATTCTTTTTGATCTCTATGTAGCTACTGGCCGTCACCCGAACTTTATAACGTTCATTAATCCGATCGCAGAGAAAGGTGTGGATCTCGCTATCAGGATTGCTGAACTACTACCCCACCGCGATTTTTGTTTCGTCCAATCTTGGACATTGAGTAAAAGAGCCCTGCAAGCCATACGAACGCGTCTCGCCGCCGTGCCAAACGTTTACCTAAGGCCCGCCACGTTCGATATGCGCTCGATCTATGAGTCCACCGCACTCCTATTGGTTCCGTCGCAGTGCGAGGAAGCATTTGGCCGGGTCGTCTTGGAGGCCTGCGCGAATGGAATCCCGGTGGTCGCAAGCGCTGTTGGTGGAATTGCGGAGGCATTGGGAGGAGGCGGGCTGCTGCTCTCCGCCGCGGACCCGGCCGAACGCTGGGCTCAAGCTATCGAATCGGTGCTGGCGGACTCGGATCAGTATCAGCGGTTGAGCTCAGCCGGCCTGTTGCACGCGCATCAGGCAAAATTCGGCATGGATAATATTGTGGACGCCTTGCTGCGACAAGCAGAGTCCCTCTTGGATCGCCAAAAGATTCGTACCTCATAATCATGTCGGGTAAGCGCGCGCGAAGCCCTTAGGTATTACAGACGCACTAACTTTATCACCTTAGCAGTATCTCTTGCTGCCGAGTGAAGTGCGCTATGAAGCCCGTCGGCAGGATAGGGCCCATGTCGCCGCCGCGGTCGGTCAGCTGGCTGGTGAATGCCAGGATGGCTGAGCGTTTGCGGGCAGCGACCTCGGCCGGTAGCGCTATCTGGCACGCTCGGTGCCAGGGAACCCGCCGATCAGCGGGTTTCGCCCATTGCCACATCCAGATCGGATAATACAGCACGTTTTCGGATACACGCCGTGCCGCACGCCCGGCCGCCGCGTGATCAGGGTGGGCATCCTTTACCCATGGCGCCAGGCACGCATGGAATCCGGCGCACAGTTCTCGTAGCGTACTGGTCAGCTCATTTTCGCACTGAGCGACTCCGGTGTCGGGCATCCGTAGGCGAATCACCTCGACGTCCTGCGCGCCAAGCGCCTCACGTGCTGCCGCCGACTCTGCTGCTCGGGTCCGGGCTGTGACCGCCGGATCGTCGCCCGGGTGAGAGGCCTCGCCGTCGGTGATCGCGATCAGCCGCAGCCGCACCCCGGCCGCGGCCATCACGGCCATCATCCCCCCGGTGGCGAGGATCTCGTCGTCAGGGTGGGGCGCTATTACCGCGACGCTGGGCCACGTCCGCGGATCAAGGACCGGCAACTGCTGTAGCCCCGGCCACGCGGCCCAGGTCTCTTCCGGGGTGCCAGGCCCGTCGAATGGATTCGGCCTGAACCTGCCCTTCACGCGCCGGAGTTGCCTGCCGATAACGCGGCGGGGGCGCCGGGGCAGGACACGACGCAACTGCTGAGTCACTACGCGGCGCCGATGCTAGCGTCCTGGGGACGGACTTCATCAAGGCAGGACTCGGCATGATGGCAGAAGCCCAGGGCGACGATAGAAAGGGCGCGCGTCGCCGCGAACATTTCCACCTCCGGTGCTCGCCTCCGCTCCCGTCGGGTCAGGCAGCCGCGATGGCATCGCTACCTGGAACCTGACCGGAACACCGTTGCTGACGTTGGCCCGGGAGCGATAGGGGGAGACTACAGCACCGAACCGGTTCCGATAAGTTCAACTGTTTGGTCGCCAGGCCCGGCGTGGTCCGTGCGCTGGCTACCTCCGCCTCTATTAGGCTCGAGTACGGGATAATTTAAAGTTCCAGCCCGGACGGGCCATGACACGAACGCACACGCAAGGAGCCGGCAGTGGCCTCCATCGAAGCGATACATGCCAGGCAGATCCTGGACTCCCGAGGCAACCCAACCCTCGAGGTCGAGGTAGCCCTGGACGACGGGACCATCGCCAAGGCTGGGGTGCCGAGCGGCGCCTCCACGGGCGCCTTCGAGGCCGTCGAGCTCCGCGACGGCGGCTCCGAGTACGGCGGCAAGGGTGTGACCAGGGCGGTCCAGAACGTCATCGACGAGATCCAGCCGGAACTGCTCGGGCACGAGGCCGACGACCAGCGGCTGGTCGACCAGGCGCTGGTCGACCTGGACCGGACGCCGGACAAGTCGAGGCTCGGCGCGAACGCCATCGTCGGGGTCAGCATGGCCGTGGCCCGGGCCGCCGCGGACTCGAGCGGCCTGCCGCTGTTCCGCTACCTCGGCGGCCCGAATGCGCACGTGCTGCCTGTCCCCCAGATGAACATCCTGAACGGCGGGGTGCACGCGGACAACAACGTGGACATCCAGGAGTTCATGATCACGCCCATCGGGGCGGCCACCTTCGCCGAGGCGCTGCGCTGGGGAGCCGAGGTCTACCACGCGCTGAAGTCCGTGATCAAGCAGCGCGGCCTGTCCACCGGCGTCGGCGACGAGGGCGGCTTCGCGCCTGACCTCGAGCACAACCGGGCCGCCCTCGATCTCATCGTCGAGGCCATCGGCAAGGCCGGCTTCACTCCCGGCTCTGACGTCGCGCTGGCGTTCGACGCCGCGGCGTCGGAGTTCTACGCCGACGGCGCGTACACCTTCGAGGGGAGTCCGCGCACCGCGGCGGAAATGACCAGCCTGTACGCCGAGTGGCTGGATGCCTACCCCATCGTCTCGATCGAGGATCCGCTGGCGGAAGAGGACTGGCCGGGCTGGCGAGCGCTCACCGCGAGCGTGGGCGAGGCGGTCCAGGTGGTCGGCGATGACATCTTCGTCACCAACCCCGAGCGGATCCGCCGCGGCATCGCCGAGCACTCGGCGAACAGCCTGCTGGTCAAGCTCAACCAGATCGGATCGGTGACGGAGACGCTCGACGCGGTCAGCCTCGCGCACCGCGCCGGGTTCAGCTGCGTGATCAGCCACCGCTCCGGCGAGACCGATGACACCACGATCGCCGATCTCGCCGTCGCGACCAACTGCGGTCAGATCAAGACCGGCGCGCCCGCCCGCGGCGAGCGCGTGGCGAAGTACAACCAGCTGCTCAGGATCGAGGAACTCCTCGGGGACGCCGCGAGCTACGCCGGGGCGGCGGCCTACCCGCGGTTCAACGCACGGGTCGACAGGGCTTAATCTCCGCGATGCCCCCCACCACCGTTCCCAGGGCCACCCGATTGACAAGTCGCGCGGCGGTGCTGGCCGTGGTGATCTGTGCGATAGCGCTCAGCCTGGCGTACCCCGTCCGCGAGTACCTGGCCCAGCGGCAGCAGATCGATCAGCTCGTGGGGCAGCAGCAGACGATGCTCGCCCAGGTGAAGAGCCTGCAAGCCGAGCAGGGCAAGCTATCCGAACGGTCCTACATCGAGCAACTGGCCCGGCAGGAGCTAGACATGTGCTTTCCCGGGGCGCACTGCTACATCGTCGAGGGCGGGCACTCGCCGATCAGCGGCACGCCCGTGCCGCGCCCGGAACCCGCGCCCTGGTACGCGAAGTTGTGGCGCTCGGTCGAACAGGCCGACTCGAGCCGGGCGAAGTGATCACGGGGCAAGACGCGGCGGTCATCGCTGCCCAGCTCGGCCGCCCGCCGCGGGGACTGCTCGCCGTCGCTCACCGCTGCCCGTGCGGCCTGCCCGATGTGGCGGAAACGACGCCGAGACTGCCCGACGGCAGCCCGTTCCCTACCCTGTACTACCTGACGTGCCCTCGGGCGTGCGCCGCCGTCAGCAGGCTGGAGGCCTCGGGGCTGATGCGCGAGATGACCTCCAGGCTGGCCGACCCGGCGCTGCGCCTGCGTTATGAGTCCGCGCACCGCGACTACCTCACCCGGCGGTATGCGGCAGCGCGAGCCGCCGGTGTCGAGCCGCTGCCGCCGGGCACCGCGTCGGCCGGCGGGATGCCGGAGCGGGTAAAGTGCCTGCATGCGCTGGTCGCTCACGAGCTCGCAGCGGGTGAGGTGAACCCGTTCGGTCGCGAGGCGATTGAGGCCGCGGGTGAATGGTGGCGCCCGGGTCCGTGCGTGCCGGGGGCGTACCGGCCCGGGCCGGGCTGATGACCCGCCGGGTGGCGGCCGTGGACTGCGGGACGAATTCCCTCCGGCTGCTGGTCGCGGACGTGGATCCTGGCCGGGCCCGGGTGACGGACGTGGCGCGTCGGATGGAGATCGTCCGGCTGGGCCAGGGCGTGGACTCCACCGGCCGGCTGGCGCCGGAGGCGCTCGCCCGGACCACGGGCGTGCTTCGCGACTACGCGGCCGTCATCGCCGCTTCCGGCGCGCTTGCGATCCGCATGGTCGCGACCAGCGCCACCAGGGACGCGGCCAACGCGGAGGAGTTCACGCGGCGCGTTACCGACGTACTCGGCGTAGCGCCCGAGGTCCTCACGGGTGCGGAAGAGGCGAGGCTGTCGTTCACGGGGGCGACCGCGGAGCTGGCCGCCGAGGCCGACGGCGGCCTGTTCCTGGTCGCCGACATCGGCGGCGGCTCGACCGAGTTCGTCCTCGGCCCGGCCGGGTCGGCGGACTCCACCCCGCACGCTCGATCCGTCAACATCGGCTGCGTCCGGATGACCGAGCGGCACCTGCACGGCGACCCGCCGACCCGGGAGCAGGTCGCGGCGGCGGCCGCTGACATCGACGCCGCACTGGACTCGGTGAGCGGCGCGGTACCGGTCCGGGAGGCCGGGACGCTGATCGGGCTCGCGGGCTCGGTTACCACCGTGGCGGGCATCGCGATGGGCCTGCCCGCTTATGACGCCGCCCGCATCCACCACGCGCGCGTATCGGCCGCCGACGTGCACGAGGTGACCCGGAGCCTGCTGGCCCAGACCCGCGCCGCGCGCGCCGCGATCGGCGTCATGCACCCGGGGCGGGTGGACGTGATCGGCGGCGGGGCGCTCGTCCTCGACCGGATCATGGAACGGTTCGGGTTCACCGAGGTGCTGGTCAGCGAGCACGACATCCTCGACGGGATCGCCTGGTCGCTGGCTGGCGACTCGCGTGGTTGATCCGCTGGCCGCGCGGGACGGCTGGCCGTCCGATCCGGCCGGGCCGGATACACCGGTCGCGCGCAGCGCGGCGGAGGTCACCGAGCTGGCCCGCGGCACCGCCACGCTCCGCGAGCTCACCGCGCGGGAGTCCGTATGCCGCGCGTGCCCCAGGCTGGTTGCCTGGCGGGAGGAGGTGGCCGCCTCCCCGCGCCGCGCGTTCCGCGGCGAACGCTACTGGGGGCGGCCCATCCCGGGCTGGGGATCGGAGCGGCCGCGCCTGCTGATCGTCGGCCTGGCCCCGGCCGCGCACGGCGGGAACCGTACCGGGCGGATCTTCACCGGCGACCGCAGTGGGGATGTCCTGTTCGCCTCCCTGTACCGGAGCGGCCTGGCCACCCAGCCGACCAGTGTCGCCCTGGACGATGGCCAGCGCTTGCCGGACGCCAGGATGGTGGCAGCCGTCCGGTGCGCCCCGCCGGATAACAAGCCGGAACCCGGCGAACGGGACACGTGTGCACCGTGGCTGGTCGCCGAACTCCGGCTGGTGGCCGCGGACCTGCGCGTCATCGTGTGCCTCGGCGGGTTCGCCTGGCACGCGATCTGGCCGGCGCTGGCCCAGTGCGGTTTCCTGCTGCCGCGACCGCGTCCCGCGTTTGGCCACGGTGCTGAGGTGCGGCTCGTTACCCCCGGGAGTCCGGGCGGCGTGCTGCTGATCGGCTGCTATCACCCGAGCCAGCAAAACACGTTCACCGGCCGCGTCACCCCAGCCATGCTGGATGGCATATTCACCCGCGCCCGCGCGGCCGCAGAGCCCGAAAATCCCGGCGCGATTACTTAACGCTAATGTCGATCATGAACTAGTTACTCTCCGCATTTCTTTCCTGAATGCCGCGCCGGCTGGACAAGAATTGTCCTTGTTACCCTCGTGTTCGGCAATTGCGTGAGAGGTATTATGAGGCCGCCCCCGTAGCCCAAGGGAAGAGGCCGACCCCCTAAAAGGGTCCACAGTGTCGGTTCGACTCCGACCGGGGGCACCATTGGTGATCATGCCCCAATCGGGCAATTGCCCAAAATGCTCGACAAGGGGAACGATACAGGTTTTTCGATCATGCATAACGGCCGGGCCGGAGATAATCCGCCATGACGGTCCCCCGGCTCATTTTCCTGTACGGGCAAATCGGGACATATCCGATATGGCCGGTGACGTCGGCCCGTGATGGGTATTCTCGCGCGGCGGCGCACGGCGGGGCAGGCCGACCGACCGGCACGCCGGAATGGGACGAGAACTGACCCCGGCTCCGCTCGAGCCGGTGATGGCGTGGGAGCGTGGTTACGCTCCGTTAAGACGTAGGCGCCTGCGCATCTCATATTCGTGCACGATCGCGTAGGCGTAGCCGTGGGAGATGCCGGCGTCGTCCGCCAGCCAGACCGCGCGCTCTTCGCGGCGGAGGAACGCGGGGCCAGATTCGAGGCGATGGAACCACTCAGCGAGGTCACGGCCGGTGACGACCGGAATGCGGGCGATCAGGCTCTTGTGCATGTTCGGTGAGTGGCTCAGGGACACGGGCACCTCCAGAAAGCTCCTCTTGTGCTGAGAGTGCCTTATCCCAAGCCGCCTGGCAACCCCCTGATGGCAACCAAATGTTCAGCTAAGCCGCTCGAAGATCATCGCCATGCCCTGCCCGCCGCCGACGCACATGGTTTCCAGGCCGAGCGTGGCGTCGTGGAACTGCAGGCTGTTCAGCAGGGTCGTGGTGATGCGGGCCCCGGTCATGCCGAACGGATGCCCGACCGCGATGGCCCCGCCGTTGACGTTGAGCCGGGCGATGTCGATGCCCAGGTCGCGGTAGGACGGGATGACCTGGGCCGCGAACGCCTCGTTGATCTCGACCAGGTCGATGTCGCTGATCGCCATCCCGGCCCGCCCGAGCGCCCGCCGCGACGCCTCCACCGGCCCGAGGCCCATGATCTCCGGGGACAGCGCGCTCACGCCGGAGGACACGATCCGCGCCAGCGGCGTGAGGCCGAGCTCGGCGGCCTTCACGTCGCTCATCACGATGACCGCGGCGGCGCCGTCGTTGAGCGGGCAGCAGTTCCCCGCGGTCACGGTGCCATCCGGGCGGAACGCCGGTGCGAGCGTGGCTAGCTTCTCGATCGTGGTGCCCGGGCGAGGACCGTCGTCGGCCGTGACCACGGTCCCGTCGGGCATGGTCACCGGGGTGATCTCACGCTGCCAGAAGCCGTCGGCGATGGCCTTCTCCGCCAGGTTCTGCGAGCGCGCGCCGAACTCGTCCTGCTCCTGGCGGCTGATCCCGCGTATCTGGGCGACGTACTCGGCCGTTTCGCCCATCGCGATGTAGACGTCGGGGAGCAGGCCATCGTCACGCGGATCGTGCCATGGCCCGGCCTCCCCGGCGCTGGCCCGTTCGCTGCGCTGGTGTGCCTCGGCGAACAGGGGATTGCGGGTGTCGGGCAGGGAGTCGCTGTTTCCCTTGACGAACCTGCTCACGCACTCGACTCCGGCCGAGATGTACGCGTCGCCCTCGCCGGCCTTGATGGCGTGGAAGGCCATCCGGGTGGTCTGCAGCGAGGATGAGCAGTACCGGTTGACCGTGGTCCCCGGCAGGTGGTCGTGTCCGAGCAGGATCGCGACCACGCGAGCCATGTTGAACCCCTGCTCGCCGCCGGGCAGCCCGCAGCCCAGGATCAGGTCGCCGATATCGGCGGGATCGAGCTGCGGCACCTGGGCCAGGGCCGCCGTCACCATCTGCGCGACCAGGTCGTCGGGCCGGATGCCGATGAGCGAACCCTTGAACGCCCGGCCGATCGGGGACCGCGCGGTGGCGACGATCACTGCTTCGGGCATTGGCACAGGCCTCCTCGCATAGGGTTCTTCCAGAGTATGCCCCTGGCTGCTGCGCCCGGAAGGCCGCGGGCACCGCCCGGGATCCGATAGCGTCGGTCCAGCCAGGAAGAGGACGACCATGCAGGTATATGACTCACTGGCCGAACTGGTGGGGAACACCCCGCTGGTCCGGCTGCGCTCGGTGACCAGGGGAATCTCAGGATCCGCGGTGCTGGCCAAGGTGGAGTATTTCAATCCGGGCGGCTCGGTCAAGGACCGCATCGCGCTGCGGATGGTCACGGCCGCCGAGGCCTCGGGACAGCTGACCCCCGGCGGCACGATCGTGGAGCCGACCTCGGGCAACACCGGAGCCGGGCTCGCCATCGTCGCGGCCGAGCGCGGCTACCGGTGCGTCTTCGTCTGCCCGGACAAGGTGGCGCAGGACAAGATCGCCGTGCTGCGCGCGTACGGCGCGGATGTGGTGGTGTGCCCGGGCACGGTCGCGCCCGACCACCCGGATTCCTACTACAGCGTCGCGCGCCGGATGGCAGCCGAGATACCCGGCGGATGGCAGCCCGATCAGTACGCGAACCAGGAGAATCCCGCCTCTCACTACGCCACCACCGGCCCGGAGATCTGGTCGCAGACGGACGGCACGGTGACCCATTTCGTCACGGGGATCGGCACCGGCGGCACGATCACGGGCACGGGGAGGTACCTGAAGGAGGTATCCGGCGGCGCGGTGCGGGTCATCGGCGCCGACCCGGAGGGTTCGGTCTACTCGGGCGGATCCGGGCGCCCGTACCTGGTCGAGGGCGTGGGCGAGGACATCTGGCCGGCCACCTACGACCCGTCGGTGTGCGATGAGATCATCGCGGTCACCGACGCGGAATCGTTCGGCATGACGCGGCGCCTGGCCCGCGAGGAAGCCCTGCTGACCGGCGGCTCCTCGGGGCTGGCGGTGGCGGCCGCGCTGCGCGTCGCGGCGGCCGCCCGGCCGGGCGCGGTGATCGTCGTCCTGCTGCCCGACGGCGGCCGCGGTTACCTGTCCAAGATCTTCAATGACGAGTGGATGTCCGATTACGGGTTCCTGTCGGCGCAGACCACCGAGCCGCTCGTCGCCGATGTCCTGGCCAGGAGGGATCGCGGCCTGCCCGAGCTCGTCCACGTGCACCCGGAGGAAAGCGTGGGCGCGGCCATCGCCCTGCTCCGCGAGTACGACGTGTCGCAGCTCCCGGTCGTCAAGGAGGAGCCTCCGCTGATGGCCGCCGAGGTAGTCGGATCGGTCGTGGAGCGCGACCTGCTGGACGCCCTGGTGGCCGGCGCGGCCACGCCGTCCGATCCGGTCGGCGGGCACATGTCCCCGCCGCTGCCCACGGTGGGCTCGGGCGAGCCGGTCTCGCGCGCGGTCGTGGCCCTGGAGAAGGCCGGGGCCGCCGTGGTCCACGTGAACGGGAAGCCGTCCGGGCTGCTCACGCGCCAGGACGTGCTGACTTTCCTGGCTGCAGGCAGCTAGGACATACGGGAGGGGTGAACGCATGACCAGCCGAGACGGGTTCGAGACCCTGGCCATTCACGCGGGTCAGGAGCCTGATCCGCTGACCGGCGCCGTCGTGCCCCCGATCTATCAGGTTTCCACGTTCAAGCAGGACGGCGTCGGCGGGCTGCGCGGCGGGTACGAGTACTCCCGCTCCGCCAACCCGACCAGGACCGCGCTGGAGCAGTGCCTGGCCGCGCTCGAGGACGGCCCGGCCGCGCTCGCTTTCTCATCCGGCCTGGCTGCCGAGGATGCCCTGCTCAGGACGGTCTGCTCTCCCGGCCACCACGTCCTGGTCCCCGACGACGCCTACGGCGGGACCTACCGGCTGTTCGCCAGGGTGCTCGCGGGCTGGGGGCTGAGCCACAGCGTGGTCTCCATGGCCGACCTCGGCGCGGTCCGCGAGCAGCTCGCCGCCCGGTCGGCCGTGGTCGTCTGGGTTGAAACGCCGACCAATCCGCTGCTGAACATCGCCGACATCCGCGGGCTGGCCCAGGCCGCGCACGAGGCCGGAGCGATGCTGGTGGTGGACAACACATTCGCGTCGCCCTACCTGCAGCAGCCGCTCACGCTCGGTGCCGACGCCGTGGTCCACTCCACCACGAAGTACCTGGGCGGCCACTCCGACGTGGTAGGCGGCGCCGTGGTCGTTGCCGATGCGGATGTCGCGGAGCGGATCGACTACACCAGGAACTCGACGGGCGGCGTCCCGGGGCCCTTCGACGCGTGGCTCACGCTGCGCGGCATCAAGACGCTGGCGGCCCGGATGGACCGGCACTGCCGCAACGCGATGCGGGTCGCGCAGATGCTGGCCGAGCATCCGGCGGTGGCGGAGGTGTTGTACCCGGGCCTGCCCTCTCACCCTGGCCACAAGACCGCCCTGGAGCAGATGAGGGCGTTCGGCGGGATCGTGTCGTTCCGGCTGGTCGGCGGCGAGCAGGCGGCAGTCCGGGTCTGCGGCCGGACGCGCCTGTTCACCCTGGGTGAGTCGCTCGGCGGCGTCGAGTCGCTGATCGAGTACCCGGCCCGGATGACGCACGCCTCGGTGGCCGGTTCACCGCTCGAGGTCCCGGCCGACCTGGTCCGGCTCTCGGTCGGCATCGAGGACTGCGACGACCTGATCGACGACCTGCGGCAGGCCCTGTAAGCGGCTGGCTCGCCGAGGGAAACCAAGCGCCCGCGTCCTGCTCGTGCGGGACGCGGGCGCTATACGAGCGGCGAAGAGAGGTCAGCTCCGCCCGGCGGGCGAGCTCTCCCTGTCGTTCGTAGCCGGAGCCTGCGGCTTGGGCTTGAAGGCGAGGGCAAACCAGGCGCCAACGGCGAAGACGATGCCGACCACGATGCAGCCGGTGGCCTTGAGCGGGTGGTGTCCGGTCGATCCCGCGATGTGGCCCGGGATGAAGCTGGGCAGCGACTTGGCGGGTTCAGCCAGATAGATGACGGCGACCACGATGAATACCAGGGCGATCACGCCCAGGATCACGGCGAGGATCGTCCTG
>Ga0335074_10010598_pt1 | contig 12900 bp, 15 predicted proteins | sample Lox_Sample_23_FD_206715 | JGI IMG/M metagenome (GOLD analysis project Ga0335074, IMG submission 206715) | Soil microbial communities from Loxahatchee National Wildlife Refuge, Florida, United States - Lox_Sample_2.3 | ecosystem: Environmental > Terrestrial > Soil > Wetlands | place: USA...
CTCGGTCGCCTGGCGCGCGAGGTGCGAAGCCGTCCGGCGCGGCGCACGCGGTCGGCGAGCAGGTATTCGATCTGGGCGTTCACGCTGCGCAGGTCGTCCTCGGCCCATTGGCGCAGCGCGTCGAACAGCCGCGGGTCGAGCCGGAGTAGGAATCGCTTCGGCGGCTGCGCCATCACGCCCTCACGTGTAGAGCGAGCCGGTGTTGATGACGGCCGTCGGCGTGCGGTCGCCCGAGAGGACCACCATCAGGCTCGAGACCATCGCGGCTTTGCGCTCGGGGTCGAGCTCGATGAGGTCCGATTCGGCCAGGTCACCGACCGCGGTCCGGACGAGTCCAGCCACCCCTTGGACCATGGTCCTGCGCGCGGCGATCACGGCCTCGGCGGCCTGGCGCCGCAGCATGAGCGCCGCGACCTCAGGGGCGTAGGCGAGATGGGTGAGGCCAGCCTCCAGCACCTCGATGCCCGCGAGGTCGAGGCGGCTCTGAAGTTCCGTCTGGAGGCTCCGGTTGACCTCATCGGGGCTGCCGCGGAGCGAGGGCGAGTCCGGGGCGGGCGAGACGGAGCCATCGTAGGCGTAGCTCCCCGCGAGCTCGCGCACTGCGGTTTCGCTCTGCACGCTGACGAACTGCTCGTAGTCGTCGACGTCGAGCATGGCCTTCGCGGCGTCCGCGACGCGCCAGACCACGACCGCGGCGATCTCGATCGGGCTGCCGGCCGCGTCATTGACCTTGATCCGCTCGCTCTGGAAGTTGCGCACCCGGAGCGAAACCTTGCGGGGCTTGGCGAACGGGTTGCGGCACCAGAAGCCTGCGTCGGACACGGTCCCGATGTAGCGCCCAAACAGGATCAGCACCGCGGCCTCGTTGGGCTGAACGACGAACAGGCCGCCGTTGGCGAGTCCGGCGGCGATGAACAGGAAGACGCCGAACGCCGCCGCCCCGCTGCCGATGAACTCCATCCCCGTGGCCAGGGCGTAACCGGCGATCACGAGAAGCGCCACGCTCCCGCCCCGGGCGACGGGGGCAGGCCGGTCCTTTGTCGCTTGGCGCGGCGGCGTTGCCCGCGGGTCCTGAGCGTCAGCGGTGGTGTTCGATGGCGATATCACATTTATATTGTTGCACGATCAGACTTATGATATCATCAAGCTATTATGTTGCTACAAGCGGAAGCAATCAAGAGTGTGCCCGGTTCGGCCCACGGGGTCCAGCCGGTGATCGCCGTCGACCATCTGCACAAGGCCTACGGGTCGACGGTCGCGGTGGACGACATCAGCTTTACCGTGAACCCTGGCGAGATCTTCGGGATCCTCGGCCGCAACGGCGCCGGCAAGACCACCACGGTCGAGTGCGTAACGGGACTGCGGCGCCCGGATCGGGGAACGATCAGCGTGCTCGGCCTCGACCCGCGCCGCGACCGGCGCGAGCTCCACGAGCGTGTCGGCGTGCAGCTCCAGCAAAGCGCGCTGCAGGATCGGATACGCGTGGCCGAGGCGGTGGAGCTTTACGCCTCGTTCTACGAGCGGCCCGCGGACGGGCGCGAGCTGCTGGCCACCCTGGGGCTCGAGGGCTCCCGGGATCACTACTTCGCGAAGCTGTCGGGAGGTCAGAAGCAGCGCCTGTCAATCGTGCTCGCGCTCATCGGCCAGCCCGAGATCGCGGTGCTCGACGAGCTCACCACCGGCCTGGACCCGGAGGCGCGGCGGGAGACCTGGTCGCTGATCGAGGGGATCCGCGACCGGGGCGTGACGATCGTGCTGGTCACCCACTACATGGAGGAGGCCGAGCGGCTGTGTGACCGTGTGGCGCTGATCGACCACGGGAAGGTCACCGCACTCGATCATCCGGCTGCGCTCGGCGTCAGGTCGAACACGAGCAAACGGGTTCGACTCACCGCGCCGGAGGGCCTGGACGACGGATTGCTCTGGGCGCTCCCCGAGGTAAGCGGGGTCGAGCACCACGGCCAGGACGTCGTGGTGATCGGCTCGGGAGATCTCCTGACCGCGGTCATCCTGGCCTTCGACCGCGCCGGCCTCCGTGCCAGCGACGTCCGGCCCGAGACGGCAAACCTGGAGGATGCGTTCCTCGCCCTCATCGATGAGCCAACCCAGTCCACTCCAACCCAAATGGAGACGAAGCGATGACCAGCCTGGCCATCCAACTCAGCCCCCGCCGGCGACGGGCGTTCGGCTTGCTGGTCCGGACCGAGATCACACTGGCCCTGCGGCGCCCGGTGGGGATCATCGTTGCCCTCGGTATCCCGTTCCTGTTGCTCGTGGTTTTCGGGAGCATCCCGTCGACGATGCGCGCGAGCGCGGCGTTCGGCGGCATTTCCTTCTTCACCCTGTATGTGCCGACGCTGCTCGTGTTCGTGCTCCTCGCCGTCGGTATCGGCACGCTTCCCCAGACGCTGGCGACTTACAGGCAGCAGGGTGTGCTGCGCCGGATGTCGACCACTCCGGTGCCGCCCTCCTGGTTGCTGGCGGCCCAGATGACGATCAACGTCATCTTGGCGGCCTTGTCGATCACGATCCTCGTCGGCCTGGGAGCGCTCGCCTTCGGCCTGGAGCTCCCCTCGAGCGTCGGCGGATGGCTCGTAACCCTGCTCTCGCTCGTGCTCACGATCGCGGCGACGCTCGGACTTGGGCTCTGCGCCGCTGCGCTGGCGCCCACCCCGCAGATTGCGGGTGCCATCCAGGCGCTCTTGTTCTACCCGCTGGCGTTCCTCTCGGGGCTGTATGTCCCGCTCCAGGAGATCCACTCCTCGGCGCTCAGCGACATCGCCAAGGTGGTGCCGACGGGAGCCGGAGTCAACGCGCTCCACGCGTCTTTCCTCGGGCAATCGCCGGGAGTCGAGCCGCTGCTCGTGCTCGCGGGCTGGGCGATCGTTTTCAGTCTGGCCGCCGCCCGCCTGTTCCGTTGGGAGTAGGCACGCGGGGGCGGCGTGGTGGGTCAGTGCGACTCGGGATCCCAGTCGTACTCGATCTGCCGCGCCGTCCGCACGGCCAGCTCACGGCCGGCGAAACGATCGACCAGGTGCAGTGCCATCGCGATCCCGGAGCTGAGCCCACCCGCGGTGACGATCCGGCCCTCGTCCACCCAGCGGACCCAGGCCTCTCCGGTTCCCGTGACACGGTCCGCCAGGTCCGGGACGTCCTCCCAGTGAGTGGTCCAGCGCCGGCCCTCGAGTAACCCGAGCCGGCCGAGGACGAACGCGCCCGTGCAGACCGACGCGACCGTCTGCGCTCGCTGAGACGCCGTGTCGACGGCTCTCATCAAGGACTCGTCCGCGATCACGTCGTCGATCGCGATTGCCCCTGGGATCACCAGCAGGTCGAGCGGGCCGGCCTCATCGAGGGCGCGCTGCGGGATCAGCTGCAGCCCGCCGTAGGCGCTGACCGGCTCGCGGGTGAGGCCGACCGTGAGCACCTCGAAGGACGGCTCGGCGCCGTCGCGCACCTCGAGGCGGGACGCGGTCAGGAACACCTCGTAGGGACCGCCGACGTCGAGGAGATCGACCTGCTCGAAGACCAGAAGCCCGATCCTCACTCAGACCATCCCGATCAGCTTGACGATCCGGAGCCGACCGCCCCGCGCCCACGCAGCCGGGGTGGACGGGCGCGCAGGCTGGCCGTCCATGCCGCCGCGATCAGGGCCACACCGAGCACGAAGACCAGGATCGGGATCGCGCCGGTCCCGGAGGCCGTGGCGGAGGCCGTGGCGGCCGCGCTGGGAATGGTGACGGGGTGGCCGGCCGCAGCGGCGACGCGCTGGATAGCGCTGAGCGCGGCCGTCCCCAGGACCGGCCCTCCGGCGGAGGGGTGCAGGTCGGCGAGGGCCGAGTGGCCCGCGGCGACGGCCTGCGCGGGGCCATAAACGCCGAAACCGTCGGGCATCACCACCAGCAGCGCGCCGTGGTAGACGAGCGAGAGCTCCTCCCCCAGGAACTGGGCGTAGGTCTGTGGCTGGCGCCAGAGCGCGGTAACCGAGCCAAGATCCGACTCGGAGGCGATGATCGCGACCCGCATCGGAAAGCCGCTCGAGGCCGCATTGGCCAGCGCGCCGTTCAGTTGGCTCTCATGGGCGAAGCTGACGCCCGCGTCGGCGGGCAGGAACAGCGATTGGGTGGCCAGGACGTCGCTGGCCGGGTCGCCGTCGGCGCGAGCGACCGCCGGAAGCGCGAGGGAGAGGCAGCCCACGGCGAGCACGAGGGCCGTGCAGAGCCTGCGCACTCGCGCGCGAAAATTGCCGATGTCCGTACAGTGCATCAGGAAGCGATGAGCCTGCAAGCGATACGCGGCGGCGCGCGGGCCGCCGGAGCGCGGGGGACCGAATCAGCCAAAGAGTCTAAGCGGCGCCGAGAGCCTGGCCGCCCCTGGGCGATTGCGCTGCTCGGGCTCCTGGTGGCGCTCGGAGCCTTCCCGGCCACCGCCCAAGCCCACGGTCCGGTCGCTCCGGTCGCCTCGGCCTATCTGGCCAAGATCCGCCAGGTTCCTCCCGGGATAGACGCCAAGGTGGTGGACGGAGACCTGCGGATGTGGATGCGCGTCCCCGCGAATGAGACCGTGGTGGTGATCGACTACCGCGGGGCCCCGTACCTCCGGTTCTCGTCCTCGGGCGTGTGGGTGAACGAGAACTCGTCGATGTACTACCTCAACCAGACGCCGGTGCCTGAGACGCCGCCGACGACCCTCACCGCGAGCACGCCGCGTCACTGGCACCACGTCAGCGGCGGGCACTCCTACGAGTGGCACGACGGCCGGCTGCACGCGCTCGCCGCGGTGGCGCTGGCCCCGGGGGCGTCGTACGTGGGCCGCTGGAACGTGCCGCTCAGGGTCGACGGAAGCCTGGCCTCGATCAACGGCGGGCTGTGGCACGCCGACGATCCGTCGATCGTGTGGTTCTGGCCGATCATCGTCCTGGTCGTGTGCGTGCTGGCGGCCTGGCGGGTGCGCAGGCCCCGCCTGGACGCACTCGTGGCGCGGGTGCTGGCGAACGCCGTCCTGGTCGGGGTGACGATCGCAGGTCTCGGCGTGGAGCTGCATGGGCGTCCCACGATCACGGTTCTCCAGCTCGTCGAGCTGGCCCTGATCCTGACCTTCGTCGGCTGGGGTGTCTCGCGAGCGACGCTGCGCCAGCCCGGCTACTTCACCTGCTTCCTGATCGGCGTCGCGGGGGTGTGGGCCGGCGGCGTGCTGGTCACGACGCTCGTGTACGGGTATGTGCTGATCCCGCTGCCGGCGCTCCTGGCCCGGGTCGTGACCGTCGTCAACCTGGGCGCCGGCGCCGCGCTGCTGTTGCTCGTGTTTCGCCTGGCCGACCTGTCGGACCGGCGCGCCGGTCGATCCGGAGCGGCCGATCCCATCGACCGAGAGCTTGGCGGCGTCAGCGAAACCGTCGCCTGAGTCCCGGGTGCCACTCTTGACGCTTCGACGTGCCGCGGCGGTCTCATTGCTGATGGGTGCGGTCGCCGGCTGCGGGTCGAGTGGCCACCACACGACCGCCACCACGGCCGCCGCCCCGGCCGCCATCACCGCCGCCGCCCCAGCGTCCCCCGCCCCAGCGTCCCCCGCCCCACCGGCCGCGCTCCTCGCCGAGGCGCGCCCGATCGGGCGCGGGGTCAGGTTTGAGCCGCCGGTCAGAGGACGGCCGATCGGCGACTGCACCCGTAGCCTGGGCCCACGCGCCGGAGTCCACGTCGAGGTGTTCGGCGCCAATCGCGTCGTCCTGATCCCGGCGGGCGTCGGCGTCCGCGGGCCGCGCAGCTTCTCCGCCGGGCGGATCGCGAGCGCGAGTTGCTACGGGGACTTGGTCACGCTCGATCCGACGGGGTTGGTCCTGATCCGCCCCGGCGCGCAGCTGACGCTGGCTGACCTGTTCCGCTCCTGGGGTCAGCCGTTGTCCGCGCACCAAGTCGCCTCGTTCACCACTGGCCCGGGCAGCGCCGTTCGGGTGTTCATCGACGGGCGACCCCGGCCGGGCCAACCCGCGAGCGTCCCGCTGGACCGGCACGCGGAGATCGTCCTCGAGGTCGGGCCATACGTGCCCCCTCACCACGCGTACGCGTTCCCGACGGGCACATGAGCGTCCGTCGTCCGATCCGGGCAGCTGCGTTGGCGGTTGTGGTCGCGATGCTCCTGCCCTCGGTCGCGCTGGCCGATGGTGACCCCGCGAGCGACGTGCTGCTCGGCCAGAACGTCTTCTATCCGTTCACCCCGACCGTCTCGAACCGACTCCAGGCCAAGCTGAACGCCGAGACCGCCGCGGCGGGCCGGGCTCACTTTCCGATCAAGGTGGCACTGATCGCCTCCCCCGCTGACCTCGGCGCGATTTCCAGCCTGTTCGGTAAGCCGCAGCAGTACGCCGATTTCCTGGACCGCGAGATCAGCTCCGGCAATCACGCGCAACCGCTCCTGGTGGTGATGCGCGGCGGGTACGGCGCTCAGGGCCTCGACCTCGCCGCCGCGATGGCGGCGGTCCGGCTCGCCAAGCCCTCGGGCGCCAGCAGCGACGACCTGGCTCAGGCCGCGGCGGTCGCCCTGCCGAAGCTGGCCGCGGCGGCGGGACATCCGATCGGCGCCGTATCAGCCGGATCGAGCACGGGCGGCGGACCACCGCGCCTGCTCTCGCTGGCGCTACTCGCCGTGGCCGCCGTCGCGGCCGCGGCGGCGATCATCGGGGTGCGCCGTCACCTCGCCAATCGAGCCGCGACGACGTCGCGGAGCGCCCGCCGGTAGGCGCCGAGGCCAGGCACGACCGCACCGGGGATCTTGCCCTGGTCGTCGATCTGGCGAAGGGTCACCGCGAGTCGCCAGTCCGGGTTGGGACTCGAACGCCTCGACCTCGGGGGCGCTTATCGGTCCTCCCTGGGCGACCAACGTGCGGGCGGAGACCTCGCTCAGCCCGGCGGCATGCGCCGGATCGGTGGCGACCAGGTAGCGCTTGGCGGGTACGTGCTGCTCGGCCAGCCAGGCGACGCGCGTGCCGACGCGCGGCTCGAGCCAGCGCGCCCCCGCCTCGCCGTGGTGCTCGCGAGGTCCGTCGTAAGGGATCCCGGCCACCGCCGCGGCGCGCGCGATGTCGTGGAGCAGGCAGGCGACGACGAATTCCGAGTCCTCGCTCCGTCCTCGGGCGAGCGCCCCGCACTGGAGGGCGTGCTCGAGCTGGTCGACCGGCTCGCCGTCGTAGGGAAGCCCCGCCATCGATTTGCAGGCGGCGATGATCTCATCGACGGTGTGGTCGACCTCGCCCGGAACGCGGTCCAAATGACTCACCCCCACGGCAGCGTGTAGAGCTTGGTGAAGGACATCGCGCGGATCGCCTCGCGCACGCCTTCCTTGACGCCCAGGCCGCTGTCACCGATCCCGCCGAACGGCGTGAGCTCGGTCCGCCACCCGGGCACCTCGCGAATGTTCACGGTCCCGGCGCGCAGCTCGCGCACGCAGCGCGCGATCGCCCGCCAGTCGAACGTGCACACCGCGCTCGACAGCGCGTACGGAGTGGCGTTGGCGACCGCGATCGCCTCGTCGAGGTCGCGCACGCGGATGATGGGGGCTACAGGACCGAAGGTTTCCCTTTCCACGAGCTCGGCCGTGACCGGGACGTGGTCGAGGACGGCCGGGGCGAGCAGGGCCCCGTCACGCTCCCCGCCGCAGAGCAGCGTCGCGCCGGCGTCGACGGCGGCCGCGATCCGCGCCTCGATCGCCTCGGCCGCGCGCGAGTCGATCACCGTGCCCACGTCGGTGGCCTCCTCGAGCGGATCCCCGCAGCTCAGTGCCCGGGTGAGGGCCACGATCCGATCCGCCAGCTCGTCTGCGACAGGGGCCACCGCGATGATCCGCTTGACCGCGGTGCAGCGCTGGCCCGAGTTCTGGAAGGCGCCGCGGACGGCGAGTGCGGCGGCCTCCTCCAGGTCGGCGTCGGCGAGCACGAGCAGCGGATCGTTGCCGCCGAGCTCGAGCACCGCCCGCCGATAGCCGAGCCGCGCGGCGATCGACTTACCGACGGCGACGCCACCCGTGAACGAGATCACCTCGACCCCCTCGTGGGTCAAGAACTCGTCCACGATTTCGGACGGTGAGCCGCACACGACCTCGGCGGCCGCGCCCGGAAGACCGCAGTCGCCGAGCACCCCGGCCAGCCGCAACGCGGTCAGCGGCGTGCGCTCAGAGGGCTTGAGCACGATCGGGGCCCCGGCGGCGATGGCCGGCGCCAGCTTGTGGGCGACCTGGTTGAGCGGGTGGTTGAACGGCGTGATGGCCGCGACCAGCCGGACCGGAACGCGCATCGTGTGGGCTCGGCGCCCGCTGCCGTTGGCCGAGACGTCGCCCGGGAACGCCTCGCCGTCGTCGTGCAGCGCCTCGATCGCCGCGAAGCGGAACACGTCGACCGCCCGTCTCACCTCGTGCCGGGTGTCCTTCAGGCACAGTCCGGACTCGCGTGAGATCAGCGTGGCCAGTTCGGGCGCGAGCTCGCCCAGCCGGCCGGCCACGGCGAACAGCAGCTCGGAGCGCTCATGGCGGGAGAGGGCGTTCTGGTATGCGGCGGCCGCGTCGAGGGCGTCGCGAACCTCTGAGGGACCCGACACCGGCGCCTCTCCGACGAGCTCGCCGGTGAACGGCGAATGCACCTCCATGGCCGCGGTCGTGCTCACGCCAGGCGGTTGAGCAGCAGGTCGTGGAGGTCCCGGTTGTAGAGCGTGCGCCCGTCCTCCCACCCGCGCTTCAGGGGCCGGGAGAGGATGATCGGCACCGAGCGCTCGTGAAGCCCGCCGTGCGAGCGAAGGCGCCCGTTCAGCCGGCTCAGGTCGTGGGCCGCCTCGGATTTGCCGAGCACCGTCGAGGCGTCGCCCAGCACCACGAGATCGCCGATCCGGTCGGCGGGCAGCTCAAAGCTCTCGGCGGCCGCCCACCGGTCGAGCACCCCCTCGACGCCGGGAAGCGCTGCCAGCGCACCGCGCGCGGCGTCCAGCTGATCGGAGTCATCGAGGTGGATCCACGCGAGCGATCCGAGCGCAGCGTGATGGACGACGTACGGGTCGGTGATAGGGCAGACGGTGTGGGCGCCCCGCACCCCGGCGGCGGTCAGGGCGTCGTCCAGGAAGCGGATGTTGGGGGTGCCGTCCCCGGCGGTCTTGGCGTGCATCCCGTGGTCGGCCACGAGCCCGACCACGAACCCGGCGTCGAGTGCACGGCCGACGGCCGCATCGAGCGCCCGGTGGAAGTCGTCGGCCATTGGGTCGCCGGGGGCCGCCGCGTGCTGGACGAAGTCGGTCAGCGACGCGTACACGAGCCGGCTGTCCAGCCGGCTTGCCAGGGCGAGCGCCAGGTCGATGGTGAAGATCGAGAGCCGCCAGTCGTAGATGTCCGGGTTGGCGGCTCCGGCCACGTCGAGCAGAGGCGTGCCGTCCGGCAGCGCCTGTTCGTGGGCGCGCTCGGCGCTGAACGCGGGCACGTCGCCGGCCGCGAGCAGCCGGCGAAGCTTGTCCTTGGCGGTCACGCACAGGACCGGCACGCCGGCCGCGTGCGCCGCGGCGTGGATGGTGGCGGCGCGCAGGAAGCTCGGGTCGGTGACCTGCACCTCCTCGCCGGACGGGTCGCGGTAGTGGTTGCCGGCGATGCCGTTCCGGGCGGCGGGAACGCCGGTCACGATCGCGACGTTGTTGGGGTTGGTGAACGTGGGGATCTGGGCCCGCCCGAGGGCGCGGGTTCCCTCCCTCACCAGCTCGGCCACGCGCGGCATGAGTCCTCGGTGCAGCGCGTCGTCGACGTACTCGGGGTCCCATCCGTCTACGCAGACGGCGAGCACGGGCTCGGTCGGGATCTCGTAGCTCCGGTCATTCGCGGCGAACGCACTCGCCATAACTTGACTATACAAGTCCATGTGCCGCTCGCGGACTTGATCATCAACGATCACCGAATCGTTACAACATGGCCACCCCGAATTGGACTTGTATGTACAAGTTATGGAACGCGCGATCGACACCGACGTCCGTGTGGTCGGTGCGGGCATCGTCGGCCTGGCCCACGCCCGCGAGGCGCGCCGGCGCGGGCTCGAGGTGGTCGTCCTCGAGCGCGGCGAGCGGGCCGTCGGGGCGAGCGTGCGCAACTTCGGCCACGGGTTCATCTCGGCGATGGCGGACGGGCCGGCGTTGGAATGCGCGTTGCAGGCGCGCGAGCGCTGGATCGAGCTCGGGCGGCGGGCCGGCTTCGAGGTGCTCGAATCGGGGACCGTGATCGTCGCTCGCCACCCCGATGAGGTCGAGGTGATGGCGCAAGCGACCCGTGACCCGCGGCGGGCGGCGCGACTCGTGGAGCCCGAGGTGGCCCGGCTGGCGGCGATCCCGACCGAGGTCGTCGCCGGCATCGGCATGACCACCGCGCTTGGATTGGCGCCGCGCGTAATCGACGAGATGCTCGCCGGCGCGGCTAGCGACGGGCTGTCCGCAGCGCCGGCGGTGGCGTTTGGCGGAGCGCGACCCCGGCACGAGGAAGCGCGTGCTGATTATGAATCGTGATCTCGAACGCGTCGGCGCGGTATCGGTCGTGCGCCCACTCGAGCGCGCGACCGTCTGGGTCGAGCGCGCGCCGGCGGACCTCGAGCAGCGGTGAGCGCCGCGGGATCGACAGCAGCGCGGCATCGTCGGCACCGGCGGCGATCGCGGCGATCGTCTGGTTGGCCTCGCTGAACACGATCCCGCGCTCGCCCAGCTGGGCGTAGACCGACCCGCCGTCGAGGTCGCAATCGAGCAGCAGCCGTCCCACCGACTCGATCATCGTCGTCCGCTCGATCATCATCGGCTCCCCGTCGAGCAGCCGCAGTCGTTTGTACTGGAACACCGGGGTCCCGGGCTCGATCCCGAGCTGATCGGCCGACTCGGCATCGGCCGGCCGGCGGGCCAGCTCGAGTGTGCGGGCCGACGGCTCCCGGCCCAGCTGGAGCGCCCACATCGAGAACGACACCAGCTGATCGAAGGACTGTGAGAAGCCGGGCCGGCGGACCAGCGGCGCGCGGCCGCGCCCGCCGACGATCAAGCCCTCGGAACGCAGCGCGGCGAGCGCCTGGCGGATCGTGCCGCGCGACACGGCGAAGCGCGCCGACAGCTGCGCCTCCGATGGAAGGGGCGATCCCGGCTCGAGTTCTCCCGTCAGGATCTCGTCGCGCAGGGCGCGGGCGATGGCGGCGTGACGGGGGACCGATGTGCTCTTGAGGCCGGGCATCCCGCCGTCATTTTGACTCAGGGGGACGACCACCTAGCGAACGGTCTGGGCCGCGTTGCCTGTCCGCGAGCGCACGATCGACGAGATCCGCTCGATCACCAGCACGAAGGCCACGATGATCAGGATGTAGGTGAACACGGGCTCGACGATCTGGATCCACGGCCGGCCAGAGACGAGGCTCGCCAGCGTCAGGACGAACGCGGCTTTCTTCATCTTCAGCACGCTCCTGTGGGTCGCTGTCCGCCGCAGGATCGACGCGACCCAGAAACTTATCAATACAAGTTACCGGATGTTCACACAAGTTGTGGTGATGGAACCACGCTATGGGCGCGTGGTTCACTCTTCCGGCGTGGTCCTCGCCTCCTACAACATCAAGGGTGGCGTCGGTAAGACCTCGGCCGCGGTGAACCTCGCCTACCTCGCCGCGCGCGAGGGCGCGCCGACGCTGCTGTGGGACCTAGACCCGCAGGGCGGGAGCACCTACCTGCTGCGCGTCAAGCCCAAGGTCAAGGGCGGCGGACGTCGTCTGGTGCAGGGCAAGACGAACGCGGCGGCCCGGATCAAGGGCACCGACTACGACGGGCTCGACCTCCTGCCGGCGGACTTCTCCTACCGCCACATGGATCTTCACCTGGAGGGAGCCAAACGCCCCGAGCAGCAGCTGGATCGCATGCTGGAGCCGCTCGAAACCGACTACGAGTACGTCTTCCTGGACTGCCCGCCCAGCATCTCACTTGCCTCCGAGAACGTGTTCAAGGCCGCCGATGCGCTGATCATCCCGCTGCTGCCCGCCACGCTGTCGGCGCGGACGCTCGACCGCATCGAAGAGGTGGCCGGCGGGACGCGCCGCCTCGCCTTTTTCTCGATGGCAGACACGCGCAAGCGGATGCACCGCGATGTCATGGCCCAGTTCACGGCCGAGCGTCCCGACGAGATGCTCCAGACCGTGATTCCCCTCGCTGCCGACGTCGAGCGGATGGGGCAGGCCCGGGCGCCGCTCGACGAGTTCGCGCCGCGGAGTCCCGCGGCGGGTGCGTTCCGGGAGCTGTGGAACGAGGTCCGCGAGCGCCTGGGCATCGCCGACCCCGTCCGGACGGGGTCGCACGGCCCCGGGGAATTCGGCGCCGAAGAGTCCTCGCAGCCGTGACGTCCCCCAGCCGAATTCCCATCAGGGAATCCGCAACTATCGATCTTCGCTTCACACAAACGCGCCGAGGCGGATTCCCCACCGACGCCGAGCGCGGCGAGGCCCCAGACTGATTCCGCCACCCCACCCCAGAAACCGAAATTTCCGCCATTACCCTCGGGGTAGATCGCTCGTGACGGATTTCTCGTCTGTAGCCCGAGGAATCCGGAACTAGCAGCGGCGGCCGACCCGTAATGGCGGAAATTTCGGGGGTGCCGCAGGTCCGGTGCGCAGCGAGGCCCCTTAACCGGATCGTCACAGAGCTGAGCCGATCCTGACCGATCATCGATACAGATGAACTTCACCGAGATCCACTTTCACCTGCTCCCTGGGATCGATGATGGACCGCAGACGATCGAGGAGAGCGTTGCGCTGGCAGCCGCCGCCGCGGCCGAGGGCACCCGGACGGTCGTGGCCACGCCGCACGTCCATCCAAACTTCGTCACCGATCCGCTGTCCCTGGCCGAACGAGTGCGTGAGGTCCAGGCGCGGCTGAC
>Ga0335074_10010599_pt1 | contig 12900 bp, 8 predicted proteins | sample Lox_Sample_23_FD_206715 | JGI IMG/M metagenome (GOLD analysis project Ga0335074, IMG submission 206715) | Soil microbial communities from Loxahatchee National Wildlife Refuge, Florida, United States - Lox_Sample_2.3 | ecosystem: Environmental > Terrestrial > Soil > Wetlands | place: USA: Florida...
GTACATTTTCCGCATGACGCACGCGAGACGCGACTGGCGGACAAGACGGGCCTTATGGTGTGGTCGGAGATTCCGGTGTATTGGGGCATTGACTGGACAAATCCGCATACATTTGCCGTGGCGAGCCGGCAGTTGCACGAGATGATTCGGCGGGACCGCAACCGGGCGTCTGTCATCCTATGGTCGATGTCGAATGAGACTCCGGATAAGCCCGCGAGGACGGAGTTCATCGATAAATTGATCGCCCAGGCACGTGCCGATGATCCGACTCGGCTGATTACGTCCGCTATTGCGGCATCGATCCACAACAGGACCGCGGTGCTCGATGATCCACTGATGAAGAACCTGGACGTGATTGGCTACAACGAATACATCGGCTGGTACGGAGATACGCCGCAGTCCGCGCCGGATTACAAGTGGGAAGATCCGTTGCACAAGCCGGTGATCATGAGCGAATTTGGCGGAGGTGCAAAAGCAGGTTTGCATGGCCCAGCTTCCGAGCGATGGACGGAAGAGTACCAGGCGTCGATTTACAAGTACCAGTTCCGGATGTTCCGCACCATTCCGTTTCTGCGCGGGCTGTCTCCGTGGGTGCTGATGGATTTCCGCTCGCCTACGCGGCAGTTGCCGGGGATTCAGGACGGTTTCAACCGCAAGGGACTGGTTTCCAACACGGGGCAGAAGAAGAAGGCGTTCTTTGTGCTACAGCGCTACTACGCGCATATACAGGCGCAGGACTCCTCGGTGCATTAAGCGTGAACGCGGCCGAGGCCGATGCCGATCACATAGGTAACTATGCCCTCGACTGCGCCGACCAGTGTCATTTCGAGTCCGCTGGCCCACCAGGAGCGCACGGTAATGAGAGACTTAGCAGCCCCGACGGCGAAGTGTGCAGCGAGCGAGATGATGGCGGAGATGATGATGGCCGTGTATCCGCCGAGGAAGAAGAAGGGAATGATAGGGACGAAGGCTCCGACAGCAGTGGAAAGCGCCGCGGAGGCCGCTGAGATGAAGGGCTTGCGGAGGCCGTCCTCTGAAGTGCTGAGGCGCTCGGCGACGAGGGCGCGGAGGAATTGCTCCTTGTCCTGGGCGATGTGATCGACCGCGTGGTCAGCGTCATCCTCGGGCAGACCCTTGACCTGGAAGTAAAGCGAGAGAAGTTCGCGGGCTTCTGGTGTGTTCATTTCGATGGCATCGCGCTCGCGGGAGAGCTCGGCCTCGTAGATTTCGCGTTCGCTCTTGGCGCCGAGGTACGCGCCGGAACCCATGGACAGCGCACTGGCAATCATTCCAGCGAGCCCGGCGAGGAGCACATAGTGGCTGTTGCCCAACGTTGCGCCCGAGACGCCAGAGACGATGCCGAAAATAGCTCCCAGGCCGTCGTTGACGCCGTAGATGGCATCACCGATCCAGCCGGCGGCCTGGCGGCCTGAGCCGTTGCGCTTGGCGAGCAACTCATCGAGCATGACCCTGGGGCTGGAGCGCGTTTCCGTGACGACGTGGCGTGGATAGCGCTGCCGGATGAGGCTGCTGAGCTCGCCGTAGTGCTCCTGCTCCTCTTCGATGACCCGACGGAGAATTGCGAGGCTGGGTTCGTCGTTCAGCTCGCGGAGCTGGCGGCTGTAGGTCGCGATGGCGCGGCTCTCATCAATTTCGAGGCGGCGGAGTGCCATGCGCTCGCCGCCTAAGCGATTGGCGAGCGTGTCTGCATCGCCCGCCGGTTTGCCGCGATATCTGGGCGGGGGACCGCCGAGTGCCTGAATGCGCCCGGCCCACAAGGCCGCATGCTGCTCTTCGGCCACGGCCATATGGCGCAGGGTCTGGCTGCGGATGGGATCAGCATCGCGCTCGGCCAGCGCGAGATAGGTGTGGTAACCGACCATTTCGGTCTGCCAGTTGGCTTCAAGCGCGCGCAGCAACTTGCGGAGCTTCCTTGAATCGGTCGTTTCAGGCGGCATTGAGCGGTTCAGTCTCCGATTTGATAAGGAAAGGTGAATCGTCCAATTTGAATGACGGAGCGGTCGGACGGCGGCCAGACGCGAATTGATTCTACCCGAGTGATGGAGGAATTCAAACGGGCCTCGACGGAGCCGAGGAAGAGTCCGGAGGATGACTCATAGAACTTGACGTCGAGCGCGTCGTCCTTGTGATCCCAGCCGATCAGGTAGGACCCGGGCTGCAGGACGAAGGCGCCGATTTTGAGCGGAACCTGCGTGACAAAGAAGTGAGAATACTTACCGTTGGCGGAGTAACCCGCTGTGATGAGGACAACGCCGGCGATGAACTTGCCGCTTCCGTTGGTGATGCCGGAGGCTGTGCGCATCTCTGTCTCAATTCGTTCGTGCACTACCGGAGCGCGCACCGGAAGAAGGGCCTGCAGCTCCTGCTGCGTGGCTGGACGCCAGGTCTGATGTGTGGACTGCGCATCAGCGAGGGGCAGGATGCAAATGAAGAGAGCGACCGCGATTGCAAAGAACTTCTGCATGGATACCTCCCAATTCTCCTCAAATCTCAAGAACATTTAGTCAAGATGCACGATTCCGCGCTGCAGCGCGCTGGTTGCGGCCTGCGTGCGGTCGCTGACGCCCAGCTTGCTAAGGATGCTGTTGATGTGGGTCTTCACTGTTGCCTCAGAGATGTTGAGGTCACCGGCAATCTCCTTGTTGCTGCGCCCGGCGACGATGCGCTTGAGCACCTCAAGCTCGCGGGTGGTGAGCGCGGGGCCTCCCATGCGCTCGGCGAGCTTTTCCGCTACGAAGGCGGGAATGCGCGACTTCCCCGCGTAGACGGCGCGAATGGCGTCGGTGAGCTCGGCGGCGTCCATGCCTTTGAGCAGATAGCCCTTGGCGCCAGCCTGCAGCGCACGGTAAATGTCCTCGTCGCCGTCGAAGGTGGTGAGGACGACGATGCGCGCGCCGGGAAACTCGCCCCGGATTCTTGCAATCGCATCGGCTCCGGCCATTTTGGGCAGGCGCAAGTCCATCAAGGTCACGTCGGGCTGGACGGCGCGAAAGGTCTCAATTGCCTGTTCACCGTCTGAGGCCTCCGCAACAACAGAGAGGCCCTCGACGGTGTTGAGCAGCGCGACGAGGCCCTTGCGTACGATCGCGTGGTCATCAACGACCAGAATGCGAATTGGCTGCTGGCCTGGTTCACTCATTGTGTTTTTCCTCCGGCTGCGACTTCCACGTTCACCTGAGTTCCCTCACCTTCTTTGCTGGTTACCTTGACTCTGCCGCCGATCTGTTGCGCGCGCTCCTGCATTCCGGTGATGCCGAAGTGGCCTTCCGCGACGGATGGTGCGTCGCCGGTGAAGCCACGTCCATTGTCGGAGATGGTCATTTTGATGCGTCGGCGCGAATACTCGATCAGGATGCGGACGAGTGTGGCCTGAGCATGACGGACGACGTTGGTAACAGCCTCCTGCGCGATGCGAAGCAGCTCACTCTCAGTGCGCGCGGGCAGCGGGCGGTAGGCTCCGTGGACTTCAACCTGAGCTTTGACACCTGACAATGCAGTGGCGCGTTCGGCCATTTGCACGAGCTGCGAGGCGAAGTCCTGATTCTCGGCGTTCTGCGAGCGCAGTTCCCAGATGGCGCGGCGTGCATCTTCGATTCCGGTGCGGACGAGCTCCTGTGCTTCGTCGAGATGCTTGCGCGCGGCCTCAGTGGACTGCGACAGGGTACGGCCAACAATCTGCAACTGGACGGAGACGGCAACGAAGCCCTGCGCGAGCGTGTCGTGGATCTCGCGCGCAATGCGGTTGCGCTCAGCGAGAACGGCATTGAATCGTGATTCAACCTGGCGGACGCGCCACAAGTAGGCAAGATAGCCGAGCATTCCGATGGAGAGAATGAGCAGCAGGTAGAACCAGTAGGTCTGGTAGAAATATGGCCGTAGATCGAAGGACAGCGACGCTGGCGCGGGGCTCCAGACACCGTCGTTATTGCAGGCGATGACGCGGAAGGTGTAACGCCCGGGCGGCAGATTGGTATAGTAGGCGCTGCGCTGCGAACCTGCATCGACCCAGGCGTGGTCAAAGCCGACGAGCTTATAGCGAAAGCGGACCTTGTTGGGCGCAGTGTAGCTGAGGGCGGCGTAGTTGAAGGCGAAGCGGCGCGCACCAGCCGTGATTTTGAGCGGTCCGGACTGCTGAGCCGAGAGATCTGCCGGAGGCTCCGGCTGATCGTCCACGCTGAAGCGCTCGATGGCCATGAGCGGCGGAACGCGGTTCATAGGCAGATGTTGGGGGTCAACTGTGGAAACGCCGCGAAGCGTAGCGAACCAGAGCGTCCCGTTCTGCATGCGCCATGCGGCGGGATGGCCGCCACTACTGGCTTCGCCGATCCTCATTCCATCGGCGATGCCATAGGACTCAACGACGATGCGCTTGACCTTGCCGTCCGCATAGCTGTTGAGAGCGTCGAGATTGACCCGGTAGATGCCTTCGTTCGAGCTGAGCCAGAGATTACCGTCTCCGCCATCGAGAATGCTGTAGATGTTTGCGGGAAGGTCGGTTCCGGAGGGCCGGATGGGAGTGAAAACTCCATTTCGCCAGCGGTTGAGGCCGCCGCCGTCGGTGCCGATCCATAGGGTTCCGTCGGGTTCGAGGTGCAGGGCGGTGACGACGTGATTCGAGAGGCCGTCCTTCTCAGAGTAGTTGCGGAAGCGGCCGTCGCTCCGGTGGGTGAGGCCGCCGATGGTTGCGATCCACATGCCGCCATGGCTGTCCTGCAGCATGGCTCCCACCAGATTGCCGCCAAGACCATCGAGCATAGTCCAGTTGGTGAACTGGCCGTTGCGATACTGCGAAAGGCCGCGGCGGGTGCCGATCCAGAGGGTACCGTCGCTGTCAAAATAGAGCGAACGGACGAAATCGTCCGCAAGGCCGTCAGCAGAGGTAAAGACCGTCACCTGGCCGTTGTGGATGCGGTCTAGGCCGTCCGGCGTTCCCAGCCAAAGGTCGCCGTTTGGAGCGCCGGCGACGGACAGGATGATGTTGCTGGAGAGTCCGTTGGCCGCAGTGAGCGCGGAGAAGCCGGACTTGTTGACGGAGTCGGTAGTCGTGTGGTCCAGGCCGCCGCCGTTGGTACCCAGCCATACGGTGCCGGAGCGGGCCTGGGTGACCGAGAGGATGTAGTCGTTGGAGATGCCGTCGGCCGAGGTGTAGGTAGTGAACTTGCGGTCACGCAGGATGTCGACGCCGCCGGACTCGGTGCCGAGCCAGAGATTGCCTTCGCGGTCCTCAGCGATGGACAGAATGAGATTGCTGGAGAAGCCTTCTTTGGGCGTGAAGGCCTCAATGGAACCGTCGACGAAGCGGGCGAGGCCGCCGGCGGTTCCGATCCAGACGGTCCCCTCGCGATCGCAAAAGAGCAGGTTGACTCGGCTGGAGGGAAGGCCGTCGCTTTGGGCGTAGGACTGGAACGAGGCGTCGCCGGGATGCTGTGACGGTGGACCGACCTCTGCAGAGTCGGTAAACCATAGGCCGGTGTCGGCACCGATCCAGATGCCGCCCTCCGGAGTCTCGGTGAGCGCGTCCACATCCTTGCCGTCGAGGGGCGCGAAGTCGGTGCAGTCCGCCGTGCTGCCGGGAGCAAGCGCCGATGCGCTGCAGATTTCGACTCCGTTCTGCGTGCCTGCCCAGATGTGGCCGCGGCGGTCGAGGATCAGGGCCTGAATCTGCACGGGATTGCCGGCAAGTGTGAAGTAGGTGTCGTTGCCGGGAGAGGCGTGGAAGACGCCCTCCGTCGTCGCGAGCCAGAGCGAACCGTTCATGGGCTCGATCATGTGGCTGTTCTGGTCGAGCGGAGGAACGCCGGGAACATTGATGAAGCGTGTGCCGTCGAGGCGCGAGAGCCCAGCGGAGGAAGCGATCCAAATGCGGCCCTGACGGTCTTGATAAATAGACCAGATGGTGCTTCCCGCGGTATCGGGATAAACCGTGAAGACTCCGTTGCGGTAGCTGGTGACGCCATTCGCGGTGCCAATCCAGAGAGTTCCGGCGCTATCCTCGATGAGCGAGTAGACAAGATCACTGGGAAGCTGGGGCGTGTTTTTGTGGTTATAGACGGTGAAGTTGACGGAGTCAAACCTGACCAGACCGGCTTCCGTTGCGAACCACATATACCCGTCGGCGGCTTGCAGCACTGCATGGACAGTGTTCTGGGGAAGGCCGCTGTCGGTTTGCCAGGACTGGTAGCCGTAACGGCGGAGGTCCTGATGCGGGTCAAGCGCCTGCACCGTTGCCGTGCTGAGCAGAATTGCAGCCAGAGCTGCGAAGCGGAACCTGCGGTGAGCCGTCGACATTGCTGCATGAATTGTACTTACCTCGAGTACGAGAACCATATCCACCGGAAGTTGGAGAAACCGCAGGGACAATCAGTCAGGCGCTTTTCCTGCGCGCGGCGCGAGGCTTGACCCAGACCTTTTCAGCGGCAGGAGCGCCGAGGGTCGCTGTTCCCGCGCGGGTCTCGATGGCGAGAGTCTGGTCATAGTTCTTTTTGAGGACGCGGACCGCGCCGCCCGGAGCGATTCCGCTTTCGTGCAGGAAGCGCAGGAGTTTGGGGTCGCGCTCGTAGAGGCTGGCGACGGTATAGTCGGTGTTCTCATTACTTTCGGCCAAGGTAAGCAGGCCACGGCGGGCACGCTTTGCGGGGCTTTCCGGTAGCACGGAGTTGCCGTGCGGGCAGGTCCCCTGCTGGCCCAGCTTTTCAAGCAGCAGCGCCTCAAAGGCGGGCGAAACGGCGTGTTCAAGGCGCTCGGCCTCATCGTGCACCTCATACCAGGGCATGCGGAACATCTCCGACAGCATGCGCTCAATGAGGTGGTGGCGGAGCGCAGTGCGGTGCGCAGTCTGGCGTCCCTTGGGCGTAAGGTGGACCACGCCATCGGACTTCATCTCAACATAGCCGTCGCGGCGGAGACGGCGCAGTGCCATAGAGACGGCGGGCGGGGAGACTCCGAGCCAGTGCGCGAGCGTGGCGGAGATGACGGTTTGCCCCTCGCTTTCGGCCTCAAGCACGGCCTTGAGATAGTCCTCTTTTGAGACGCTGATGGTATTCTTCACGGCTCATTCAGCATCGCCTGTGCTGCAGGAGTTGTAAAGGGCTCCGGTGCCGCTTGGGTTCCGCTGAGGCATCGAGCTGCCTGACAAGCCAGCAGCTCGATGCCCTGTGCGAAATTCCTTGTGGCCTTGTTATGCGTGTGCGGCCGCGAGTTCGTGGGGATGAGTCTCGACCTGCGAGGACATATCAAGAACCACGCGACCGTTGACCCTGCCATTCTTGAGGCGATCGAAGATATCGTTGATCGACGCAAGGGGCTGGTCCTCGATGGTGGCTTTGATCTTGCCCTCGGCGGCGAAGGCCAGTGCTTCTTCAAGATCGAGGCGGGTGCCGACGATGGAGCCGCGCAGGGTGTATCCGTTGAGCACCATGTCAAATACAGAGATCGGAAACTCGCCCGGAGGGAGTCCGTTGAGCACGCAGGTGCCGCCACGGCGGAGCATTCCGACTGCCTGCTTGAAGGCCGGCAGCGAAACAGCAGTGACAAGCACGCCGTGCGCGCCGCCGATCTGCCTTTGAATTGCGACGACGGGGTCCTGCTCGCGAGCGTCGACGGTGATTTCCGCGCCAAGCGTGCGGGCGAGATTCATCTTGTCCGGGCCGATGTCGATGGCGGCAACGTGTAGGCCCATGGCCTTTGCATACTGCACAGCGACGTGGCCGAGTCCGCCGACACCAGAGACGACAACCCATTGGCCGGGACGCGTTTGCGTCTGCTTGAGACCTTTATAAGTGGTGACTCCGGCACAGAGGATCGGCGCGGCGTCGCGGAAGGAGAGCTTGTCGGGAATGCGACCGAGGAAGTCCGCTGCGGCAACGGCATACTCAGCAAAGCTGCCATTAACGGAGTAACCGGAGTTATGTTGCGTATGGCACAGGGTTTCCCAGCCGCTGAGACAAAATTCGCAATGACCGCAGGCGCTGTGCAGCCAGGCGATGCCGACGCGGTCGCCTTCCTTCAGGTGGGTGACGTCGGGGCCCAGAGCAACAACAACGCCGGCGCCTTCGTGACCGGGAATGAACGGGAGAGTGGGCTTAATGGGCCAGTCGCCATCGGCAGCATGAAGGTCGGTGTGGCAGACTCCACTACTCATGACTCGAATTAGTACCTGACCGGGACCGGGTTGAGGGATGGGCAGCTCGCGTACTTTCAGCGGCTCGCCAAATTTCTCGACGACTGCAGCTTGCATTGTTTTGGGCATGATGACGACTCCTTGATTCAGATGGACCGGAGGGATTCCGGGGATCGTCTGTCATTGAATGCAAGCGAGAGGACGATGGTCGGTGATGCCGGACACAGGTGTGTCACGCAGCATGTATGCGCGCAGATTGAGCGTACTCAATTGCCGGCACTCGTGGATTTATAGCAATCTTGTGCAGTTCGTCTAACTCTGGAGCCGGGAACGATAGCTCATCGCGCCCGGCAGGAGATCACACTTCCACTGCCTCGGCGGACAACCTGTTCATGTACCAGTCTTCGCGCGTCATCGGCAGGTTGCTGTTGCCGCGGTCGGGGCGACTCAGCAGCATCTGATAAACCGCGATATCGCCTCTCCGGAATGCAGCCGCGGATCCTGCCATATAAAGGAGCCAGATGCGGTATGTGGTTTCGGAAACCACGTTCAGGAGTTCACCAGCGTTCCTGCGCAGACCATCCACCCAGCGGCGCAGCGTGAGATCATAGTGCTCGCGCAGGTTTTCCACGTCGCGCACTTCAAATCCTGCCCATTCCGCCGCGCGCGCGGCTTGCGAAAGCGTTACAAGCTCACCATTCGGAAAGACATATTTGTCGATGAATGAGGAGTGGTGCGGACGGCTGAGCTGGAGCACATTTCGCAGAAAAGGGACAACCGCTCGATCAAGAAAAGAAAGACCCCGGCCCGGGGACGCGTAAGCGCGTGCGATTCCGTGATTGAGAAAGACCCCTCCGGGCTTCAACAGGGAATAAGCAGTCTTGAAGTAAAGCGGCAAGTTCTGCAGTCCGACATGCTCAACCATGCCCACGCTGGAAATCTTGTCAAAAACAGGAAGCCGCCCTACGGCGTTTCGATAATCGAGAAGTTCCACGTGGCAGCTCTGCGTGAGGCGCGCAGCTTCGATCCTTGCCGAGGCAACTGCCTCCTGTTCGCGGCTCAACGTAATCCCATAAGCCTCCACGTTGTGCCGGGAGGCAGCATGCAGAATCAGGCTGCCCCATCCACATCCGATATCGAGAAAACGCTCACAGGGGCGCATGCGCAGCTTGCGGCAGATCAGTTCCAGCTTGCTGGTTTGCGCGGTATCAATATCATCATCGGCAGATTGAAAATACGCGCAGGAATAAACGAGAGATTTTCCAAGCCATGGTTTATAAAACGCTGCAGGCTGATCGTAATGATAGGAGATCGCGGCAAGGTCGCTATTCTGCGAATGGCGCCCCCCCGTTTTACACCACTTGCCAATACCAGACAGAATGCCCGAAGCCGCTTCCAGAAGTCTCTGTTGCCGACCTTTGGAGCAATGGAAGACATGTTCGGCAACGTCGAATACGGAAAAGAGATCGCCCTCGACGTCGATGTCCTTTGTGAGAAATGCCTCGCCCAGCGTGACTTCACTTGGGTGAAGAACAAGCGACCGGAGCGCATTTGCGGAATGAACGACAATGGTGCAACTCGTCTCGCCTCGTGTCGATGAATGCCAGAGCCACCCGTCCCAAAGCCGAACAGCAAAAGGTGAACCTTCGTAACCTTCAAAGAGCGAGTGAAATATTTTGTCTCTCTGCGTGTTTACCGTCTCGGCAATAATCATCCTACGGCCTCCTTTCCAGATACGACTTCCACGCATCAGAAATCGTCCAAATCCGGAAGCATCACACCAGTCTTTCGAGGCCTTCGTATCGGTAACCAGCTCCCCGACGAGGCCCCGTCAGGGGTCATCATCTGTCCGTCTCAACTCCATGAGAACGGAACAGCGGTTTCGGCGAACCCCATCGCCTTACTAAACCTCTCTTTCTAATGAGATGCGTCGTGACGCGCAGCAGTCATCCAAGAGCCGCGCTACTAAGATGGCTGTAACTGTTGAATGTGCTTCGTGAGGGCCACTTAGCAACACTCCAACGGACAAGCATAACGAAATGATTTAATTGCAATAATTTACATCTTTCGCGAGTAAGATCACTTCCCCACAAAAGATCAACGACCTGACTACATCTAAGGGGTTTCAATGACCGCAGAGAGAAGATTGGAACCTGCAAAACTAAATTACTGAATCACAGGGTGCTGTTGGGCAGCTCGCTGTGGTTTACCTCCTACCTGCCATAGGTATAGAGCTTGACCCGGTAAACGCTGAAGGTATGTGGGGCCATCAGGAGTTCACGACCCTGATTGCTCTGGTCGCCGTTCAAGCGTGCGACGGTGGTCCATTTGCCATTGATATCTGATATTTGATCAATGCTCGCGATGCCTGCAATCTGGTCGTCGACGCCCGGGTCGCGTAGGAATGTCACGGTCAGTCCGCTGCCCAGAATGTAGAATTCGCCAGAACTGGTTTGAATCGCCATCATGGCGCCCGTGTCTTCCATAAGGTTCCTTGCCGGCCAACTACGCGACAGGCTTGCCCGGAAGAGAAAGCCTCCGAGCGCGATGGTTCGTGTTGGTCGGGGGCTGAACGAGTGCAGGACAAGTGCACGAATCTTATCCTCCGGCTGCGCATGCAGGATGAGCGGGCTTAGCTCGCTCAGCAAGCCGTATTCCTGTGGCAGGGTAGAGCCGGGCTTCGCTGGCTCGTCTGGAAGCGAATCCACCGCGAACGGGGAGAATCCGAAACCGCGCGCCTCGCCCAGTGTGTAGAGTGCGTTGAAGGGAGCTACGTCGAGCCGCGCCTCGGGAACGAAGACGGGGTTCCCGGCAGCCTGGTACACCTCGATCCAGTGTGCGAAATCCGGCCAGTAGATGTCCGGCGCATAGAAGTCGATGGCGGGCGCCGCTGCACGGTAGATTGCCTGAACCGCAGGATGAGGACCGCCGCTGGGATACTCGCCCGCACGCTCGAAGGGGGCGGGTAGTTGCGCATTCATGTACATGGGGAGGGCGTACTCCCGTTTACCGGCCTCGGCAACGCGATTGACAAAGCGGGCGTAATACCAGGCCATAAAGACCTCGTCCGCAGCCCCTCCGAACATCTGCTTCCATGTTTTACCGGAAGGATTGAACTCGGCGGCGAGTTGCCGTGGCAATTCCGTGCGATGCGCCTGGAGTGCACTGACGAGCGGCACCGGCACCGGCGCTTGAAAGAGCTGGTTGGCCTTCTGGGAGCGGTCGCGGCCGCCGAGGCCCAAGAAGCCAATCTCGTTCTCCACCTGAACCATGAGAACGGTTTGCTGTGTGGCGTCTTCGTCACGGACGTGATGCATGAGCGCCGCAAAAGCGCGGCTGTCACATTGAACCGTCTGTTCGCCGAGCGGCGAGAGAATCGCGAGAGGCAGGCCCTGGGCTGAAATCTCCCGTGGAAAGCGCGCTGTGTTGGAGAGCACCCATTCCGGCGCGTATTCCGAAAAGGCGTTCTTCCAACTCCCGAACCAAAGAAGGACCAGATGAAGATGTTGCTGCCGTGCCACTACAATCCAGTGATCCAGAATTGAGAAGTCGAACCGACCCTCTTCGGGTTCGATCTGGTTCCAGGCGACGGGCATCAATACGGTGTTGAAGTGAAGTTGCGCAAGTCGCGGCAGAATCGTGTCTGCCTGCGCAGCGGTGCCGGCGGAAGAATTGCCGAGCTCGCCACCCAGTGCAAGAAAGGGTTTACCCTGCACAATCAACTGGGAGGCGCCATTCTCCACGCGAACGGTTGGCGGCGCCTGAGACCACACCGTAAGGCCGGGAAGGCAAAAGAGGCTCAGGGCCAGAGCGGAATGCAGAAGAATCTTCACACCATCTCCAATGTGAAAGCGGCCGCACAAGAAGAATAAGCAGGACAGCGCAGAGTGAGCCACCAAAAACTTGAGATCCGGACGTATCGCTGCAGCCGGAACCACGATTGTCTAACGGTATTAGCTTTTGTACGGGTAGCCGATAAACTTGTCCACCCACTTAATGAAATACTTCATGTTCGGCGCATCGGTGTGCCCGCCGTCGTCCTGCCTCCATGCTAGTTTGCCTTCGAGCAGTCCATCATTTACGGGAGGCATCTTCGCGCTGTGATAATCGAGGTCGGCTGTGCTCAATCCGGGCGCGCCCAGCAGGGTCCACACCGGGCTGGCTGCAACAGTTGCCATCCAGCTCCCGCGCTGGTCGAGCCATTTTGCGTCGCCCTTCTCTGGAATGCCGTAACTGATGAATGTGAGGCGTGGAGCGCAGAGGGCGATGAGCTCGTTGGAGTCGACCGGGACGTCTCCAGGATCCATGCTGCCGAAGGTGGCCTTGGAGGCGCCGTACTTCATAAAGTTACCAGCCATCCAGTAATACTCGCCGCCGGTCAGGTTGTACACGGACTCGCCAAAGTTGCGGCGGAACGGAGTGGCTCCCCCTTTGCCCGATGAGCCGACGAGCACCATGGCGAAGCGCTGGTCGAAGGCCATTGTGACGAGCGCGGCCTTGCCGTAACGCGAGACACCTTCGATGCCGACATGCTTCCCGTCCACGGCGGGATCTGACTCAAGGTAGTCCAGCCCGCGGCCGGCAGCCCACGCCCACGCCCGGAGGGCACCCCATTGATCCGGCTTGCGAGGCTGGCCTTTGTTCGCGAGGCCAATTATGCCTTGCGTGAGGTCCACTGCGTTGTCAGGTTGCGCGCTTTGCGGATCGAGCGAGGCGAATCCCCAGCCTGCGGCAATCAGCTCCCACGTGCTGGGCAGACC
>Ga0335074_10010600_pt1 | contig 12898 bp, 10 predicted proteins | sample Lox_Sample_23_FD_206715 | JGI IMG/M metagenome (GOLD analysis project Ga0335074, IMG submission 206715) | Soil microbial communities from Loxahatchee National Wildlife Refuge, Florida, United States - Lox_Sample_2.3 | ecosystem: Environmental > Terrestrial > Soil > Wetlands | place: USA...
CCCGAAGCTCCCACACCGCCACGGGGATTGGCTACGCTGTGGGCTGCCGTGCCGGGTCGGGCGACGGCGACGACGACGGCATGAAGTACCACCACAGCTTCCACGCTGGAAACTTCGCGGACGTGCACAAGCACGTGGCGCTGCTGGCGTTGCTGCGCGCGCTGCAGCGCAAGAACAAGGGTTTCCTGTACCTCGAGACGCACGCCGGGGCCGGCGCCTATGATCTGGTCGATCCTTCAACGCATCAGGGCGCCGAGGCGCGCGGCGGCATCTCGGCGCTCACGGCCGCCGCCGAGCCGGCGGCAGCCGAGCTGCGCGAGTACCTGGCCGCGGTCGCCGCCTGGCGCGCGGCCGCCGGCCAGCCGCGCGGCTATCCGGGATCCGCCGTGCTCGCCGCGCAGAGCCTGCGCGCACAGGACCGCTGCGTGTGCTGCGAGCTGCAGAGCGCCGAACATCGCGCCCTGCGCCAATCACTGCGCGGCTTTCACCGGGTGCGCACCGCCTGCGAGGACGGCTATCGGCGACTTGCCGCGAGTCTGCCGGCGCGCGAACGCCGCGCGCTGGTGCTCATCGACCCACCCTACGAGAGCGCCGCCGCGGAGATCGAGCAGGCGCTCGCGGCCGTCCACGCGGCGCTGGAGCGCATGGCCAACACCGTGATCGCGCTGTGGTATCCGCTCAAGGATGAGCGTTGGCTCACGGCATGGCAGCGGCGCGTCGAGCGCGAACTGGGCGCGCCGGCCGCCGCGCTGGAGCTGTGGCTCTATCCGCGGGATGGGCGCGTGGCGCTCAACGGCTCCGGCCTGCTCATCGTCAATCCCCCCTACCAGATCGAGCAGCGCGCGCGGTACTGGCAGCACGAGCTGCTCGAGCGGCTGCAGCCCGGCGACCGTGACGGCGAGCGCGGCAGCGCTGCACGCGGCACCGGTTTCGGCGCCAGTCCCGGCGCCGGCAGCGCGGTACGCACGCTCGTGGCCGAGCGGCCGGTGCGGCATGCCGGCGCGTGATGTGGCGGCAGCGGGGGTGTCGGGCACGCAGACCGGCACGACACCCGCCGCGCCGGATCGCTATGCGGTCATCGGTCACCCCGTGGCGCACAGCCTCTCACCGCGCATCCACACGCTGTTCGCACGGCAGACGGGCCAGTCCCTCCTCTACACGGCCATGGATGTCACGGCCGGGCGGCTTGCCCCTGCGGTGCACGAATTCTTCGGTCGCGGTGGCCGCGGCCTGAACGTCACCGTGCCGCACAAGCAGGCGGTGATGGCCCTGGCCGACGAGGCGACCGGGCGCGCGCGGCGCGCGGGCGCCGCCAATACGCTGTGGCGCGATGCCGCCAGCGGGCGGCTGTGCGCCGATACGACCGACGGCGTGGGGCTGGTGCGCGACCTGGTGGACAACCTGCACATCCGGATCGCCGCACGCCGCGTGCTGCTGCTCGGCGCCGGCGGAGCTGCCCGTGGAGTGCTCGAGCCGCTGCTCGCCTGCGCCCCCGCGGTTCTACTGATCGCGAATCGCACCCTCGAGCGCGCCGCCGCGCTCGCTGCCCAATGGGCGGGCGCCGGGCCGGTGCGCGCCGCGCCCCTCGAGCTGCCGGACGAGGCCCCCTTCGACCTCATCATTCATGCGACTGCGGCGGGCCTCGCGGACGAAATGCCGCCGCTGCCCGCGCGCCTCGTGACACCGACCACCCTCTGCTACGACATGACCTACGGGCGACGGGAGAGCCCCTTCATCCGCTGGGCGCGTCACAGCGGCGCGCAGCTCTGTCACATGGGCCTCGGCATGCTGGTGGAGCAGGCGGCGGAATCCTTCCGGCTGTGGCGCGGCATACGCCCGCAGACCGCGCCGGTGCTCGCGGCCCTGCGCGCCGCCGGCGAGGCGCTGTGAACGTGCGCGAGCCTGCGAGGTCCAATCGCCGATCGGATCGGAACGCGCGCATGAAGCGAGCCCTCATCGTACTGGCGGCGCTGGCGGTCGTGGCACTCGGCGTGGTGATCGCGCGCACGCCGCCGAGCGCCGATCAGAATGCGGTCGAATATCGCCAGGCGCTGATGTTCGTGATCGATGGGCAGATGCAGGCCCTGTCGAGCATGCACGCCGGCCGGATGCCCTACGATGCGGCGCTCGTTCGCGAGCACGCGGCCGATCTGACGACCCTCGCCGGCATGATTCCCGAGGCCTTCTCCCGCGACACGCGCGCCGCGCGCAGGCTCGATACCGCGGCTCTGGCCTATGTCTGGACTGATCAGGCGCATTTCGTGCAGAGCGCCCGGCGGCTCCAGCGGGATGCCGAGGCATTGAACGGCGCCGTCCAGGACGGCGACGAAGCGCAGGTCCAGAGCGCGATCGGCGCGCTGAGCGGCGAATGCGTGCAATGCCACCGCCAGTATCGGGGGAACTGAAGCGCGCGCGCCGCCGGCGCAGCCATGGCCTCGCGCTGCTCAGCGCTCAGCGCGTTGACCGCGTACTTGTCGACATACACCTCGCCGAGCACCACGTCGTGGTAGTCGCAGGTCGTCTGGTAGCCGAACGGCGGAGCGTGCACCCTGCGGCCCGATCGGCCGCACGGCATGAGCTGCGGATCGCGCGGCTCTCGGGTTCACTCCCCCGGATTGAGCCAGCCGTCGTCGCTGTCGATCAGGCGGACCGCCTCGTGCGGGCCCCATGAGCCGCACGGGTATTCGTGCACCGCAGTCACGTCCCCGAGCACCGGATTGACCACAGCCCACTGCGCCTCGATGGCATCCTGGCGGGCGAACAGTGACAGATCGCCGCGCAGCGCATCGCCGAGCAGCCGCTCGTACGGTGTCATGCTCTCGGCCGGCGAGCGCGTGACGATCAGTTCCACGTCCTCGCCGGCCATGCGCTCGCCCGGCACCTTCACGCGCATGCCCATGGCGATCACCACCTCGCTGCTCAGACGCAGCCGCAGGTGGCTCGAGAGCGACGGGACCAGCTCGCCGAACACCTCGCGCGGCGGGCGACGGAATTCCACCACCACCTCGGTGGTGGTCACCGGCAGGCATTTGCCGGCGCGGATGTAGAAGGGCACATCCGACCAGCGCCAGCTGTCCACGTACAGTCGCACGGCCGCATAGGTCTCGACCTGTGAGTCGGTGGCCACGCCCTCGGTCTGGCGGTAGCCGTGGTACTGGCCGCGCACCACGCTCTGCGTATCCAGCGGGCGGATGGCCCGCAGCACGCGCGACTTCTCGTCGCGCAGGGCGCTCGAGGAGCCGCGCAGCGGCGGGTCCATGATCAGGTTGCTCATGACCTGCAGCAGGTGGTTCTGGATCACGTCGCGGATCGCCCCGGCCTCCTCGTAGAAGCGACCGCGGCCGCGCACATCGAAGGCCTCGGCCATGGTGATCTGCACGCTGCGCACGTAATTGCGGTTCCAGATCGGCTCGAGGAAGGCGTTGGTGAAGCGCGTGTAGAGAATGTTCTGCACCGGCTCCTTGCCGAGATAATGATCGATACGGAAGATCGACTCCTCGGGGAAGTACTTCAGCAGGATGGCGTTGAGCTCGCGCGCCGACCTGAGGTCACGGCCGAAGGGTTTCTCGAGCACCACGCGCCCGCCGCTCACGGCGCTGATGTTCGCCAGCCCGCCGATCACCGTGGCGAACATGCTCGGCGGGATCGCCAGATAATGCAGTGGCGCGGGCGCGTTGCCGAGTGCGTCACGGAGCTTTCCGAAGGTCGCGGCGTCGCGATAATCGCCGTCCACGTAGCGCAGCAGCGTGCAGAGCCGGGCGAACGCCTGCTCGTCGAGCTTGGCATGCTCGCTGATCGAGGCGCGCGCCCGCTCCACCAGCTGCGGGGTCGTCCAGCCCGAGCGGCCCACCCCGACGACCGGCACATCGAGGATGCCGCGACGCACGAGGGCCTGCAGCGCTGGGAAGATCTGTTTGTAGGCGAGATCGCCGGTGGCGCCGAAAAACACGAAGGCGCCCGACAGCTGTGCGTCGGCCGCAGTCATTGCCCGGAGGATCCGGCAGAGATGCCCGGCGGCGCACCGGCCGCGCCGGTCGCGCCGGCCGCGCCGGCCGCGCCCGCGGCGCCGCCCGGGCGCTCCACGTGACCGCCGAAGCCGAAGCGCATGGCCGAGAGCAGGCGATCGGCGAACTCGGCCTGCCCGCGCGAGCTGAAGCGTGCGAACAGCGCCGTGGCCAGCACCGGCACCGGTACGCCCGCGCCGATCGCGGCCTCCACGGTCCAGCGGCCCTCGCCCGAGTCGGAGACGCGCCCGGCGTAGCGATCCAGTCCCGGCGACTCGGCGAGCGCCGCGGCGGCCAGGTCCAGCAGCCAGGAGCTCACGACGCTGCCATGACGCCACAGCTCGGCGATCTGATCGATCTGGAAGCGGAAATCCGCCGGCAGCGGATCGCGCGAGGGCGCGGTCTCGGCGTCGATGACGCCTGCCGCGGGCGCCGTGCCGGCCCGGTGCAGCAGGTTGAAGCCCTCGGCATACGCGGCCATCAGTCCGTACTCGACGCCGTTGTGCACCATCTTCACGAAATGCCCGGCGCCGCTGGGGCCGACATGCAGGTAGCCGCGCGCCGCGGTGCTCGCCGCCACGCCCGCTGCTGCGCCGGCTGCCGCGCCCGGGGCCTGCGCCCGCGCGGCCTGTGCCGCGCCGAAGTCCATGGGGTCCGCGCCCGGGGCGAGGGCCGCCAGGATCGGGTCGATGTGACGTACGGCCTCGTCATCCCCACCGACCATCAGGCAGTAGCCGCGCTCCAGTCCCCAGGTGCCGCCGCTGGTGCCGACGTCCAGGTAGCGCACGCCGCGCGCGGCGAGCGCCTGGTGGCGCCGCCGGTCGTCGCCATAGTAGGAATTGCCGCCATCGATGACGATGTCGCCGGCCTGCAGCGCCGGGCCGATACCTTCCAGCAGGCTGTCCACGGCACCCGCCGGGATCATGATCCAGACCACGCGCGGGGTGCGCAGCCGCTGCAGCAGCTCGGCGCTGGAGCTCGCGGCCGTGACGCCGGGCCCTTCCGCGGCCAGGCGCCGCGCGGCCGCCGCATCGCTATCAGACACCACGCACTCATGCCCCGCCCTCGTGAGGCGGCGGACCATGTTGGAGCCCATGCGCCCCAGTCCGATCATTCCGAGTTGCACGCTGCCTCCCGCGCCGAGGCGCTTACCGCCGCGCGGCACATCGCCGCCTCACCCGAGCTCGCGAGCCTGCGATCAGAGCACAAATCCCGGTGCGAGGAAATGGCGGTGCGAGGCCGGGCCCGCCGCGCCGCCCACCCGGGCCGGCCCGGCCCGTCGCCCACCGGGTTGAGGATGCGACCCCTTCAGGCGAATACGTCTGATGTATTCGCCTGAAGGGGTCGCATCCTCAAGCAGGGTGGCTACGTGTCGTTGCTGCCGCCGGCAGCAGCTGTGCGAACGCCGCCGCGCCGCGCTCCTGGGCCTGCAGCAGCGCGCTCAGCTCCTCGAGGCTGCGTGCCTCGCCGAACAGCCGCCCCTGACCGAGGTCGCAGCCGCACTGACGCAGGAACGCGAGCTGCCGCGGCGTCTCGACGCCCTCGGCGACCACTTCCATGCCGAGGCTGTGTCCCATGTCGATGATGGTGCGCACCAGCACCGCCGCGGCTGCATCATCCGCCGCACCGCGCACGAACGACTGATCGATCTTCAGGGTGCCGATGGGAAACTGCTGCAGCGCCGACAGGGAGGAGTAGCCGGTGCCGAAGTCATCGATCGACAGGTGCAGCCCCATGTCGTGCAGCTGATTGAGCAGCTGCACCGTGCGCTGCGGGTCGGCCATCAGCGTCGTCTCGGTGATCTCCAGCTCGAGGTGATCGGTGGGCACGGCATGACGCTCGAACACCGAGCGGCAATTGAGGATGAAGCTCGCCTGCTTGAGCTGCTTGAGTGACAGATTCAGCGAGATGCGTCCCGGATCGGCGATGTGTCGGCGCAGGGCGCAAAAGTCGCTGCAGACGCGCTCGAGCACCCACTGGCCGATGGCGCCGATGAGGTTGGTCTCCTCGGCGATCGGAATGAACTGCGCGGGCGGAATGTCCCCGTGCCCGGGCAGCCGCCAGCGCAGCAGCGCCTCGGCCCCGACCACCCAGCCATCGGTGAGGTCCACCTTGGGCTGGTAGCGCACGACGAATTCGTCACGCTCCACCGCCCGGCGCAGCTTGCTCTTGAGCATCAGCCGCTCCACCGAGGCGGCGTTCATCTCGGGCGAATAGAACGCGTAGCTGTTGCCGCCGTTCTGCTTGGCGTAATACATCGCCGCATCGGCGTTGCGGATCAGCTCGATCACGTTGTCGGCGTCGCGCGGACACATGGCGATGCCGATGCTGATGGTCAGGAACACCTCCTGCTGGGCGATGTGCATCGCCTCCCCCGAGGCGGCGTGCAGCACCGCGCGCGCCAGCTGTGCCACCGGGCCGGCGGCCTCCTCCGGCTCGGCGTCCACGGCCTCGATGAACAGCGCCAACTCGTCGCCGGCCAGCCGTCCGAGCACCGCCTCGCCGTGCAGCACCTGCGTCAGCCGCTCGGTGAGCGTCTCCAGGGCGCGGTCGCCGGATTCATGACCGAAGGTGTCGTTGACCTCCTTGAAGCGGTCCATATCGATGTACAGCAGCGCCAGTCCACGGCCGCCGCGGCGCGAGCGGGCGATCGCCTGCTGCAGCAGATGCTGGAACAGCATGCGGTTGGGAATCTTCGTGAGCGCGTCGTAGCGCGCCAGATAGCGGATGCGCCGCTCGGTGCGCTTGCGCTCGGTGATGTCGCGCGCCACGTAGATCTGGCCCTGGAACTGCGGATCCTCGGCGGCGATCGTCGAACCGACGAAGGACACGGGGATGGTCTGACCGGCGCGGGTGCGCAGCAGCGCCTCGCCGGCCTCGCGCGCGGCCCGCACCGGCGGCGCCTCGGCGCGGCCGCTCCGCGCGCCGTGCTCGGTGCGTTCGGTGCGCTCGGTGCGCTCGGTCTCAGCCAGCAGCGACTCGATGTTCCTGCCGGTGAGCTCGTGCTCGGCATAGCCGGTCAGGCGGCAGGCGGCCTCGTTGGCGATGCGCACCACTCCCCCCGGCGCCGTGACGAATACCGCGTCGGTCATGCTGTTGAGAATGCTGTGCAGGTAGTCGCGCGTATAGGTGGTGTTGCGCAGGGCGACGCGCATGTTCTCGAACGCATGCTCGAGCTCGCCGAGCCGATCGCGCCGCGTGCGCACCAGGGAACGGCGGAACTCGCCGCGGGCGATGTCGGCCGCGGCCCCGATCAGCCCATACACCGCACGGTTCTGGCCGATGCGTTGCCGCCAGGACCACAGTCCCGGCAGCAGGATCGCGCAGCCCGCGCCGGCCGCCCCCAGGGCGAGTATCCACAGCGGCACATCGTGACTGCGGCCCGCCTGCCACAACAGCGCGGCGACCCCCGCGAGCACCACGCACAGCAGCGCGACCAGGTATTTGGTTTGCGACAGTCGCATCCGGCCTCCATGCGGACGAAGTCGTAGAATGATGCCGCATATGCGCCATCTCGACCAGCCGCCGATGATGCCGCTGTCGCCGGAACAGCTCACCGGACGCGCCTGCACGCACGTGCAGCAGCTGCCGCAGGGCGCCTGCCGGCTGCATCCTCTGGCCGGCGAGGCGTTCCTCGCGCTCACGGCGGCCGCGGTTCACGCCGGCATAGACCTCGTGGCCGCCTCCTCGTTCCGCGATTTCGACCACCAGCTCGCCATCTGGAACGGCAAATTCCACGGTGAGCGTCCGTTGCTCGACCGCGACGGCGCCGCGTTGGACATATCCACGATGGATGCGGAGAGCATCGTGCGTGCCATCCTGCAGTGGTCGGCGCTGCCGGGCGCGAGCCGCCATCACTGGGGCAGCGAGGTCGACGTCTTCGATCGCGCGGCGCTGGCGGCGGGCGCGCGGCCCCGGCTCGTTCCGCGGGAATACGCCGCGGATGGCGCATTCGCGCGTCTGTCGGCGTTTCTGGCGCGCGACGCCGCGCGCCATGGCTTCTTCCTGCCTTATGACAGCGAGCGCGGCGGTGTGCAGCCCGAGCCCTGGCACCTGAGCTTCGCGCCGCTCGCCGCCGCCGCTCTGCCGGCGCTCACGCTGCCGGTACTCGCCGCGGCGCTGCGCGACGCGCCGCTGGCGGGCGCCGAGGTGGTGCAGCGGTTGCTGCCGGAGATTCACGAACGCTATGTGTGCCGCGTGGCGCCGCCGCCGCCGGCCGCCCGCGCCTACTCTTCCAGCCAGGTCTTCTTGAAATAGCCGAGCATCAGACCGCGCACGCGGCTGAGCGTATCCGGCTCGGCGGCGTGCAGCGGCGGCTGGCGGCGCAGCAGTCGCCAGCTCTCGCTGCGCAGCACCTGCTCGAGGTACTGCATGTTGCGCTCGATCGCCTCGATGTAGGGATTCTGTCCGTCGAACAGCACCTCGAGATACTGATACGCACGGTGGAACTGTCCGTCGAGTCGCGTCGCGCGCGTGTGCGCGACGAATCCCGGAGTCTGCCGCAACAGGTCCAGTCCCGAGGCGTAGCGTACCTGCGGCGCGCCGCTCGCCCTCGACAACGCCACCCCGCCGAGCACGAACTCCGGATAGAGCCGGTCGCGGCACTTCTCCAGGTAACAGCGGTCGGCGAGCTGCGCGATCATGTCGGCCGTGCCGAGCAGGTGGCCGAGCTTGGTGTCGCGCGCATCGTGGGTGATGATCTGATCGAAGGGGCGCTCGTAGCCGGTGAAGTGAATCAGCTGCGCCGCGACCGGCGCCCAGGCCTGCATGCCGATCTGCGGCAGGTACTCCCGCAGGAAGTCCGCGCCGCGACTCACATGCGTGCGCGTGAACTCCGCGCCGTTCGCCTGCGCCTCATCGCTCGGGCGCCGCAGGTAGCCGACATCGTGGAACAGCGCCAGCACCACGCCGAGCAGCGCGCGCTCGCTGCCGAGCTGCTCGGCCGGCGGGGTCTGGCGCTCGTACGCGACCAGCAGCCGCGCCATGGCGAGCGTCACATCGAGCGTATGCTGGCGGTCGTGGTAGACGGTATCGACGCCCGCGTACCCCGGCATGCGGCCCGAGGACAGCAGGTCGAAATCCTCGAACGCGCGCTCCACGGGCTGCAGCGGCAGCTGCGGCCACTCACTCACCAGCAGCTGCTCCACCGCGCGCAGCACCTCGCGCGGCGAGCTGACGCGCACGGTGTTGGTGATGTCGTGATCGCTGCGGCGGGGACTGGCCATGAGTTGCGACACGATCTGCCGGCGCCTCCTGCATATCCGACGATGCGGATGCGCGAAAGTCTAGGCCAGCGCGGCACGCCACGCCAGCGACGCATCACACAGTTCTCCGGCGGGCGCACGCACGGCGCGTGCCGTCACGCGCGCACCGCCGGCGCGTGCGCGCGAGCGGCCGTGTTGTGTCCAATCGGCGCGCGGCGGGGGGGCCGCAATCTGTCGCATGTCGCCGATCCGCGACGCGGGCGCGGCGCCGCCCGCGCGGGCGCTGCGTACACCGCGCCGCCGGCCGCGCGGCGTCCGCTCCCTCAGTATCCGAAGTGATGCAGCACGCCGACCGCGACGGCGGCGAGCAGGCAGTAGATGCCGAACAGGTGCCAGCGCCCGCGCTCGAGCCAGCGGCTGAGCCAGCGCAGCGCCGCGAGTCCCGCCAGGAATGCGACCAGCGCCCCCAGCAGCGTGCGCGCCGCGACGACGCCGAGCGACTCTCCACCCGCCACGCTGTTGCCCGCGCCGGCCGCGCGCACCAGGCGCCAGGCCTCGCGCGCCACCACCGGCGGGGTCAGCACCACGGCCAGCGCGAAGCTGAAGACTTCCGCGCGCACCTTGGCCACGCCCAGCAGCATGCCGGCGGAGATCGTGGCGCCCGAGCGCGAGAAGCCGCGAAACGGCAGCGACAATCCCTGAATGGCCCCGATGAGGCCGGCCTGGCGTGCGCTCAGCTCACCCGTGGACTGCACCGCGGGGTGCGGCACGGGCTGCGCCGCGGACTGCGCTGCACGCCGCCGCTCGCGCAGCCCCGCGATGATGATCAGTACGCCCACCGCCGCGAGCGCGGGCGCGATCAGCTCCAGGTGATCGAACAGATCCTCGACCTGCGCATGCGGCACACCCCGCAGCAGCGTGTGTTCCACCAGCAGCGCCGCGCCGCCGCCGATGAGGCCGGTGAGGAGCGTGGCGAGCGCGAGCAGCGCGAGGAACCGCTTGCAGACCGCCGCGCTACGGAAATAGCTCGCGCGCCACGGGCGCCAGAAGTAGACGATGACCGCACACATCGTGCCCGTATGCAGCATGACCAGCAGCAGCGTCAGCGGCGGGGAGGCGGGATCCAGACCGAGCAGCTTCTCGGTCACGACCACGTGCGCCGAGCTGGAGATCGGCAGCAGCTCGGCCAGCCCTTGCACGATTCCCAGAATCAGGACGTTCAGCAGCGACATCGCGCGATTCTACGGATTCACCGCTGCGAGCAACACTCGCGCGCGCGCCCCTGCGCTATGCTGCGACGGCATGACGCCATCGGACACCCACACCGGGGCCGCCGTCCCGCCCGCCGCGACTCCCGCCGCACAGGCGCCCGCCGCGGCAGCGCCGGCTGTCGCGGCCCCGGCTGCGGGCCTGCCGCTGCTGCAGCAGGGCGATCCGGCGGCGCTGGCCACGCACTACGTGCCCGAGGCCGGTCGCGCCGCGAATGCGCAGCCGGGCGCGAGCTGTGCCAGCTGTGGGCTGTTCGGCGCGGTGAGCGCGAGCGAGGGCACCTGCGCGCTGTTTCCCGGCAAGCTCGTCCTGGCCGCCGGCTGGTGCAGCGCCTGGAGCCGCCTGTAGCGCGCCGCGGCGGCACTCAGGCCGCGATGCCGTACTGGCGCAGCAGCGCATCGACGCGCGGCGGGCGTCCGCGAAACTCGACGAACGCCTCGAGCGCCTCGCGACTGCCGCCACGCGCGAGGATGCTGTCGAGAAAGCGCTGCGCGGTGGGATGATCGAACGTGCCGTGCTCCAGAAAGGCGCTGAAGGCGTCCGCCGCCAGCACCTCGGCCCATTTGTAGCTGTAGTAGCCGGCCGCGTAGCCGCCGGCGAAGATGTGCGAGAAACTGTGCGGGTAGCGGTTCCATTCCGGGATGGGTACCACCGCCACCTCGGCACGCACCTGCTGCAGTGTCTCGTAGATGCGCGCGCCCGCCGGCGGCTCTGCGGCGTGCAGGCGCATGTCCAGCAGCGCGAACTCCAGCTGCCGCAGCGTGCGCAGCCCCGGCTGGAAGCTGCGCGTGGCGATCAGCTGGCGCTGCTTGTCGGCGGGGATCGGCTCGCCGGTACGCACGTGCCGCCCGATGCTACGCAGTACCTCCGGCTGCCACGCGTAGTTCTCCATGAACTGGCTGGGCAGCTCCACCGCGTCCCACGCGACCCCGTTGATGCCGGCGAGGCTCGGGTAGTTCACGCGCGTGAGCATGTGATGCAGACCGTGCCCGAACTCGTGGAACAGCGTGACGACGTCGTCGTGCGTGAGCAGCGCGGGCAGCGCTCCGCTCGGCGGCAGGGAGTTGCACACCAGGTACGCCACCGGCAGCACCGTGCCGGAGCCGAGCGACTTGCGGCCTACGCACTCGTCCATCCAGGCGCCGCTGCGCTTGTGCGCCCGCGCGTACGCATCCAGATAGAAGCTCGCCACCGCCGCGCCGTCCGCGCCGCTCACCTCGAAGTAGCGCGCGCTCGGATGCCACAGCGGCACGCCCGCACGCTCGTGGATGCGCACCTCGAACAGCCGCTCGGCGACCTCGAACAGCCCCGCGAGCACCCGCGGCAGCGGCAGGTACTCGCGCAGCTCCTCCTGCGAGACGTTGAAGCGGCTCTTCTGCAGCCGCTCCGAGTAATAGCTCACGTCCCACGCGGCCAGCCGCCGCCCCGCAAAGCGCTCCAGTTCGGCCAGCTCGGCCGCACCGGCGGGACGCGCGGCCGCGAGCAGCTGGCGCAGGAACTCCAGCACCTCCGGCACGCTGTGCGCCATGCGGTTGGCGAGGGCGTAGTCCGCGTAGCTGGCGAAGTCCAGCAGCTGCGCGGCCTCGTGCCGCAGCCGCAGGATGCACTCCATGATCGGACCGTTGTCGAACCGTCCGGCGCTCGGGCCGCGATCCGAAGCGCGGGTGACCCACGCCTCGTAGAAGGCCCGCCGCAGCGGCTCGTATTCACCGTCGGTCACGACCGCGACGTAGGTGGGCTGATCGAGCCCGAACAGCCAGCCGCTCAGCTGTCGCTCGTGCGCGCTTCTCTCGGCCTGCTCGAGGATGCCGGCGTTGATGCCGGTGAGATGCCCGCGGTCGGTGACATGGTGAGTCCACGCGCCGATCGCGTCGAGCACGTTCTCCTCGAACTTCGCCGACAGCCGCGCCAGCTCCATCATGATCGCCTTGAAGCGCGCCTTGCGCGGCGCATCGAGCGCCACGCCCGCCAGACGGAAGTCGCGCAGCGCGTGCTCGATCACCTGGCGCTGGACCGCATCGAGCGCGCCGGCCTCGCGCGCGGCGATGCGGAAATAGCCGCGGTACAACGCCTCGCTCTGCGCCAGATCGGTCTGAAACTCCGACAGCATCGGCAGGCATGCGTTGTAGGCGGCGCGCAGCGGCTCGCTGTTCATGACCGCGTTCAGATGCCCGACCGGCGACCAGACCTTGCCGAGCCGGTGGCGCAGCTGCTCCAGCGGCTCGACCAGTGTGTGGAAGCTCGGATCGGCGAGCGCCTCGAGCTGCGCGACGCTCGCGCGCTGCGCGGCGATCAGCCGCGACAGCGCCGGCATCACGTGCTCGGCACGGATCGCGTCGAAGCGCGGCAGCGGCGTATCGGCGAGCAGCGGATTGGTGTCGTCGCCGCCCGCGGCAGCCCGCTCGCCGGCGCCGGCCGCCG
>Ga0335074_10010601_pt1 | contig 12897 bp, 9 predicted proteins | sample Lox_Sample_23_FD_206715 | JGI IMG/M metagenome (GOLD analysis project Ga0335074, IMG submission 206715) | Soil microbial communities from Loxahatchee National Wildlife Refuge, Florida, United States - Lox_Sample_2.3 | ecosystem: Environmental > Terrestrial > Soil > Wetlands | place: USA: Florida...
GCGCTGGGGCTTGGACCCGAGAGCTTCGTGTTGTATGGCCACTCCTGGGGCGGCATCCTCGCCATCGAGTACGCGCTGCGCTACCAGAGCAACCTGCACGGTCTTGTCATCTCGAACATGATGTCCAGTGTCCCGGCGTATAACGCCTACGCAGAGCAGGTCCTGATGCCGCAGATGGACCCTGAAGCGCTCGCCGAGATCAAGTCGCTTGAGGCTAGCGGTCAGATCGACGACAGCAGGTACATGCAGCTCCTGATGGACCAGCACTACGTCCACCACGTTCTTCGCATGCCTGCCGAGGACTGGCCGGAGCCCGCTCAGCGCGGATTTGCGCACATCAACCCGGCCATCTACGTCTCAATGCAGGGTCCGAGCGAGCTCGGGATCAGCAGCGATGCCAAGCTGGCAGGCTGGCAGCGGACCGACGAGCTCGCCTCGATCACGGTGCCTGCGCTGGTGATCGGCGCCCGGCACGACACGATGGATCCTCGCCATATGGAGATGATGGCGAGCCGCATGCCCGCCGGACGCTACTTGCACTGTCCTGATGGCAGCCACATGGCGATGTATGACGATCAGCAGACCTACTTTGCTGGGCTGGTCGACTTCTTTCAGGGGCTCGCACGCGAGTGACGGCTACCCTGCGCCGACTCTCCGGCCCTGGCTGCTCGGCAGGCACTTGAAGCGCGCCCTATGACTCGGCCGCGTGCATGTGCGGGTGCCGAGCTTAGGGGCGCTGGCCGGCCAGGCGGGCGACGTACCGGTCGGCCGACCTGCGCACGGCGGCTGCCCCGTCCCGTACGACGACCCGGCCCCACCAGCCGCCGTACACCCGGTCGAACGTGAACCGCTCGGTGCGCTGGGCGATGTCGAGCACGGTCGCCGCATCCAGCGGAATGAGGTTCGGGTAGCTCCACATGAAGCTCACCCAGTCGCGGTCAGGGACAACCGTGATCGTGTCGCCGGTGAGCAGCGCACCGCGGCCCTCCGACCCGTCTGGCCAGTGCAGCACCGCTGCGCCGTCGAAGTGCCCGCCAATCCGGGCCAGCGTCAGTCCCGGTACCGGCTGAGCCTCGTCGTCGAATAGCTCGATGCGTGGCGTCGGTCGCTGCACCCACTCCCGGTCCGCGCGCGGGATCAGGATGCGAGCGTCGAACGCGTCGGCGAATTCGACATTGGCCGCGTAGAAGTGCGGATGCGACATGCAGATGGCAGCGATGCCGCCGAGTTCGGTGATCCGAGCCCGTGCGGCGTCGTCAAGCAGCGAGGTGCAGTCCCAGAGGACGTTGCCATGCGGGGTGCAAACGAGCAGAGCCCGCTGCCCGATGGCGAACGTCGGCTCCATCCCGATTCCGAAGAGGCCCGGCTCTTCCTCGCGCACCACGACTGCGTGATCGCGCGCGACTTCAGACATCGTGGTCCACCGCTGGCCGCCCCAGCCGACGTACTGGCGCTCGTCGGCACAGATCGCGCAGACCTCAGGCGGCTGCGGAGTATCGCGACGCTGAACACCGCAAGTAACGCAGATCCACGCAGGCACGGCCCCAACGATACGGCGACCAGAGGGGCCTCACATCAGCGCCGGCGCATTCTTGGCTACGTTGAAAGCCCGGGCGAGCCAGTCAGGCTCCGCGGCTTCCGGAGGGTCACTTGGCTGACGCGGTCAAACTCCAACTCGACCTGATGAGTTGCGAGACCTCGGTGTTTCAGCCCTACCTAGCACGCTGTGACCGGTCCGGGCTGCGTTTCACCACCGTCGCTGAGACCGGCGACGTCTTCAGCAGCCACCAGCGTCTCTACGAGCTCAACGAGACCTGCTCGGCAGACATCCCGGGCCGGGGCTAGTTCTACACGTTTGAGCAGTACCTTGCCCAGCGCATCAACGTGCCGTCATGCGATCCGCGTGGGGTCGTCCTCGCCATCCACGACGACATGTGGATTGGAATGGCTGCCACCTCGATACACCCCGAGCGCGGCTTTGCCCTCAGTGAGATGACCGGTGTCCTGAGAAGCTACCGCGGCCGGGGCGTTTCGATCGCCATGAAGGTGATCGCCATCGAGCTTGTGCGTGAACGTAACTGCGCTGGCTCCGAGCCGCCAACCACCGCGCCAACGCGCCAGCCATCGCGATGAACCGACGGCTGGACTTCGTAGATGAGGACCCCCGGCTCTGGGCCAGCTAGCTCAGGTGCTAGAAGGCGTCAATCGCCCCGCGGGCGTCGGAGTCGAGGATTCCCCAGCTGATGAGCTCCTCAGTCAGGTCCGCCGGGGTCTTGTCGTAAATCACGGCCAGCGAGCGCAGGTCTTCCTGCCGGATCGACAGCACCCGGCCGTTGTAGTCCCCGCGCTGGCTCTGAATCGTGGCAACGTAGCGCGACAGCGGGCCTGCCTTGTCCTTTGGCAGCGCCGCCATCCGCTCAAGGTCAATGACCAGCTTCGGTGCCGGAGCGATCAGGGTCGGCAGCACGTCGCCGGGCAGCAGCTCCGAAACCGGCACCCCGTAAAACTCCGCCAGCTCAGCTAGCTTCTGGACAGTCACAGACCTGTCGCCGCGCTCATAGGAGCCGACCACTACGGCCTTCCACCGGCCACGCGACTTTTCCTCAACGCCGTGAAGCGAGAGCCCCTGCTGGGTGCGAATAGCACGCAGTCGCGCGCCGAGCGTCTTGGCGTAATCAGATGCCATAGTTACGGCCCCCTGGCCTGTCGGTAGCTGAAAGTAACGGTTACGGACAGTGACGGTAGGCCCCCAAGACGGCAAGGTCAAGCCGAATGCCAGAAACGGGATGAACTGGCGCGGCTCACCGCATCTGCGGCCGGCTACGGTTTCGCCCTCCGGCCGACCTCGGCCTGAGCGCGCAAACGCCGGCCCTGCCGAGGATTGGGGCCCGCGCGGACCCCGGGGCAGGCCCCGGATTCGGTACGTGATGGCCTGGTAAGCACCTTATGCTGTGATCCATATCACGGGCTCCGCCACGTTGTCGGCCGATCACATTCTGTTACCGCTGAGTCCAGATCGGCTCATGAGACCTCTGGTAACTGATGGTGTCGGCCGGGCGCGCACTCGTCTGGCCGCATACCGCTGTTCACTAGCCTTCGGACCATCCGGATATAGGCGCACCGGATCCGTGAAGTGTGGGGCAGCTCGACGACTTGGCACCCGTTCCGTGGATCGCAAAGCTCGTAAATCTGTCTATAAGGTGCGACACCAACGCTGAAACGGGTGCAATGCCGCCGCAGCCGTCTCTGGCTGCGCTCAATGTGGTCCCGGCTCGGGCCTGGCAGTGCCCGTCCGCGGTACGCGCGCGGCCGTGTCAGCCGGAGCCAGCACGTGGCACCTGGTACGGTTGTGCAAGCAGACGTCCTTTAAGCCCCGTCCTGTGAGGCGGGAAAGGGGGTCCTTTTGATGCATGCACGCGATCCGCTAGCCGCAGATCTGGCCGCCGGGGCTGCTACCGTCGGCGCGACTGCGGGCCGGGCGCCCACTGGCGCCGCCACCGCTGTCGAGGCCAGCACCGTCGAGGCCAGCACCGTCCACGCGGCCACTGCCGGGGCGGCAGCAGCCACCGCTCCGCCTGGACACGTGAGTCCTGGCCAGCGGCCAGACGGCAAAACCGTGCTCGGGCCTGATGAGATCAGCCGTGCGCTGACCAGGGTCGCGCACGAGATCCTCGAGCGTACCAACGGCGGCACCGATGTCGTGCTGCTCGGGATCCCCACCAGAGGAGTCCCGCTCGCGCAGCGGCTGGCTGCCAGGCTGACTCAGGTGGAGGGCCACCTCGTGCCGGTCGGCTCACTCGATATCACCATGTACCGCGACGATCTGCGGCTCCGCCCTGCACGGGCGCTCGGCCACACCGCGGTCCCGGCTTCCGGCGTCGATGGCAAGACCGTGGTACTGGTCGATGACGTGCTCTACTCGGGCCGGACGGTGCGGGCCGCCCTGGACTCGCTCAGTGATATCGGCAGGCCACGGGCTGTGCAGCTCGCCGTTCTCGTCGACCGCGGGCACCGAGAGCTGCCTATCCGCGCCGATTACGTAGGCAAGAACCTGCCAACCTCCCAGCGCGAGATAGTGCGGGTGCTGCTGACCGAGACCGATGGGCAAGACGCGGTCGTGCTCGGCCCCGGCCGGGATGCTGATGCCCAGGACGCAGCCGGTTCCGGGGCCGGCCTGGGGGCGGGCCGATGAAGCGCCATCTGATTTCCGCAGCGGATCTGAGCCGCGACGACGCGCTGCTCATACTCGACACGGCCGAGGAACTCGCCCAGATGGCCGACCGTCCGATCCGGAAGCTGCCAACGCTCCGCGGCCGGACGGTAGTCAACCTTTTCTACGAAGACTCCACGCGGACGCGGATCTCGTTCGAGGCCGCGGCGAAGCGGCTGTCGGCGGATGTCATCAACTTCTCGGCCAAGGGGTCCAGCGTCGCCAAGGGCGAGAGTCTCAAGGACACCGCGCTGACCCTTGAGGCAATGGGGGCGGACGCCGTCGTCATCCGCCATCAGGCGTCGGGTGCGCCGCACCGGCTGGCCGGATGGGTGCGGGGCAGCGTGATCAACGCCGGGGACGGCACGCACGAGCACCCGACTCAGGCGCTGCTGGACGCGTTCACCATGCGGCGCAGGCTCGGGCGCCTGGACGGGCTGCGGGTCACGATCGTCGGCGACGTCCTGCACAGCCGGGTAGCCCGGTCGAACGTGCTGCTGCTGCGGACGCTCGGGGCCGAGGTCACGCTGGTTGCGCCGCCAACCTTGCTTCCAGTCGCAGTCTCGGCGTGGCCGTGCGAGGTGGCTTACGACCTGTCGGCGGCGCTGCCGAAGGCGGACGTGGTGATGATGCTCAGGGTGCAGGCCGAGCGGATGAACGCCGCCTATTTCCCGACTGTGCGCGAATACAGCCGCAGGTACGGCCTGGACGCCGCCCGCATGGCCCTGCTGCCAGAGCACGCGATCGTGATGCACCCGGGCCCGATGAACCGCGGGGTGGAGATCGCCGCCGAGGTCGCGGACAGCCACCGCTCGACGATCGTGGAGCAGGTGGCCAACGGGGTCAGCGTCCGGATGGCGGTCTTGTACCTGATGCTCGGCGGGGCTGATCCGGGCGGCGGCGCGCCGACCGGAGTCGCTGCCGGTGCTGCGGGCGCGATTAGCCCGGAGAGCACGGGCGCACTGGAGGTGGCCAGGTGAGCGGCAGCCAGTCCTGGCTCATCAGGGGCGCGCAGGTGTGCGCCGGCGGAATAGCTGACCTGATCCTGACGGACGGGCTGATCCAGGAGGCGGGGCCGGGCCTATCCTCCGCTGGCGCCCAGGTCCTGGACGCGGTCGGCCTGATCGCATTGCCCGGCCTCGTCGACCTGCACACGCATCTGCGCGAGCCGGGCCGCGAGGATGCCGAGACCGTGAGTACGGGCACTCAGGCGGCCGCACTGGGCGGCTTCACGGCCGTCCATGCGATGGCCAACACCAACCCGGTCGCCGACACCGCCGGTGTGGTCGAGCAGATCTGGCGCCTCGGCGGGCAAGCGGGGCACTGCGACGTGCAGCCGGTCGGCGCGGTCACGAGCGGCCTTGAAGGCCGTCAGCTGGCCGAGCTCGGCGCGATGGCGGACTCTGCCGCGCGCGTCAGGGTCTTCTCCGACGATGGCCGCTGCGTGTCGGACGCGGTCCTGATGCGACGGGCCCTGGAGTATGTCAAGGCGTTCGGGGGCGTGATCGCCCAGCACGCACAGGAGACCCGGCTCACCGACGGCGCTCAGATGAACGAGGGCGAGATGTCCGGCCTGCTCGGGCTGACGGGCTGGCCCGCGGTCGCCGAGGAAGCAATCATCGCCAGGGATTGCCTGCTGGCCGCGCATGTCGGCTCGGCGCTGCATGTGTGCCATGTCTCGACGGCGGGATCGGTGGAGATCATCCGGTGGGCGAAATCGAAGGGCTGGCGCGTAACGGCCGAGGTCACCCCTCATCATCTACTGCTGACCGACGAGCTCGCCGCTAGCTACGACCCGGTCTACAAGGTGAACCCGCCGCTGCGCACTGCAGCCGACGTCGAGGCGCTGCGCGCCGGGCTCGCTGACGGGATCATCGACTGTGTCGCCACCGATCACGCCCCGCACCCGGTGGAGGACAAGGAGACCGAGTGGCAGGTAGCCGCGTTCGGGATGACCGGGCTGGAGACCGCGCTGCGCGTGGTGCACGCCGCCATGGTGGAGACCGGGCTGCTTGACTGGGCCGGGGTGGCTAACCGGATGTCCGCCCGCCCCGCTGCGATCGGTCAGCTTGACCAGCACGGCCGGCCGCTCGAGGCTGGTTCCCCGGCCAACCTGGTCCTCTATGACCCGGCGGCCCGCAGCGTCGTCGACCCGGCGCAGCATGCCTCCCGCAGCCGCAACACGCCGTTCACCGGGATGGAGCTACCAGGCCAGGTGCACGCGACCTTCCTGCGCGGCGAACCCACCGTGCTGGACGGGAAGCTGGCCCGATGACCGGCCCGGCGATCCTCGTGCTCGAGGACGGCACGACCTTTCGCGGCGTCAACTTCGGTGCCGGTGGCGAGACGTTCGGCGAGATGGTCTTCAACACCGGCATGACGGGCTACCAGGAGACACTGACCGACCCGTCCTACGCCCGCCAGATCGTGGCGATGACCGCGCCGCATATCGGCAACACCGGGGTCAACGACACCGACCCAGAATCGCGCCGGATGTGGGTGAGCGGCTACGTCGTGCGCGAGCCGGCCAGGCTAGCGTCAAGCTGGCGGTCGCAGCGCAGCCTGCAGGCTGAGCTGGCCGCTCAGGGCATCACCGGGATCGCCATGCCTGGCACCCGTGCGCTCACCCGCCACTTGCGCGACGCGGGCGCGATGCGGGCCGGGATCAGCACGGTGACCGACGATCCCGCACAGCTGCTCGATCGGGTGCTGGCCAGCCCGCAGATGATCGGCGCGGACCTGGCTGGCGAGGTGACGACACCGGAGGCCTACGTCGTCCGCCCGCCCGAAGGGGCACCTGTCCGGTACCGCGTTGCCGCGGTTGACCTCGGCATCAAGGCGGCGACTCCGCGCTCGATGGCCGCACTCGGCTGCGAAGTGCACGTGCTTCCCGCCAGCGCAACGACAGCGGACATTCTGGCCGTCGTGCCGGACGGGGTGTTCTTCTCCAACGGACCTGGCGACCCTGCCGCGATCGGCTATGCCGTCGATGCGATGCGCGGCGTGCTGACTGCGGGCACGCCGGTCTTCGGGATCTGCCTGGGCAGCCAGGTGCTGGGCCGAGCGCTCGGCCTGGCCACCTACAAGCTGCGCTTCGGCCACCGCGGGGTGAACCAGCCGGTTGCCGATGTCCGCACGGGCAAGGTGCAGATCACCAGCCACAACCATGGCTTCGCGGTTGCCCTGCCGGGTACCGCCGGGCCGCGCGACTGGATGCCGGGGACGCCAGCCAGCAGTCAGGCGGGCGGGGTCTTCGAGACGGCATTCGGGCCGGCCGAGATAACCCACCTGAACCTCAATGACGGCGTCGTCGAAGGCCTGCGGCTGCTGGATGCCCCCGCCTTCAGCGTTCAGTACCACCCCGAAGCTGCACCGGGCCCGCATGACGCGTCCGGCCTGTTCACCGAGTTTTGTGAGCTCATGGAGGGCAACCGATGATCTGGGCGGGAAACTGCGCCGGGGCCCACCATGCCTAGGCGGCCCGATCTGAAGTCCGTGCTGGTGATCGGATCCGGGCCGATCATCATCGGACAGGCATGCGAGTTCGATTACTCGGGCACGCAGGCCTGCCGGGTGCTGCGTGCCGAGGGCATCCGGGTCAGCCTGGTGAACTCCAACCCGGCCACCATCATGACCGACCCGGAATTCGCCGACGCGACCTATATCGAGCCGATCACGCCGGACGTGCTCGCGAAGGTCATCGCCAAGGAGCGGCCGGACGCGATCCTGCCAACGCTCGGCGGTCAGACGGCGCTGAACGCCGCCGTTGCGCTGCACGATAACGGCACGCTCGCGAAGCATGACGTCGAGCTGATCGGGGCCGGCATCGATGCCATCCGCGCTGGCGAGGACCGCAGCCGGTTCAAGGACATCGTGATCGGCGTAGGCGCCGAGGTGCCGCGCAGCCGGATCTGCCACACCCTCGACGAGTGCCGCGAGGCCGCGGCGGAGCTGGGCTTGCCTGTCGTCGTCCGGCCGTCGTTCACCCTTGGCGGCACTGGCTCTGGCGTCGCCCGAACGCCGAAGGACCTGGACCGCATCGCAGGCGCCGGACTGGACGCCAGCCCGGTCAGCGAGGTGCTGCTGGAGGAGTCCGTCCTCGGCTGGAAGGAGTTCGAGCTCGAGCTGATGCGCGACAAGAACGACAACGTCGTCATCGTCTGCTCGATCGAGAACATCGACCCGATGGGCGTCCACACCGGCGACTCGGTGACGGTTGCACCGGCCATGACGCTGACCGACCGGGAGTACCAGCGCATGCGCGACGTAGCGATCGCGACCGCGCGGGCAGTCGGCGTTGACACCGGCGGATGCAACATCCAGTTCGCTGTGCACCCGCAGACCGGCCGGATGGTCGTCATCGAGATGAACCCGCGGGTGTCTCGGTCCAGCGCGCTGGCCTCGAAGGCGACCGGGTTCCCGATCGCCAAGATCGCCGCCCGGCTCGCGATCGGTTACACCCTCGATGAGATCCGCAACGACATTACCGGGGAGACTCCGGCCAGTTTCGAGCCGTCGCTCGACTATGTCGTAGTTAAGGTGCCGCGGTTTGCGTTCGAGAAGTTCCCCGGTGCTGACCCCGTGCTCACCACGCACATGAAGTCGGTCGGCGAGGCGATGGCGATCGGCGGCACATTCGCTGAGGCGCTGCAGAAGGCGCTCCGGTCGCTGGAGCAGCGCAGCGCGTCGTTCAGCTGGGCGTCGCCGGCCGGCGACAAGGCTGAACTGCTGGCCGCCTGCGCGCTGCCGCACGACGGGCGGCTCGCCACGGTGCACCAGGCGCTGCGGGCAGGCGCGACGGTGGCCGAGGTGGCTGCCGCGAGTGCCATCGATCCCTGGTTCGTCGACCAGATCGCGGCGATTGAGGAGCACGCGCGGCAGATCCAGGACGACGGGATCGGCGTCGGCGGGCCGGCCACGGCGCGCGCGCTGGCCGCGGCGAAATCGTACGGGTTCTCCGACACGCAGCTCGGGCAGCTGACCGGCAAGACCGAGGCGGAGATCCGCGCCTCGCGGTGGTCGCTTGACGTGCGGCCGGCCTACCACACAGTCGACACGTGCGCTGCGGAGTTCGCCGCGCAGACGCCCTATCTGTACTCGACCTATGACCTCGCCACCGAGGTTCCGGCCGGTGACAAGCCCAAGGTGATCATTCTCGGCAGCGGGCCGAACCGGATCGGGCAGGGCATCGAGTTCGACTACGCATGCGTGCATGCGTCGTTCGCGCTGACCGAAGCGGGCTACGAGACCGTGATGGTCAACTGCAATCCCGAGACTGTCTCCACCGACTACGACACTTCCGGACGGCTGTACTTCGAGCCGCTCACGCTGGAAGACGTGCTGGAGGTGGTGCACGCTGAGCAGGCGACCGGGCTGGTAACGGGGGTAATCGTGCAGCTCGGCGGCCAGACTCCGCTCGGCCTTGCGCGGGCGCTCGCGGCCGAGGGCGTGCCGGTGGTCGGCACCTCCCCGGCCGCCATTCACCTCGCCGAGGACCGGGGCGAGTTCGGGCGCGTTCTCGAGGCAGCCGGCCTGCTGGCGCCGCGGCATGGCACTGCCACATCGGTTGCGCAGGCGGAGGCCGTCGCACACGAGATCGGGTACCCGGTGCTGGTGCGGCCGTCTTACGTGCTCGGCGGCCGCGGCATGGAGATCGTCTATGACGACGTCGCACTGGCCGATTACGTGCGCCGGGCCACCGAGGCGTCGCCCGAGCATCCGGTGCTGATCGACAGGTTCCTCGACGACGCGATCGAGATCGACGTCGACGCGCTCTATGACGGGGCCGAGCTCTACCTGGGCGGCGTAATGGAGCACATCGAGGAGGCCGGGATCCACTCCGGCGACTCGGCGTGCGCGCTGCCGCCGATCACGCTGAGCCGGGAATACATCGACCTGATCAGGACCTCGACCGAGAGCATTGCGCGCGGCGTTGGCGTCCGCGGCCTGCTGAACGTGCAGTACGCGCTCGCGGCCGGCGTGCTGTACGTGCTGGAGGCTAACCCGCGGGCATCGCGGACCGTACCGTTCGTCTCCAAGGCGACCGCTGTCCCGCTGGCCAAGGCCGCCGCACGCGTCATGGTCGGCGCGACGATCGCGGAGTTGCGGAGCGAGGGCGTGCTTCCGGCGTCCGGTGACGGCGGCACGCTGCCGCTGGACGCGCCGATCGCGGTCAAGGAGGCGGTGCTGCCGTTCTCCCGGTTCGCCGACGCTAGTGGCGCGGGCGTGGACACCGTGCTCGGGCCGGAGATGCGGTCAACCGGCGAGGTCATGGGCATAGACGAAGGGTTCGGCACCGCGTACGCCAAGTCGCAGGCGGCAGCGTACGGCTCGCTGCCCGTGAAGGGCCGGGCCTTCGTCTCGGTGGCCGGCAAGGACAAGCGCTCGATGATCTTCCCCGTCAAGCGGCTGGCTGAACTGGGCTTCGAGATCTGGGCAACGAGCGGAACCGGAGAGGTTCTGCGCCGGAATGGCGTTCGTGCCACGATTGTCCGCAAGCACAGCGAGGGCCCAGGGCCCGGCGGTGAGCCGACGATCGTCGAGCGGATCCTGAACGGCCAGGTCGACCTGATCGTGAACACGCCGTTTGGCGGGCCCGGCCAGTCCGGATTCCGGCGGGATGGCTATGAGATCCGGACCGCGGCAGTCCGGCGCGCGATCCCGTGCATCACTACGGTGCAGGGCCTGTGGGCGGCCGTGCAGGGCATCGAGGCCATCGATCGGGACGAGGTAGGCGTGCGGTCACTGCAGGAGCACGCGGCGCACCTGCGCAGGCGCGGTGCGAATGAGGCTGCGCTGGGGCGAGACGAAGCAGCGCTGCGGTGATGAGTCATAGCGAATTCGATGCTCAGGCCGGTGCCGTGCAGGTTCGGGGCACTGTGCTTACGGTGCGCCGGGTGGATGCGTACTACGCCATGACGCTGGTTGCGCCGGCTATCGCGGCCCGGTTCAAGCCCGGTCAGTTCATCACGGTGGCCGTCGGCGGCCCGCAGAGTTCCATGCTGCTGGCGAGGGCGTTCTCTATCCACGATGTGCGCCCCGACCACGGGGGGACGGTGGAGATCGTTTTCGCCGTGCACGGTCACGGGACGCAGTGGCTCGCGGACCGACGTGCCAGGGACGTCCTCGAGGTCACCGGGCCGCTGGGCAAGGCCTTCCCGCTGCCCCGCGATCCAGTGAACTGTTTGCTCATCGGCGGCGGTTACGGCAGCGCGCCACTGTTCTCCCTGGCCAGCAAGCTGAAGGAACGGCGCTGCGAGGTGGATTTCTTGCTCGGGGCCGGCTCGGGCGACCGGGTGTTCGGGGCGCTGACTGCCCGGCGGACCGGGCGATCAGCGACGATCACGACCGAGGACGGCTCGCTCGGCTCCCGCGGCATGGTCACCGACATGCTCGACCAGGTGATTCACGACGGCCGCACTGACGTCATCTACGCGTGCGGGCCGATGCCGATGCTGCGGCAGATTACAGCGCTGGCCCGCCGGTACGACATCCCGGTGCAGGCGGCCGTGGAGGAGGCGATGGCCTGCGGTTTCGGCGTCTGCATGACGTGCGTGCTGCCGGTCGTCGGATCCGACGGGATCACCCGGATGGTCCGCTCCTGTGTTGACGGCCCGGTGTTCCGCGGCGAGTCGGTACGGTGGGATGACGTCGGAACGATCCCGTTCGACGCCTTCGGGGCGCCGGGCTGGGAGCCTCGTTCCCGCCGTGCGGCCCAGCTCCAGAACGGGCTGGCGCGCGGCAGCGTCAATGCAGTTGCCGACCGGGAGGGCCGCAAGGGGCCCGGCAGCCACGGCCAGCCAGAGCGCGGCGATGGTGCAGGCGGGCGTCCCACGGGAAGGCAGAGCCGTGGCGGTTGACCTGCGGACCAGGCTCGGCCAGGTCGAGCTGCCGAATCCCATCATGACCGCGTCCGGCTGCGCGGGGGCGGGCCGCGAGCTGGCCCAGTTCATCGATGTGTCCAAGATCGGCGCGATCGTCACTAAATCGGTGATGCTCGGGCCGCGGGCCGGCCGTCCGACACCGCGGATGGCCGAGACGCCGAGCGGCATGCTGAACTCGATCGGTCTGCAGGGCCCCGGCATCGACGCCTTCCTTCAGCGCGACCTGCCCTGGCTGCTGTCCAGGGGAGCCAGGGCCGTGGTGTCGATCGCGGGCGGGACCGTGGGGGAGTATGCCGACCTGGCCGGACGGCTGTCGGACGCGGCTGGCGTGACCGCGATCGAGGTCAACATCTCCTGCCCGAACGTGGAGCACCGGGGTCAGGTGTTTGCTTGCAGCGCGGACTCCTCGGCCGCGGTCATCGAGGCCGTGCGCAGCCGGGCTCGCTACGACATCCCGGTGTTCGCCAAGCTGTCCCCGGACGTGACCGACATTGTCACGATTGCGAAGGCCTGCGTATCGGCCGGCGCCGACGGTTTGTCGATGATCAACACGCTGCTCGGCATGGTGATCGATACCGACACGCTGCGGCCGCGCCTGGCCGGGGTGACCGGCGGCCTGTCAGGTCCGGCCATCAGGCCTGTTGCGGTGCGCTGCATCTGGCAGGTAAGCGAGGCGCTGCCAGGAGTCCCGATCATCGGCATGGGCGGGGTTGTCACCGGCCTGGACGCCCTGGAGCTGATCCTGGCTGGGGCGTCCTTGGTGAGCGTGGGCACGACGATCTTCCATGACCCGTCGGCGTGCGG
>Ga0335074_10010602_pt1 | contig 12895 bp, 11 predicted proteins | sample Lox_Sample_23_FD_206715 | JGI IMG/M metagenome (GOLD analysis project Ga0335074, IMG submission 206715) | Soil microbial communities from Loxahatchee National Wildlife Refuge, Florida, United States - Lox_Sample_2.3 | ecosystem: Environmental > Terrestrial > Soil > Wetlands | place: USA...
GCTTCCACGGCCTCACGGCCCAGCGGGTTCGCGCCGGGCACGGCGAGTTCGTGCGCCACCAGCGCGTGCAGGCACTTCACCCGGTCCGGCATCCCGCCAGCGCTCGGCGTGCCCGGCGGGAGCGGCGGCACGCCGGCCTCCTGAGCGGCCGCGTCCCGCCGGTCCAGGTAGTCGCTGTGGGCGGCCACGCAGGCCTCGCGCAAACGGGGCTCACTGGAGATGCGTTCTGTCATAGTCCGCATCAGCCCCGCGGCCTCGAGGCGGCTTACCGCGGCGGCCGCCCGTGGGCAGGTCAAATAGAACAGCGTCGGGAACGGGGTGCCGTCGGCAAGGCGCGGCGATGTCTGGACCACGTCAGGCCGACCGCACGGGCACCGGTGGGCCACAGCGAGCAGCCCGCGCGGCGCCCGGCCGAGCTGCAGCGCCACAGCGGCCGTATCAGCCGCTGAGACGCGGCCAGACACGGTGCTGCCGGGCCCGGTGCTCACCGGCCGGGTTCCTTGTCTGACTGCCGGACGGACTCCCACAGGCGCTCGTACCACGCCGTTCCGCCACCCGCGGCCGAGGCCGCCTGGGACGGGTGCGCAGGCTGCGGGTTGATGACCACGTAGCACGTCACTGTGGGCAGGCACATATGCAGCTTGTCCTCGGCCTGCTGCTCCACGTAGGAGTTGCTGTTCAGCTGCTGCTGCTCGGTCTTGAGCGTGGCCAGCCGGACAGCGAGCGCCTGCTGCTGCACTTGGAGCTGGTCAATCTGCCTGCGCTGGGCGATGTACTCGCGAACCGGGTAGGCCAGGCTCAGCGCTATCGCGCAGAGCACGACGGCCAGCACAGCGGCCCTGCTGGTCAGGCGGGGGCGCCGGCCTTGCGGCACGCCGCCCGGGCTGGCGCCTGGCGGCACCGAGCCTGGGCGGGCCGGCCGGCGCCCCGGCACCGTCATCGCCCGCCGGCCGCCGCTCGCGGGAACGCCGCCTTGCCGGCATACTCGGCGGCGTCGCCGAGCAGCTCCTCGATCCGCAGCAGCTGGTTGTACTTGGCCACCCGCTCGGACCTGGCCGGGGCCCCGGTCTTGATCTGGCCGCTGTTGGTCGCCACGGCGAGGTCGGCGATCGACGTGTCCTCGGTCTCACCGGACCGGTGGCTGATCACGCAGCTGTACGAGCTGCGCTGCGCGAGCGTGACCGCGTTGAGGGTCTCGGTGACCGTCCCGATCTGGTTGACCTTGACCAGCAGCGAGTTCGCTACCCGCTCGGCGATGCCGCGGCGCAGCCGGCCGGGGTTGGTGACGAAAATGTCGTCGCCCACCACCTGCACCCGGTGGCCGAGTTCGGCGGTCAGCTCGCTCCATCCTGTCCAGTCGTCCTCGGCCAGCGGGTCCTCGAGCGACACGATCGGGTAGGCGTCCAGCCAGCCGGTGTAGATCTCGGTCATTTCCTTGCTGGTCTTCGGGCTTCCCTCGAACATGTAGCGCCCGTCGGAGAAGAACTCCGAGGCCGCGGCGTCCAGCCCGAGCGCGACGTCCTGGCCTGGCTCAAGCCCTGCCTTCGTGATCCCCTCGATGATCAGCTCGAGCGCGGCCCTGTTGTTGCTCAGGTCGGGAGCGAACCCGCCCTCATCGCCCACACCGGTGGCCAGGCCGTGCTGCTTGAGCACGGACTTCAGCGCGTGGTATGTCTCGGCACCCCAGCGGAGCGCCTCGGAGAACGTGGCCGCCCCGACCGGGAGGATCATGAACTCCTGGATGTCCACGTTGTTGTCTGCGTGCGCGCCGCCGTTGAGGATGTTCATCTGCGGAACCGGGAGCACGTGCCCGTTCGGGCCGCCGAGGTACCTGAAGAGCGGCAGCCGGGCGGACTCAGCGGCGGCCTTCGCGACCGCGAGACTGACGCCGACGATCGCGTTCGCGCCCAGCCGCGACTTGTCCGGCGTACCGTCCAGGTCGATCAGGGCCTGGTCGACCAGCCGCTGGTCGTCGGCGTCGTAGCCCACCAGGTTCGGCTGGATCTCGTCGGCGACGCCTTCGACCGCCTTCGCGACGGACTTGCCACCGTACTCGGTACCGCCGTCTCTGAGCTCGACCGCCTCGAACGACCCGGTTGAGGCCCCGCTCGGCACGGCCGCGTGGGCCAGGGTGCCGTCGTCGAGGAGGACTTCTACCTCGACGGTGGGATTGCCACGCGAATCCAGGATCTGCCTGGCATGGACTTCTTCAATGGAGGACAAGGAGAACTCCCGATGCTGCGATGACATGTCCGCATTGGAGCCTAGTGGAGCGCGGGCCGGCGCTCGCACAGGGCACGCCGCACGCCGTCAGGGGCGCTGCTCCCAGGACCGGACCCGGTCGCGGTAGGCGCGGGCGGCGGCACGGAGCTCAAGTTCCGGGTCAAGGCCGGCGGCGCGAGCCCGCGCGACCAGCGCGAACAGCTCGGCGCCGATCTCGCTCGGCTGCCCGTCGCCGTCGCTGCCCGCGGGACCGGGCGGGTCCTCAGCGGCGGAAAGATCGGCCAGCCCGGCCGGGACACCGGCCCGCTCGGCTCGCCGCTGAAGCTGCGCGGCCAGCGCCAGCGATGGCTGGCCGAACGGGACGCCGTCGAGGACGGAACCGGGGCCGCCGCTCTTGGCCTCGCGCTCCGCGGCCTTGATCGCGTCCCAGTTCTGCTTGACCTCGTCGGCGTCAGACACGCTGACGTCACCGAAGACGTGCGGGTGCCGCCGGATCAGCTTGGCCGCGATGCCCCGGGCGACGTCGTCGATCGTGTAGCCGGTGCCATCGTCCCGCTCGGACGCCACCTCGGCGTGGAAGTACACCTGCAGCAGCACGTCGCCGAGTTCCTCGCACAGGTCGGCTGGCGTCCCGGTCTCCAGCGCTTCCAGCGCCTCGTACGTCTCCTCGAGCAGGTGCGGCGCCAGGGACTCGTGCGTCTGTTTCGCGTCCCACGGGCACTCCTGCCGCAGCCGGTGCATCACGGCTACCAGGTCCACAAGCCCGGCACCGGGCGCGCTCTCTGCCATGCGGACAAGGCTAACCGGGCTGCGCCGCCGGAAGTGTCACGCCGAAGGCCCCTGTCTCGTCTCAGCGGGCATCACGACCGCATGCCGTACGCAGAGAGGCAATCCGGATGAGTCGAGACCCCAGTCCAGCCGGCGGGTACTTCGAGCCGCTGGCCGGCCGGAAGTACATGCAGCTAACAACCTTTCGGAAGAACGGAACACCGGTGCCCACCGCCGTGCACATGGTCGTCGACGGCGACGTCGCCTACTTCCGCACCTGGGACGTGGCGGGCAAGGCCAAACGCCTTCGGCACACGAACGCGGTCCAGGTCGCGCCGTCGACATCGCGCGGCCGGCCGCTCGGGCAGGCGATGGCGGCTCAGGCCGCCCTGCTCAGCGGGGACGATTCGGCCCGGGCGGCGCGAATGCTTGCCCGCAAGTACCCGATCCTGCACGGCTGGCTGATCCCCTGGATGCACCGCCGCCGCGGCTGGACCACCCAGCAGTACCGCCTGACGCCACCGCCAGACGCCGCGGACTGACGCCTGGATGGGACCTCAGCAGGGCGGCGTCAGTTCGGGCTGCGATGTCGCCGAGGCCGACGGGGTCGGGGACGCCGCCTTCGACAGGGCCGTCGATGCTGGGACGATCGAGAAGTCGCTGTAGTCGAGCGTGCCGTACTGCGGGTTGATCTGGATGTTCAGGCTCTTGGCGGCGCGGCACTCCGACAGGTCGAACCGGTTGACTAGGTCCTGCTGGGCCGAGGAGGCGGACGGCAGCTTCCCGCCGTCGAACCGGTTCAGCAGGGCGTTCTCAATCGCCTCGTACTGATAGAGGTCGTTCAGCATGTCCGGAGGCAGGCCGCTGGCCACAGCGGCCTCGGCCACGCTGACACCGCCCCCTTCCTGAGCGATCTCATTCTCGATGCCGCGCTGCGCCTGCTCCTGCTCGGATTGTGTCACCGTGATCCCGTACCGGGCCGCGAGCTGGTTGCGAACCTGAAATCGGACGATCCACGCGAGCGCCTGCTGCGGCAGCTGGGACGTTGAATACGGGATCTGGATCCGGCCGGAGTACTGCTGGTAGCCGGCGCTGAGGCTGGCCACTTCCCCGTTCAGGCTGGCAGCCGATACCCGCTGGCTGCCGATGATCGCAGCGGCACCCATCTTCACGGACCCGCACGCGGCGGCCGCGATGCCGGTCGCGAGCACGACGGCAGCCAGCTTCAGGTAGGTCCGGGGCACAGCGACGTTCCTCCTCACGCTCGGGCAGCGGGGTCGGTGCCGAGCACGGCCTCAATCAGTTCCTCGCACCAGGCGAGCAGCTCCTGATCGCGTAGCGGCGGGGCGCCCAGCGGCACCGTCGCCCGCGCGGGGGCTGCGCGGCCCGATGCGGCACCGCCGCTCGATGTCCTCGGCACCGGTACCAGAATGGTACGCACGGCTGGCTTGACAATCGCCCCGGGGTACAGCCGCCGCAGCCGCACCTCACGTGATTCGGGCAGCTCGGCCGGGCCGAACCGGACATGGTTCCCCTGCTGGGCGACGTCGGTGAGGCCGGCCCGCCGTGCCTTTGCCCGCAGCCGCGCCACAGCCAGCAGGTTCAGCACCGGCTGCGGCGGCGGCCCGTATCGGTCGGTCATCTCGGCGACGACCGCTGCGATGTCGTCAGCCGTGTCGATGGCGGCGATCTTGGTGTACGCCTCAAGCCGCAGCCGCTCGCCCGGCACGTAATCGTGCGGTATGTGCGCGTCGACCGGCAGCTCCACCCGGACCTCCGGCCGCTCGGCGGGCCCGGCCCCGCGCAGCTCGTTCACTGCCTCGCCGATCATCCGCACGTAGAGGTCGAACCCGACGCCGGCGATGTGCCCGGACTGCTCGCCGCCGAGCAGGTTCCCGGCGCCGCGGATCTCCAGGTCCTTGAGCGCGACGTACATGCCAGCACCCACGCCGGAGTGCTGCTGGATGGTCGCCAGCCGCTCATGCGCGGTCTCGGTCAGCGGCTTCTCCGGCGGGAACAGGAAGTAGCAGTAGCCACGCTCGCGGCTGCGGCCTACCCGGCCACGGAGCTGGTGCAGCTGGGGCAGCCCGTAGGCGTCGGCGCGGTCCACGATCAGGGTGTTGGCGTTCGGTATGTCCAGGCCCGACTCGACGATCGTCGTCGACACGAGCACGTCCGTCTCGCGTTCAATAAACCCGCGCATGACCTGCTCAAGCGCGTGCTCATTCATCTGGCCGTGCCCGACCGCAATCCTGGCCTCAGGGACGAGCTCAGCCAGCCTGGCGGCGACGCGGCTTATCGACGACACCCGGTTGTGCACGAAGAACACCTGGCCGTCGCGGAGCAGTTCGCGCCGGATCGCCGCGCCGATCTGCTTCTCGTCGTAGGGGCCGACGAAGGTCAGAACTGGATGGCGTTCCTCGGGCGGGGTCTGGATCGTGGACATCTCCCTGATCCCGGCCACACCCATCTCCAGCGTCCGCGGGATCGGGGTGGCTGACATCGCCAGCACGTCGACCTCGGTGCGCACCCGCTTCAGGTACTCCTTGTGCTCGACCCCGAACCGCTGTTCCTCGTCGATGATCAACAGGCCGAGCTTGGCGAACCGGGTGTCAGCCGACAGCAGCCTGTGCGTGCCGATCACGACGTCGACCTTGCCTTCGGCCATCCCGGCCAGGGTTTCGGCCACCTCGGAATCGCTCTGGAACCGCGACAGCGGCCTGACTGTCACCGGGAACGGCGCGTACCGTTCACTGAACGTCGCCATGTGCTGCTGGGCCAGCAGCGTGGTGGGCGCGAGGACCGCCACCTGGTAGCCGTCCTGCACCGCCTTGAAGGCGGCCCGCACGGCGATCTCCGTCTTGCCGTAGCCGACGTCGCCGCAGATCAGCCGGTCCATAGGTATCGGCTTTTCCATGTCCCGCTTGACCTCGTCGATCGCGGCCAGCTGGTCGGGCGTCTCGGTGTACGGGAAGGCATCCTCGAGCTCGCGCTGCCACGGGGTGTCCGGGCTGAACGCATGTCCGGGCGACGCGGTCCGCGCCGAGTACAGCCGGATCAGGTCGGCGGCGATCTCCCGGACGGCGTGGCGCGCCCGGCTCTTGGTCTTGGCCCAGTCGGCACCGCCCAGCCGGTGCAGGCTTGGCGCTTCGCCACCGGAGTACTTGGTGACTTCGTCGAGCTGGTCGGTGGGCAGGTACAGCCGGTCAGGCGGCTGGCCGCGCTTGCTCGGCGCATACTCGATCACCAGGTACTCGCGGGTCGCACCGGAGATCGTTCTGCTGGTCATCTCCAGGTACCGGCCGACGCCGTGCTGCTCATGCACGACGTAGTCGCCCGTGACCAGCTGCAGCGGGTCGATGCCGCCGCGCCGCCTGGTCGGCATGCGCTCACGCGCGGCCCCGGTGTGCTGGCCGGACAGGTCGGCCTCGGACAGCACGAGAAGCCGCACCGACGGCCAGCTGAACCCGCGCCCGATAGTCCCGGTGGCTACGTGGGCGATGCCCTCCGCCGAGCCGACAGCTACGTCGCCCAGACTGGCCAGGTCGTCGTCGGCCGCGTCGTGCAGCCGGGTGCCCACGCCCTCGCCCCGCAACAGCTCGGCCAGCCGCTGAGCCGGACCATGACCCTGGGTGACCAGCACGACCTGCCAGCGCTCGGCCAGCCGGTCACGAATGTCAGTGATCACTCGCGCGGTATCGCCACGATAGGACTGCGCAGGACTTGCATCGATTCGGAACGATTCCCGGCCGTCGGCGTCGTCGTCCTGCGCGCCCTGGTCGGCGTCCACGGAGAACGGCGACACCGACCACCAGGGCAGCCCTGCGGCCCTGGCCGCATCCCTGATCTCGGTGATCGGCCGGAACGCCGCTGCGCCCAGGTCGCTGCCGAGGTCGACGGGGACCTCGCCGCCCGCGGCGGCGTTCACCCATGACGCCTCGAGGAACTCCTGGCTGGTGGTGACGAGCTCGGTAGCCCGCGCCCTGATCCGCTCCGGGTCGCAGGCGAGCACCAAGCCCCCGGCAGGCACGTACTCAAGCAGCAGCTCCATCCGCTCGGCCAGCACCGGCGCGAAGGCCTCCATGCCCTCGACCGCGATGCCCTCGGCGAGTTTCGAGAGGATCTCCGACAGTCCAGGCCATTCGTCCGCCAGCTGCTTGGCCCGGGCTCGCACCGACGGGGTCAGCAGCAGCTCGCGGCACGGAGGCGCCCACAGCCCGTCGGTGGCTGGGTGGATGCTGCGCTGGTCGGCCACCCTGAAGTAGCGGATCTCCTCAACGGTGTCGCCGAAAAGCTCGATCCGGAGCGGATGCTCCTCGGTGGGCGGGAACACATCCAGGATTCCGCCGCGGACAGCCATCTCGCCGCGGCTGCCGACCAGGTCGGCCCGGGTGTAGCCGATCTCGGCCAGCCGCAGCACCAGCTCGTCGAGGTCCGCTGTGTCGCCTTCGCGCAGCGCCACAGGCTCGAGCTCGCCCAGGCCGCCGACCATCGGCTGCAGCAGGCAGCGCACCGGCGTGACCAGCACCGTGACCGGGCCGGACCTGTGGTCACCGGAGACTGGGTGGGCAAGCCTGCGCAGCACGGCCAGGCGCTGCCCCGAGGTGTCAGAACGGGGCGAGAGCCGCTCGTGCGGCAGCGTCTCCCACGGCGGGAAATACGCGGCCGCGCCCTCCGGGAGCAGCGAGCCGAGGGCCTCGGTGAGTTGCTCAGCCTCGCGGTTCGTGGCAGTCACCGCGAGCACGAAGCGGCGCGCCTGGTTTGCGCCCACGCTCGGGTCCGCGGCGCCGGCCAGCACAGCTGCCAGGTACGGGCGCAGCTCGGCCGGGGCGATCAGGTCAGCGCCGTCGGAGGCGGGCGACGCCGCCTCCGTCAGGGCGCGGTCTAGCTCGGGATCACCGGTGATGACCCGGAGCAGTCCCTGCAGGCTCATTCTTTCCTTGGGCAAGTGCTGGCAGACAGCATGAAACGCCCGCTCCCGGCCCTGCCGCCATCAGGCCACCCGCACGACGGCCCACCTGGAACACGGGTTTCCTCAATTGTACCGGCCGCACCCACCAGTTACTGCCCGCCGTCGCAGGCCCGCCGTCGCAGGCCCGCTGCTGGCGGCCCGGCCCGAACCGCGACCCAACCCCGCCCGGCGCGCCGGATGAGCCAGCCCTTGCGACTCTATGTAATTGAAGTATTACTCTATGTATTCGTGAGTGGTGAAGATAGCGACACGGGGGCGAGCACGCCCAGCCGCAGCGCTGCCGGAGTCGGCCTGGACCGGCCTGGACGGCACCGGGCTGGCGCCACCGCGGTCGCGGACGCATCGGCCGAGGATGCTGGCGCACTGCTGTTTACCAGTGCCGCGCTCGGTTACGCCAGGCAGCGGCCTGGCCATTCGCTGGCCCTGCTGCAGGCGGGCTGCACAACGGCCGGGCCGGACCCTGATGTCGCCAGGCTGCGTGCCGCTGGCTGCGAGGTCGCGGTCAGCATGATCGACGATGACACCGCAGCGGCCAGGGAGGCGGTCAGGTCCGATCCGGGCCTAGCCGGGTGCACACTGGCTGATCTTCGGGTCGTGCCGCTTGCCCCGCGCGCGTACGACGTCGTGCACTGCACGCTGCTGGACCGGATCGCCAACGCCGAACTGGTCCTCGACCGGCTCGTCGAGACGCTCCGGCCCGGCGGGCTGCTGCTGCTCCGCACCGGTGACAGGAACAGCGCGGCGGGCTACCTTGACCGGATCCTGCCGCGGCCGCTGCGCTTGGTTGTCTGGCACGGCCGGCGGCCTGGCCTGCGCTATCCGGCGGTGTACGAACCGCTTGCCTCGGGACGAGGCATTCAGTCGTACGCCCAGCGCCGCGGCCTGGTCATCAGCCAGCGCGAACCACGCAGCCAGCCGGCCGCGCCACTGCTGGCCGCCCGTCTTGCGGCCGGGCTCTCCATGGGACGGCTCACCTCTGCCCACGACTCACTGTGTTACGTCATCCGCAAGCCCGAGCCGGGGTTCGCGCGGGTGCTGTAGCGTCCGGCAACGGCCGTCTGCCTGACCTGCGTCATGTACCGGTGTAACCTCAGGCTTGCCCGGCAGCTCCGATCGTTGCCCACATGACCGGCGCACTGGCGAGGGGACGCCCGGGGGGAGCTGGTGCCATGCCGGACGGAGGGTTGATGTGACCGCTGAGGTGCAGACTGACGTTCCGCCCAGCCTCACCGGGGCACCATCCGTGACACTGGACGGCGGCAGGCTCGGTGACCTTGAGCTGCTGCTGTCCGGAGCGTTCAGCCCCCTGAAGGGTTTCATGGGCGCCACCGACGTCACGGCGGTCCTGGAGCACGGAACGCTCGTCGACGGCACACCCTGGCCAATCCCGGTGACCCTCGACGTCCGGCCGGATGAGGTGCCGGCCGACGCCCGCAACGTGCTGCTCGCCGATCCCGAGGGGACTCCCCTGGCGGTACTTGAGATCACTGAGCGTGGCGACCCCCCCGGGGCCAGGCACGCCCGGGAGGGCGGCGCGCAGCGGCTGACCCGGCTGGTTGGCCCGGTTACCAGCCTGCGCGAGCCTGAGCACGGCCCGTTCCGCCGGCTCATGCTGCGGCCGGCTCAGGCGCGCGCGGCGCTTGGTGATGTCCCGGTGCTGGCCTTTGCCACCCGCAGGCCGTTGCACAGCCGGCAAATAGGCCAGCTGCGGCACATGGCCGGCCAGCTCAAAGCGCGGCTGCTGCTGCTTCCGCTTACCGCCGGGCCCGCCGAGGTGGTCATCAGGCCCGAGGCACTGATCCGCTCGGTCCTGGCCGCGGCGTCCAGTCTCCCGCCAGGGACGATGGTCATACCGGTGCCGCTGGCCGCCCGCGGGCAGGCGGCTGGAGTCGGCCCGGAACGCGAGCTGTGCGCCTGGGCGCACGTCGCCGCCGCCTACGGCGCGACGCACTTGATGGCTGACGATTACCCGCCCTCAGCGGCTGGTGCCGTCCTGGGTGCCAACGGCACGCCGGTGACACCTGGCCCGCCCATCCCGGTCGTCCGGGCTGGCGACTGGGCGTACGACCCGATGGCGGAAGTATGGCGGCCGCTGGCGCTGATCGAGGCCGGCGCCGAGCGAGAAGACATGTCCCCGGACGAGCTCGCGGACCTGCTGGACGCGGGAGCTGAGATCCCGGCCTGGTTCACGCCCGTCGCCGTGGCCAACGAACTCCGCCGCGCCCGCCCGCCGCGCGCGCGGCGCGGCTTCGTGCTGTTCCTGACGGGACTTTCGGGCTCGGGGAAGTCGACTATCGCCAGGAACCTCGCTGACGCCCTGGCCGAGCGCGGTGACCGCAAGGTGACGCTGCTCGATGGCGACCTGATCCGGCAGTTGCTCTCGGCCGGGCTGGGGTTCTCGCGGGCTGACCGGGATCTGAACATCGCCCGGATCGGGTTCGTGGCCGCTGAGATCGCGCGGCACGGCGGCATCGCGATTTGCGCACCGGTCGCGCCCTACGCGACCGCGCGGGCCCAGGTCAGGGAGATGGTCTCCGAAGTTGGTGACTTCCTGCTGATCTACGTGGCCACGCCGATCGAGGTGTGTGAGGCCCGGGACCGGAAGGGCCTGTACGCCAAAGCCCGGGCGGGCATCATCGGCCAGTTCACCGGAGTGTCCGACCCCTACGAAGAGCCGCTGGATGCTGACCTGGTCATTGACACCTCGACGATGAGCAGGGAGCAGGCAACCGACGCCGTGCTGAACCTGCTGACCTCGGGTGGATGGCTGACGCAGTCTCCGGGATGACCGCCGCCCCACGCTGACGGCCGAGGCGGCCCTGTTTCCCCAAGGCCGGCTCTGTGCCCCTACGCCACGGTGCCGTCCGGCCCCGGTATCACTCGACGTCGTCCTCCCGGCGGCTGCCTTCATCGATCCGCTGCCTGAAGTCGCCGATCCGCGTCGAGATCGCGCCCGACATCGCATCCCGCTGCCGTGAAAGCGCGGTCAGGCTGATGACGCCGCTGATCACCACCGCGAGCGGGAGGAGCAGCCAGCCCCGGGCACCCACGACATACAGGATCCCGAGCACGGCCGCGAACAGCAGGATCCGCGCGATGGTGTAGGCGAACGTCGCACGCATGGCAACGCCAGCTTATTGGCTGAACCCCGTGACCAGGACGCCGGGGGAACGCCATGGCACGACACGGGCATCCGGCCATCTGCCGGGACGCCGCGGACGGTTGCGGCCTGAATTCTCAGACCAGATTTTACGGAAACTAGGGATAAAAACCGTTCTTGTCGCGACACTTAGGACAAGGGGTCCATCGGTCAGGGAGGGGAAGCCAGTATGGACAACAACAGTGAGCGGTTGCTAACGCCGGGTGAGGTCGCAGCCCTTTTCCGGGTAGATCCAAAGACCGTTACCCGATGGGCGGCATCTGGCCGGATCAGCAGCATCCGGACACCGGGTGGGCACCGGCGGTTCCGCGAGTCGGAGGTTCGGGCGCTGCTCGATGGCGACTCGGCGGCTACCGAGCAGGTGTAAGGCCAACCGTAGTCACAGGGTTAATGGCATGCGGGGGGCGTGCCGCCGGGTTGACAGGAATCTATGCCCGCCGAGGTTAGTCTTCGGCGCCTGGCTGAGTTCCGAACTCTGGCGCGCGGCCCGGGTTGCCGTTGCGGGCGAGAAAGTCAAGGAACTGCCGACGCAGCGGCTCGTCCCCCTCCTGCCAGCGCCTGCGGCGCTCATCTAGCTGCTCCTGCGTCAGCGCCTCGTCGGCGAGCCGTTCGTAGTCGGCGTCGTCCGGGCCGATCTCGATGTAGGCGTCGCCGATGACCGCGGCGTCGTCAGTGGTCGCGGACTCGGGGACCAGCAGATTCCCGTTTGGTAGCCGTATCACGTACATCGCCGAGCCAACCCCACCTAGATGCCATAGCGGATGTTGAAGTAGAGCATTACGTTCAGCGCCGTCCTCGTGTCGCCGCCGAGCATCTCCACCAGCGCCGGGCGCTGCCGCGAGGCGATGGCAGCGAACGCGTCGGCGAAGAACTCCCTGCGGCCGAGAACCCCAGGCTGCCGGTGGAACGCGCTGATCATATGCGGCAGGCACTGACCGTAGAGCTCGCTAAACTCCGCAGAGTCAGACTGCCAGTGTTCGCCAGCGCCGTCGAGGTCATCGAGCGCGTGTCCGACCTCGTGGCACGTGACGTCGGGTGACGGCGACGGCCGAGTGCCGACGATGATCTTGCGGTCGCCATACGCGCCTGCACACGCGTCCCAGGTCGCCCGCCCGCCCGGCAGCGGGACCCGGCTGAGCCGTCCCATGTCGTCGAGGTCTGGAACCCCGCCGACGCCAATATGGATGGCGTCCAGGCCAGCCGCCAGCTTCACCTTTATCAGCTGCGGCAGCTCGGCGAGCCGGTCGATGGCCCGCACAAGTTCCGCCGGAGGCGGCTGGTCAGCGGGCCATTCCCGGTGGACGAGTGCCTCAAGGCGCCCGCAGTCCCGCTGGCCTGGTTCCAGCCGGTGCCGCTGCGCGACCTCATACCACGGGGGCTTCGCCTCGGCTGCGGCGGCGTCTGGCTTCGCCCGGGCATGCTTCGTGACCATGGCAGCCGATGGCGACCCGCGGGGCGCCGCGCGCGTCGCTGACCTGGCTATCCCCCAGCGGCGCGGCAGTGCGTGCCCGGCCGCGTAGCCGCCACGGCCCGAGCCCGCGCCCACGCGGTCTCCACGCGCACCGTCGGCCTGGCCCGGTCCCCTGGACTGCCCCGGCCCGCTCTGACCTGCCTGCCCAGACCGCCCCGGCCTTGACTGGCCCGGCCCGGCCTGGCCTGGCCCTGCCTGGCCTGGCCCTGCCTGGCCCGAACCCCCCGCCGCGGGCTGGCCCGTCCTGCCGTTCCGGCCCGGCCCTGACTGCCCAGTCCCGCCGTTCCGCCCGGCCGCCGGC
>Ga0335074_10010603_pt1 | contig 12895 bp, 7 predicted proteins | sample Lox_Sample_23_FD_206715 | JGI IMG/M metagenome (GOLD analysis project Ga0335074, IMG submission 206715) | Soil microbial communities from Loxahatchee National Wildlife Refuge, Florida, United States - Lox_Sample_2.3 | ecosystem: Environmental > Terrestrial > Soil > Wetlands | place: USA: Florida...
GTTCCGCCGGGATGCGCGATGTCTGGTACTGCTCATCGGTGACGGCTTCGAGGCTGCGCACATTTTCGAGCGGCACCGTCGAGTCCAGCGATGCCACTGCCTCGCGCAGAACATTCGTCAGTGCGGCCGCGGTTGTCCGCGACCGCAATGCCACAATCACGTAGTTGTATCCCCCTTTGCCCTGGAACAGCGGCAGGTACAGCACCGGGTCCGGATCCGTATTGTCCGGGGTGTGGTATGCGTATGGGCCCACCACGCCCACGATCGTCCGCGGGAGCTTGTCCACCACGATGCTGCTTCCCATCGCATTTCCTTTGGGCCAGTACTTGCGCGCCATGACTCCGTTGACGATGGCCACGTTCTGTGCCGCACCCGCATCGTCGCGCGTGAAATCGCGCCCCTGCTGCAATCGGATACGCATCGCATGGAAGAAATCCGGTCCGTCGATGTCCGTTACCACCTCCATGGCCTCGCCCTTGGCGGGAACATAGCCCGGAATGCTGAAAGCGCGAGTGTTGCCCGAACCCCAATCCCCCATCGGCAGGTGCGTCGTCATGGTCGCCGACTCGACTCCGGGCGCGTTCCGCAATTTGTCCAGCAGCGCCATCTCGAACGCCTGCGCCCGATCCTGGTTGTAACCGGCGCGAGACAGATCCATCACCGCCGTCAGGGTGTTCATTCGATCGAAACCGATATCGCGATGGAAAACCGCCAGCGCGCTGCGAGTCAGCAGGCCGCAGCCCACCAGGACCACGAAGCAGATTCCCAGTTGCAATCCCAGCAGAATGCGCTTTCCCCAGCCCTTGCCTGAGCGCCCCGCCACCGCGGCCGCGCCTTCGTGCAGCGCCTCGCGCTGCGATGCCTTGAGCGCCTGCCTTACCGGATAGAGCCCGCACAATAACGTCGCAACTACAGCAATGGCCACGACAAAGGCCAGCAGGCGCCCGTCCGTGCGCAGGTTGAACGCCAAGGTAACTCCGAAGTTCGGCAGCAACACATAGAGCGCCCGCGAAAGCACCGTGCTCACCGCCCATCCTGCCGCCGCGCCGGCCACGGCGAGCATCGCCGTCTCGATCAGCACCTGCCGCGCGATCCGCCCCGGCGCCGCTCCCAGCGCTGTCCGGATCGCCACCTCGCGCCGCCGCTTCGCCGCCCTTTGTCCCAGCAGCGACGCAATGTTGATGCACACCAGCACCATCAGCAGCGCCGACGCGCCTGCAAGGATCGGCAGCATCATCCCGATCCCGTAAAACAATCCGCGCTGGAAATGCGCCGAATCGTCCAGGTTCATTGTCCAGGAGTCCAGGTTGGGGTCCTTCTTCTGTGCGGCGTAGCTCCGCGCCAACGTATGCAGCTCCGCCGCCGCCGTTTGATCGCTCACTCCCGGCCGCAGCCGCACCACCGCCATCAACCCTTCGTGCTCCAGCGGATCCGCGGGCGCATCCGCGGAGAGATCCTTGAGCGACGACAACGGCGTCCACGCCGCCTCTGCCATCCCGCCGTAAATCCCCCAGAACCCCGCCGGCGCCACGCCGATCACCGTGAACGGATGCCGGTTGATGTTGACCACTCGCCCAATCACGCCGCGGTCCGCACCGAACCGCTCCCGCCACAGTCCATCCGACAGCACGATCTCGTCATGCGCGCCGTAATCGCGATCGTTCGCGTCCGCCTGGAAGAACCGCCCCATCTGCGGCTGCACTCCGAGCACCTGAAAATAATTCGAGTTCACCAGCCCGGCCTCGATTGCCTCCGGCTGTGCATTCGGCAAATCCAGATTCACCGTCGTCGAGTCGAACCCCGCCGCATCGCGGAACGACTTCGCCTGCTGCCTCACAAATTGCACTTGCTCGTTATGGACGGAATATCCGCTGTTTCCGAGCACCGTCGCGGAAATGAATCGCAGCGAACGCGCGTCCCGCACCTGCGGCCACGGGTTGAACACCACCGCGTTGGTCCACGTCATCACCGTGGTCAGCGCGCCAATCCCCAGCGCCAGCGTCGCCACCGTGGTCAGCGTGAACCCCGGCGACTTCCCCAGTTGCCGTATCGCAAATCGAATGTCGCGAAGCATCGTCAGTCGCTCCTCAACTCCAGATCACCACGCATCCCTAGTCCCGAGTCCCTGCTTTTCTGACCACTGATCACTGATCCCTGACACCTGACACCCGTCCGCCGATCACTCCGTCCGCAGCGCCTGCATCGGCTCAATCGTCGCCGCTCTTCGCGCCGGAATCATCGCCGCCGTCATCCCCGCCGCCATCAGCAACAGCGCCGTCAGCAACAGCATCCACGATTCCTTCCCGGCGTCCATGTAAATCACCATGTCGATGGTCTTGCGCACCAGCACCGTCAGCACCAGCCCCGCCACTGCGCCCGCCGCCAGCATCCAGGAAACCCTGCGCAGCACCATCCCCACAATCTGTGTCCGCGACGCGCCCAGCGCCATGCGCACGCCGATCTCGCGCGTACCCTGCTCCACCTCGTGGCTCAGCAATCCGTACTGCCCAATCAGCGCCAGCACCAGGGCCAGCCCGGCGAACACGCCGAACAGCCAGCCCTCCATGCGCTCGAACACCAGCGTCTTCGTCACCACGTCCTCCATGGTGTAGGCCTCTTTGAACGGCACCGTCGGGTCCACGTCGTGAATCGCCGCGCGCACCGCCGGCACTATGCTCAACGGGTCGCCGTCCACGCGCATCACCAGCGACATCCCGCTGATCTGTTCCGGCCGCTCAGCCACCGGAATCGCATCGATCAGCCAGTCCCGCTCCGCCAGCGGCGGCTCGTAGATGTCCTGCCGCACGTTCCCCGTCACGCCCACAATCCGCGTCCAGTGCGATTCTTCGCTGGCATCGTCGATCCGCTGCCCCGGCGTGTTCGCGTCGGTCAGCTTGAACTTCTGCACAAACCGCTCGTTCACCACCACCGGCGACGACGGGTTGCCCGGCTTGTCCAAACTCGGCGAAAGCATGCGCCCGCTGCGCAGCTTGATCCCGAACACATCGAAGTAGCCCGTGCTCACAAACCGGTTCTCCGCCAGCATCTCCTGGTTCGGTGGATACGGCGGCTGCCCCGCAATGTGAATATCGGAGTTCGATCCCCAGCTCTCGATCGGCAGCATGCTGATCGCGCCCACGGCCTTCACGCCCGGAATCCGCTCCACGCGATCGAACACCGGCTGATAGAAATCCGCAATCGGATCGCGCCCCCTGTACCGGTCCGGCGACAGATTGATCGAAGTCGCTAAAATGTGCGCCGGATCGAACCCCAGGTCTTCATGCTGATAGCGCGTCAGCATCTCGATCAACAGGCCCGACACCACCAGCAGCACCATCGTCAGCGCCACCTGCGTAATCACGAACCCCGCCCGCAATCTGTGCTGGCTGCGCTCCGTTCCCGCACCGTTTCCGCCCGCCTTCAGCGCCCGGTTCGGATCCGCGCCCGCCATCCGCAGCGCCGGATACAACGAAGCCGCCAGGCTCACCACCACCGCCGCGCCAATCCCCGCCAGCAGCACGGTCCAGTTCAGGTGAATGTCCGCGCCGCGCTGCAATGCCTTGATCAGGAACGCGCGCATCGCGTCCAGCAGCGTCCACGCCAGCAGTACCGCCAGCGCCGCTCCGGCCATCGCCAGCATCAATCCTTCCGTCAGCACCTGCCGCACCAGCCGCGCCCGTCCCGCGCCGATCGCCGTCCGCATCGCCATCTCGCGCTCGCGCTTTACCCCGCGCGCCAGCAGCAGTCCGGCCACATTCACGCACCCGATCGCCAGCACCGCAAGCACCGCCGCCAGCAGCGTCCACAGCGGACCTTTCGTATCCTCGTTGATCTCCTGTTCCTCCGGCCGCAGCTTTACTGTGCGTCCCGCATCGGTCTTCGGATAGGCCTTCCCCATGTTGCTGTACACATGCTGAAGATCCACCTGCGCCTGCTGGATCGTCACACCGTCCTTCACCAGCGCAACCGTGCGCAGCCAGTGGTTGCCGCGTCCGTGCATCCAATCGCGGTCCAGGTGCATGGGCGTGTAGATCGCGTCCCGCATATACAGGGGGAACCGGAAACCCGCCGGCATCACCCCGATCACCGTGTACGCGCGCCCATCCATGTCGATGGCGCGCCCCACGATGTTCTTGTCGGCGTTAAAGTACTTCTCCCACGCATCGAAGCCCAGTACCACGATGTCGTTCTTCCCTTCTTCCTGCTCACCGGGAAGAAACGTGCGGCCCATCAGCGGCTTTACGCCGAATACCTGGAAGAAATTGTCGGTGCCATACACGGCATCGAGCAGCACCGGCTCATTGGAGGGCGTCTGCACCGTGAACCGAAAATAGGGAGCATACCCGGCCAGCGCCGCGAACGTATTGGTCTGCGCCCGCTCATCCTCGTACCCCGGCCACGACTCAGGTTGCTGGTATCCGCTGCGGCTCGTGGCATCGACCGCGACGATCCGATCCGGATGCGCAAACGGCAGCGGCCGCAGGACCACCGCGTCGATCACGCAGAACACCGCCGTGGCCACGCCCACGCCCAGCGCCAGCGTCAACACCACCGTCAGGGCAAACCCCGGCGCCCGCCGCATCTGCCGCATCGCATATCGGATGTCCTGGAGAATCATGGCCGCCTCCCGAGACAAAGCTCTCCTGTAGCGGGCGAACGGTGCTTTGCCCACTCCAGCCGCCGGGTCGCAGTTCCTAGTCGCTAGCCGCTGACCCCTAGTCCCTGATCCCTGTTCCCTGCCTTTAGGCTTCTACTTCCGCCGTCAGCTTCTTCAGCTCGTCTTCGGAAACCACCTTGCCGTCGAACAGGTGCACCTCGCGCTCGGCGTGCTTGGCGAAGCGCGGATCGTGCGTCACCATGCAGATGGTCGAGCCTTCCCGGTGCAGATCGGCCAGCAGGTGCATCACCGCTTCGCCGTTCTTCGAGTCCAGGTTTCCGGTTGGCTCATCGGCCAGCAGAATGGAGGGCGACCCCGCCAGCGCGCGCGCCACGGCCACACGCTGCTGCTGACCTCCGGAGAGTTGCGCGGGATAGTGCCGCATGCGGTGCGCCATGTTCACGCGCTCCAGCGCTTCCTTCACCCGCTTCTTCCGCTCCGCCGACGGCATCCCCGCGCGATAGGTCAGCGGAAGCTCCACGTTCTCTTCCACCGTCAAATCGCCGATCAGGTTAAAACTCTGGAAGATGAAGCCAATCTCCTGGTTGCGGATCCTCGACCGCTCGCTGAAACTGAGGTTCTCCACCGGCTTCGAGTTCAGCAGGTAGCGACCCCCCGTCGGCGTATCCAGCAGCCCCAGGATCGACAACAGTGTCGACTTGCCGCAGCCCGACGGCCCCGACATGGCCACGTACTCGCCGCGCGAAATCGTCAGGTGAATCCCGGAGAGAGCGTGCGTCTCCACTTCGTCCGTGTAGAAAACCTTGGTCAGGTCCTCAATGTCAATCAGCGTGTCGTTTGCCATTCGGTTCCTCTCGTCAGTGGCCAGTGATCAGTGGTCGGTGATCAATGTCCAGTTGGAATTTGGTCGTCCCTCGTTGCCTTTGAGCCGTCGTCATCCGTTTTCAGCGATCAGTCAGCAGCGGTCAGTTCGCGTTGGTCACCCGTCGCTGACCACTGATCACCGATCCCTGCTACTCCAGCCTGATCCGATCGACGTTGTCATACCTCGACATGTCCGACAGGATCACTGTATCGCCTTCCTTCAGTCCATCCAGTACCTGGATGTACTGTACCGAGGCCTTGCCCACTTTCACCTGCACCCGCTCCGCGGTCTTGTGGTCCGGGCTTTCCTTGAACAGGCTCAACGTCGAGTTCTCGTTCCCCAGCGCCGGCCGGCCTACATAGAGAACGTCGTGCAGCGTCTCCAGGTTAATCGTCCCGTCCACGCTCAGGTTCGGCACCGCCCCCGGAGGCAGTGGCCCATCCAGTTGTACGTCAACCGTGCGCGTTCCGTTCAAAACCGTCGGATCGATCCGCGATACGTGACCCTCCACGATCCCGTTATGCGTGTCCACCGTCGCCGGCTGCCCAAGCTGGATATCGTGCGCCTGCGTCTCGGCAATCTGCAACGCCGCCTTCAGTTTATCTAGTTGGATCACCTCGGCCACCGGCGTCCCCGCGGTCACGTGTGTGCCCACCTGCATCGGCGTCGTCAGCGCCGCCGCCTCGCCCGAGATCCCCGCCCGCACCTGCAGCGCCGCCGTCTGCTTTTCGTACAAATCCACCAGCGTCTTGGCCTGGTCAATCTTCGACTGCGCCGAGGCAAGCTGCACCTTGATCGCGTTCTCATTCACTTCCAACTGCTGCAGGCTGAGCTTGCGCTGCGTGGTCAGTTGATCGGCGGTGCTCTGCGCATTGTTGTAGGTGAGTCCGGAGATGGTGCCCAGTTCGTAGAGCTTTTTGTCGGTATCCGCCTGCAACTGATCCTGGGTGTAGCTGGCGTCAACCTGCGCCGCCGCGATCTTCTTGTCCATCAGCGTGCTCTCGAGCGTCGCCTGCAGCGCCTTGTAATCGTGCTCGGCCTGCTGCTCCTGCAGCTTCGCGTTCACCAATTGCTGCTCGAGCTGCGGATCCGCCATGTCCAGCAGAATCGTGTCCGGCGTCACCTTCGCGCCCGGCAGCACCAGGATCCGCACCACCGTCGCATCCGTCAGCGCTGGAATCATCTGGATCGAATCTTCCCGCGGCACCAGCGTCCCCGTTGAACCGCGTACCTGCCGCACCAGGTCGCCGCGCTTCACCGTGTCCGGCCAAACCGCGGAAGCATCTACCACCGGGGCCGCCGGCTTCAACCGGGATACGGCATACGCTGCTGCCGCCAGGACCACCACTCCAACGCCAACCCAAACGATCGTCTGGCGCTGCTTTTTGCGTTTTATATCAGGACGTGCGATATCCATAACGCAGGTAGCAGTGCACGTCCCGTGCCAAAATCACCCCTCCCGGCGATCTCTCATCCCTAAAGAGTTATAACCACTTACCCCCGCCCGCGCTCCTGGCTCCATTGACCGCTCCCGGCCCCCACTGTCCGTTTTCGGACACCCGCGACCCTCCCAGAGGTCATCTCTCCGGACATCTCATCTCCATTCCAGAGACACGCAAGGGAATCACCTTCCCTTGGAACAGGGATGTCGTGTGCGGGCGTGTGGAACGCGCCGGGCGAGGCCGGATTTTGTTCCGAATCAGCGCTCAGGCGGCCTGTTTTGGCTGGTCCTGCCGGTCCGGAGCGGGTTCTTTAGTGGGTTGAGGGCTGGGTTGGATGCTGGCCAGGGCTTCCTGGCGGAGAAGCTGCTCGGCCTGGCGGACGAAGTGGAGAGCCGCCAGCGGGTTATCGCGCAGCTCCGGATCGCTGGGCAGGAGATAGCCTCGGCTCCTAAGTAGCAGAAAATGCTTCTTTTGCACCTCGAAGGTGGGCAACTGGTTGAGGGCGCGCTGGAGCGCCTGGTCCAGGTCATCGAGCTCGGGGTAGTTACCTTTGGGAGGGAGGGGGGTCTCCTTTTGTTCGCTCCTCCTGGCGGCTTCCTTTTCCTTGTTCTGGGCGGCGGGGATGGTGAGGTTGGCGAGTTTCCAGACGGACATGGCGGTCTGGACGATGTGGCAGAGGCGGCCGGCGTCGCCGATGTCGATGGCGCCGATGGCGACGCCCTTGGCGATGCAGGCGACGTAGAGCTGGAAGCTGGAGGGATTGGAGAGGATGGGCAACTCGGCGGAGAAGGCGAGGTAGGCCTTGTAGTTGTTTTCGCGGTCGGCGTTGTAGCCGATGTCCTTGGGCTTCAGCTCGGCGCGGACGCGGCGGTAGGCGGCGGCGCAGCGATCGATGGTTTCGGTGAAGTCGGCGGTGATGGGCGTGTGGTTCTCCGATTGCGACATGGTTTTCTCCTTTGGCAGGTGTCAGGTGTCAGGTGACAGGTGACAGGGGACAGGGGACAGGTGACAGGTGACAGGTTGCAGGTGTCAGTGCAGGACAAAGACGGCGAGTTGGCGTCGCTTTCGCGACGTTCGCGAGTTGGCAAGTTCGCGGGATGGTGGAAGACTCATACGATTTTTCTCCACGGACGAAAAAGGCCAGCTTTTTGGGCTGGCCGGCTGGGCGTCGGGTTGTGGTTTCCGGTGTCCCGCCGAAGCTTCGTTTCGGATGGGGCCGGTTTGGTTCCTTACATGCGAATGCCCGCCGTTGGGGCGGGCACACTTTTACTCACGGGTTCACGTTAGCGCGGGAACGCGGGGATGGATGTGATGGCGGATACAGGGCGCTGTGATAAGCCCGCATTCCCGGCACTTCGCCTTGTGCGCGAAAAACATCCCTCGGGGGCTGAAGCCCGCGCCATTTTATGTGGCTTGTTCGGCACGACTAAAAGTCGTGCCCCTTCAAAACAGCGGGGCTCAAATTGAGTTCTCAGGCAGGGGCTAAAGCCCGGCGCTTTGTTTTGAGCGACTGGCGGTACGACTGAAGTCGTGCCCTGACACTTTTCCCATCGGCGAGAGGAGTTTTACAACGAGCTGTGAAGTTGTGAGCTGACACTTTTTTCGTAACGGAATGGAGTTTTTCAGCAAGCTGTGAAGTCTGATACGTTTTCGGCACTCCTTTCGGGGTTTTTCCGCACCTGTGAAGTCGCGCCCTTTCAAAACGGTCTTTATGCAACCGGTTCCAACTGTCGATGAGTGAGAACGCGCCCGCCGGATACCGATGCCGAGGACGCGGCGGGCACGGAGTTCCGTTTGCTTACTCGGAGACGACGATCATTTTGAACGGCGCCCCGATGGACCACGTTGTGTCTTCTGTGACCGAGGTCGCGGTCACGGTAAACACGTATAGCTTGTTATCAGACTGGGAAATGGCATAGAGGTGGTTGCTGGAGTCCCAGGCCACCTGGTTGATGGGCGTGCCGGCGAGCAGGGTCTTATAGAGCGTGAGCGGGGCCGCGCCGTTGAACTTGTAGATGGCAATCCCATTGCTGTCGCCGGTGCCCGTGCTGGCGTAAAGGACAAATAGATTGCCTGCGGGAGAGAACGTGGAGGAGGGACTGTTCAGGGTGATGGCGGGCATGTTGCTCTGGGTGTTGGTTGTGCTGAGGTTGCCGTTCGAAGCCACCGTGTAGCTGCCCAGTTGCCCCGGAGGCCCATCCTCGGGATAATCCTGCATCACCACGTAGTTGCCGCTGGGGTCGGCGTCAGGGTTGGTTGGTATGTCGTCGCCAGGCGAGCTGATGCTGGAACTGGTCAGGTATTCGAGCGCGCCGGAAGTGGTGCGCTTGAAGCTGCTGATGACCGGGCCAAAGCTGTCCAGGAACTGCGAGAAGGCATAGGTTTCGTTACCCAGGATCGAGGGCAAGCCAAAGTCGGTAGCGCCTTCTTCTCCGCTGTTGACGATCTCGGTGTCGCCGGCAAAATCGAAATAGCCGGCCTTGGTGATGGCGTACGTCTGATACGCGGCGCAGCCGTCATCTCCGCCATACTCGAGCATCACGTACATGTAACTGCCGGTGTGGTCGAGCACGGCGCCATTTGCGCCGCTCTTTCCGCTGCCGCAGGCGCCGCCGGCGTAATCGAGCACAGGCACCTGGCCGATCACGGATCCGATGGCTCCGTTGGAGGACAGGCCATAGGAGTAGAGGTTTTCATCGCCGAGGGTGAAGAACTGATGCTTGTTGTCGCCGACGATTTGCCCGGCAGGCTTCCACGGCGCGCCGGGAATTGCAGCCAGGTGGCCGGCTGAGGAGGCATTGAAACCGTACACAGAGCCCTCCGGGCCCTGGATCTGGATGTAGACATACGCTGCTGGAGTGCTGGAGGAAGTCGATGCCGCTCTGGCCTGCGGAACAACGGCGAAGCTGGGGATGAGCGCAAGGGTAGCGGCGAGGCCGAGACCCTTGAGTAGATGCGTCATGGGGTATTCTCCGCGTGAATGGAGTGGGCTTGCTCTTCAGATTTTTGCTTTAGAGAACGCTCGAAAATCGACCAAGCCTGCCGGCTAGCAGACGTGCACACGGTGGGCACTGGCTTAGAAGGCGGCGGCGCAAAGAAAAGTTGTTTTAAGGTTTGAAGAACAAATGAGGCAGCGCCCGCATGGCACGAAAGCCCGAGCCCGGCCTGGGCACGCTCATGCTGACGCGACGAAGCCCCGCAGCCGGCCTCACCTATCCGTTTCCGGCCAGTGCGCCATTATTGCCATTTCTGCAACTCCGGGTACCGGGCATAGATCCGCTGCCGATCTTCAAGGGGCAATTGGCCCAAGCGCACCGGCCTGTCCTGCGGGCGCGTTCCCTTCTGATTCAGCACGTTCATCAGGCTCCATTCCCGCTGCAGTCCCTGAGGCTCGTGTGCGGGTAGATCGTATCGGGTAAAGTCGATCGCCAACCACGGACCACCGTTAGCCCAGTTCTGCAGTAACGCCAGGCGAAACTCCCGGTTCATGAACCAGCGAATCTCCAGATCCGTTTCCGAGCCCGGCGCGCCGGTCCCTTTGGCATCGAAGAGGTAATTGAGCGCTGCGTTGTTCTTAACATGACTGCGCCACTCCATGCCGAACTCTCCCTCAGTCACGACGCGCGTCTCCGGCCATCTCTCGCGGACCGCCCCCAGCCACCAGGCCAGGTCTTCATCGTGGCCAATCGAAACCTCCCAGATCGCCGTCACCCAGGCGAACCCATTCCGTGCGTGCCCCTGGTCGAAGTGCATGGCTGTGGTCGCCATCATCTCGCGGCGGCCAGCCTCAAGGCCCAGATCCTCCACCGTCTCAATCGGCCCCACGCCCATGCGGCTGTTGAATTTCTCTCCCATGCCATTGCGGCGTGCGGAGAGGAAATCGCACGTCCAGCCGTCCAGGCAAACACAATCGATAAAATCCGCCGGGCCCTGTGCCGGCTTCAGATAGTGCTCGCGGCTGGGATAATACGGATAGCAAATGCCTCCATCGCCATCTCCGTTGTCAATGCCGTGCTGGCTCCAGATCTGCCCCTGGCACACATGAATCCCCTCTTCGCTCGCCAGGTAGTGCTGGTTTTCCGCATCCATGAAGCCGGCCACCAGACACTGCGGGCGATAACCGTTTCCCACCATCCTCGATACCAGTTGCAGCGCGTCGTGAATCGTCCTGCGATTCTCCTCGCGGGTGTTGTACATGGGCGCGAAGTAGCCGCCGGGAATGAAAGTGATCTCGTCGCCGTATTTGTCGTGATAGGACGCCAGCAGGCGCCGCGCGTCCTTATACTCCTGCCGGCTGTCGTTCAATGCCAGCCAGCTCACCGCCCAGGTCATGCGCCCTTCCGGACAGCCGCGGGCAAAGGCATCGCGCCGCGAGCGGATATGCTCCGGGCTGTTCAGGGGCGCCTCATCCTCTCCGAGATTCCGCGTCCGCGTCACTTCGATCTGGTTCACGCGCACAACCGACACGTGGGTAATAAACCTCCCGCGCAGTGCCTGCGCCGGTTCACTCGCGGGCCACGCGTTCATGCCCTGCGATCCCAGGGCAAACGCGCCTGCGGAACCGGCCGAAAGGCTCAAAAACCGCCGTCTCGTCCAGAGACCGTTTGCATTCTTCTCTTCAGGACCCATTCCTCGCTCCACCCAGACCATCCTTGAAGTCAAAACTCGCCGAACGGAATCTAGCCCCGCTCCACCGCCATGGCCACCGCGTTGCCTCCGCCCAGGCACAGGGCTGCGACGCCGCGGGTCTTGCCTAGCCGCTTCATGGCTTCCAGCAGCTTGACCAGCACTGCTGCTCCGCTGCATCCGATGGGATGTCCCAGCGCCACCGCGCCGCCGTGCACATTCACCCTGGCGGGATCCAACTGCAAATCTTCGATCACTGCCAGAGCCTGCACCGCAAAGGCCTCGTTCAGCTCGAACAGGTCGACATCTTCGAGCTTCCAACCTGTGCGCGGCATCAGCTTGCGCACCGCATCAATCGGCGCGAGGCCAAACCACTCCGGCTCGCGTCCCGCGGTCACTGCCGCGTGGATGGTCGCCATCGGCTGCAGTCCCCGCGCCCGCGCCGCCTCCGCGCTCATCACCACCGCGGCCGCGGCGCCATCGCTCACGCCGGGCGCGTTCCCCGCCGTCACCGTGCCGCCTTCCTTGAATGCCGGCTTCAGCCTGGCCAGAATCTCCGGGGTTGTCTCCGGCCGTATGGCCTCGTCCTGGTCGAAGACACGCGACGCCTCACCCTTCCTGGCCGCGGGAATTTCGACCGGCACAATTCCTTCGCGGAACCAGCCCTCCGCCGTTGCCCTGGCCGCCTTGTGGTGAGAGCCGGCCGCAAATGCGTCCTGCTGTTCGCGTCCGATGCCGTACTTCTCCGCGATCATCTCCGCGCCGATGCCCATGTGGAATCCGCGATACGCTTCCCACAGCCCGTCGTGGATCATCGCGTCGACCAGGGTTCCGTTGCCCATGCGATAGCCCGAGCGCGCCTGGGGAAGCAGATAGGGCGCGTTCGACATCGACTCCATGCCGCCGCCCACCATGATCTCCGCATCGCCATTGCGGATTGCCTGCGCGCACAGCGCCACGGCGCGCAGTCCCGAGCCGCACACCTGGTTCACGGTCAGGGCGGCCGACTCCGCCGGCATGCCCCCGTGGATTGCCGCCTGGCGCGCGGGGTTCTGCCCCAGCCCGGCCTGCAGCACGCAGCCCATGATGCACTCCTCCGCATCGGCGGCTTCGATCCCCGCTCGCCGGATTGCCTCGCGCACCGCGATCGCGCCCAGCTTGGGCGCGGTAAACCCCGCCAGCGATCCCTGGAACTTGGCGATCGGCGTCCGCGCCGCGGAAACTATGACCGCTTCCTTCATGACAAACCTCCGTTCTGCTCCCGGACGATCTTAGATTGCCGACCGCGCGGGAGGCGAACGGAGGGGTCGACTTGAGGATTGCCGATCCGGTCTAAAACGCGGC
>Ga0335074_10010604_pt1 | contig 12894 bp, 10 predicted proteins | sample Lox_Sample_23_FD_206715 | JGI IMG/M metagenome (GOLD analysis project Ga0335074, IMG submission 206715) | Soil microbial communities from Loxahatchee National Wildlife Refuge, Florida, United States - Lox_Sample_2.3 | ecosystem: Environmental > Terrestrial > Soil > Wetlands | place: USA...
TTCAACCACCAGGCGAATGGGTCGCTCGTCAGCTACAAGGGCCGCACCGTCGGCTCGAGCCTGCTGTGCCAGGAGTTCGTCAACGCCAAGGGCGACCCGCTGCCCCAGTACTTCCAGCCCCGGCCGTCGTTCGCGATCGTGGACTGGGCGCTTGGCACGCACAAGAACGGCAAGTACTACGTCGAGAACACCGGGCCGAACAACTACGGCTGCAACCCGCTGTACTCCAGCGCGTCCAACCTGGGTCCCACTAACCCGGCCCAGATCCAGTTCGTCGGCCAGCGCCAGGCGCAGATCTCCAAGTTCGACCACGTGCCGGTCAGCGAGATCCCCTCGGACGCCGTGACGGCGTCCGGATCGGGCCTTGACCCGGACATCTCGCAGGCCAACGCCGCCATCCAGGTGGACCGCGTGGCCGCAGCCAGGCACATCACGCCTGCGCAGGTCAAGGCGCTAGTCAAGAAATACACGACGGGCCGCACGCTCGGCTTCCTCGGCCAGCCAACGGTCAACGTCCTGCTGCTGAACCGTGCTCTCGATGAGCAGTACCCCGTCTGACGACGAGGGCCGCGTTCTGGTAGTCGAGGACGAGCCTGCCCTGCTGCGCGCGCTGCAGATCAACTTGCGGGCGCGCGGGTACGAGGTCACCACCTCGTCAGCAGGGCAGGCCGCCCTGGCCGAGGCGGCACGGCGTCCGCCCGACGCCGTGCTGCTCGACCTGGGCCTCCCGGACGTGGACGGCACCGAGGTCATCCGCGAGCTGCGCACCTGGTCGACCGCGCCGGTGATCGTCCTGTCCGGCCGGGCCAGCTCCGGTGACAAGATCGGGGCGCTGGACGCCGGCGCCGACGACTACGTCACCAAGCCGTTCTCCATGGAGGAGCTGCTGGCCAGGCTGCGCGCCGCGATGCGCAGGGACAGCCATCGCGAGCCCGGCACGGTGTTCACCATCGGTCACTGCCTCATCGACCCGGCGGCCAAGACGGTCGTCAGGCAGGCACCCGGAGGCGAACCCGAACCGGTCCGCCTCACCAAGACCGAGTGGCGGATGCTGGACGTCCTGCTGCGCTCCCCCGGCCAGCTCGTTCCAGCCGCCAAGCTACTGTCCGAGGTATGGGGGCCGGGTGTCGAGGACAGCACCCATTATCTGCGGTTCCATATGGCCAGGCTGCGCAGGAAACTGGAAGACGATCCGCCCAGGCCGAGGCACCTGCTGACTGAGCCCGGCATGGGCTACCGGTACCAGCCTTGAGACACTCAGATGCAGGGGCGGAATGAGCGCGGACGTCAGATCGGAGACCCTGGCCGACGTCAGGGCGGCCGCACGGCCACCGGGCGGCCGTGGCCTGCTACGGATCTACCTGGGCTCTGCGGCCGGTGTCGGCAAGACGTTTGCCATGCTCAACGAGGGGCAGCGGCGCAAGGAGCGCGGTACCGACGTGGTGGTCGCCTACGTGGAGGCCCACGGCCGCAAGCACACCGAAGAGCAGATCGGCGATCTCGAGGTCATTCCGCGGATCCGGCTGCCCTACCGGAACAGCTTCTTCGAGGAGATGGACCTCGGCGCGGTCCTGGCGCGCCGGCCCGAGGTCGCGCTCGTGGACGAGTTCGCGCACACGAACGTGCCCGGCTCGCGGAACGAGAAGCGCTGGCAGGACGTCGCCGAGATGCTGGACGCCGGCATCGACGTGATCTCTGCGATGAACATCCAGCACCTCGAGTCGCTCAACGACGTGGTCGAGAAGATCACCGGAGTGCCGCAGCGGGAGACCGTGCCCGACGCCGTGGTCCGGGCCGCCGACCAGGTCGAGCTTGTTGACATGACCCCGGAGGCACTGCGGCGCCGGATGGCCCACGGCAACATCTACGGTGCCGACAAGATCGACGCGGCGCTGACCAACTACTTCCGCATCGGCAACCTGTCCGCCCTCCGCGAGCTCGCGCTGCTATGGCTGGCCGACAAGGTCGACGAGGGGCTGCAGCGCTACCGTGAGGCGCACGACATTCACGCTACCTGGGAGGCCAGGGAACGGGTCGTGGTCGCGCTCACCGGCGGCCCGGAGGGCGACACGCTGATCAGGCGGGCCGCCCGGATCGCGGCCCGGTCGACTGGCGGCGACCTGCTGGCCGTCCACGTGACGGCATCCGACGGGCTGACCGGCTCTGATCCGGCCGCGCTGGCGAGCCAGCGCCGGCTGACCGAATCGCTCGGCGGCACGTATCACCAGATTGTCGGCGACAACGTGCCGGAGGCGCTGCTGACCTTCGCCAGGGCGGAGAACGCCACGCAACTCGTCCTCGGCGTCAGCCGCCGCGGCTGGCTGGCCTCGCTGCTGACCGGGCCCGGCGTCAGCATGCGGACGATGCGGGAGTCCGGCGACATCGACGTGCACATGGTGACGCACTCCTACGTCGGGCGCGGCCGTGGCCTGCCCAGGGTGCGCAGCGGCCTGACCTTTCAGCGCAAGCTGGCCGGATACGTGCTTGCGGCGGTGCTGATGCCGCTGCTCACGCTGGTGCTGGCCAACGTGCACGGTGACATCAAGCTCACGAGCGACGTTCTGGTGTTCCTCACCGGGGTCATCGCGGTGGCGCTGGTAGGCGGGTTCATCCCGGCACTGCTGGCCGCGGTGGCTGGATCGCTGCTGCTCAACTACTACTTCATCCCGCCGGTGCACCGGTTCACGATCGCCGAGACCAACAACGTGCTGGCGCTAATCATCTTCGTCCTCGTCGCGATCATGGTGAGCTTCGTCGTTGACATCGCGGCGCGGCGCACCCAGCAAGCGGCGCGCTCCGGCGCAGAGTCCGAGCTGCTGGCGACCACCGCGGGCAGCGTGCTCCGCGGGCAGCGCGCGCTGCCCGCCATCCTCGACCGGGTGCGCGAGGCGTTCGGCATGGACTCGGTGACCCTGCTCGAGCTGCAGCCCGCGGGCGCCGGCCGGGCTGACGGGGCACAGTCCGCCGACGGCGCTCAGCCAGGCCGGTCAGCGGCGCATCCGACTGGCCGGTGGCTGGCCGTGGGAGTCGCTGGCGAGCAGCCCGTCACCCGGCCCGAGGACGCCGACGTCGAACTGCCGGTCGGCGACGACCTCGTCCTTGCGCTGCGCGGTCGGCCCCTGCCCGCGACGGATCGCCGGGTGCTCGGCGCGTTCGCCGCGTACGCCGCGGCCGCGCTCGAGCAGGGCCGCCTGGCAGCCGCCGCCGAGGCAGCACGGCCCATCGCAGAGGCAGATCGCGTGCGTACGGCCCTGCTGGCCGCAGTCAGCCACGACCTTCGGACGCCGCTGGCCTCGGCCAAGGCGGCCGTCACCAGCCTGCGCTCCCACGACATCGAGTGGGATGCCGAGGACCACGACGAACTCCTGGCCACCGCCGATGAGTCACTGGACCGGCTGGCCCGGCTAGTGGACAACCTGCTGGACATGAGCAGGCTCCAGGCCGGGGCGCTGGCAGTCTTCCCGCGCCCGGCCGACCTGGCCGAGATCGTTGCCAGGTCGCTCGACGACATGGGCCCGGCTGCGCGCGCCGTCACGGTCAACATTCCCGACGACCTGCCGGAGGTCGCCGTCGACCCCGGCATCCTGGAACGGGTCATTGCCAACCTGACCGCGAACGCCCTGCGCTACTCGCCGCCAGGTACGCCGCCGACGCTGTCCGGCAGTTCCCTGCATGACCGGGTAGAACTGCGGGTGATCGACCGCGGTCCGGGCATCCCTGATGAGAACCGGGATCAGATGTTCGTGCCGTTCCAGCGGCTCGGTGACACCGATAACACCACTGGCGTCGGCCTCGGCCTGGCGCTCTCGCGCGGCCTGACGGAGGCGATGGGCGGCACGCTGGAGCCGGATGAGACGCCCGGCGGCGGGCTGACGATGACCCTGTCCCTGCCCGCGGTCCCGGCGCCCGCGGACGCTGATCCCGACGGCGTGCCGGAGCACCCCGCCCGGGACCACAGCGCGACCGCGTTCTCCTGACGGCTGCCTTCTCGCGACCAGTGTTCTCATGACCACAGTGTTCTCATGACCACGGGCCCCGGCCGCCGGCCGCCGCATGACAATCTTGCTTACGTGACGACGGTCCTGGTCATCGACGACGAGCCGCAGATCCTCCGGGCGCTGCGGATCAACCTGCGGGTGCGTGAGTATGACGTGCACACCGCGGGTAGCGCGACCGAGGCGCTGGAACTGGCCGCCCGGCACCCGCCCGACCTGGTCATCCTCGACCTGGGCCTGCCCGACCTGGACGGCGTGGAGGTCATCCATGGCCTGCGCGGATGGACCGACGCGCCGATCATCGTGCTGTCCGGCCGCGCCGACAGCACCGACAAGGTGCAGGCGCTGGACGCTGGGGCGGACGACTACGTCACCAAGCCGTTCGGCATGGATGAGCTGCTCGCCCGGATGCGCGCCGTCACCAGGCGCGCGGCAAGCGACGGGGCAGAACCCAGAGTCCGCCTTGGCGATCTGGTCGTCGATCTGGCGGCCAAGCGCGTGGTGCGGGACCCGGAAAAATCCAACAATCATAAGAACGGGAACGCGGACATCCGGCTGACTCCCACCGAATGGCATCTGCTCGAAGTGCTGCTGCGCAACCCCGGCAAGCTCCTCAGCCAGCAGCATCTGCTCAGCGAGGTGTGGGGACCCGGCTACGCCGAAGCGACCGGAAACCTCCGCCTTTACATGGCTCAGCTCCGCCGCAAGCTCGAACCCGATCCAGCCAGGCCTCGCTGGCTGCTCACCGAGCCGGGCATGGGTTACCGCTACCAGCCCGACCCTGCTCAGGCAGATACTGTCTAACCCCTGTCCGGCTAGCCCAGGTCCGGCTTGCGCGGCAGCTCGGCTCCGCCGGGGGCCGTCGTCGGGGATTGATCGGGGGTCGCCTGGCGGCCCGAGCTGGCGGGCACGCCAGGATCAGCAGGGGGCCGGCTGATGCCCGCCGACCAGTCGGGCGCGATCACGCCTAGCCGGTACCGCAGCCGGCAGATGACGACATCCGACGTGGCGTGCTGGATTGCCTGCTCGAGCACGAAGCCACGCTGGTTGTGCAGGAGGCGCCGCCACGGATGCGGCGAGTAGACCTCCGGGATCAGCACGACAAGCTGGTCGTGGCTGTCTGTCCGCTCGAGTTCGCGCAGGTAGTCCACGACCGGGGTGCCGAGCGAACGGTGCGTGGTGTGCAGCGTTTTCAGCGGGACGCCGGGGTTCCATTCGGTCCACTGCTCACGCAGCCTCGCGTCGGCTGCGTGGTCCTCGGCATCGTCAAAGCAGACTGTCACCGCGACGACGTCCTGGCCGAGCGACAGCGCCGCCGAGATTCCCTCCCGGACGAGCTTGGACATGGTGCTGACCGGGACTACGACGAGGCTGTTCCGCTTCTGCGGGGGAGCCGGAACCTTCCCGATCTCCAGCGCGGCACCCATCCGGCGGTAGAGGGTATGCACCCGCTGGAACATCAGGTACAGCAGCGGCACCACGATCACGACGAGCCAGGCGCCCTCAGTGAACTTGCTGATCAGCTCGATCGCGAGGGCTGCCAGGGTAAATAGCGCGCCCACACCGTTGATGACCGCCCTGGTCCGCCAGCCGGCCCCGCCCCGTTCGCGCCAGTGCCGGACCATTCCTGCTTGCGACAGCGTGAACCCGACGAACACCCCGATCGCGAACACCGGGATCAGTGCCTGGGTACTGCCTTGCGAGACCACCAGCAGGATCGCCGCTGTAACGGCCAGCACGATCACGCCATAGCGATGCACCTGGCGCTGCGCCTTGAGGAAGAAAAGATGCGGCAGGAAGTTGTCGCTGGCCAGTAGCGAGGCCAGTACCGGCAGCCCGCCGAACGAGGTATTGGCGGCCAGCGCCAGCAGGATGGTCGTGATGAGCTGGATCGCGAAGAACCAGATGTTGTGGCCGAGCGAGCCCTGGGTGAGCTGCGCCAGCGTCGTCACCGTAGCTGACGGCTTGGCATGAAACTTCTGTGCCACGATGGCGATGCCGATCAGCATGAGGCCGAGGATTACGCCAAGCCCGACCTCGGTGTGCTGAGCGCGCCGCGCCCGTGGCTGCCGGAACTCCGGCACCGCGTTGGCGATGGCCTCGACCCCGGTCAGCGCGGAGCAGCCGGACGCGAACGCCCGCAGGAGCAACAGCAGGCCGACAGCCGACGCTGTCGAGGACACCGAGCCCTGCGGAAACGGCAGCGGGTGCGATCGCACCAGGCCGCCGAGAACGACGGCGGCGATGCCCGCGATGAACAGCAGCGTCGGGAGGATGAACAGCCTGGCAGATTCGGCGACGCCCCACAGGTTCGCGGCGGTGATGAGAGCCAGCACGGCGAGGCAGATCCAGACCCGGTCCGGATAGAGATTCCGGTAGGCCGACGTCAGCGCCTCCACGCCGGCGGACACGCCGACCGCCGCGTTCAGGACGTAGTCGACGACAAGCGACGCGGCGGCGATCAGGCTTGGACTCACGCCAAGATGCGCCTTGGCGACCGCGTAGGCGCCACCACCGGTGGGGAAGGCCTCGATCACCTGCCGGTAGGAGATCACCAGCACGGTCAGCAGCACGACGATCGCGACCGTGACCGGAAGGGCGTAGTGCAGCGCGAGGAGACCGGCCGTCGCCAGCACGATCAGGATGGCCTGGGGCCCGTAGGCGACCGAGGAGATCGCGTCGAGCGAGAGGGCCGCGAGCCCTTCGAGCGCGGTTAGCCGGTGCCGGTCCTCGTCATCCGGCCGAGCGTCAGCTGGCGGCTGTGCAGCGCCAACTCCCGGTCCTGCGGTCATGTCTGCCAATACAAACATGCCGGCCAGGCGCGGCGCTCGACGGCTGGCGACCAGGTACCACGAGGCCCTGGAAGGGAGCGCGAACCGGCCGGCTCGGACTTCGCCGCCCGGCCGGCCCTGGCTAGGCGAGCGTGGCGATCAGGATCACGATGATCGCGAGCACGACGATGCCGCCCACGATGAGGGCGGTTAGCCTGGCCGGGCTGCGGCTCGGCGCGCCGAGGTCCCATTGGCGGACGGGCTCGGCCGTGCCTTCGGCAAACGCCTGAAACTGAGCCGTGCTGGCGGAGGCATCGGGCATGGCCCGGAATTCCCCCGTGTTCATGGGCCGACCGCTGGCCGATGGTTCACTGTGACGCTCGGTCATGGGCATGACTGTATCCGAAGCTCAGCGGGAGAGCCCGGCGTTCTTCCCAAAACTAGAAAATTCGCGGATCGTTGCTGCCCTTGGCAGCGGCTCTCAGCTGCTGGCTGACGGCGGCAGCTGATCGGGGCGATGGACCAGCCTCGACAGGACGATCACGCTCCGTGTCCGCACCACGAAGGACTCGGCTCCGATGCGCTCCACGACCTGCTCGAAATGCCGGACGTCGGCGGCCCTGATGTGCAACAGGGCGTCGGCCTCCCCGGTAACCGTGCAGGCGTCCATGACCTCCGGGTGCTTGGCCACTGCGGCCGCAATATCAGCCGGGGATGTCCGGCCCCGGCAGAACAGCTCGACGTAGGCCTCGGTAGTCCAGCCGAGGGCGGACGGGTCGACCCTGGCACCAAAGCCGGTAATCGCGCCGGACGCCCGCAGCCGGTCGACGCGGCGTTTCACGGCCGGGGCCGAAAGGCCGACCTTGGCGCCGACCTCTGCGTACGTCGCGCGCGCGTCGTCGACCAGCGCGGCCACGATCCTGCGGTCCAGATCGCTGAGGCTCATTGTCCTGACGGTAGTCGCACCGCTGGCTGTCAGCTGACCAGCGCGGAACGCAGCGCCGCCAGCTGGGTCGCCGTCAGCCCCTGGTCGGCCAGGTACCCCTCGACCGATCCGCTGGCGGTGCGCACCTGCGCCAGCACGTCAAGGATCAGGCCCGGCGGGCAGGACAGCAGCTCGCGAGTCCGGTCCTCCTCCAGGCCAGTGCTCGCGATGAGCTGGCCGATCGCCGGTGTCAGGTCCGGATCGAGGCACACTGAGCTGAAGGCGTAATCCGCCGCGATCACTTCATCCGGGACTCCGACCAGGGCCAGGATCAGCGCGATCACGATGCCGGTCCGGTCCTTGCCGGCGCTGCAGTGCACGAGCGCCGGGAATGCGCCACCGTGGCAGAGCGCGCCGATCGCCTCGCCTATCGCCGGGCCGCGCTCCGTCACGATGAGCTGGTAGATCTCCCCGAGCTCCAGCGGCTGAGCCGGCAGGTCCGGGCCGATCAGCGACACGTGCGTCAGGCGGGCCGGCAACCCGGTCAGCGGGCTGGGGGCGTACTCCGCCTCGAGTTGCGTGCGCAGATCGACGACGGAGCGCAGGGCAAGCCGCCCCAGCGCCGCCGAGTCGAGCTGGTGCAGCGCATCTGACCGGTACAGGGTCCGCCACCGCACCTCGCCGCCGCCGGCCACGGGATACCCGCCCAGGTCGCGCAGGTTCAGCACGCCGGGCAGTGCGATCCGGCGGGCTTGCGCCGTGATCAGCCGCTCAACGTGCTGGTCGGACAGTAGCTCGCCGGGGTCCTGAGCGTCCTGGTCTGCCGGTGGACACATCTGTGCCACTACCTACTCCGTTCGTTCCGGTGGCCCGCACTGCTTGTTCCCCGCTGCCCGGTCCCCGTCCGGTTAGCCAGCACTGGCACGATCTCACAGTCACGTTTCCGGCAGGCTGCATATTCCCGGCGCGATGGTAAAGCCTGCCCGGCCGGCGGACGCCCAGCCGCCCGGATATGTTGGCCTGATCCGGCGGTACTGACTCCGACGGGGCATGCCTCGGGTCGGCGGGGCGGGGAGGCGACGCGCGATGACGCGACTTGGCGGTATGTACGGCCCGGATGCCACCTTCCTCGGCGTCCGGCGCGCCGACCTGGCAGATCAGCAGTCCTGGGCGGGGACGGACATCATGATCATCGGTGCCCCGTTCGACGGTGGCACCTCGCACCGGCCGGGAGCGCGGTTCGGGCCGCAGGCCATCCGGTTCACCGACTATCTGCCGCACGATGGCTCCCGGCCGCATCTGGCCCTCGGCGTCGACCCGCTGACGGAACTCAGCGTCGCAGACGCCGGCGACGTCGAGATGCTGTCCGGCGACACCGAGCAGTCCCTGCGGCGGCTCGAGGAGGCTGTGCACCGGGCTTGCCGCGGCGGCGCGATCCCGGTCGTGCTCGGTGGCGACCACACCATCGCGCTGCCCGACGTCACCGGCGTCGCCCGCCACGTCGGCTGGGGCCGCGTGTCGGTGATCCACTTCGATGCCCACGCAGACACCGGCGACACCCAGTTCGGCGCGCTCTACGGCCATGGCACGCCCATGCGCAGGCTCATCGAATCCGGCGCGGTCCGCGGCGACAGGTTCCTGCAGATCGGACTGCGCGGCTACTGGCCCGAGCCGGACACCCTGGACTGGATGGCCGACCAGCGGATGCGCAGTTACGAGATGACCGAGGTAGTGAACCGCGGTCTGGACGAATGCCTGAGCGAGGCGTTCGCGATCGCCACCGACGAGTGCGATGGCGTGTTCCTGTCAGTCGACATCGACGTCGTCGACCCGGGCATGGCGCCGGGTACCGGCACCCCTGAGCCGGGCGGCATGACCGGCAGGCAGCTACTGGACGCCGTGCGCCGGATCGCGATGGAACTGCCGCTGGCCGGCGTCGATGTCGTCGAGGTGGCTCCGCCGTTCGACCATGCTGAGGTAACGGCCTTCCTGGCCAACCGGGTCGTGCTGGAGGCACTGTCCGGCATCGCGTGGCGGCGGCGCACCCAGGCTGCCGATCCTGGTCCGCTGCGGTTCGACCCGGCGGCGCCGCTGCTGGAGGGCCGCCGCCCGGCCGGCGGCGCCCCAGCGGGTTAGTGCACCAGGATCGCGAGCAGGAAGGTCACCGAGTCGTACAGGAAGTGGGCCAGGATAGGCCGGCTGAGCTTGCCGTGCTTCTGGAATGAGCGGGTCAGGAAGTACCCGAGTGGCAGCGTGAGGATGACGGCCAGCCCGTAGTAGACGTGGTAGCTGGTGCGCAGCGCGAGGCTGAGCCAGAAGGCCTTCCACGGCGACCAGCCAAGCTGGTCGAGCCGGGTCAGCAGGTAGCCGCTGACCGCGATCTCCTCCGCGATCGCCGTGATCAGCGACTGGCTGAGGCCGAAGATCAGGTAGTACACCGGGACGTGCAGCGGCCCGGCGGTGTTGACCAGTGCCGAATGCCTGAGTCCGGTCAGCGGTATAGCCAGCACGAGCTCGATTCCGAGGCCTCCGGCCGCCAGCCCGATGGCAACGCCGACGTCTGGCAGGCGCGCGCTCGTCAGCCCGAGGTCGGATGGCCGCTGGCCGGTCCTCGCCAGCAGCAGCAGCGCCAGCGGAACCACGGCGGCCACCGGCAGGTAGCTGAGCAGTCCGAGCACGACGTTGACAGCTGGCTGGTGCGGGGCCAGATCCGGCAGCTGAGTCAGGCTGGAGCCAGTCGCCACGTGCACGCCGAGGGTTACCACCGCGCTGATCACCCAGGGGACCAGCAGGGCCACCATGACCAGCCAGGTCTCAAGCGCGAGGTCGTGCCGGGACACCTCCTTGCCGCGCACCGGCCAGCGCGGCGGGGCCGGAACCCAGAATTGCCAGTCAGCAGGTGCGGGCGGCCAGTCCGCTGGCGGTGCCCAGCCGGGCGGCGGCTGCCACCCCGGCGGCGACTCAGGCCAGCCCGGGGCAGGCTGCCAGATCATCCGCTCCGCACGCATGGTCTCACTATGCCCGGCACGGCGACCGGAATGCGGTGATATGACAGCGCCGCGCCGGGCATGAAAGATTTGCGCTCCGGTTGCGCACGAGCAGATAGATCGAACCCATCTATAGTTGAGAGATGCTGGATGTGACCAGGCTACGGGTGCTCGTCGCGGTGGCCCGGCATGGCTCGGTCACGGCCGCGGCTCGCGCGCTGAACTATGCGCAGCCGTCGGTGAGCCATCACATCGCCCGGCTGGAGGCGGAGACCGGGGCGCGCCTGCTCGAGCGGGTCGGCCGCGGAATCCGCCTGACTGAGGCCGGACGCCTGCTCGCCGAGCGTGCCGAGGAGATCATCGGCCGGATCGACGCGGCCGAAGCCGAGCTTGCGGCGCACGTTGGCCTGCGTGAGGGAAGGGTCCGGCTGGCCGCGTTCCCGTCCGCCCTGGGCACGCTGGTGCCCGCCGCCGCCGCCAGGCTCGAGGTCGAGATACCGGGTCTGGACCTCATGCTGACCGAGGCGGAGCCGCCGGAGGCCCTGCGCATGCTGCGGGCTGGCTACGTAGACGTCGCGCTGGTCTTCCAGCACTACCAGCAGGACACCGACCCTGCCCCGCCAGATCCGGCTGACGAGGGAACGCGGGGCCGCCTGCTGCTGGACGAGCCGGTGCACCTCGTCACCGCGGCTGGTGCTTCGCTAGTCCCGGAACTGGCCGCGCACGCTGGGTCGCGGTGGATAGCCGGCTGCGAGCGCTGCCGTAGCTACCTGGTCCGGCAGTGCGAGGCCGCGGGGTTCGCGCCGAAGATCGCCTTCACCACCGACGACTACGTCGCCGTTCAGGCCCTGGTGGCCGCAGGCCTCGGTGTCACCACGCTGCCCGGCCTCTGCCTGGCAGCCGCACGGCATCCCGGCATCACCGCCACGCCGCTGGCCGGCGCGCGCAGGCATGTGTTTGCCATGACCTACGGGCAGCCACCCGATCCGGCGTCAACCACGCGGCTGATCGACGTGCTAGCCGATGTGGCGGGCGGCTGAGGACGACTCTCAGATGTTGGCGGTACGGCCCGCCCAGTACGGGTCGCGAAGCCGCCGCTTCAGCAGCTTCCCGCTCGGGTCCCGCGGCAGCTCCGCGACGAAGTCGATCGACTTCGGCCACTTCATCTTGGCCAGCCGGCCAGCGAGAGCGGCGAGGATCTCGGCCGCCAGGTCGTCGCCTGGCTCCACCCCGTCGGCCGGCTGCACGACGGCCTTGATCTGCTCGCCCCACTCCTCGTCCGGGATGCCGAACACCGCGACGTCGGCGACCTTGGGGTTCATGATGATCTCGGCCTCGATCTCGGCCGGGTAGATGTTCGCTCCACCGGAGATGATCATGTCGGACTTCCGGTCGCACAGAAACAGATAGCCGTCAGCGGTGAGGTAGCCGACATCGCCCACGGTGAAGTGGCCGCGCAGCCGGCCCTCGTCGGTCTTGGCCTTGTCGCCGTAGTACTCGAATTCGGACAGGCCCATCTTCAGGTAGATGGTGCCGGGAACGCCGGCCGGCTGGGCTTCGCCATTCTCGTCCGCTATCAGTACCTCGCTCAGCGGCCAGGGCACCCCGACGGTACCAGGGTGGGTGAGCCAGTCCTGCGGCGAAGCCACGGTGCCGCCGCCCTCCGTCGCGGCGTAGTACTCCCACACGCACGGCCCCCACCAGTCGAGCATCGCCTGCTTGATCCCTACCGGGCAGGGCGCCGCCGCATGGATCAGCCACCGCATCGAGGACAGGTCGTAGCGGGCCCTGACGTCGTCCGGCAGGGACAGCATCCGCTTGAAATGGGTCGGCACCATGTGCGAGTTGGTGCACCGATAGCGCTCCGTGCGGGCGAGCGCGTCTTCTGCGTCAAAGCCGTCCATGCAGACCAGCGTGTGACCAAGGTGCAGCGCCGCACCGCCGAAGGTGGATACGGCCGTGTGGTAGTTCGGTGAACTCACCAGATGCGCGTTGGGCTGACCGTCGGTGATCCCGAAGACCCCGCCGAGCAGACCGCCGCCCAGCAGCGCAGCGGCGTCGTCCGGGTCCAGGCCGGTCAGCGCGCGCCGCACGCCCTTGGGCCTGCCGGTCGTGCCGGAGGTGTAGTGCATCGTGGTTCCGGCAGTCCGGTTCTCCGGCATTGTCGTGGGCTGACCGGCCCTCAGGTCTGCCACGTCGGCGAAGCCTTCGACGGC
>Ga0335074_10010605_pt1 | contig 12892 bp, 12 predicted proteins | sample Lox_Sample_23_FD_206715 | JGI IMG/M metagenome (GOLD analysis project Ga0335074, IMG submission 206715) | Soil microbial communities from Loxahatchee National Wildlife Refuge, Florida, United States - Lox_Sample_2.3 | ecosystem: Environmental > Terrestrial > Soil > Wetlands | place: USA...
TACTTATGTACAACTCAGTCTGCAGCTACGTCTTAGCAATCATGGAGCTTTGGAGCCACTAGGTCTCTGAGAAGCTGCACTCCTCGCCGTCGCCACACAATGTAGCAGTTAAGGCGCTGAAGACTTCGGTTGCACAAGGCCAGCATCAACGCTGCCGCACTGAATTTGAAGATCGTGGACTCTCTACGATCATGGATAGGTATACTGCAAAGCAGATTCCTGATATGACTAAGGCAGTTTGGAGGAACGCCTTAGGTCCTTGCACATCTGAACAGTCCTTTCAGACGAATCTGGACTTCCTTTTTAGCAACACAATGTTCTTACAACAGAGCAATCAGCTTCCTCTTGAGCTCTTAGATCTGTTTTCGTTAGACCTGCCTAAGGAAGGGCAGCAGGGCAAAGGCTGGTGCCTTGTAGCCGCTATAGATCAAGGTAAGTATCTTGCCTTGCTTGTTTTATATATCTTGAATTCTCTATGCTAACTGCTTTTGTTTCTATTAGGCAAGACAAATCAACACAGCAGGCTAGAGTATAGCACTGCTTTGCGCTATCGAGATCACCAATCTTGTCTCATTAGCGCTCTAGCTGCGTACCTCTTTTAGCAGTAGCACTGCTCTGATGAGGCCTTCCCTTGCTTTCGTACCAGCTAAGACTGGTATAATATTAAGCTCTTGAAGAGGGATAACTCCCACCATTAAGAACAGCTCAACTGTAGCACAGCCTCAGAATGGACGAAGAGGCTGTATAGCGCTGCAGGCCTCAAGGTGTCGAGGGTTGGGCACGCTCCTCAGCAATCAGGGGCACAGCTTGCAGAGCTGAATAAGGTCTCAGAACCCTAGGGAAGTTTGAACCTTCCACCTACCTTCCTTTTGCTAACCTCCTTCGCAGATCCGCCGTAGAGGGCGTTGGAATAACAACTAGATGACTAGTTGTTATCTAACAACTCTCCCTTTCGAATTTATGCGTAGCTAAGCTGACTTCAAGCCAGCCTACGCATCGAGCTACTTCTTAGCTTAAGACATCCCACCTCTAGAACGCCTTCGACGGCAAGTCTGGCCGGACCTAGATCGCTAGCGGGCAGCGCATCTTAAGCTGCTAGAGGCAACAGAGAAGGTAGAGCCAAACCTGGCTGCTGGTGGATTCCTAAAGCTCTTGGATAGACTCAGAGATGTGTTCTTATAGGTAAGTATACTTTATTACTTCTTTTACAATTCTCTTTGCAAAGGCTTTGGCTAACTGTTATATTGCTATATAAGATGCTGCATTGCTACAGCGTGAATACCTACAACACAATATATTTAAAGACCCCCTTTTTGAAACTCTAAAATATATACAATTTGAAGAGGCCGTGGCTGTGGCTGTAGGAGCAGCGAGGGAGGAGGATCCGCAGCTGGTCGTCATCCAAAACGCGATCCCTACAGTCTGTAACCGTCTGCGCACTATCGCTGGTGTCGTCCAGACTGGTCTTGAGAACAACGACGCCTCGATCCAGCGGATGGAGGGAAGGATGGCGGCCTTAGAGAGCACTATGAACGACTTCTGCAGTGGCGCCTTCAACCTAACCTTCACTCCTAGCAGCCGCAGGACTCATGAGTCGCTGCCTCTCTGCTCTCTGCCCCCCCTTCCCACTAGTGCCTCCTCGTCTGGCCCAATGCCTACGCCAACGACGATCGAGAGCCTTGCGGTAGAGCAGCCGCTGACATACCACCTGTCGCGCGGCATCACGACAATCCCAGATCTGTGGAGGGAGTGGACTGTGGGCCTTAGAGGACAGCTGTCTGTGGAGGCGCTGGATGAGCGCTAGGGCTCTCGCTGGCGCCACGGCGCAGAGTTCCAGTTCTACTCAAGGCGCAAGGTGATCATCGACGAGATCAAGAGGCTGGCGGCAGGGGGGAGGGCGGCGATGGACGTCGTCGATACACTAGAGGAGCAGCGGTTGAGGTCGAAGGCCTTATTGAGCCAGGTCATCAATGCCCTCAAGGCGGCAGCAAAGGCAAGGACATGAGGGGAATAGGTAGATTAGACGCTATATAGACTATATATACAGCAATATATTAACATTAAGCCTACTTTTAAAGCTCCCTTCCTAGTGTTTGTGACCCTCATAAACCTCCTATTTATGTGGCATTGGCAGGGCAGCGCTCTAGAGCACAGAAACCGCCACAACTCACGCAATCCTAAACTGTTTTTATTCATTTTAAAATATCTATTCGATCTACCTACGTTCTATCTATGCGTCCAATATCTAGCGATTCAACGGCGTTGTTGAATTGTTACGTGGTCGCGAGGGTCGCCGTCGGTCTCCCACCACTGATATCCAGGCCGGTTATCGGCTAAGGCGCATAACCGAGTGATCACCCGCCCAAACGCCCCCCCTGATATCCTTCTGATATGTGAGGATTAAAACTGCGGGCTCGCAAGCCGAAGAAAAGTTCGCTTTCGCATCTTTACTGGCCGTAACGAAGGCGGCGGCAAAAAGTAATTTAACAGATTTTTAGCGAGCCAAATTCGGATTTAGCATTGTAGAATCACTAAAGTGTCGTGCTTAGGCATTGCACACTGCCAAATTTCAGGGCAGTAATCACTAAACTACAGCGCTCGTGACATATGGGCTAATCGGTGTTTTCCAACAGACTTCTAATATTACGATTTTGCAACACCACAGCGCAATTTCATGCGATGTTAGTTTACTAAAACGATTACTAATATAGGTCTTACACCGGAAAATTAGTATAAGCATACTCAGTGTTCTAGTTGTGGTCTTATTCTATGTAAATTAATTTTGTTGGTTTTGATGTTCCAAATTTGTTAAATTACTTTTTGCCGCCGCCTTCGTAAAGGGCCTAGACTACAGAGCCCCCCCATGAATTTTCAAAAACGGTATATCCCTGTCTGATTGCCGCTTTGTGCTTAACCGTCCTTTTCTGGAGGCTTCCACAGTGAATAACGTCACATGACCAGTACACATTTTGAGTTTTCTGCAAATGCAGCGAGCGATTCTTCCCATATTAAGTAAATCAAGGGATCCTAGTCGTTTTTGAAAATTCAAGGGGGGGCTCTGTAAATCCGAGAATACGGCCGGCCGACTAATCATCTTGGTAATATGAACGATTCTGGGTAAAAGCTCAACGACCCATTATTGTATTTCAAAGTAATTTTGTTTTGGGAAGGGTTCCTGAAGGATTTTCTTTTAGCATTATTTATAAGCATATTAGTATTTGATTGAGTGGCATAAAGATTTACGGATTATGAGTTGAGGAATTTAGGGTTTTTCAACTTTGTCGGAGATGACTCCCTTATCAATATGCCGAGGTAGATTACCCTACATAATACGTCATGTCAAGCGCATTGATTATTAATGTCGATATCAACCGTCATAGGTTAAAATAGCGCAGCGCCACAACTAGGGTAGTGCAGGGTTTATAATTGGTCGCGCTAAGTTAGGGTAGAATCATCGATAGCCAAATCCAGAATAAGTTATGTTGAATATCCATGTGAAATGAAGCTTTAAATTAGTTCCTTAGTATTTTGTACGCATTACATTTGCATCAATCACAACCTAGCACCTTTCCTTCATGCTCTAGGCTAATTCATGAAGATAGTCGTCTAGAACAGCTTCCAGGCTTCTATTACTGCCTTCCGGAGCTGATCGTACCTCATTTTATCGTAAGGATAGTGTGACCGGATCCACTGTTTCATCTAGTTCCAGACGTTCTCAATTGGATTAAGATCAGGTGAGAAAGGTGGCTAGTTAATAGTAGTAATACCGCGTTCAATAAGATCTTGAACTGTAGTTGCATGAGCGTGTCCAAGTTGCGTTGTCTTGCATGAAGATTTAGCTTGCATGTATCGTCATCTATCTATAGACTAAAGGAATAGTATGATCTTAGTATGTTTAAGCTGTAATTATCTCCTAATGTTTCTCCTTAAAGAGGCTAGGTCCCTTCCTATATTTGCTAGAAAGCAGCCCTAAAATATCCATCCCCTGCAAAACACAGGTTAATTAGTAAAAGTTCTGTAAAGAGGGCATAATAGCTAACTCCTTCTTTTGTTCCCTCTCTAGAATGCATATAAGGTTAAGGGCTTGTTTGCCATATAGGTAACATGCGTTTTCCTATTGCTTCCCGCAGTTACCTAAGTCTCATCTGACTAAAGTATAAATGCCTGTTGTTCCTCAGTCCAGTTTAAATGTTTGAAAGCAAAGGAAAGACGAGTGATTCGATTCTTTTAGGGATTGGTAGCTTGCAAAGGACAACATAGCGCTACACAAGTTTGTTAGCAATTTGTACTTAAAAGAAGTAGATTCATGTCGAACCATATATCTAGCCCAGCAAGAGCAAATTTAATAGCTCTACTGCTTACTCCTTCCCAGCCAAGTTCAACAACTAACCGCCAAAATGGCATACGCTAGTTATGCTTTAGAGCTATAATAAACTCAATGAGTTCCTCAACTTGGTTTGTTGTAGGGATTGATGGTCGACCTGAGCGACGACGAGGTGTACAGTACAACAAGTACCGACGTTTAAACCCACTTGTCGAATTTTGAGCTGTAAACATTCGGCGATCTCCTTATATAGATACCCAGCTTCATGAATAATCCGGGCTTGGATTCGCTGATTACGAGTAGAGAACCACTTCAAAGGCCTTGGAACTTCAGTAGGCTCCCCAACCAGAGTAGAGAGCTGTCGCAAAGGATCAGGAGGGTAACTCGACATCGTAAGAAAATTGCTAAGAAAAGAGTGTACCTTTTCACCTAATCCTTAGGGAATGCCTTATTTATGCATTTCCAAGATCAGTAGAATCACCAGAATCACCAGCACAACTAACCCGTCCCTGGAAATCACTGATTAAAATCATCAAAGATTAAGGGATAGTGAAGCGATCCAATTGTAAACCCTGCACTACCCTAGTCGTGGCGCTGCGCTATTTTAACCCTGTACTGGACTTTCTCGGATGAAATTCTGAATAGTAATCAGAAGATCTGATCTTTATACCGCCAAAGCGGCTGAATCGGCACGCTGCGTCCATCAGCCTATCTCAGCTTGGCAGCGATCGATAGCTTTGCTTAGATGCATTTCTAATCTTCATGCGAGATCCGTTGCTGTTATGGCTGATACATCATTTGGTCCGTGCATTGAAAGAGAGTATAGTTCAGTTAAATACTACTTGTGCGACCGTAGAAAGAATGTTTTCCCCTTCACTATTCGCACAGTGCATCATCATCATCATCATCATTATTATTTACTTATATTAAGCTGCTCCATCTTTCTATCTATTGTAAAGCAGTCTCTCATAATTTCATCTATTCATTTCGTTCTATATATCCAAACCTACTACAAGTCATGTCAACGATACGTCGTTCGGAGGAGACGGAAAGGACTCGAGTGCCTACCAGAACCAACAGCAGCGAGAACATTGGTGTCTTACAAAGAGAGTCCGGCATGATAACTATCCCATCACGAAATATTCCTGATTTAGGAGTTTCAGAGACATCAACACGCAGCAGTAGTATTGACCTGGAGAAGGATGTGGAGAAAGGAGCTAGCGACGATGAAGCAGGGAGCAACGATGACCCGGAAGAACCCGAAAGAGAGAACCCAGAACACGTTAACGTCGATGAGAAAGATCCTAATCTCATTGTATGGGATGATCCTAAAGATCCTGAAAACCCAATGAACTGGCCCAAGAACCGAAAATGGCTCTACGCTGTCGTTTTAGGCCTAATGACCTTCTGCATCACCTTCGCCTCCTCTATCTTCAGTACAGTGACCGTCGTCACTGCGGAGTTATTCGATGTTTCCGTTGAAGTCATGACCCTGGGCACATCCCTCTTTGTTCTAGGTTTTGCAGTTGGGCCATTGGTATGGGGACCTATGAGCGAGCTATTCGGACGCAAGAGGCCTCTCTTTATAGGCTTCTTCGTTTTCGCTATTTTCCAGATTGCGACGGCAGTGGCACAAAACATATACACTATTATGCTAACGAGATTCTTTGGGGGTGTTTTTGGTTCTGCGCCGTTAGCGATTATAGGAGGGTCGCTCGTAGATTTTTTCCATCCAATTGATCGCGGTGTGGCTGCGTGCATCTTTGCTGGCGCAACCTTCATGGGTCCCGCCGCCGGACCCATTGTTGGAGGATTTATAGCCCAGTCGTACCTTGGCTGGCGCTGGACTGCGTACATCACAGCAATTATGGGCTTCTTTTTCGGCACTCTCGGCTTCCTAGTCGTCCCAGAGTCGCATGCTCCTACTATCCTTACTGCAAGAGCAAAGAAAATCAGATACGAGACGAAGAATTGGGCGATCCATTCGAAGGCCGAGGAGAGCCAGGTGGACTTCTATAATATCATTCATATATACCTTTTACGGCCGTTTGCAATGTTAGTGAGAGAGCCCATTCTCCTGCTAGTCTCTCTGTACCTTTCCTTAGTCTACGGCATTCTCTACCTGTTTTTCGAGGCCTACCCTATCTCCTTCCAGCAAGGACGTGGCTGGAAAAATGGTGTTGGTGCGCTGCCATTCATTAGTATCCTAATTGGGGTCATTCTCGCCTGTATCACCATAACGATTGTCACGAAGACGAGGTTCGCCCGCAAGTTCAAAGAGCACGGCCACGTTATCCCTGAGGAGCGTCTCCCACCCATGATTCTCGGTGCCTTTATCCTTCCCATCGGTCTCTTCTGGTTCGCATGGACATCGTCCCCAGAAATCACATGGGTGCCTCAAGTAATCGCTGGTATTCCTATTGGCTGGGGTATGTTGCTCCAATTCCCACCTGTTGCTCAAATCAGATACTAATATCTCGGGTTAGGTATAATCCTAATCTTCCTTCAAGGGTTGAATTACATCATTGACGTATATTTAATGCATGCCAACTCTGCAATTGCAGCCAACACTTTCCTGCGGTCTTTTGCTGGAGCGGGCTTCCCACTGTTTGCGACTGCGATGTTTCATAACCTTGGTGTGGCATGGGCAACGAGTTTGTTGGGTTTCCTTTGCATTGTTCTAATTCCCGTGCCAATTTGCTTCTTTATATGGGGAGAGAAGTTGAGGAGCCTGAGCAAATTTAGCCCGTACTAGAAACAATAAGCTGTCAATGGGTATATACAATATTTATTTGCATTGTAGGGCGCTTGGCGGCCTGTGGTGTACGCGCATATAGAGGGATCATTAATTGAGGATTTTACCGGCCCATGTGCATAGTGGCAGATTTCTGCAATTCAGGGAGTGAATAGTCATGCTTTTGGACAATGTTGAGATGGTTTTGTCTGTAAAGACGTTGTAGTTACTAGTTCTCGAGAACGGAGGATAGTCTAGTTAATGGAATATAATATTTTGTTAAAATATTTACTCGAAGTTCCTCGTCTAGCTTGGGTTGAGAGTATCTGCTGGACCACAAAACGTCTCAAAATACCAGAAAGGTAGGCACCATACCCATTCAGGCAGAATGACTCCATTATTCTAAGTTTAGGTAACAAATATAGGCTGATTAGGAGAGCTCTGCAACGAATCTCTCTCCATCAACTCGAAATTGCCTCTGAAATCGATAGTTTCGCTGAGAACCATGGCCGACCTAAGACGTAAGGATGCATCAGCACCCCTCTTTAAATTTGAGACAGGTTGCAACCACAACTGGGCAATAGCTCTCCAAATCGGAGTTGTAACTATCCGGACCGAGCAATCGAACTCTGACTTTTGGGGTGGAGTTGTTACTCAATTTGTCTATATAGAGTGTGGCCTTATGCCCCAGTTTTCGTGGTTCACTCCGATGGTTTTGGGCCCAGAGTACGTGCCACCTTACAACATTCCCAGGCCGTTAGTATGGTTAGATTGATTGGAACGACAAGGATCATGATTGTGCATGATAAGCGCCTGGTATAGTAATCAGCATTGATATTGACTATATATCGTGCGAACGATTCAAAATTTACGAACGAATTGGTGAACGTGGTGCATTGTGGATGGTTTTGCAGCTCGGACCAATGGAGACCCCTTTTCTGGCGATGGCCTTAATTGGTGAGTGAGGTAGCCCCATTGGTTAACGGGGAAATTGGTGGATGGAGCGGGATAGTACGAGAAATAGGCAGTAAGTGACCAACTATAGCAAGGGCTTGTTTGTGAGAGCCTAAAGAAGGTACAATTTAAGAGATCCGTTTCTGGCTCCTGGAGTTGAAGTCGACAAAGACATCAGCGTTCAAGCAGCAAGAGGCTAGCCGAAAGTAGGCGATTTAATGAATCTATATGAACTTCTAAGCAGGTGGAAGTACTATTGAAATCAGCGAGGGGAGGGGAAAGCTAAATTCAAAGGGCTAAATCACTAATAAGCAGTTAATAGTAGGCGGTTCAGCTTTAAACGCTAACACGAGCCTATCTTCTTGACTTCGGGTGATGAGCGAGCTACATTTGCAGTATAAATGCAAGAGACTAACGTTGGGAGGAGGAGAGTTGTCATATAAGATACATGGAAAGGGCTGTAGTACTAGCAGTTTAAGTCTTGTAAAGAGAAATAGGATGAACAAGTTCGCATTTTAGAAAAATCTATCTTCTCAACTAGCTAAATACTGACTGTAGCGCATGGGCCAGGGATAACATAATGCCCACTGGCAAAGTCCGTGAACTTGTAAGGGTTTCAATGCCAGGTCCGACCTGGGGACGGATTATTAGCATAAAAGTATAAATAGCAATCGGTTTCTGTATAAACAGGTGAGCGCTTATTCTGTCCTCCAAGGTAGACATGAGATAGAAATGAATGGAATTCTTTTGCTGTTACTAGTACAAGTAGGTACAAATAGCAAAGGCTATTGTGGTGGGGTTCCGTGATCCCTTACAAAATCACATGGTTCTGAGCAATAGTTGTTCCTGCACTAGGAGCATTGGTGTATTTAGCTAGCTCGTAGACTACCTTCGAGCATCACACTTAGAAAATCTGAGGGGGCAACTGGACAGACGGGGCAACCGGATACCCTACTAAAAACTACTCTGTATAATGGAAATAAAGCCTTTAGAGGCTTGAGGGAAGCAATACTAAGGAAATTTGTAAAGAAGAGCGCCGAAGTACAACTCAAAACTACAACGGGGATATGAATGAAAGTAAGTGCACGGTCGCATAATTGCCTAATATGGTTAGACTGTCCGGTTGCCCCGTCTGTCCGGTTGCCCCTTCAGATTTTCTATCGTTATCCTTTACGGGTCGTACGGGTTGGACATTTTGTTTTACGGGAGGTTTACGGACGCAGATCAGTATTTGCAAGTTTTAACAAGAAGCTTTACGAACATGGAACACAGTCTTTTCTTTTGTGTTTTAAACATTGCGCTAAGCGTTACCTCCGTCCTTATTGCCACCTATTCCATAGCTCCGAGCTTGTACGCTGTCTACCCGTTGTCTGACGATCGTTCATTTCGACGGCACATCCATCCTATCCCTCCACACCATATACATTTAGGGAGATTCCTGAAGTGCCAGCACCTACGGTACTCTATATAAAGTGATTTGTTTCCTGCTCTGGAGCCTTCTTGGCCCCGTTGTAGATATAATTGGTCATGCACCCCCTTGGCAAGCCGGATGCCGTTAATAAAGCATGTGGCAACTTCCCACTTATAGCCAGCTGAGAACTCAGCTGGCATGACAATCCAACAATAAAAGGGGGACAAATGAGAGAAAGGGAACGTTATATCCAACCTATACTTCTATAACTCACTCAATACAAGCACTTGCCTATCATAACATGAAATTTCAACACCCATATCCACACTCCCAGCATCTTCTAATGCCTTGCGTTTGTGGGTCCTTTTTGCTGGCGCCGGAGCTAGCTGAGGCTCTGGTTCTGACTCCAAAATTGGTGGTACTGGAGCTGGTGGTTGCCGCCGTATGGAAGAGCTATTCAGTGGACGGAATTCGAGGCAGATGAGACAATTCTAGTTTGACGAAATGGCTGCCTTACACTGTTGACAATTGTTAAGTTTTATAGGCAGAGCACATGAACATGAGGATTATTGAATGTATTGATACTAGGTTATCTCATAGAAGAGGGACCAGCCCATAGATTTATAGTGGTGCTCCACCCTCTCGCAAAGGATCAGGGGTAAGCCAGCTATCAAACAACCCCTTGACAGGGTTATATCGTGACACACCCCCTAGCTGGTTTACTAGCACATCAACTCGATCTGTATACAACCTCATGTCCTAAATCCTAATAGTTTAACGAACTGTTCATGCTTTAGCTTGGTCAATGACTTTGTGAGACTGTCAGCCGGATGTTCCTGTCCTAAAACGTACTCCAGCTTGATCCTGTTAGCAGCTGTCTCCTGTTGTAGCCAGCGCCAGCGAAGCTCTAGATGTTTGATTGAACGTATAGCTCCTAAGTTGTTAGCGGCATTCAAAGCGTTAATGTTGTCGCCACATATTTGGAAGGGTATTCGGTCATTTCCATAATAGCCTAGTTCCACAAGGAGATTGCTCATTAAAAGCACACTTCAAGCAGCTGTAACTAGTCCCACATATTCGGCCTCTATGGATGACAGTGTAATAATGGGCTGTTTGGAAGAGTACCAGGCTATTGGGCCTCCTGCTGCGAAGCACACAAACCCACTTTGAGAGTGTTTGGATTGGACCATAGCAAAGCTTGCGTCTGAGAACGCTTGGAGTGTGTAGGGAACCTCTCCAGCTAGGGCATCTATAGGAAGTCTATTGAGGATCTCAACTGCCATATTGATAGCTTCAGGCCACAGATATAATGGAAGTTCAGAGTCCAAGATCATAGTCCTTGCCATACAGCAGATAAGGCCAATAGACCGCTCAGCTACTCCATTCTAATGCGGGTTGTAAGGCGTAGTAGTCTCAATTTCAGTTCCACGATCCTTTGCCCAGCGATAAAGGCGGGTAAAGCTATATTCACAGCCTCCATCAAGTCGTACGACTTGGACTTTGACATCCCATTGAGTTTCAGCCCAATTTACCATGTTATAGAGAGCTTCTTCAGCATCCCCTTTATGTTTGAGCAGCTAAACTCTCCTCTAGCGACAGCAGTCATCTGCTGAAGCTAGGAACCAGCGAACGTTACCTATTCCTATTAGAGTGATTGGTCCAGCAAGATCTATATGAAGCTTTTAGCCAGGTCTGTCTGCTCGCTCTTATAAACTTCGTAAGATATTCTTCTATAATTTGCTAAGTGCGCATGCTTTACAGAATGGAAGCTTCTTAATTGTAAGGATATTGAGATCAATTCCTTGAGTAGTCTTTATAGCTTGATGGATCTTCCTAAGGCTTGCATGTCCTAGCCGACAATGCCAGAGAAGCAGAGAGTGTTCAAGTGGGCTTAGAATTAGATATATTGGATCTATAGATTCTATGAACGCTGTCTCTAATTTTAGAGTTGTATTTAGGACGTAGTAACAATTGATTTGAGAGATAGAGCAGAGAGCTTCTATTAAACTAAATGCTTTTAGGCAGGGAACCTCAAAATCGAATGCAATTCGATCCCTACTCAATTGAGATGTGGATACCAAATTGACAGTGCATTTAGGGATGAAATAGACATCGTCTAATTGTAGTTGGAAAGGGAAGACTCTATTAGGCTGCTTGCAAAGTAGTTTCACTGATCCTTGCCCTATTATTCTCATAGAGGACCTATTAGCCACCCTGATTGATTCATTAAGTGGCTTGATTGAATCAAATGATCTAAAGCTATTGCAGATGTAGTCTTTAAATCCTAAATCCACTATCTAATTGTTGCAGCTGAGATTAAGGTCCTTGCTGTATTTTGAAACAGTAGCTGTTAGACTATATAGTCAATCCTGCTTTTAGTTCTAGTGGGTTTCAATGATCTTGCGCTAGATCTCAGGTTTGCTGCTCCATTAGGGAGGAGGATTTTTCGAGGTGTAATAGCAGTCCTTAGTTGCATGGTTCCCATTGCAGACCTTGCATTTTAGTGTATTTGAAGCAGGTGGCTTGTCTCTAGTTGACTCCTTAGACTTAACTGAAACCCTATTTGAATCAGACTTAGCCTGCTTGTTCCGCTTTGAATTGCTCCTTGTAGTTCCCTTACTAGTAGTCAAGTTGACTTCCCTAACGCTGTTGTCGCGCGGGCGCTTCGCAGAGGATTTCCCTTTACTAGTAGGATTAATGCTGCAATCTAAAAGCTCCTGTTGGGCTTGCCTGATCCAGTTCCCTTCCTCTAAGTTCTTATCGCTAAGCTCTTAAATCTTTATCTTAAACGATTCCTTCTAGAAACAGTATTTATCGCTGTCAATGAATTCTATAAACTAGAAGAGAATGAGTCTATATGGTAGAGTGGCTCTAGTTCGAGTTAATTCCTTAAGAGAGTTGTTAAAACGAATGATGTATTGCTAAAGGGATCTACAAGAAGATAGGCGTATAGAATTAAGGTTGGAATAAGCCCTCATCCGCTTGTGTTGCCCAATTGAACCGTATAAGGTCTTACAATATTCAAGTAGTGCTTTGACAGTTGACTAATAGTTTTGAATTGAGGGCCTTAAAGTGTAGTAAATGCTTTCAATGACATCTATGAGTGCGTTGGCCCGCTTTTCTTCCTATATCTTAAGTTCCTTCTCTTCTCCTTTAGCTTCGTCATGCTTCTTAGGAAGTGCAGGGTGTATGGGAGCTCGTCCTCGACGACCGGCAGCCTCAAACGCAGCAGCTGCAGCGTTATATGCTTCAAGATCTCGGTCGTATTGCTCAAGTTAACGGTTATAGTCGTCTAGATATCGAGTTCCTAGACGCGCAGCTCTAGGGCCATTGCGAATGTAGGCTGCATTGTTGTTTCGCAAGAGAACGATCTCAATCTCAACTTCCCAGGTTGAGAAGTTCTCCTTGCCTTAAAGGGGTTTAATTGAGCCATTCGATCGAGTAGAGGACGTAGGAATCGACATATTAA
>Ga0335074_10010606_pt1 | contig 12891 bp, 10 predicted proteins | sample Lox_Sample_23_FD_206715 | JGI IMG/M metagenome (GOLD analysis project Ga0335074, IMG submission 206715) | Soil microbial communities from Loxahatchee National Wildlife Refuge, Florida, United States - Lox_Sample_2.3 | ecosystem: Environmental > Terrestrial > Soil > Wetlands | place: USA...
CTTTGCGCGGGACTCACGGGGATCATGCTGTCGGTGGCGCCGTGGAACTGGCAGCTGCACAATTCCTACTTCGTCATCGCGCACTTCCATTACGTGCTGGTAGGAGCCATCGTCTTCAACATTTTTGCGGGAATTTACTACTGGTATCCGAAGGTGACGGGCCGGATGCTGGACGAGACGCTGGGCAAATGGCACTTCTGGCTCTTCTTCATCGGCTTCCACGTCACGTTCGACACCATGCATTTCGTCGGTTTCCTCGGAATGCCGCGATCGATTTACACGTATGAGCCGGATCGCGGGTGGAATCATCTGAACCTCATCATCTCCATGGGCGGCATGATTCAGGGGATCGCGGTGCTGATCTTTGCGTGGAACCTGGTGCATTCGTATCTGAAGGGGAAGAAAGCAGGCAACGATCCGTGGGACGCGTGGACGCTGGAGTGGGCGGTGCCGTCGCCGCCGCCGGTTTACAACTTCGCCGTCGATCCTGAGGTGCGCAGCCGGCGGCCGCTGTGGGATCTGAAACATCCTGAGGATCCGGACTGGAAGTACGAAGCATGAGCGCGATCCCGGTTACACACATGGCCGAACCGTGGCACCTGCCGTCGCGCGGGCGCGTGGCGATGCTCTCGCTGATCACCGGCGAGAGCGCGATCTTCACGATTTTTGTCGTCGCGTACGTTTATTACATCGGGAAAAGCCTGACACCGCCGACGCCGCAGCAGGTTCTCGACATTCCCATCTTCAACACGATCTGTCTGCTCTCGAGCAGCGTAACCATCTGGCTGGCGGAGCGGGAGATTGAGCGCGGCCGGATGCGGGGATTCGCGGCGTGGTGGGCGCTGACCATCGCGCTGGGGGCCATCTTCATTGGTGGAACCGCGATCGAGTGGCACAAGCTGATTTACGTCGATGGGCTGACGATCCGGACGAATCTGTTTGGAACGACTTTCTACTCGCTGGTTGGATTGCATGCGACCCACGTGGTGGTGGGGCTGATCGGGCTTTCGCTGATCCTGCTCTTCACGCTCACCGGACACGTGCGCGAGGAGCACTCGGAACGAATTCAGGTTTTCGCGCTGTACTGGCATTTTGTGGATGCGGTGTGGGTGGTGGTGTTTTCCGTGGTCTACATTCTGGGACGTTGAACGGAGATCGGGCATGGCGGAAGCGGCTGAGCACAAAGCGGGACCGGCGCACGGGGAGACGATCCACCTGCCCGCGCCGACTGCCTGGCCGATCATTCTGGCTTTCGGATGCACCATGGCCGCGGCGGGGCTGGTGACCAGCCTGTGGGTTTCGGCCTTCGGCGCCGTGCTCATGGTTTCCGGATGCGTAGGGTGGTTCCGGCAGGTGCTTCCGCACGAAGCGCACGAAGATGTTCCGGTGGTGGTGCAGCCGGTCACGATTGTGACGACGCGGAAGGTGGTACGCAGGCTGGAGATCGGTCCGGAGCACCGCGCGCACCTGCCGGTGGAGACCTATCCGATCACCAGCGGGATCAAGGGCGGTATCGCGGGCGGCATCGCGATGATCTTTCCGGCGCTGCTGTACGGGCTGATCGCGCAGCACAGCATCTGGTATCCGGTGAACCTGCTGGGCGGCGCGGGCGTGGGCTCGTCGGTGCACATCACCACAGCGGAGATCGACGCCTTCCACGCGAGCTGGCTGCTGGTGGCAATTCTGATCCACTCGATTACATGTTTGCTGGTGGGGCTGCTGTACGGGGCCATGCTGCCGATGCTGCCGCGGCGGCCGGTTTTGCTGGGCGGGATTCTTGCCCCGCTGCTCTGGACCGGGTTGCTGCACTCGGCCATGGGCATCATTAATCCGGCCCTCGATGCGCGTATTCACTGGGGATGGTTCGTGGTGTCGCAGGTGACGTTCGGGATTGTGGCAGGCCTGGTGGTAGCACGCGAGGGAAAGATTCGCACCAGCCGGGGATTGCCGTTCTTCGCGCGCATGGGGATTGAGGCGCCGGGGCTGATGGAGTCGCATCCGGATGCGGGGCCGCCGCGCGACGGGGAGAAACATTGATGAGGCGCCACGCGATGATGTTCGCCCTGCCTTTGGCCCTCGCGCTGGCCGGGTGCGGACGGCTGCCGGGGGCGACGGCCGCCGAAGAGACCCCGCCGCGGCCGGAGCAGATTCTGGATTTTCATGCGCTGTACAACGCCAATTGCCAGGGGTGCCATGGCGAAAACGGGCACGGGGGACCGGCGATGGAGCTGGGCAACCCGGAGTATCAGGCGCTGGTGGACGATGCGACGCTGCGGAAGACGATTTCCGAGGGCATGCCGGGAACCGAGATGCCGGCGTTTGCGCAGTCGGCCGGAGGCATGCTGACCGACGCGCAGATCGACTCGATCATCGCCGGGATGCGGAAGGAGTGGACGAGGCCGAATGCGTTCGGCGGAGCGACGCCGCCCGTGTATGCGCAGGGTCAGGGCGGGGACGGGAAGCGTGGGGAACAGGCGTACCAGGCGCGTTGCGCGGGGTGTCACCAGACCCCGGCAAGGCAGCAGGTCACGAGCCCGGCGTATCTCTCACTGATAAGCGACCAGGCGCTGCGGACGGTGGTGATCGCGGGGCGGACGGACATCGGACAGCCCGACTGGCGGCTGCAGAGCGTGAAGGGCGGCACGGGGCCGCTCTCCGGACAGGATGTAACGGACATTGTTACGTATTTGGGATCGCTGCGGAATCCTGCGACAGTTTCGGCGCCGACGGCGGGGAGGTTACGGTGAGCGACAGCGAGAACAAGCAGAATGCAGGTGGAGGAATCGGCCAGGCAGGCGAGCAGGCCGGCGACCGCGATGGGCCGGCGGTGGTTTCGCGCCGGTGGCTGCTGCTGAAGGCCGGGATCGCGCTGAACGGGCTGGTGGGGCTGGTGCTGGCCGTCCCGGTGGTGCGGTATCTGCTGGCGCCGGTACGCAGGGATTCGGCCTATAAATCCTGGGTTCCGCTGGGCGGCGTGGACAGTTTTCCGGTGGGTCAGACGCGGCTGGCGTCCTACCGGAATCCGTGGAAGGAGTCGTGGGACGGACAGACGGACAACATAGCCTGCTATGTGCGGCGCGAGGGAACGAGCCAGTTCACGGTGTTCGCGATCAACTGCGCGCACCTGGGATGCCCGGTGCGGTGGTTTCCGCAGTCGCAGCTGTTCATGTGCCCCTGCCATGGAGGCGTGTATTACGCCGATGGCTCGCGCGCGTCCGGACCGCCGGAACGCGGATTGTTCACCTACGACTACAAAATAGACAACGGACAGTTACAAATTGACGCAGGGCAGATGCCGACTTTGTCGAACACGGCGAAGCTGGTGAACATTGCGATGCCCGGCAAAGACGGAGATTGCCCATGCCGGGGATGAAGGCGGCCGCAAAGAAGGTCTACGACTGGCTGGAGCTGCGGCTGCAGATCGAGGGGCCGGTCAAGGACGCGGTCCTGCATAAAGTGCCGCGCAATACGGCAAGCTGGTGGTACGTCTTCGGGAGCGCGGCGTTCACGCTGCTGATACTGCAGGTTGTCACGGGCATTCTGCTGGCGCTGGTCTATGTGCCGTCGGCGGCAGAGGCGTGGAACAGCCTCAACGTCCTCAATCATCAGATCCCGCTGGGATGGTTTTTGCGCGCCATACACGCGTGGGGATCGAATTTCATGGTCGCCGTGGTGTTCATCCACATGGCGCAGGTGTTTCTGTTCGGAGCGTACAAGTATCCGCGCGAGCTGACGTGGACCGTGGGCGTGTTTCTGCTGCTGATGACGCTGGGGATGGCGTTCACCGGGCAGGTGCTGCGCTTCGATCAGGACGCGTACTGGGGGCTGGGGATCGGAGTTTTCATCCTGAGCCGGGTGCCATGGATCGGCGGCGGTTTGGTGCACCTGCTGCTGGGTGGGCCAACGATTGCGGGGGCGACGCTGTCGCGATTCTTTGCGCTGCATGTGTTCGTCATTCCGGGGACGCTGCTGGTTTTGGTGGCGGTACACGTCTGGATGGTGCTCAAGCTGGGCGTGAACGAGTGGCCGATGCCGGGCCGAGTGGTGCGCAAGGAAACCTACCTCGCCGAGTACAACAAGCTGGCGCACGAGGATGGGATCCCGTTTGTGCCGGGGGCGTTCTGGAAGGATCTGATATTTTCGGGCGCGGTGCTGGCGGCGGTGGTCATCTGCGCGGCGGTATTTGGGCCATCCGGGCCGGGCGGGCAACCGGATCCTTCGATTATCCAGACGGTGCCCAAGCCGGACTTCCCCTTTCTGTGGATTTACGCAGTGCTGTCGTATCTGCCGCCGTCGATGGAGACGCCCTTCATTCTGATCGCGCCGATTCTGATGGTGGCGGGACTGCTGGCGGTGCCGTTTGTCGCGTCGGAGGGGGAAAAGAGCTGGCATCGGAGGCCGATGGCGGTGCTGGCATTGACCGGCGTGGCCGTGGCATGGGGAGTGTTCACACACCTGGCGACCTACACTCCGTGGAGCCCGCACATGAGCGCGTGGAGCGGGGATACGCTGCCGGTTAAGTATCTGCGCGAAGCGACGCCGCTGGTGCGGCAGGGAGCGGTGATTTTTCAGGCGAAGCAGTGCCGGAACTGCCACTCGATTGGCGGCCACGGCGGCGAGCGCGGGCCGGCACTGGACGCGGTGGCGACGCGGATGACGCCGGACCAGATGCGCTTCAAAGTGGTGACGGGCGGCGGCAACATGCCCGCCTACGGAAAGAATCTTTCGCCGCCGGAGATCGAGGCGCTGGTGAGTTTCCTCGAGACGCTGCATCCGAAGGGCGAGCCGCCGGCGTTCGATGCGTCGCAACAGGCTGCGCAGGCGGCCAGTGCCCCCGCGCCTCCCGCAAGCAGCGGCACTCCATGAGCAGGCGATGGGCATAGGCGCGCTCTTCACCACGTGGGACATCCCATGGGTCGTAACAACGGAGCTGGCGGTGACGGCGGCGATCTATGTGCGCGGGTGGTATCAAATTCGCCGAACGCGTCCGGAACTGTTTCCGCCCTGGCGGCTGGCGGCGTTTCTGGGCGGGGTGCTGGCGATTTTTGTGGCGGTCGCATCGCCGCTGGATACTTTCAGCGAATCGCTGCTGTTCATGCACATGGGACAGCACTTCGTTCTGATGTCGATTGCGCCGCCGCTGATCGTAGCGGGAGCGCCGGTGGTTCCGATGCTGCGGGGATTGCCGCACTGGGTGATCCGCGGACTGCGGCCGCTGTTTCGGACGGGAATCCTGCACGGGATCGGCGCGTTTCTGACCCGGCCGAAAGTGGCGTGGATCGCGATGAACGCGGCTTATCTGGCGTGGCACGTCCCGAAGGCGTACGAGTTAGCACTGGCGTCGGAGAACTGGCACAACTTCGAGCATGCCTGTTTCTTCTTCACCAGCCTGATGTTCTGGTGGCCGGTGATAGCGCCGTGGCCGTACCGGCAGAACTGGTCGAGGTGGATTCTGCTTCCCTATTTGTTGCTGGCGGATCTGGTGAACACCGGATTGTCGGCGTTCCTGTGCTTCTCGGGACGGCTGCTCTATCCCAGTTACGCACAGGTTCCGCGGTTGTTGGGACTGAGCGCGCTGAACGATCAGGTAGCCGCCGGTGCGTTCATGTGGGTGATGGGGTCAACGGTCTTTCTGATTCCGGCGATGGCGATCACCATGCGGCTGCTCTCGCCGCGGCGTGTTCATCCCAGAGGACACAGCGAACACACCGGTTTTGCGAGAGTCTAGATTTCAGGGATTCGAGTTCCAGAACGCCGCAGATGCGAACTCCCGCGGGGCGCGCACCCACGCCCCGCAGGACAGAAACTCGCTCAGCTATGGCTTTGTGGCAAGGATGATGGGCGACGGCCCTGGCGATTCGAGGAGGCGCGGGCGGGTGAACCCGACTTCTTCGAGCCAGGCGCCGATCTCTTCAAAGGACCAGGTGTTGCCCTCCTGCGTATTCACGAGCATGTTGACGGCGAAAAACAGGCCGTTCAGAGGGCCGGTCCGCTCCTTGTTGACCAGGAATTCCTGAACAGCGATAGTGCCGCCACTGGCGAGGGCTGTAAAGGTTTTGGCGAGAAGGGCACGGCTGCGCTTTTCTCCTTCGCTGTGGAGGATGTGGCCAAGGGTGGCGAGCTGATAGCCGGAGCCGAAGGCAGCGTCGCGCAGATCGCCGATGACGAAAGAAAAGCGGCTGGTGAAGCCGAAGCGGTCGACGGTTTTCTTTGTGACGTCGATGACCTCGGGCCAGTCCACGGCGGTCACCTGGACGCGGGGTGAGCTTTGCGCGACTGCGATTCCCCAGACGCCGGAGCCGGCGGCCAGATCGAGGACGCGGACCGGCGCTCCTTCCACGCCGTAGTTCAGGTGGCCGGCAAGGGTCTGGGCGGCGGGATAGCTCATAGGAAAGATGTCGAGCACAAAGTTGTGGAAGAACTCGCCGCCGGACTGCTCCTGGTTGACCGGCGTGACGGGAACGCCGGTGGCGACGACCTCGTTGATGTGCAGCCAGCGAGGGATCAGTTGCTCACTGCAGTGTTTGATAAGTCCGCCCTGAAAGGAGGGTTTGGTCGAAACGAGGAAGGCAGAGCTTTCCGGCGTGAGGGCAAAGCGGTTCTGCTCATCTTTGGAGAGGAAGCCGAGGCCGACGAGGGCGTTCATGATGGCGGCGAGGCCGCGAGCCGACGCGCCGGTGGCCTCCTCGACCTGCCAGATGTCTCGGGGGCCGCTGTCGAGCACGTCGAAGACGTGGTGGCGGATGGCGGCTTCCAGGACGAGGGGCGGGACATAGCCCCAGGCCATTTGCATGATGCGTTCGGGGGTGACCTGCGCACGGGTGGCGGTTGACATAAGCGCTCCTCGTTTCCGGGAATTGGGGACCCACAGCCTGGGGAGAATGGGGATGGGGAGGAGTCTAGCAGCCCGGAGCCGATTGCGCTGACCCCGAGGACGATCCTGGCCAAAAAAGGGGCTGGCGCCAGGGCCAGCCCGTTTGGGGGAGGAATGGTTTAACGGCCTGACCCCGGGTAAAGAGCCAGGTGAGTGGTTAGACGGGGCAATTTTGCGGGAGTGATCGGGGGAGGGGAGGAGGGCGCTCTCTGTTCCGAGTACGCGGTCCCGGTAAAATCGGATTGGTCGACGGGAATGGCGAGGCGCGCAGCGGGACCGGGCAGGGGCATGATCTCCGGAGGGACCGGAGCGGGGGCCGGAGACCGCCCTACTGGGCCTGCCTGGGTTACGGGCCCGGCTGCCGGCAATCCGTCGGCACGCCTGTTTGCGTATGCATTACAGGGACGAATGAGCAGCCGAAGCGAGGCGCCGTGACTGTGCCCACGCAGCCTGGACCGGACTCGGCGCTGGTCGAGCGAATCATGGCGGGAGACGAAAGCGCGCTGGCCGCACTGTACGATCGCTATGCCGGCATGCTCTACGCCATGCTGCTGCGCATCCTGAAGGACACCGGCGCGGCCGAAGAAGTGCTGCAGGACCTCTTCCTCCAGCTGTGGCGCGGCGCGGCGCGATTCGACGCGAGCCGCGGTTCGCTGGCCGGGTGGTTGCTGGTGATCGGCCGCAATCGGGCTCTCTCGCGCCTGCGCGGCAAAGACCGGCGGGAATTCGTCTTAGACGACACCGAAGGTTTCTCTCTTGAGGCGCTGCCGTCGCAGGAGAACCTGGAGAACAATGCCGCGCGGTCGCAGCTGATGCAGAGACTGCGGGCGGCGCTGGCCGGCCTGCCGCCGGAGCAGCGGGAAGCCGTGGAACTGGCTTATTTCGAGGGGATGACACAAACGGAAATTGCAGCGCGGACGGGGAGTCCGCTGGGAACGGTGAAGTCGAGAGTGCGGGCCGCGATGCAGACTTTGAAGCAATTGTTCGACGATGAATCGACACATCCAACCCGAAGACTCTGACCTGTACGCCCTCGGGGCGCTCGACGGGGAGGAGCAGCAGGCGCTCGAAGCGCACGTGCGCCTGTGTGCGGAGTGCGCGCGCGAGGTGGAGAGGGCCGGGCAGCGCGTTGCGTTGCTGGGGCTGGCGGCGCCCACGGCCGAGCCTCCGGCACGCGTGAAGGAGGCGCTGCTGAGGAGGGTGCGGGCGGAGCGGGTGCCGGAGAGGCGGCGGGCGGGCCGGTCACAGGAGCGGAGCTCGGGATTTGGGTGGCTGACGCCGACGTTTGGCGTGGCGACGGTGGTCTTCGCCGCGCTGGCTGTTGTGTTGTGGATGCGCGATGCGCGTGACCTGCGGCGCGTCCACGATCTGGAGGGGCAGCTGGCGCTGGCGCAGACGCGGTCGCGGGAGATCGCGAGAGCATCGGACACAACCGACAAGCTGCTGGAGATGCCGGCGACGAAGCGGGTCGCGCTCATGCCGATGCCGGGCATGGAGGGGCACGGCGGCGTGCTTTACAACGCGAAGATGGGGATGGTGGCGTGCGCCGGATGGCTGCCGGCTCCGCCCCAGGGCAAGAGCTATCAGCTGTGGCTGGTGCCGATGGAAGGCAAGCCGATGTTGCTGCATGTTTTTGGCAGCGAGTGGACCGCACCGATGGCGATGCATGTGACGCCGGGAATGGAAGCGAAGGCCTTCGCGGTGACCGAAGAGCCGGCCAGCGCGATGCCGTGGCCCACAGGACCGAAGGTGCTGGAAGGCGCAGGCGAGTAGGAGTACAGCCGGTAGCCGGTAGCCGGTAGCCGGTAGCGCGAACCCCGGAGTCGGAGGCGGAAGGCTTCCAGTACAGAGGCCCGCTTGCTGTTCGGGAGAACAGCCTCTGCACTCCGGTAGACTTTGGGTGTATGTCTTCGAGCACGAATCCAGGCAAGTGGAGCGGGGCGGCGATCCGCGAAGCGTTTCTGAAGTTTTTTGAGACGAAGGGGCACCGGCGTGTGCACTCGTCGTCGCTGGTGCCGGCCAACGATCCCACCCTGCTCTTCACCAATGCGGGGATGAACCAGTTCAAGGATGTGTTTCTCGGGCTGGAGCGCCGGGACTATTCCCGCGCGACGACCTCGCAGAAATGCGTGCGCGCCGGCGGCAAGCACAACGATCTTGAAAACGTCGGCTTCACGCGCCGCCACCACACCTTTTTCGAGATGCTCGGCAACTTCTCCTTCGGCGACTACTTCAAGAAGGACGCGATCGCGTACGCGTGGGAGCTGGTGACCTCGCCGCAGTGGTTCGGGATGCCGAAAGACAAGCTGTACGTGACGATTTTCAAGGGCGAGAACGGCGTGCCTCGCGACGAAGAAGCGTACAAGCTGTGGCTGGAGCATGTGCCGGCCGAGCGCATCCACGAGTACGGCATGAAAGACAACTTCTGGCAGATGGGGGATACCGGCCCCTGCGGCCCTTGCTCGGAGATTTTCTATGACATGGGGCTGGAGGCCGCCGAGACACCCGGCGTCGACAAGCCGTTTGGTCAGGACGACGCGCGGTATGTGGAGATCTGGAACCTGGTCTTCATGCAGTTCGATCGCAACGCACAAGGCGAGCTGAACCTGCTGCCGAAGCCGTCGATTGATACGGGGATGGGTTTGGAGCGGGTGGCTGCGGTGCTGCAGGGGGTGGTTTCGAATTTTGAAACGGATTTGTTTGTGCCGTTGATTGAGAGGGCGGCGGAGTTAACGGGCACCGGGCACCGGGCACTGGGCTCCGGGAGGAGCGAGTCAGCGAGTCGGCAAGTTAGCGAGTCAGCGGGCTTCGCGGGGGATGACAGGTCGGCGGCGAGCCTGAGGATTATTGCGGATCATGCGCGGGCTTCGACGTTTCTGATATCGGATGGTGTGCTGCCGTCGAATGAAGGCCGTGGGTATGTGCTGCGGAAGATTTTGCGGCGCGGCATCCGGCATGGGCGGCTGCTCGGGCAGGAAAAGCCCTTCATGTTTCAGATGGTCTACGCGGTGCGGGATGAGATGGCGGATGCGTATCCGGAGCTGAGGGAAAGCGCGGATCGCGTGGCCAAAGTCGTGGAGGCGGAGGAGCAGCAGTTTGCGCGGGTGCTGGAGATTGGCACGGCTCGGCTCGACGAAGCCATTGCTGCTGGAACGCTGGGGGGCCGCACAGCTTTCCATCTCTACGAGACGTTCGGGTTGCCGCTGGATTTCATGATGGACGCCGCTCGAGATGCCGGCATTCATTTCGACCTCGAAGGTTTCGAAGAAGCCCGCGCCGAGGAGCAGGCCCGCGCTCGTGCTTCCTGGAAGGGCGGCTCCCAAAAATCTGCCAGCCCGGCGTTTCGCGATTTGCCGAAGACAACCTTCGAAGGCTATCGACAGCTGCGTACCGACGGCACCGAAGTGCTCGCCATTGTGAAGGACGGCCAGGGGGTTCCGGCGGCGCAGGCAGGCGATGCAGTCGAAATTGTCCTCGATCGGACGAGCTTCTACGCGGATTCGGGCGGGCAGATTGGTGATACGGGCTGGCTGATGTCGGACGATCACAATTCTGTGGTGGCCGATGTGAGCGGGTGCACGAAGCCGGTGCAGGGGGTCTTTGCCCATCGCGCGATTCTGCGGCAGACGGTCAAGCTGGGCGATCGCGTCGACACGGTCGTCGATGCCAATTTCCGCAACGCCACCCGCCGCAATCACACCGCGACGCATCTGCTGCACGCGGCGCTGCGTGAAGTTCTCGGCACCCACGTCAAGCAGGCCGGGTCGCTCGTGGAACCGAACCGGCTGCGGTTCGACTTTTCGCACTTCGCCGGCATCGCCGATGAGGAGCTGCAGGACATCGAGGACATCATTAATAAGCAGACGCTGCAGAACACGAAAGTGGAGACGCTGGAAGACGTTCCCATCGACGTGGCTGTGAACGAATACCACGCGATGGCGCTCTTCGGCGAAAAGTACGGCGAAAAAGTCCGCGTCGTCCGCATCGGCGACTTTTCGACCGAGCTGTGCGGCGGCACCCACACCGGCGCTACCGGCGAAATCGGCGTGGTCAAGCTGCTGGGCGAGGGCAGCGTCTCTTCGGGGGTGCGGCGCGTGGAAGCCGTCACCGGTCTGGGCGCGCTGAACGAGTTCCGCAAGGATTTTCAGGTGGCGCAAATCGCTTCGCAGCTCGGACCTGCGGATGTGGCTCCGGCGGAGGCTCTGCGTCAACGGCTGAGCGCTCAGGAAGACGAGCTCAAAAAGCTGCGCCGCGAACTGGACGAGGCGCGGATGAAGTCGGCAGCGTCGCGTGTGTCGGGCGCGGCCGATCAGGCTGTCGAAGTCGCCGGCATCAAGGTCCTCGCCCAGCGCGTCGACGCGCTCGATCGCGGGCAGATGCGCACGCTGGTCGATAATCTCCGCAACAAGCTCGGCTCCGGCGTGGTCGTTCTGGGCGGCGCTCAGGAAGATGGCAAGGTCGCGCTCATCGTCGGCGTCACGAAGGACCTCATCGCCAAAATCCCGGCCGGCAAGGTCATCGCACCCATCGCAAAGTTGGTCGGTGGCTCGGGCGGCGGGCGTCCAGATATGGCCGAGGCCGGCGGCAAAGACGCGGCCCAGCTGGACGCGGCGCTGAAGAGCGCGGCGGAGGTGGTGAAGGGGCTTCTCTAGCCGTTAGCCTTTAGCTGTTAGCTTCTGGCGAGCCGGTGCGATTGGGGTTCGCTCAGGGTATACCCGCGTATTCTGTTGCGGGTGATCCGCATGGCATACGTACTGGCCCTCGATCAGGGCACGACCAGCTCGCGGGCGATTCTTTTCGACCAGCAGGGGCACATCGCCGGGGTGGCGCAGCATGAGTTCCCGCAGATTTTCCCGCAGCCGGGCTGGGTGGAGCACGATCCCGCAGACATTCTCACGTCGCAGCTGACCGCGGCCGTCGAGGTGCTGGCCAAGGTGGGTGGGACGCCGCGCGATGTGGTGGCGCTGGGCATCACCAACCAGCGGGAAACGGCCATCATTTGGGACCGGGCGACAGGCAAGCCCGTGACCAACGCCATCGTCTGGCAGGACCGGCGAACCGCGCCGCTGTGCGCCCGGTTGCGCGAGGAGGGCGTGGAGGAGACGATCCGGAAGAAGACCGGGCTGCTGCTCGATCCTTATTTCTCCGCAACGAAGATTGCCTGGATCCTCGAAAACGTTCAGGGCGTACGGGCGCGCGCCGAGCGCGGCGAGCTGGCCTTCGGCACGGTCGACAGCTGGCTCATCTGGAATCTGACCGAAGGCAAGCGGCACGTCACGGACCGGACCAACGCGTCGCGAACCCTGCTGTATAACATCGTCGAAGACCGGTGGGACGAGGAGCTGCTGCGCATCTTCGGCATCCCCGCGAGCCTGATGCCGGAAGTGGTGTGGTCGTCAGAAGAAGTGGGGCGGGTGACGACCGAGCTGGGTCTGCGCGAGGTGGCGATTGCCGGGATTGCGGGCGATCAGCAGGCGGCTCTGTTTGGGCAGCTGTGCACGCGGCCCGGCGATGCGAAGTGCACCTACGGGACCGGCTGCTTCTTGCTGCAGCACATTGGCGGCTCGTTTCGGCTGTCGCAGCAGCGCCTGGTGACGACGCTGGCCTGCAGCACGGCGCGGAAGCCGGAGTATGCGCTCGAGGGAAGCATCTTTATTGGCGGGGCGGTGGTGCAGTGGCTGCGCGACAAGATGAAGTTTTTTGCCCTGGCGCCGGACGTGGAGGGGATTGCGGCGAGTGTGGAGGACGCGGGCGGCGTGGTCTTTGTGCCCGGATTCACCGGGCTGGGAGCGCCGCACTGGGATCCCTACGCGGCGGGGATGATCATCGGCATCGGGCGCGACACGGGGATTGGGCACATCGCGCGAGCGGCGATTGAGAGCATCGCGTTCCAGGTGGCCGATGTGCTGCGGGCGATGGACGCCGACACCGGCATACCCTGCCCCGAGCTGCGCGTCGACGGCGGCGCGGCGGCGAACAATCTGCTGATGCAGTTCCAGGCCGACTTGCTGGGCATC
>Ga0335074_10010607_pt1 | contig 12890 bp, 12 predicted proteins | sample Lox_Sample_23_FD_206715 | JGI IMG/M metagenome (GOLD analysis project Ga0335074, IMG submission 206715) | Soil microbial communities from Loxahatchee National Wildlife Refuge, Florida, United States - Lox_Sample_2.3 | ecosystem: Environmental > Terrestrial > Soil > Wetlands | place: USA...
CCGAATCCTGAATTTGAAGGCAATCCCGTCATAATCGAACGCCTGCCCGCAGTTTCGACGTTCTTTCAACCACTCGCCGTTCTCACAGACTCCACAAGTGTTGCACCGTTCTCATCGCCTACGGGAAATTGTAGTGCGGCGGGAAGTCTGTGCTTTTCCTATGTCTTCCCAGGGACGATGTTGCAAGCACTACTAGTCACGAACTACTTCGAGGACGGCGCCCCTCAAGAGGGCATACCTGTATATACAGCTTTCAACAATGCTTCAAAGGATTCGACGCAATTCATCTTGATGAATGCGTCAGCTTATCAGCTGGACTATTACCCGGTACAGCAGCCCAATATTGCATTCAATGCAACAGACTGTGTCACATTAGCGTGGGATGGTGAGAATGAGCCCGGATTAAACTTGTGTGCCAAGGATGTCGGTGGCGACCTTGTAGCTGGTGAGCTCTCCCATTAGTTCTGCGCTCATCCCAGGTATGTGGGCTTGCGATGGCACCCCTTGTTACGGCGGCTTGGGAACGGGAGTTGGACAATCGGATTTTGCAGTTCAACTTCACGCCTCCTCTCTTCGACTCACAACGGCATACAGTCTCGAAAATTACACTGTGCAACCGATCAAAGTCACTGAGCCTCATTCAACGATCGAATATTCTGCGGCCAATCTGCTTTCTTATCTCAATGTCGTATTCGGAGACAATGGCACCGTCATTGACTATACGCTGGCCCAGGGCGTTATAGCATTTTATGAAGAGAAAAGTAACAACTACACGCTTCTGCAGAAGTTCGGAACAAGTGTGGGTATCGAATTCCTCCGCAACGTAATGGCATTGCCGTTGTACTCGTCTTCCACAAGTGATCTGGGAGAGCCCCTTCTCGACAATTTAACGACCGGTTACTTCGTCAAAAACGTGTATAGATTGACAATCTCACCCTTTTCTTTGTATACATTCACAATACTCTCTACGATTTTGCTCGGGTGGAGTGCCGTAGCTCTTGTATACTGTTGGAGGATAGGAAATCTTTCGCCGAATATGACTCAGTACCCGGAACTCGACTTTGCGGCCCAATGCTGCACATCTCCAAATTCTTCCGAATGTCTTGAAATCGGGGAGGAAATACGGGAATTGAATTCCTCAATTAGCACCAGTCTTACAAATTGGGTGAAACCCAAGATGATATTCCTTAGATCACCACGGACCTCATCAGATATCGAGAATGGGTAGAGAGTTAGTATGGTTGAACGTTAAAACAATGCGGCGATTCCGGGTGGCATAGAGGACAGGAGAGAGCGCTTGCAACAACTTCATGCCTCACTTATATGCATTTAGAAAAATCTATTAGATTGAATCATTGCATATAGGAATCGCCAACGCTCCTACTCTATATTACCCCTCAGTTCCCCTGTCGTGACGAAATTTTATATGTAAATTTGTGGTTCCTCTGGCTCCAAGCGTGTGGGAGCCTCTGGGACCACCAGTTCTGCGGTCACTACACCCCCTATCCAAAGCATGAAACCGGTGGCCGTCCAAAACCCCGGGGTCATTTTTGAAGTTCATCAATCACAGAACCATTCCAACTATGTGTAACAAATTATTGTATGATTGGAGGCGAAGGACCCACTGCAGACTGTCGTTTTTTCGTTTGTAAGTGCAATTCTGGTGCGGCTTATTAGAAGATAAATTTTTGGATCCGGAGACTGTATTATTTCCGGGGGCGGTGGATCCAATTACCTACACAAATAGAGGTGCTGGCACCTCCCACACAATTTCGAATTGGTAAGTATTACCTCCGACACCTCCAAAATCACGTACAACTTTTTGTAGCACAAACTGTTGCATACGTGCAACCTAATGGAGCATTGGAATTTACTCAAGAACATTCTGCTGAGATCCTGACAGGAATTTTCTCGAGTTCACGGAGCGAGTTTTACATGTTTGGATTTAGTGAGTTGGGGTTTCTTGCGTGTCCTAGTGCAATGGAAGGTTTCCTCATCAGATTTATAGGAATGCTGAGGGTGAGAATTTTGATTAGTGTTTGAGCTTCGATCTGTCGCCAAGTGATTATACGAAGGGGGTCTGCTGAGTGGGAGTCGATATACCTAAGTCCTATGTCTTACGGTGATGGCGAATTGTGACTTGTTGGAGTGTTGCTATTTTGAGTTTGGTGCTGTGAACCGGGGTCATACATCTGGCGTTTTTGGTGGAAAGGTCGCTCATTTTCATGTACATCCGTACAGCTAATTTGAAATCGTTATTTCACTGGAGAATATTGCCCATTGTTCTTCACTACAGTCGATCCAATCCCTTAATCTTAATTTCAAGGTTCATAACCATGCGTGTCCCTAATATCTCGTGGTGGATAGAAAATTCTTTGTTCAGGATTTTGTTTCAAAAACTCGCAATAAGCACAATGACCAAAGCTGTTCAACATTCCGAGATGCAATCTACAGCCCCAGACAGTGTATAAATACAAGCCATGAGCTGCGTAACAAATCGCTCTTGCGTTGTTGTTGAAGTGAGTATAGCTGGCAGGTTGCGCGTCCCCTAGAGGTACTCCCCGGGCTGCGGCGCAGAGGGTGCTTATTAGTTAGTATCTCGAAAAGTGCAGTGAGTAATATTTGTACCAATATGTTACAGGCATGGCATTACCATTGTGCCAGTTCATAATGGGTTATTGTAAAGTAGAAGATCGAGATGCAGAATATTCAACGTTGAATTGGGACTTTTGGAAGTTGATGGGCTGGAATAGTCCGTTGGAATATTAGAGCGTGCACACATGATTAAGGTTTGCTCCTTGTCCATACGAGAGCGTGTTAGAATAACGAAAGTGGGAGGGAAAAGACCGAAAAGAAGTAAACGTGAATGCTAATGGCAAGTGGCAATATGAATCGTGTACACTCCTGATTGGCCTGACCACTGTTAATTGTTGTGTGGGGAGCCAGCTTCTGGAAAAATTCAGTCTCACCCGAAACTCTATTTTTCCGCAGTCAATGAATTGCACTTTCCCCGACACAACCCGACATCCCAACAAGCTATGGAACAGAGTGGCCAGCAGCAACCAATCAACACATTGTGCAACCACACAAGAGAAAAAGTTTATAATTCTGCACTCGTCTGGACCTTCTGCCGGCAATCAGCCCAATATAAATAATTCTAGCCGCAAATCGCGCCTCTGCGGCAGAGATGGCACCATGGTGCACCCTCTGGATCGGAGACTTCGGTCCTGGCAAGGCAATGGCAATTTTGTACGGACTTCCGTGCCACGTACCCCTCCACCCTATAAATTCTCCCGAATAACTATCTGCACCGTCAACGATTTCCGCCTCAGAGAACATCCTACATATGCTGCTTCCGGCCGAACTTAAACGAGAACAAGCATATGCGCTTGGTCGTCGCTGGAAATTACCTGAGCTGCCCTTATCGATCTCGCTCGATCCCATTTCCTTAATTACCCTATTTCTCGATGACGCGGAGAAAGATTTGATGTACCGATCAGGCGACATGACGTGGCTCTGTTGCTTTGGGCTTTTTGCCAACCCAACAACTGCCTGGATTGAGTACGGTACACTCCCTCCAGGGTACGGTGTCCGATACTACAACCCCCTCCGAGGGCTTACCAGCACCATCGAAGTCGCTCACGTCAACAGGTTTGTTACTAAACTGGCCGGCGGTCTTGAAAATGCCGGTTTAATCGTAAAGCTACTTCCTCGACGTGCATCCACCGTGTCTTCGCCAGAGTGGGTGATCGTCCGTCCTTTCATTTTGGTCGCAATTGTGGTCGTGGTGGCTATGAGTTCGGATTATATCGCCATGACGGCTTTAATATCTATCCTCGTTGGCCAGACCATCGTCGTTGCCGTCACGATCAGGGACAGGACGAAATTTGTCAACAGCTGCACCTCGGAGCCCATGGATAGCAATGTGATTTTCCTTGCGAACAATGTCACAGTGATTGTTAAATCCCCCGCACCAATGTTTATCAAAGCGTGCTCTTCCAAAGAATACAAAAAGATGGAACGGCCGACGGTTTTCCAAGTCTTTGCGACGTTGATGTTCATGATCGGTATTCTGTTGATCGGTATTGCGGGAATAAATGCAAAGGTTGCATATCTCGTCGGCCATGTTGTTCAAGCTGTCTTAATCGCCCTATTAAACAAGCGACCACTCAAGTCGAGAACACTGAATTCTGTTTGGTGGGAGATCAATAAACCTCTGAGCGGTCGGAGCATAAAGAGGCGAAGAGATGCTTACGTGTGGGCTTGTGAAAACACTACAGGGGATGTTGAGTGGTTGAAGGCTTTCAATTTGGCAGACCCGGATACTCTTGAATTTATTCAAGCTCACCTGGGCGCTTCAAACGGTTTCCCCCCTTTTCAGAATGTGTCTAATCAACGTTTTCAGGCCGCACTGATCCTGGGAAAGGGATGTCAACATCTATTAACAATAACGGCGACATTCGGCAGGTCGGACAAGGGAAGTCAATTGAAAACAGAACGAGGGGTGGTGGAGGCGAAGATCATAAACTACGGATGAACCAGAACAGGCCAAACAGCGCACCATAGCCTACGAAGTCATCGATGTCAATTGGAAACTCAATGCCTCTTCGTCCTCGTTAGTGAGCGTTCACAGGCAACATATCGGAAGGGGTGCATTTGTGATGATCATGCAGTCGTCGACATAGAGTTTATGTGCCTAGAAGAAGGCAATAGTGCAAATAGGACGAATATATCATTCCCCCCTGTTTCAGACAATTCACTGAGCGTATTCCACGGCTATTTGGTCTATTCCGGCTCTATTCGTCGTCTAGTGCACATCTACCTGAAGACTTCTTACTCACTCTTAAGCCGTGAAGGGCATTTTGACTCGGGCGAATCCGAATATTCGATTATTCGAATATTTGACCACTTGTGACGAATATTCCAGGATTTCAGGATATTCGTTGAACCCGAATCCTGGCGCTGGGGAGTCGAATATTCGTTTTGCCGTTCACTCCTCTTAAGAAAGATGTAATGAGGCAAAAGAAGTTAATATTATATGCTACAAGACTTCTAAAGAAAAAGAACGTTGAAATGGAAAGACTGGTTTATTTACTACCCATTAGCATTTAAAAAGGTACGTTGAAAATTACCATTGACTCTAAAAAGAACTCTGACATTATTACTGAACGGAAGCACGACTACTAGCTACGGTCTGACACATAATAGTTGTGGTTGAGCACCAGGTCAATAAGTAGATTCGCGAACTCTGTGAAGTTGAACTCAGATTTACAAGCTTCGCAAAGTTGAACTCTCATTAGTACTTGAAGGGCTCAAGGACAGACCTTTAACACGAATCATAACTGAAAAGTTGTGATTGACTCTTTATTTTGCGAACTTGTCAACAAGGTAAAAACGAAGAAGTTGGTGAGTGTGCTGATGAACAAGTGCGTCCCGACAAAGGGACAGTTGTGAGAGGGGGAAGGCGTCGCTTAAATATATATTCGGTGAAGTACAATCGTTTCGATGAAGAGGTATCCGCGATTCTCAGCCCCAGGATATAAATGACCGACGTTACCAAATGGATTGATCTCATCTGTGGTGCGGACTTGGTCATTTGGGGAAGGAATTGTGGAAGTGTTTAGGAAGAGTTGGAAAAACGCTGGACAAGATCGTTTCCGACAGCTTTCTATATGCGAAGTGGGATTGGATATTCTTGTGGTCTTCTAATGTCGACCGTAACTAGGCTATACCGATAATGAGATATTTAAGCAATCACGAAATCATGCAATCACGTGAAACCTCCACGTGGGACCGATCCTCACAGAAGTTATGCGGAAGGAATCGCTTCACACCTTTGACCCATGACAACCGTAACCCCCGTCGCTTTTTACGGATTCACATCGACTTCCAAGGACTGGCAGCCTTATCGTGCTTATGAACGAAGAACCACCATTCTCGGCTTTACTTTAATGACCTGGAACGTCTGGTATGAACCCGTAGAAGAAAAGCTTCGGCATCGCGCAATCCTGAAGCAAATCGACTTATTGAATGAAAAGGTGGATGTTATCGCCCTCCAGGAGGTTACTCAGAGATTCTTGAACGAACTACGAAACGATGAATCACTCCAGCGACATTGGCTAATCACCGATCGTTGGGATAATACCCATCGGAAAGTCCTGCCAGATAACGGGTACGGAATCATGTTTCTCGTGAACCGCGGATTGGAAATAAACATGGAAACGTCGGTTGTGGCGTTTCCCACATCCAAATCGGGCCGGTATGCTCAACTGCTCGAGATAAAAACGGAAAACCGGATATTGGTAAAGGCTCTTTAACCGATGGCTGATTAACAAAAAGGCGAGGTTGGTCAATGCTCACCTTGATTCCCCTATTGGCGACACAGAAGAACGTGCCCGTCAGCTCGATCTGTGCTCCCGTTTGTTAACATTTCCTACCGAACAGACTGATTCGGTCTTACAAATTATGTGTGGCGACTTCAATATCTTTTCCACAAATGAACTTTCGAGAGTTATTCCTGCGGCTTTTCAGGATTCCATCGTCTCTTCGAAACTCAATCCGGCCGTCGAAAATCCGGAATCGGCTACCTTGGGGATCACGTTCGCCACGCCAGAAGAGAAGCGTCTTTATCCGCCTCGAAGGTCAGATTTTGTTTTTTGGTACGGGGAGAAGTGGAAGTGTGTAAAACATGAAAACACGGGAAAGGAATGTGTTGTGGATGACTCGGGAAAGCCTATTAAATGCACAAGAGGAGTTGATGGGTATCTTCATGCCAGCGATCATCTTGCAGTGTTAGTAGAGTTTGAGGTTATTGGAGCACGCGAAAAATAATCCATGTACCGACACAAATTTACAATGTTAGGTCCCCCTTGCCCTGATTCCAGATTCCAAATCCATCATTTAACTACAACCCTAGCTACCACGTCCAATCTCAATCAGTGTACTCCGCATTCATCCGACAGTCTACTAGGATTCGAAAAGGCGAAATCCGATACGACCCCGAAAAGTCGTCAGGGACCATGGCATACATGTCTGCCCTTAGCCATCTGGCGATCCTTGGAATGATGAACTATCCACGACAAATTGTTCAATGCTCGAGCTACGTACGTACCAGTTTAAATAGCAAAACAGTGGAATCAACACATGCAACAATGAACGCTTGTTTTAACTAGGTTCGCGACCGCTCCAACAGTCTGAGCTAAGGGCTCAAGTAAAATTTTGGACGAGATCAATGTGAGTTGGAATCTTTCATGATGCATTCCGAATCTTGCATAGCGTGTGTCCGGAAGCGGCGCGAGGGCCGACGGATACGGGCCGAGATGAGATATGCGAGGCTGGCAAAGAGAGGTGCAGCTCCCTTTCTTCCGAACTCTTTGACGTACATATTTCCCTGACTCTAGAGTCTATATTACGACGCCAAGGACGTATTAACCGTCGTCCCCGGTTCAACATTACTGTACGGAGACGACAGGTACGTGAGATAATAGGTTAGTCCCTAAATGGGCTAGCGTCGTATGGTCTCCTGTGTATACCGGATCCCACTTCGTCTATCTCACCATAGATGCCGCTATCATTTCGTTTGTCTTGATGGTTCAACGCTTCCCTTGCTACCAACTGTGCGTCGAGTTGCGGCTCTTGCGGGTTCATAAAGGGGGGTTTCTGCTCCTCACTGCCCGGGGGTGCCAAATATTCCGGTAACTCGCTGATGTCTACAAAGTGGGCGATGCCTAGAACCGCGAGCAGCCCGCCATCGCCATCCTATCTAGACCCTCGGCATTGCCGGCGTCACCACATTGATCAGTCCCTCGCGTTCATAATTCGGGATGGCGGGACAACTCCTCCGCCGGCGACCAACCGATAGCTAGCACCACAGCCCATCCGTTGCCAATCCTTTTAGGGCACCCTATCTCCTGATGAATTAACGACCAGTTGTTCAAATTGAAAACTACGGAAGTACGGGTTTAAATAAGAAAACGGCAAAATCAACACATGAAAATCAACGCTTACTTTAACCACAAATGAACCATTCACCAGTCTCCTCAATATTGCATAGCTCGCATACTTCATCTCGCATCCATATCCGATCGTTGCACAACCTGTGAATAATTGATCATCTTCTATCTAGAAAAGCTTGCGTGTCTGTTTCTCCCAACGATGTTTCTGCCATTCTTTCGTTTTGTAATGCGCTGTTGGGATACGTAGTGGGATGCAAGTAGTACATACGCGAAGATGTTTCTCAGTGCGCATGGATCCATCTTTCCTGTTCAACGCCATTCTCGTGGCAATTAGGTGCTTGGCCCATCGATGAATGTCCGTGACTCATGCCGATTTTTGAGGTGGGTTGTACGGGATGGAGTTTGTTTGCGGCGGCGGCTTGTTTGGCTCGGCCAATCAGTGTCGTCGATTTCCAGGAAGACGATGTCGTCTTGGGTGACGCATGAAAAGTTAGGTCATTAGGTCAGTGAGAATGTGGCGATATCAAAACCAGCCGTAGAATAAAAATTTTGGAACCCCCATCACTCATCCCATCCACAGCCTCGATAAATCTTCGGAGACATGCCTCGACTCTCTGGTCCACGTAAGAAACGATACACAGGCGCTTCCCCTCAAACAACTCATCGGGGATCCAGTCGTAGTTCATGGTACGAGGCGATCAACATTCTTGCTGAAACCGACACGCACTATCTTGTACAGTGGGCTGGAAAGGACCCGTCCACAGCAAGAGAATGGGAAGCATCTTGGGTATGACAACAATCAAAGTTTAGTGTCAGCACAATGGCTAATAAATAGGAGCCCCACCGAAGTTGCTCGCGCAGTCTTGTGGAAAGCTGGAACGCGAACAAGAAGAGATCTAATTCGCAACCTTCGCCGATTCTCGTGCCTCTAAAAATTCCTGCGGTAACTACGCAAGCCGTGACAATGGAGCCTGGTATCACAGAAGCAGTCACTTTGGGTCGTAAAACCGCCCCTCGGTTATCAGCGGCAAAGCAGCCACCCGTACACCATGATAGTCAGCGAACCTCGATACATTTCCTTCGCCGGTCACCACGAACTGCCTCCTCAAGAATAAGTACCAACCAATCGATTTCAAAGACAGATCAAATTCCATCTTCCCTCAGCCGTAATTCTAAAAGGCGCAACAAATCACAATTTCCAAGTGGCATGCCTCCCTCGTCCACTGACGACTGGTTCGAAGTATGCGAAATCCTTGATCAAAGGGGGCGAAGCAAAGTTAAAGTTTCGTGGGCAGGGATTAATCCATCTACAGGGCAGCCATGGCCATCAACTTGGGTATATCTTCCAATTCATGAGACTCATTTTGGCAGGTCTGGAGAGAGGATTGCACTCCAGCTCTTCCCGATGCTTGGGAAAGGAAACAAATTGGTAAGAAATAAGAAAATCCCTCAGTTTCTATTCAAGTGAATTAGTTACCGATGCTTTGATCTTGTACGTGGTCTGTGTTTTCTGTGTTTATAATAGCTACTCGTTCTCAAATCACTCTCATCACATCAAGAAATCTACAATGACTCCCTCAAAGACCCGCCGAAAACGTAATTCGGCATTCGACATTATACCAGAACAAAACCCGTGACTCTAGATCTCCATGACCCAAGTACAGCACAGCAAGAAATGCCTGTCTCTCTACTAGCCTCCACACTCGGAGGTTAGTTTGAGAGGGCTCTAGGCACGATGTCTTTCGATTGTATGATATGAGAGGGCACTGCATTATAAATCTTGGCGCCTATTCAAGGATACGCAGCGCATACACCTTCCCAATCTGGTAATTTGGGGATTCGGAACGATTCGATCATCCCGACAGTCTTGCCCAATTCTCGCTTTTCATGTGGCGAGATCCGCCAGATCGTCCGGTGGCAAAAAATTTGTTCCCCCACGGAAAGACGACCAATGCGGGTAAATATTCCAATTTCCGCAATTTCCCGCGCAGCATAGCCCATGTGTCTCACCCCTACCAGCTGCCACAAGCGCAAAGTGCAACAGCATAGCCACCCTAATCAAGTCGTCGTCCCGCGCACCAACACCCTCGCTAAAGTATTAGACGCTTGCGCTTTTCCGCTGCTCACCTGCGCTTAGGAGGTCAACAAGTTCGATCGACCCTACCAATCGACCCTGCAGACCTTCATAAAACTGAATGTGGTGTGTCGCACTTACAGTCGGTGAACCCTAAGTCCAGATACATCATTACTTGCACCTCCGGCATTCGAAGTTGAGAGTGCCTGCGTTTTGAATTTGCTAAGCTGCTTTAACACTGCTCCGATATGAAACGAAAGCGATCAAATTCAAGCGAAAGCGAAACACCGTTGCGGCGGTCGACTCGATTTTGGAAGAGCAACTTTGAGGCTTCACGACTGAAAGAGTTGTGCAACTACTGCAAACTCATCAAGATTCGAAAGTCACCTTATGTTGCCCGGGCCCCGAGTCTCTATCAACGCACGCTGAAGGAAGCTTCTCAATCTGCCGACGAAGGGTGCAAGCTGTGTCGTTTTGTCATTCAGCGCTTTGATCTCGGCGATTATCGTCAAAAACATCCTGACGCCGTGTGGTCACTGTCGACCAGCCAGCATGAGGAGGCAATATACCCGTATGATAGACGGCGGCCGACGCAAGTCGAACTTAGGCTCAATGGGCAGGAAATGCGCTTCAAGTACGACATTTGCAAATTACCAAGTACAATGACAGGCAAGGAGCTCGGTGGGGTTGCGAGGAAATATGAAGAAGAGCATCCCCAGGTTAACGACGGTCATATCCGATACTTCCCGCGACTCGTGGAGCGAGATCCCCGTTCCGATGCAACCATAGAGCTGGTTCGAGACTGGCTCACGACTTGCGGCAGTCATCCAACATGCAGAGCTCAAGTAGCCCGACCCCTGCCAAAGAGGCTCATCGATGTCCGCTCGAGGCCCAAAGTTATGCTGACAGAGCACAATGGAGAAATCGGTCACTACCTTGCGCTTAGTCATTGCTGGGGCTCAGTAGAGGATACTTCCCCAACCACCAGAGACAACATCGCCGAGCGTACCTCAATAGGTTTCGAATTCTCTCAATTGCCCAACAACTTCCAGCACGCGATAGTATTCACAGAACGATTAGGATATAGATACCTTTGGATCGACGGCCTTTGCATAATGCAGGGTGACGAAGGCGACTGGGCATCTGAAGCCACCAAAATGGCACAGTACTATTGCAACGCCATCCTAACACTAGCGATTGACGATGCACCTACATGTCATGTTGGCTTCCTACACTTTCGCAACCACTATACATCGCCATCTATTCCTGGGGAGGGACAGGAATACTATTGTTTGCGCGAAGTACTTCGGGATGACTACGACCTTAACATGAATGCTCCTATTAATAAGCGCGCATGGACTCTACAAGAACGATTGATATCTCCGAGAATTATCCATTTTACTCGAGATCAACTGCTGTGGTGTTGCAGAGAGTGCGACTGGGCGGAGGGCTACGTGTACAACAGATATCGATCACACGACGAATTTAGACTCGGATGCCAGAAGGCCAGTGATTTCATACACAGGGAAGAAGTGGATGCCTATTGGCGAAGCAGATCCTCTGACCCAGATTACAAACCCTATTTCAATTCAGATTTCGCGGCAGAAACATGGTACCATTGCGTCTCAGAGTACACGACTCGTTTTCTCTCACGACCCTCAGACAAACTTGCCGGTATATCTGGCCTTGCTGAAAAATACGCCAACCCGGAATTGGGGCGATATTTGGCCGGGCTTTGGGAACAAGACCTCTTTCGAGGTCTGGCATGGACGAGAGTGAAACTTGGAGAACCAACTGAGGGCCGGTACATGTCGTATATCGCTGTCAAGGCCAAGAGGACAATTGCATCTCGAGCACTTAAGCCGCCGTTACAGTACCGGGCGCCGAGCTGGAGCTGGGCGTCGGTCAATGGACCAGTCGAGATCAATCGGGACTGTTTCTACTTCGCAAAGCGGGGAGCTTCTCAAGCTATGGGGGACGAAGTCAATCATTGGAAAACAGAATATGGGCCGCGTCTCGTAACCTGTGCCTTGGAACACTCACGCGAAAGCCCCTACCTCGACATCTTGGAAGGATCTTTCATCCAGGTGGAAGGCTATTGCCGGCCGCTGTGGGTCTCAAAGACGAAGCTATCGTCGAAAGCTATCGGACCAAATGGACCATTTGTTAAAGACCTAATATTCGACAATGATCAGCCGAATGAGCTGTACTGCTATCTCAATAAGCCTCGCGAATCCGAGCGAGTGTGGAAGGAGTTGCTCGTTCTTCAAATCTGCAAGCAACGCAGGGGGCTTCGCTTTGTGTACGGTCTACTCCTCGAAAAGGTGCATGGTATGGAGCACGCCTATAAGCGAGTTGGAATCGTCGAGCTAGCTTGCTATAACCTCTGCCGCTTTGTGCGAGGACCATCATGTGGCTTCCTGTACTACTTCCATCCCACACAGCGCGGTATCCCAACAGCGCATTACAAAACGAAAGAATGGCAGAAACATCGGTGGGAGAAACAGACACTCAAGCTTTTGTAGATATGAGCGCATGAATTACGTGGATCACAAGCGGTGCAACGATCGGATATGGATGCAAGATGAAGTATGCGAGCTATGCGATATTAGAAGAGTAACTGTTACTCTCTATCTACTCTATCTATATAAAATCCGCCACCTCTAGAGTAAGCCTGGAAGGCCAGGGTTGGCGGCCGGGCTAGCTGTGATTGGCCAGAGCGTAAATATATTAAAAGAATGTAAGTCTCCTTTTAAATGTTGCATATGATTGGCAATTAATTTAATAAATGATGATTTACGGTAAATATCTTTTTAAATGGCATGATAACTCTGTCAATTGTAATGGGAAAAATCAAAGCT
>Ga0335074_10010608_pt1 | contig 12889 bp, 9 predicted proteins | sample Lox_Sample_23_FD_206715 | JGI IMG/M metagenome (GOLD analysis project Ga0335074, IMG submission 206715) | Soil microbial communities from Loxahatchee National Wildlife Refuge, Florida, United States - Lox_Sample_2.3 | ecosystem: Environmental > Terrestrial > Soil > Wetlands | place: USA: Florida...
AGCGGCTCGCGACCGAGCCTGCGCCCGCCTCGCAGCTGCGCATCATCCGCATGCGCGGGCGCGACGGGCGTCCGTGGCGCGAGCTCGTCGAGTCCTCGGAGTGGCAGCAGGCCCAGGCGGCGCTCGCATCCTCGGCGGCCGCTCCCCCGTTGAGTCTCGAGCCGGGTGCCTCGTGAGCGTGCCACAGGACGCCTGGCGGGACATCCTCGATGCGGCGCCCGAAGGCATCGTCGTCTGCGACGCGACCGTCGACGGCCATCCGGTCGTGTACGCAAACCATGCATTCGCCACCCTGTGCGGCTACCCCCTCGCGGCGCTGCTCGGCGTCAATCTGCGCATCCTGCAGGGTACCGAGCGCGACCAGGAGGGACGGCGACTCTTGCGCGAGGCACTCGAGCGTGGCGAGGCCTGCCGCGTGGTTCTGCGCAACTATCGCGCGAACGGCTCACCCTTCTGGAACGAGCTGTGGCTGCAGCCGGTGCGCGACGGCGAAGGTCGCCTGGTGCAGTGGGTGAGCTATCACCGCGAAGGCGCAGAGCGGCAGCGCGCGCCCGAGCGCAGCGCGGCCGGGTTGCCGCTCTGGATGCGCGAGGACCGCCTGACGGCTTTGCATGCACGCGCGTATTTCGAAGAGCTGATGCACCGGGACTGGAACGTCGCGCAGCGCGACTCCCAGGAGATCGGGCTGACGCTGTTCGATATCGACAACCTCGCCGCCTACAACGACGCCTTCGACAAGGCCGGAGGCGATGCGTGCATCCGCCGCGTGGCCCGCGCCATCGCGAGCTCCTATCGCCGCGGTAGCGACCTCGTCGGCCGATGGGACGGGGGCACCTTCGCGGTGCTCACGCGGCGCGGGGAGGCGGCAGCCTCCGCCGCCGAGTACGCGCGAGTCGTCGTGCAGCGCGTGCGCGATCTGCTCATCCACAATCCACGCGCCGAAGGCGGGTGCCGGTATGTCACGCTGAGCGCGGGCGTGGCGAGCCTGGTGCCGGCGCGCGACTTGCCCCTCGAGTCGCTCGTCAACGCCTGCTCGACCGCGCTCAAGCGCTCCAAGTCGCTCGGCAAGAACAACATCTGCACCGCAGAGGCGCGCGACTTCAAGTCCGAGGAAGTCGCGTAAGGTCTCACAGGCTCATGGAGCGGCGGCGTCTATCGACGTCCACCGACCGCACCCGCGCGTCGCGCTCGAGCCGCTCGAGCGCATCCCGACAGCTCGGCTCGGGCGTCGCCAAGGCGAACACGTACAGGTCTGGACCGACGGTGCGCAGGAATCTCAGCTGGACGCGAGCGGCGTGCGCGAGATCCCTGACGAAGCGGTCGTTCGGGCGGCTCCCCTCGTCCTTGGAAAACGCGACGATGACCTGGACCGCGCAAGGGTCGGCCCGCGAGCTCGGCTGCGCCGCGATCGACCCGCAGCCAACCGCCGCTAGGAGTACGCCCGAGACCGCCGCCAGGCGCCTGATGTCACGATCAGTGCACATGCGAGGAGGGTGATCCAGTCCAGCGCCCCTCCACCGCTCTTGCCGGGAGGGTCATTGCTGCCACCACCGCCGCTCGAGCTGCTGCTGCTGGAGCCGCTGCTGCCACTGCTACTGCTGCTCGATCCCTGTGGGGTGATCGTAAGCTGAGTCCACCCGGAGCGCGCCGGGTCCGCGGCCGACACCGCGCTCACCATGACGTGCGGCGAAACCGGTTGCACGGCAGGCGGTGTGTACAGCCCGGAGCTCGAAATCGTACCGTACAGCGTGCCTCCCCCCGTCGTGCCGTTGACCTGCCAGGTCACCGCCGTGTCCATGTTGTCGCCAACGGAGGCGGTGAAGGCGACCGGGGCACCGCCGGCCTGGGCGCTCGGCCCATTCGGCGCGACCGCCACGACGGTGAGGGGCGTGAGACAGGCGTTGCTCCCGGCACTTGCGGGCGCGAGCGTGCTGGCGCTCGTCGGGGTGATGATCACCGTAGCGCTGCTGCTGTGCCCGCCGCTGTCGGTCAGGGTGAGCGTCACCGTGACGGTCCCGCTGCTCGGCGCGTTGACCTTCGTCGTCGCCCCGCTCGCGCTCGAGACGGGGTCGCTGCTCGCGCTGCTGGACCATTGATAGCTCGCGATCGAGTAACCGCATGCCGCACCGCTGCCCGACGCATTGAGCGTAACGGGCGTGCCGGTCGTGAATCCCGTGGGCTGGACAGTGATTGCAGCAACCGGTTGGACGGCTGCGGTGACCGCGGCCGCCGCATTCGCCATCCCAGCGCCGCAGGTCACGGGCACCGGCGGAAACACATCGGGGTTCGGGTTCGTGCAGATGCACTCAACGTCCTGGGAGTCATCGCTGCTTCCCGTCGGGTCATGGCACATCGGTGGCTGCGGCGACTCGCCCTCCGAGGTCTGCGGGAATGGCGTCGAGGTCTGCTCGAGAAGCGTGGTGAGCTCGCTCGGCGTGAGATTACCGTTGACTGCGAGCATCAGGCCCGCGATCCCCGAGACGATCGGCGCCGAGAAGCTCGTCCCGAGGCTCGGATTGTTGATGAGATCCGTCGTGTAGGCGTTCTCGGCGGGCGTCGTCGTACCGAGATTCGTCGCGGAGACGATCGAGTACAGGCAGGGCTGTCCCGCAGCGGTGTTGACGCAGTTGCCGCCCGGCGCCCCCACGGCAACTTCCGGCCCGAGGTTGCTGAAGCCCACCTTCGTGCCCGCCTGGCGCAGCCCCGCGACGGCGATCACCCCTGGACAGTTGGCTGGCGCATCGACCGGGCCGCCTTCGTTGCCGGCGGAGGCGACCACCAGGACGCCGAGCGAGCTCAGCTGGCTGATGACATCCTGGTAGCTCATCGGGCAGCTGCCCGTGCCACCGAGGCTCATATTGATGATCTTGGCGGGGTATGGATTCGCGGGATATCCAGGCACCTGAATGCCCCCCGCCCAGAGCATCGCCGACTCGATGTCCGAGTCCTGTCCGCCGCACACCCCGAGCGCCCGCAAGGGTTCGATCCACGCGTTCCACGTGACGCCCGCGATGCCCGCGCCGTTGTTCGTGAGTGCGCCGAGAATGCCTGCGACGCGCGTGCCGTGCCAGGAGCTCGTCGAGGTCTGCGCGTTCGTGCACTCCGATTGTTTGAGATCCGCGCTCGTGACCCAGTCTCCCGGGTCCGAGGCATCCGGACCGGGGCAGGCCACCCCGTTCGCGACGAAGGCGTCCGTGATGAAGCAGTAGCCCGAGAGCAGCCGTCCGGTCGGAGCGGTGGCGGTGGACGGCATGTCGGCGGGTGTTCCGGCGCCGAGCAGGTCGGGATGATCGAATCGCACGCCGGTATCGATGTCGGCGATGACGATGGCATTGCTGCCGAGTGTGACGCTCCACGCATCCGCCGCATCCACCGCGCTCGGCGTCGCGCTCGTGCCGGTACCCGGTACCGGCGCCTGCTCATACCACTGCTGCGCCGTGGTGCCGTCGTCGGACTGCCCGACGTAGAGCGGATCATCGGGCACCTGGTGAATGTAGCGGCGTTGATCGGGCTCGGCGTACTGCACCTGCGGGTCCGCCCGCAGCCGTGCGAGGGTCTGCGCCATCGATGCGCCCTGGGCCCCGGGCTGCAGGTGGAGCACGTGCAGGTGCGACATAATCTCGCGCGAGCTCTCGAGGCCGATGCCGGCTCGAGCCGCCAGGGCCATGATGCGCTCGTGCTCCTCCTGCTCGCTCGCTTGCACGTCATCCTCAGAGCTCGTCGCGCGCAGTTTCACGATGATGTTTTGGACCGCGCTCAAGGGCGTGGCCGCCGGATGGGTGCGAACGGGGTTGTGCTCGACGCCGCTCACGGCCGCACCTACGGCGGCGGCAGCGGCCAACATCAACCAAGCGAACGACCGCATCGAGACCTCCCTGCAAGCCCTCAAGCGTCGCGAGCTTGACCATTATTGGTGGGGTCGCATCTGACGCCAGGAGTCGCAGCGTGGCGACGCGCCTCGTTCACCGCCGAGACCTGCGTCACACGCCGCGATGGTGAGCGGCGAGCGCTTCAGCGGCGATGACGCGGCGCGGTGGCTTCCCGGCGGGGGATGCCGCTCATTTGTGGGCGCGCCGCGGGCCCTGGGCAGGCGTCACGAGCGCGATGACCCCGAATGCCGGATGATCGAAGTAACTGCGCTGATTGAAGCGCACGCGCTGCATTTGATGCAGGCTGAAGACCGTTCCCGGCGCGGCGCCGAGCGCGGCCGGCGGATTGTCGATTGCATAATCGAGCGCCAGCTCGAGATGCAGAAACTCACCCCGCTGCAGCGAGAGAGTGCCGGTGAGTCCTTGCGCCGCAAGCCCGAGGTCCTGCACCGGGATCTCGGTCGGGCGGCCCCAGGGGCTCGCCGACTGCCACCAGGCCGCGTGAGCGACGGGCACGAAGCGCCCGCTCGAGCGCAACCGCGCGACGATGCCATCGAGCTCGAACTCGGACGCCGGGAGCAGGCGCACCAGGGCGCGTGTCTGCGGCGCCTGCGCGGCGGCGGCGGCGGAATCGGTATCGTGTGGTGCCGAAACGGGGCCGGCGGCGCTCGCCTCGGCATTCCAGTTCTCGGGGGCGCCGAGGGCGGACAAGGCTCGAAACACGACGAGCTCGATCCGGTAGACGGGAGCAGATTCTGGCGTCGCGGCGCTGGAGGGAGCCGCTCCGGCGCGAGTGGCTGGCGGCGCAGACGATGAGGAACTCGCGCCGGGCACCGCCGTACCGGGCACCGCAGCGCTGCGGGTGGGGGTTTGCGACCACGCCGGCAGGCACACGCACAGGGCGAGGAGGATCGCAGGCCATCGCCTCATGGCAAACTCCATTCGACTATCACTCCGCACGAGCCGGCGACAGCGGATTGTAACTCGCTCATTCCTCGGCGCCCTCCAGCCGGTGTGCGGCCGTGTCAGGGATCGGACGGGCGTTCTGCGCGAGCCGCCCGAGCAGCTCGCTTGCGAATTCGAAGCGCCCCGCCTCCTCCGCGAGCGCGCGGGAGATGCGCAGCCGCAACGGGCCTTCCAGGCGAAACTCCCCGGCATGCCGCTGGATCAGGCGGATGACCACCGCGGGGTCGACGCCGTTCTCGGGTTCGAAGAGCACGTAGCCACCTTGCGCACCGAGATCGAGCCGCCGCACGCCAAGCGCTCGCGCCTTGAGCTTCAGTCGCGCGATGCGCAGCAGATTGTGCGCCGGGCCGGGCAGAGGCCCGAAGCGGTCCACGAGCTCTGCGGTGAGCTCCTCGAGCGCAGCCCCGTTCTGCGCCGAGGCGATGCGTTTGTAGAGCACGAGCCGCACGTGCACGTCCCCCACGTAGGTCTCGGGCAGAAATGCCGGAACGCGCAGCTCGAGCTCGGTGGCTGCCGCGAGTGGCTGATCGAGCGCCGGCTCGCGGCCTGCCTTGAGCGCCCGGACCGCCTGCTCGAGCATGTCGAGGTACAGCGCGAGACCGATCTCGGTCATCTGCCCGCTCTGCGCCTCGCCGAGCAGCTCCCCCGCTCCGCGGATCTCGAGGTCGTGCGTTGCGAGCACGAATCCCGCGCCGAGCTCCTCGAGCGACTCGATCGCCTCCAGGCGCTTGACCGCCTCCGCCCCGAGCTCGCGCCGCGGCGGCACGATGAGGTAGGCGTAAGCGCGATGGTGCGACCGGCCGACCCGGCCGCGCAGCTGGTGCAGCTGCGCAAGGCCCATGCGGTCGGCGCGGTGGATCATGATCGTGTTGGCCGTCGGCACGTCGATGCCGCTCTCGATGATGGTCGTGCACAGGAGCAGATTGAAATGCCGGTGGTAGAAATCGACCATCAGCTGCTCGAGATCGCGCTCGCGCATCTGGCCGTGGCCGACGCGCACCTGCGCCTCCGGCACGAGCGTCCGCACCTCCGCGGCGAGCTTCTCGATGGTGCGCACCTCGTTGTGCACGAAGTAGATCTGCCCCCCCCTGCGCAGCTCGCGCAGCGCCGCCTCGCGCAGCGTCGGGCCGTGCCACTCCGTCACGAACGTCTTGATGGCGAGCCGCTCCTCGGGAGGCGTCGCAATGAGCGACAGATCGCGCAGCGCGCCGAGTGCCATGTTGAGCGTGCGGGGAATCGGCGTCGCCGTGAGCGTGAGGACGTGCACTTCGGCTCGCAGCGCCTTGAGGCGCTCCTTGTCACGCACGCCGAAGCGATGCTCCTCGTCCACGACGATGAGCCCGAGGTCCTTGAAGCGTGCGTGCGCGTGGAGCAGCCGGTGCGTTGCGATGACGATATCGACGGTGCCGCGCTCGAGACCCTCGACCACGGCCTCGCTCTCGCGGCCCGTGCGGAAGCGCGAGAGGCTCTCGATGCGCACGGGCCAGTCGGCGAATCGGTCGCGAAAGTTCGCAAGGTGCTGCTGGGCGAGCAGGGTGGTCGGAACGAGCACGGCGACCTGCTTGCCGGCCTGCACCGCGACGAACGCGGCACGCATCGCAACCTCGGTCTTGCCGAAGCCCACGTCGCCGCACACGATCCGATCCATCGGCTGGGGCTTCTCGAGGTCCTCGAGCACGCGCCGGATGGCCTCCGTCTGATCGGCCGTCTCCTCGAAGGGAAAGGCGCTCGCGAATGCCCGATATTCGGCCTCGCGCAGCGGGAGCGCGAGGCCGCGGCGGGCCTTGCGCCGGGCGTAAAGATCGAGCAGCTCCGCGGCGACGTCGCGAATCTGCTCGGCCGCGCGCTTGCGCGCGCGCGCCCACTGATCCGTCCCGAGCTTGTGCAACGGGGCACTCTCGGGCGCGGCTCCCGTGTAGCGGCTCACGAGATGCAGCGCGTGCACCGGCACGTAGACGCGATCGCCGTCCTGGTAGACGAGCACGAGGAACTCGCCCTCCTGGCCGGCGACTTCCATGGTGGCGAGCCCGGCGTAGCGGCCCACCCCATATTCCTCGTGCACGACGGGCGCACCGGGGCTCAGATTCATCAGATCGCGCAGGATCGCCTGCGGATCCGCGGTGCTGCGGCGGCGGCGGCGCTCCTGGCGTGCGCGTGCGCCGAAGAGCTGGGACTCGCTGAGCAGCGCGAGCCGTGGCGTCGTGAGCTCGAGTCCCTCCACCTCCGGGGCGACGGTGAGCGCGAGCGTTTGCGCACCCTCTGTGAAGGTGCGCCAGTCGGGCACCACCGCGAGCTGGGGGAAGTGCGCACGCAGCATCTCGTGCAGCACCTCGCGCCGTCCGGCGGAGTCGACAGCGATCAGCGCGCGCCCGCCGAGCTCGGCGAGGAAGGCCTCGAGGGGCGCAAGGGGCCGCTCCGCCCGTGCATCGATCCGCAGCTCGCGCGGCGCCGTGCTCGGAAAATGAAACACGCCCCCCTCGCTCGAGAGCTCCACATCGGCCTTGAAGCTCTCGATCGCGATGCTCGCGAAGGGCGCGGTGCGCTCGGCGAGCTCCTCGGGGTCGAGGAACAGCTCGCGCGGCGCGAGCACGGGCCGCTCGATGTCGTGGCGGCGATCCTCGTAGCGTGTCTCGATGTCGTGCCAGGCGCGCTCGAGCTCGGCGAGTGCGCCGGCCTGGTACACGACGACGGCGTCTCGCGGCAGGTAGTCAGTGAGCGTCGCGGTCGAGTCGAAGAACAGGGGCAGGTAGAACTCGATTCCGGAAGGGGCGAGTCCCTCGCTCACGCCCCGGTAGATCGCCGACTGCATCGGATCGCCCTCGAACCGTGAGCGATAGCGGCGGCGAAAGCCACGCACCGACTCCGGGTCGAGCGGCACCTCGCGCGCCGGGAGCATGCGCACGCTCGCGACCGAGTCGAGCGAGCGCTGCGACTCCGGATCGAACCGCCGGATCGCCTCGATCTCGTCTCCGAACAGATCGATGCGCAGCGGCGTGTCGGCACCCATGGGGAACACATCGAGCAGCGAGCCCCGCACCGCAAACTCGCCCGGCCCGGACACCTGGCTCACGCTCGCGTAACCCGACTCGATGAGGCGCGCGCGGAATGCCTCGAGCCCGAGCGTATCGCCCGCCGCGAGCTCGAACGTGCGTCCCCGCACGTACTCCCCGGGGGGCAAGCGTTGCAGGAGCGTATCGGCGGCGACGATCAGGCACCCGGAGCGCAGCTGCGGCAGCTGGTAAAGCGTACGCAGTCGCTCCGAGACGATGTCGGGGTGCGGCGAGAACACATCGTAGGGCAGCACCTCCCAGTCGGGGAGCATCAGCACCGCGCGAGCGCGCTCCCCGAAGAAGCGGATCTCCGCGGCGATGCGCTCGAGCTCGCGGGCGCCGCGCGTGACGATCAGGTACGGCCGCGGATCGCGCGCAAGGCTCTCCGCGATGGCGAGCGCGGCGGCACTGCCGTAGAGCTGGTGCCAGCGCAGGTGGCGGTGCGCGGCACTGGGAAGTTGCGGGGCGAGCAAGGACATCGGTAACCGAGTGGCCCGTGACGGCCGAGAGAGGCACACAAAGGGTGTGCAGCTTACCGACCCTGCGCGGCGGGGATAAAGAGGGATCGGGGGGAACCGCGCTTGGGCGCGGGGGCGCGCCCGCAGCGAAACTCGAGAAGGGGAGGCCTTAGGGCTAGGGACTCAGGCCGCGATCAAGCCGCGGGATGATCGGAGCGGTCGCCTCCCGAGGGATGATCGTCCCCCGCGGGGTGGGTGTCGCCCGGCTCGCTCGCGGCCGGGTGATCGCCCGTCACGACCGAGTGGATCACGATGTCGTGCTCGAAGAACACCGAAAACTCCGGATAGTCCCAGCGAGTGATCGGCGGCTTTCCTACCGCGGGATGGCGTGTCGCCGGGGCGCCGAACTGACGCTCGACCTGGGGCATGCGCATGCCGCGCTTGGGGCGCGCAACGTTCGACTCCCGTACCGTGACCTTGTCATTGACGATGATGGTCTCGGCAAGCGTGCGGGACGCGACGAGCACCGCGCACAGTCCCGCGGCGAGCGCCGCACAGCCGAATGAGACGATGGCCCGAACTCTCATCTTCGATCCTCGTCGCGCGAGCGCGCTTCAGGGCTCCGGAGCGACTATAGCATCGCTCGATTTCTGTCAAAGCTCCCGGCGCGGACGCGCCTCGCGATCTGTGACGCAGCTCAAGGAATGCCCCGCATGCGGCGTGGATGTGATTAAATTCACCGAGTGTTTCACCCCCTGTCTGCCTACGTCGGGCTGCGCTACGTGCGTGCCCGGAGCCACAAGTTCTTCGTCTCGTTCATCACCTGGGTCTCCCTCACCGGCGTTTGCGTGGGGGTCGCGGCGCTCATCGTGATCCTCTCCGTGATGAACGGGTTCGAGGACGAGCTGCGCGACCGGCTGCTCGCGCTGAGCTCCGATGCGCGCGTGGTGACGGCCCCCGGCGCGCGGCAGCTCACGGCAGCGGACTGGGCGGCGGCGAGCCGAGCGGTCGCGAGCGTGCGCGGCGTGACGGGTGTCGCCCCGTACCTCGAGGCTCAGGTGCTTGCGGTGAGCGCTCCCGAGATGCTGCCCGTCACCTTGCGCGGCATCGACCCGCGCGCGGAAGGCTCCGTCACGCAGGTGGCCCGCGTCGTCAAGGACGGCAAGCTCGCGGAGCTCACGCCGGGCAGCGATCGCGCGATCATCGGCGAGGCAGTTGCGCAGCAGCTCGCCATCGGGCCGGGCGATACGATGACGCTGCTCATTCCGACGCTGTTGCCCGATGGCACTCCCGCACCGAAGCTGCGCCAGCTCACGGTCGCCGGCCTGTTCGAGGCGGGGCTCGAGGAGAACGCCGACTCGCTCGTGTTCGCGAATCTCGCTGACGTGCGCGCGCTCGGGGTCGCTCCGAGCGGGGAGGGGCTGCACGTGCGGTTCGCGGATCCGCTCGCGGCGCCGCGCCTCGCCGAGCGCATTCGCGGCGTGCTGCCCGCGGGCTTGCAGATCATCGACTGGACGAGCGACAACGCCGGCTACTTCCGGGCGATCCGCATCGAGAAGACCATGATGTCGCTCATTCTGCTGCTCATCGTGGCGGTCGCTGCCTTCAACATCGTGGCGATGCTCGTCATGGTGGTGAACGACAAGCGCACCGACATTGCGATCCTGCGCACCTTCGGCGCCTCGCCTTCCCGCGTCATGGGCGTGTTCATCACCCAGGGCCTCACGATCGGCTGGCTCGGCGTCGCACTCGGGGTGATCCTCGGCGTCGTGCTCGCGCTCAACGTGCAGACGCTCGTCCCGGTGCTCGAGCATACGTTTCATTTTCAGATCCTGAGCCCGGATGTGTACTACGACACCGAGATTCCCTCGGACCTGCACGGGTGGAACGTCGCACTTATCGCGGCGGCCGCGCTCGTGCTCACCACCGCGGCAACGCTCTATCCGGCGCTGCGCGCCGCGCGCACGCCTCCAGCCGATGCGCTGCGCTACGAATAGCCTCGCCCATGCGCAGCTTCTATGAAGGGCTGATCGCGACGCGCTACCTGCGCTCGACGCACCGGCGCGGGTTCGTGTCGTTCGTTGCTCTGATGTCGGTCCTCGGCGTGATGCTCGGCATCGCGGTGCTGATCATCGTGCTCTCGGTCATGAACGGCTTCGAGCGTGAGCTCAGGAGCCGGATGCTCGCGGTCACCGCGAACGCGACGCTCGAGGGGCTCGACGGGACGCTCGCGGACTGGCCCGCAGCGCGGGCGGCCGCGCTCCGCGAGCCGGGCGTCACCGCCGCGGCTCCTTACGTGGAGGAGCAGGCGATGCTCGCGCACGGGCAGCGCGTGATCGGGACCGAGGTGCGAGGGGTCATCCCGGCGGAGGAGCAAAGAACCACCGGCCTTGCTCAGCATCTCACCGCCGGCCGCATCGGGGACCTCGTGCCCGGTGCGTATCGCATCGTGCTCGGGTCGGCGCTCGCCGGCGATCTCGGCGCGCAGGTCGGGGACTCGGTCGTGCTGATCGCGCCGCAGGGCACGCCCACACCGAGCGGGATCGAGCCGCGGATGCGGCGCTTCTACGTGAGCGGGATCTTCCACTCGGGGGTGTACGAGTACGACAGTGCGCTCGCGCTCGTCAACATGACCGATGCGGAGCGCGTGTATCATCTCGGCGACCGAGCGACGGGCATCCGGCTTGCGCTCGCCGATCCCTTTCGCGCGCCCCAGACGGTGCGTGCGCTCGCGATCGCGCTCGGCGGCGGATTCTACGTGAGCGACTGGACCCGCAAGGACCCGAATCTATTTCGCTCGATCGAGATCACCAAGACGATGATGTTCGTGATCCTGCTCATGATCGTCGCGGTCGCGGCCTTCAACATCATCGCGACGCTCGTCATGATCGTGAAGGACAAGCAAAGCGATATCGCCATCCTGCGCACACTCGGGGCGGGTCCGCCGAACGTGCTCTTGACATTTCTCGTACAGGGAGTGCTGATCGGGCTCGCGGGCACGGCGCTCGGGGCTGGGCTCGGGATCCTCGTCGCGCACAACGTCGAGTTCCTGGTGCATCTTCTGGAGCATCTGCTCGGGACCCGCTTCCTCGATCCGCGCGTGTACAACATGAGCGATCTGCCCGCCTATGTCGAGTGGCGGGACGTGTTGAAGGTCTGCGCCGTCGCGTTTCTCCTGTGCGCGCTGGCGACGATTTATCCGTCCTGGCGCGCCTCGCGCACGCAACCCGCCGAGGCGCTGCGACATGACCTCTGAGCTCGTTCTCGAGGCGCGTGAGGTCCGCAAGAGCTTCCGCCAGGGGCCGGTGACGCTCGAGGTGCTCCGCGGCGCGAGCGTCACGGTGAGCGCCGGCGAGCGCGTGGCGATCGTCGGCGCCTCGGGCTCGGGTAAGACGACGCTGCTGCAGATCCTCGGCGGGCTCGATCGGCCGACCTCGGGGCGTGTGGTCATCGCCGGGCAGGACATTCACGCCCTCGGGGAGCGGGCACGCGGGGAGTTGCGCAACCGTGCGCTCGGCTTCGTCTATCAGTTCCACCACCTGCTGCCGGAGTTCTCGGCGCTCGAGAATGTTGCGATGCCGCTCCTCGTGCGGCGCATGCCGGTCGCGCAGGCGCGGGCGCGCGCCGAGGAGCTGCTCGAGCGCGTGGGGCTCGGCGCCCGCCTCACGCACCGCCCGCACCAGCTCTCGGGAGGCGAGCGCCAGCGTGCCGCTGTCGCACGCGCGCTCGTCACCCAGCCGCGGCTCGTGCTCGCCGACGAGCCCACGGGCAATCTCGACGGAACCAACGCGGAGCAGGTCTTCGCCCTGATGCTCGAGCTCAATCGGGAGCGCGGAACGAGTCTCGTGATCGTCACGCACGACACGCGGCTTGCGGGGCGGATGGAGCGCGTGCTGACGCTCGAGCAGGGTGAGCTGCGACAAGATTGCCGGGAACAATCTTGGACGGCAACAGCCGCCCCGCAGGGCGAGGCGCAGGGGTAGCGGGCGCGTCAGCTCGGCGAGGATGCCGTGCGGCGCAGGTAGCGCCGGCTGATGACGCGCCAGCGCCACAGCACCTCGAGACCCACCCAGCCGGCGATTCCGCAGAGAACCGAGCAGATGAGACAGCCGACGAGGAAGGGCTTCCACATGGGGCCGAGGCCATGCTGCAGCCAGTCCCAGCTCAGGCGGAAGCCGAAGGCGTGGGGCTCGTCACCCGTAACGGCAACCCCGACCCGGTAGGCGACGTAGTAAATCGGCACCATTGTGAAGGGGTTCACAATCCAGGTGGTCGCGATGACCGCGACCACATTGAGCCGCCAGACGATGGCGACGAGCACCGCGAGCGGGGTATGTACCGGCAGGGGGACGAAGCAGATGGCAAGCCCCGCGCCGAAGGCCGCGGTGATGCCCCGCCGCTGCAGCGTCCACAGCCGCGGATCGGTGAAGTGCGAGCCGAAGGCGCGCAGGTACCACCGCCCCCCAAGTGCGCGGGCGTGCGGTGTGATCCTCCTGAGCAGGCGCCGAGGCATAGGCGCGAGCAACTGTAGCAGATATGATGAGGG
>Ga0335074_10010609_pt1 | contig 12888 bp, 11 predicted proteins | sample Lox_Sample_23_FD_206715 | JGI IMG/M metagenome (GOLD analysis project Ga0335074, IMG submission 206715) | Soil microbial communities from Loxahatchee National Wildlife Refuge, Florida, United States - Lox_Sample_2.3 | ecosystem: Environmental > Terrestrial > Soil > Wetlands | place: USA...
AATGCTTGCTCACTACCTCCGCGGCATGGACCAGATTCCCATGGGAGAGAACGACGCCTTTCGAGGAGCCGGTAGTTCCCGACGTCTGGTAGATCGTCGCCGGATCGCTGGGCGTGACCCTCGGGAGTGCGCCTTCGGCGTTTTCCAGGAAATGATGGCCCTCGGATACCACTGTGCTGCCCGAAAGATCCCCCAGAAGTAGCTGGTCCCGCTGCGGCCACTCGATCCAGAGAATGTCAACTGCCAAGTCGGTGGCCACGATTGATTTACCGGCACCGCTACCTGGCGCCGATACAATTATTGCGTCGCATTCAAACTGCGTGACGGCGCGCCGAACTTCCTCTGAGGTGAAACTCGGATTAATCGGAACGCCAACGAGCCCAGCGTAGTACAGCGCATACTGAAGGAGAACTGTTTCGTGCGAGATCGGCGCCAAGAAAGCCACTCGACCACCACTGGAAAGACCACTTGCGAGTAGTTGGCATGCGATCGACCGGGCGCAGCGCGCCACCGATGAGTAGGTGAGCCGGATCTCGTCCACCCCGTCAATCATGATCTTATCCCCGAAGTCCGCGGCAATAGCGTCGAGCACTGAAGCCATTGTGCGATCTCCGACGATCTCACCGGCGAGAGCTGATCCCATCAGTGACCCTTCTTCGCATCTGAGATTGTTACCCTGCTCCGCGTCAGCCCGGGCTGCCTTAGCGATAGGGTGTCGATGCCAGTGCACAGGGCATGTGGCCTCAGCAAGCGGCCGCACACCGCGATGACGTCGAGCACCTCTTGTCTCCTAGCGTCTGCTGTTATGGCGATATCGACGAACGGATGCGACGGGTACCCGATAGCCGTGTCGACCGCAAAGATAACAAAGGCGAACATCTTCTCGGACAGTAGATTCGCCCTTCCGAAAGCAACGCTCCGCCACGCGGACCACTCCTCCCACACTTCAGGGCTCCAGTCGCGGAGGAGACCCATCCACGGGGGTTGCGAGTTTGGCACTTTGTCATGGCCGCGTTGCCTCCTCGAATGAGCATCCGGGATATCCCAGGTAGCACGCGCCCGCGCCTTCGCGTAATCGATCGCTATCAAGCAGCGCCGGAGAGCCACGCTGCCCAGCACGATCCTCACTGCCAGGGCTACGCCCATGGTCTCGTCCACGGTGGCGCCGTCCGCGATCGCGCTGTCCAGGCCCTCCTGTGTAAAGGGATAATCGGAAGCGGCCGCGATGCAGACCGCGAAGGCAAGGAGGCCATCGTCTTTTCCGGAGAGCTCTTTATGAGATGACAGCCTGGCCCAGTACCTGGTGAAAGCCGCCGATAGTGATGGGTCGTATTGACCCAGCAGACCCAGCCACTGTGAGTTTGGCGTTCCGCTATCGACTGCGTTCATTGTGCGCTCCATTTCATATCATGAAACCGAGCCTAACCTTCCATCTCTGTTACCCTGACCGAGATCCTCCACTGGCCGTCTTCAGAGAGAACCAGCGAGTCGAAGTAGCGTCCAAAGTTTGCGACCTTGAGCATTCCGTCGCCGGTGCTCGTAACGTTGATCCGGTAGCTCGTGGCTGTCGCCGTGTCCCCCGACACGGTGACGAAGGTGTTGGCAACAATGTGCCGGTCTGCCGATCTTTCCGGCCGGTTGCTGACCATCGCGCCCAGCTCTTCTCGCCCGCGGTACTGCACGCTTGTTCCCTTGCAGGTTCCTCCGGCCGGCAGGAACGCGGGATTGCCTGAGCGAATCTCGTAGACCCCGTCTTGGGTAAACACTGACACCCACAGATCAGCTTGCGCGTAGTCCAGATAGTGCACGGACCTGGTGATCACGTCAATGATGTGCCGCTCAGCAATGATCGCGTCGAGAGCGGGATCCTTTCCGTGGCCGGGACCCGCGGAGTCGGCAGGTGTGTCGTTCATGTGCACGGTCCAGTTCAGTCGAGGTCGAGAGGGCGTGACGCCGCAGGTTAGAAGGCCATCATCTCCCTGGCGGTGGTGACGATGGATTGCCGATCGGGAAGCCAGGCTCGTTCCAGTGCCGGCGAGTAGGGGACTGGAGAGAAGGGTCCTCCCAGGCGGCCGATTGGCACGTCCAGATCCCAGAATGCGTCAACGCACATCCGCGCGGCGATCTCCGCGCCTAGTCCGTGTCGCCGGACAGCCTGCTGGGCGATAAGCAGCCGGCTGGTCTTGGCCACGGACTGCTGGATAGTGCCGAAGTCAATCGGAGCAACGGTCCGCAAGTCTATGACTTCGAGCTCGATACCTTCCGCGGCAAGATCCGCTGCTGCCGCCAGCGCCTCGTGTACCATCTGGGACCACGCCACCACGGTCAGGTCTGTTCCCGCTCGGGCCACCCTGGCGGCCCCGATTGGGACGAGGTGGTCCGCTGGCGGACGTGATCCCTTCTTGCCGTAAAGGAGCCGGTTCTCAATAAATACGACAGGATCCGGGTCGAGGATGCTTGCTCGGAGCAAGCCGTAGGTGTCCGACGGATCCGATGGCATGACGACTTTCAGGCCTGGAATGTGCGCAAGAAGTGCCTCAAGGCTCTGGGAATGCTGGCTACCCGACGATCGTCCGACCCCAAACTGAGTACGGACGGTCAGGCCCATGGCCGCCGCGCCACCGGTCATGAACGGGAGCTTCGCGGCCTGATTCAGCAGCTGATCGAAACACACCCCGATGAAATCCAGGTACATCAGCTCCACCACCGGTCGCATGCCGGCCATGGCAGAACCGACTGCGAGACCGACGATCGCGGTCTCTGAGATCGGTGTGTCGAGCACGCGGTCGGGCCAGCGATCCTTGAGACCGCGGGTAAGGCCGAAGACGTTACCGCCCTTACCGATGTCGATGCCCGCGAGGAACACGTCAGGATCTGAGGCAAGCGATACCTGAAGAGCATCGTGGATCGCGTCCATGACGCGAAATCGTGGTTCCTGTTCCTCGGGCGGGCTGCCGGAGGCCGGTGCTGGAGGAACCGCAAGGGGCTCAGCGCGATAAACGAAGTTGCTGAGGGTCGTAATGTCAGGCTCCGCCGCCAGCCGGGCGTCGCTGGCGGCCCGATCGATGCGGTCGGCGATCTCACGATCGAGCAGGTCCAGGCGAGCGGCGACTACGCCATGTTCGGTCAGGTACGTCCGCTCGAGGAGAATCGGATCATGGTCGTGCTGCCAGCGCTGGAGGGCTTCTTCGTCACGATAGCGCTGTGGATCTCCCTCGTAATGGCCGTGCCATCGATAAGTAACCGCTTCGACGATCACCGGGCCGCCCCCTGAGCGTATGTCAGCCGCAAGCGTCTCCATGAGTAGCGCGACTTCAGCTACGTCATTTCCGTCGACTTGCTGGTAAGGCAGCCCATAACCGCCAGCGCGGGCTTCCAAGGTCGTTGGATGCTGATCCGCGGCCGCGGAAAACTCGGCAAAGCCGTTATTCTCGCAAAGAAAGACGACCGGCAAGGACCACAAAGCGGCAAGGTTCACCGCCTCGTGGAATGCTCCATGTGACACGGCTCCGTCACCGAAGAAGGACACTACAAGGCTCGACTGCCCGCGTAGTCGGCTCGCGGCCGCTGCACCAACGGCAATGGGAATGCCCGCGGCGACGATTCCATTGGCACCATAGATGCCGATCGTCGGATCTGCCATATGCATGGACCCGCCCCGGCCCCGGTTGCTCCCGCTATCTTTTCCCATCAGCTCTGCGAGCATCCGGGCGGGATCCATGCCTTTCGCGAGGCAGTGGGCATGCCCCCGGTGGGTCGAGGTGATGACATCCTCATCGGCAAGCGGCCAGCAAGCTCCGACTGCCACTGCTTCCTGCCCGACCGACAGATGAACGAAGCCAGAGACGTCGCCATCCTTGTACAGTTGCGATACGCGCTGTTCGAACGTCCTGATGAGCACCATCTGCTGATACATCGAGACTCTGGCATCGATCGTCAACGGCCGCACTACAGTCCTTTCAGGGCCGATCGTTACAGTCACGTGTCCCTAGAGCCTTCCCAATCCCCGTCACGCGTCCAGGCGCGGTCGTGGGCTAGGCCGACCCGCCGTTGCGAGGGCCCGGTGCCGGCCACCAGGACTGTCGCGCGCCAGCTGACACCGTGGCCATGACCTCCCGACTCGGCGTCCTGAGTACTTGACAACCTCGTTATCTGGGGGCTTATGCTACCAGAAGATAGACCGACCGGTCGAGACAGGTTATGAGTCGGCCGCTTAGCCTATGGGCGACATGGAGGTGTCCCGATCTTGAGTCTTAATATCCCTGGCATTTTCTCGGTGGACGATCATGTAGTCGAGTCTCCGACGATTTGGTCCGACCGGCTGCCGGCGAAGTATGCCGGTGTAGGCCCGCGTGTTGTGCGCGAGAAGGTCGGAACCATGGAATATATCGGCGGGGTACTCGAGTTCGGCCCGGCCGAGGAAGGTCGCATCGCTGACGTCTGGCATTACGAGGACAAATGGGTTCCGCTCTATATGACGTCGGCAGCGGTCGGTTACGACATCACCACCGCGATCGAGATGCCCCTGACGTTCGACGAGATTCGTAAGGGCTGCTATGACCCGGCCGCGCGGATAGAGGACATGGATGTCAGTGGCGTCTATGCGTCATTGTGCTTCCCCAACAACTCGCTGGTACGGTTCTGCGGTCAGGTCTTCAAGGAGGCAAGCGATAAAGACCTCGCGCTGCTATGCGTCCGTGCCTACAACGACTGGATGGTCGATGAGTGGTGCGCGGGATCAGGGGGCCGCCTGGTGCCGCTGTGCATCGTGCCGCTCTGGGATCCTGTCCTGGCAGCGGAGGAGATCAGGCGGAACGCCGCACGCGGCGTGCGGGCCGTGACGTTCTCGGAGATGCCGGCCTTCCTGGACCTGCCATCGCCTCACACAGATCACTGGAACCCCTTCTTCCAAGCCTGCCAGGAGACTGGCACGGTTATCTGCCTGCACATCGGGTCGGGCTCCAGAGTTGGTACTGGCTCGCCTGACGCACCTATGGGCGTCACGCTGAGCCTGACGTTCCTTACTGCCGCACAGGCGCTGGCCGACTGGCTGCTCTCGGGAGTCTTCGAGCGGTTCCCGCAGCTTCGAGTCTGCATGGCGGAGTGCCAGATCGGGTGGATCCCGTACCTGCTCGAACGCCTGGACAGTATCTGGGAACGACGTGGCTTTACCCGCGTCGGCGACGACCGGCTTCGCCGTCCGCCTCGCGACTACTTCAGGGATCACATCCTCGTGTCGTTCTTCGATGATCTGTACGGCGCGCAGTCTTATGCGCAGATCGGCGAGGACAACATCGCTTTCGAGACTGACTACCCGCACCAGGACTCGAATTGGCCAAACAGCCTCAAGGTCGGAGAGTCACAGACGGAGGGCCTGCCGGCCGAGGTGCGGAGCAAGCTGCTGTACGGGAACGCCGCACGCTGGTTCGGGCTCTAGTCCGCTGAGGTAGGGGCGGGGCCGCCGCCCCTACCTCAGGAACTGGTACTTCCGTCACTCAAGGATGGGCGCGAGCAGTATCATTATGGGCGATATCATAGGAAATAGGACGCTCTGTCACGTTCTCGACTTCTGGGCTAACGACAGCGCCCAGCGGATCATGCTCGAGGATTCCCGCGATCGATTCTCGTACTCCTCGGTGGCTGCGTGTGCTCGGGACCTCGCTGCTCAACTGCTGAGCAGCGGCCTGGCCCCTGGCAGCCGGGTCGCCTTCATCGCCCCGCTGGCCTGCGAGAGCGTCATCGTCCAGTTCGGGTTGTTCTACGCGGGACTCACCGCGCTGCCCATCAACCCGGCCTTCACCGTCGAGGAAGTGAAGCGCACGGTCCGGCAGTTCGACTGCGCGTGCCTCATAACGTCCGTCGGCACGGGGCCCGGCTGGCGGTCAGCGGGAATGCCCGTCGTCCTGATCGAGCTCGACTGGAAGCGAACCCGCCGGTCGGCCAGCAGCGGGAGCGCCACGAGCGACATCGCTGTCGCGGCGACTGCGGACCGGGCGGCGGTGAGCGCCGATCTGGCCACTGGCCAGGCGGCGGCCCAGCCGCCATCGACAGCGTCACCGGCCGGAGATCGGACCTGGCTGCCGGCCCCCGACGACCTTGCCATCATTTTCCTGACGTCAGGAACTACCGGAACGTCAAAGGGCGTTATCTACACGCACGGTAATCTGCTCTATGCCGCGCAGGTCGCCGCCCTGCACTACGGCTATGCCCCGACCGACACCTATCTCGGGCACTTCCCGCTCTTCCACATGAACGGCGTGGTGCTGCAGGTCAGCCCGATGGTGCTAGTGGGCGGCAGGTTCTATCCGGTCGAGAAGTTCTCCGCGTCTTCGTTCCACGACCAGCTCAAGTCTTCGGCCGCTACCGTGACGCACCTCAACTCCACGCACCTCCGCATCCTCCTCGCATCGGGGCCGCGGGCTGATGAAGCCGATAACAAGCTGAGGATCGTGCCTTTTGGGCTCAGCGCCACGGCGGCCGAGGTTGCGGAGTTTGAGGCGAGGTTCGGGGTACGCCTGGTCCAGCACTTCGGTCTCACTGAGTCCGTCGGGGTCGTGATGGCGGATGTGCTCTATGGCGAGGAACGGCGGCTGGGGAGCCTGGGGCGGCCGTGCCTTGGTTACACCGTGAGCATCGTCGGATCTGACGGCCTCAGCGTCCCGGCGGGCGTCACCGGCGAGATCACGATCGCTGCCGCAAGTCCGCATGGTCTGATGAAGGGGTATTACGGCGATCCCGCCGGCACCGAGCAGGCATTGCGTGGCGGATGGTTGCGCACGGGCGACCTAGGCCATATAGATGAGGACGGCTTTGTCTGGTATGACGGCCGGGAAAAGGATGCCATCAAGCGCGGCGGCGAGACGATAGCGCCTGTCGAGATAGAACTGACGCTGCTCGGTCACGCGAGTGTCCGCGAGACCGCGGTTATTGGTGCGCCGGACACCATCCTTGGCGAGATTGTCACGGCCTACGTCGTTGTTGCCCAGGATCGTGATTTTTCTGAGGAAGATATTATCAAGCACTGCCGTATTCATCTAGCCTCCTTCAAGATCCCGGCAGAGTTCATTGTCGTCCCCGAGCTCCCGCACAATGCTGTGGGAAAGGTGGATAAGAAATTGCTCCGGAACCGTGCCACGGCGACTCGCAGCCGGCCGACCACCGAGGAGGTATTTGATGACGGAGTCGCGGGCCCCGAGCGCGTCCGGCAGTCGCAGTAATTGGGGGAGATGGGGAGAAGCCGACCAGATCGGGGCCCTGAACCTCCTGACGGCTGGTGCGGTGAAATCGGCAGCCGCCGAGATACGCCAGGGCCTCGTCCTGAGCCTGGGGATGCGGATCCAGCGGGAAGGCGTGCCTGTGTATCCCGCCCGCAATCCCTCGCTGCATCTCATGTCGCTCGATGGCGGTGACTATGCGGCGGGAGCGCGGCTGAAGCTCGATGGCATCGAGATCGCCGATGACTATATCTTCATGGGCACCGGTGGCGGGACCCACATGGACGGCCTCAGCCATGTGTGGTATGACGAGCACCTGTACAACGGAGTGCATCGCGACCGGGTGCGTAGCTACGGCGCCACGAAACTGGGCATCGAGCACGCGCAGTGGCTCGTCGCCCGCGGCGTACACCTTGATGTCGCCGGGCTGCACGGCGTCGATCATCTCGAGCAAGGCCATGCGATCTCGGCCGAGGAACTCCAGGAATGCTGCGCGGCTGCCGGAGTCGAGATACGGCCAGGCGACGCAGTCGTGATCAGGACCGGCTGGCTGAGCGTCTACGCCGAGGATCCGGTCGCGTACTTCGAGCATCAGCCGGGCATCAGGATCGATGCCGCAGAATGGCTTGCCGATCGTGATATCTGCGCGGTGGCTGCCGATAACCAGGGGATTGAGTGGGAGGGCCAGGATGGCCGGTCACGGGCAGTGCACAAGCTCCTTATCCGTGATCTCGGGATCTACATGATCGAGTTGCTCGACCTGGAGCCTCTGCATGAGCACGAAGTCACGACCTTCGCTTTCGTCGCGGCGCCACTCAAGATAACAGGCGCGATTGCGAGTCCGGTCAATCCGCTTGCCATAATATAGCCGCGACTTTGTCGCGGGAAGGGAGTAGGCATGGTGCCAGACTTTAATCTCGAAGGCATCGCTATCGCCGGGTACGATGAATCGGAAGTTGGTATAGTTCCGAATAAGTCAACCACGGAGCTATACGTCGACGCGATGCTCAACGCGATCAGCAACGCCGGCCTCAAGCCATCTGATATCGATGGCGTTATCAGTGGTAATTCGATGGTCGAGCACTATCGTTACCACGCCGAGGCGATGGCCGAGTACATCGGCCTGGACGCGAGGTACTGCCTCACCCTGAACACCGGTGGCGGAACGACTGCCAGCGCGCTTACCAGCGCGGCGGCCGCGATCAACTCAGGAGCGGCCGAGTGCATCGTCGTGGCGTTTGGCGAGAGTATGCGAAGCGGTTTCGGGCCGAGGGCCGTCGAGATGATCGGCGCGGCACGAGGCGCCAATCATCCGGACTACGAGGCGCCGTACGGGCAGACTGTGCCGTCGCTGTACGCGCTGATCGGAACCCGGCACATGCACGAGTACGGCACCAAGCCCGAGCACTTTGCTGCAGTTGCCGTCACCATGAGGGAGAACGCATCCCGCAATCCGAAGGCCCAGAAGCGGGACATCATCACGATCGACGATGTCTTGTCCTCCCCGCTCGTCGCGAGTCCGCTGCGACGCCTGGATTGCTCGCTGATCTCGGATGGCGCTGGCGCTCTCGTCGTTACCAGCCTGGACCGAGCGCGCGACCTGCCGGGGACGCCGGTGAGGTTGCTGGGTATCGGACAAGCGTACTCCCATCACCACATCACTACCGCGCCCAGCCTGACGACGTTCGGCTCGCGGGTCGCCGGAAGCCAGGCGTTCTCGATGGCCAAGCTGAGCCATGACGACATTGATCTCATCGGGATCTATGATGCCTTCACCCCCTGCGTAGTGGTGACACTGGAGGATCTCGGCTTCTGCAAGCCAGGGGAGGGCGGCCCGTTCGTGGCGGATGGGAACATTGCCATGAGCGGACGGTTCCCGGTCAACCCGCATGGCGGCCTGCTGTCGTGCGCTCATCCAGGACGACCTGGCGGCATCTTCACGCTCGGCGAGCTTGTCCGCCAGCTCCGCGAAGAGGCGGGCGAGCGTCAGCTGCAGAAGGCCACGACCGCGATCGCGGCACTTGAGGGCGGCATCATGTCATCGCACGGGACGGTCATCATTCAGCGAGACGAAAGGTAACGGGGACATGCCAGACAGCGCAGTCGAAGGTGCGGCGGCCGCCAAACCAGTTCCGCCGAAGATCGTGCCGCTGATCAGGTCAGACTCAAAGGAATACTGGGCGGCAGCGGCCGATGGCCGATTTGTTCTCCAGCAATGCGGCGCATGTTCTCGCTTCCAGTTCTACCCGCGGTCGCTGTGCCACTACTGCTTCTCGACCGACCTGAAGTGGACGGAGGCAAGCGGCGGGGCTGAGGTTTATTCCTACACGCGCATCTACCGGCCGCCGACAGCTGCGTACCGGGACGAGGTTCCCTACGTGCTGGCGCTCGTCAACCTCGACGAGGGGCCGCGGATGATGACCAAGATCGTGACCGACGACCCCGAATCCGTGGATATCGGCATGCGGGTCGCCGTGACGTTCGAGCGAATTGACGACGAGGTCACACTGCCGTGCTTCCGGCCCGCCTAGTGATAGGCCGAGGGTCTTCGCGTGGCTTCGTGACCGCGCCAGGCGGTCGCGGCGCCGGGGGGCGGGCTGGCCGCCAGGAGACGGGGAAGGTCTCGTGAACCTCTGGTCGCTCGCTCATAAGCGAGCGGAGGAAGCCGGCCCGGTTCGAGTCGGTGTCATCGGCGCAGGGAAGTTCGGCTCGATGTTCCTCACCCAGGCACTGACCAGCGCGTGGCTGCACGTCGTCGCAGTAGCCGACCTCGACGTGGCGCGCGGGCGATCCGCGCTCATGCGCACAGGCTGGCCCGCGGAACGCTACTCCTGCCGGGACATCGCCGAGGCGGTCACGTCGGGTGGCACGGCGGTGACCGACGACACTGGCGCCCTTCTCGACTCAGACCACATCGAGGTCATCGTCGAGGCCACAGGGAATCCGGTCGCCGGGACCTATCACGCGGTGCGTGCGATCGACGCGGGCCACCACGTCGTCATGGTGAATGTCGAAGGCGACTGCCTTATCGGGCCGCTCCTCGCGGAGCGAGCGCGCCGGGCCGGAGTCGTGTACTCGCTCGCCTACGGGGACCAGCCGGCGCTGATCTGCGAGATGGTGGACTGGTGCCGGACGATCGGGTTCGATGTAGTGGCGGCCGGGAAAGGCACGAAGTACCTCCCCGAGTATCATCTGTCCACGCCAGATACCGTCTGGGATTATTACGGGTTCTCCACGGAGCAGCTTGCTGCCGGGGATTTCAACCCAAAGATCTTCAATTCCTTTCTTGACGGCACCAAGTCGGCGATTGAGATGGCGGCGGTAGCAAACGCCACGGGGCTGGTTCCGCCGAGCGCTGGCCTGAACTTCGTCCCTTGCGGAGCCGACGACCTCCCGTCGGTCTTTCGCCCAGTCGCCGATGGCGGGGCACTGGAACTGCGTGGCTCGGTCGAGGTCGCGTCGAGCCTGAATCGAGACGGCAGCCTCGTCGCCCGTGATCTCAGGTGGGGCGTGTACGTGACGTTCGAGGCCACGACGGCCTACGCCCAGCGGTGCTTCGCGGAGTACGGACTGAAGACTGACTCGACAGGCCGGTTCGGCGCGCTCTACCGGCCCTACCACCTCATCGGGCTCGAGCTAGGGGTGAGCATCGCCTCCGCCGCGATCCGCCGTGAGCCAACGGGCGCGCCGGGTGGCTTTGTCGGCGACGTCATGAGTGTCACGAAGCGCGCGCTCAAGTCGGGCGAGATACTCGACGGCGAAGGTGGCTACACCGTGTACGGAAGGCTGGCGCCGGCACAGACCTCGCTGCGGAATAAGGCACTGCCGATCGGCCTGGCGCACGGCTGCCGGGTGGTGCGGGATCTCGCCGCCGACGTGATCGTGAGCTGGCATGACGTCGAGGTCGAGGACATAACTCTAGCCGCGGAACTGCGCCGTGACCTTGAGCGCGCGGGCAGCAGTGACCGAGATCGCGCCGTCGGCTCGGTGGCGCTCCCATAGCCGAGCGACGGAAGGCTTCGCCAGTTCAATCCAGCCCGGGAAGGTCAGCCTAGCTTTGGAAGAGGGTCCTATGAATGACAGTCGATGACGGCAGAGAGCTGCCGCTGCGGGTCCTGCTCGCCAAGGTGGGCCTCGACGGTCACGATCGCGGGGTGCGGGTAGTTGCGCGCACCCTTCGGGACGCCGGCATGGAGGTGATCTATAGCGGACTTCATCGCACGCCCGAGCAGGTCATCGAGGCGGCCGTCCAGGAGGATGTCGACATCCTGGGCATAAGCATCCTCTCCGGCGCCCATCTATCAATCTTCACGCGGGTTTTCGCCCTGCTCAAGGACCAGCCCGATCGCAGGTTCCGCATCATCGCCGGCGGAGTGATGCCAGATGAGGATGCAGCGGCCCTGCGTGCGATGGGCGTTGACGACGTGGTCGGGCAGGACACCTCGCCCGAGGAGCTCGTCGCCAGAGTGCGGTCGGTAGCCCGCATGAGCTCGATCGTTTCGACGTGATGGCGACAGTGCCGTCGGTGCCGGAGAGGCCTCACCAGTGGCGTCGCGTCTCGTGACCACAGCGGATGCCCTGCCTGCCCGGATCCAGGCCGGCGACCAGGGGGCCATTGCCCGGTTGATCACCCTGGTCGAGCGGCGGGATCCGGTCGGCCTGCAACTGCTCAGTGAGCTGAACCCGGGCCACCGCGCCCACACGATCGGAGTTACCGGCGCTCCTGGGTCTGGCAAGAGCACCCTGGTCGCACGTATCGCCGAGGTCTACCGCCGAGACGGCAAGACGGTCGGCATCCTTGCCATCGATCCGTCGAGTTCGCTCACCGGCGGCGCGCTGCTGGGCGACCGGATTCGGATGGCCAGCCTGGCAGGAGATCCAGGGGTTTTCATCCGATCGATGGCGAGCCGGGGCGCCCTCGGCGGTCTCGCTCGCGCCTCACTCGACGCTGTGGCCGTCCTCGAGGCGGCCGGCATGGACGTTGTCATCCTGGAGACGGTCGGCGTCGGCCAAGCCGAGGTGGACGTGGTGGGCGCGACTCACACTGTCGCCGTCGTCAGCGTCCCGGGAATGGGCGACGACATTCAGGCGATCAAGGCCGGACTGCTGGAGGTGGCAGATGTCCATGTCGTCAACAAGTCGGATTACCGGGGCGCACAACGGACGGTCGCCCAGCTGCGCGACATGCTCCGCCTCCGCCATCGGCGAAGCGGTCAGTGGAACGTGCCCGTAGCCCAGACGGTAGCTGAGACCGGCGAGGGGGCTGCAGACCTGGTAGCTGAATTCGCCCGGCACCGAGATTGGCTTGAGAGAACGGGAGAGATCGATTCCCGTGACCGTCGCAACGCCAGCGCGCGTATACGCTGGGCCGCCCAGGACCTGCTTGCCGATCAGATACGGCGGCGTGGTGCGGAATTCGACGACGCAGTGAGCAGGGTGGCGCAGCGCCAGCTGGATCCCCATTCCGCCGCAGCGGCCTTCATCCGCACGACAGGGCCCAGCCGGGCGCGATCTGGTGATCTCGCGCGCAGCCAGGCCCGGGCCGAGCCGTGAGGCGCCGATCTGCGGGCCTGTCCGCAGATCGCGGTCGGCTGTCAGGTCTTCGCCATCCGGCCGAACGATGCGGTAGGTAAGACACAGGGAGAGAGCGCAATGACCGAATCGGAAAGCGCGA
>Ga0335074_10010610_pt1 | contig 12887 bp, 9 predicted proteins | sample Lox_Sample_23_FD_206715 | JGI IMG/M metagenome (GOLD analysis project Ga0335074, IMG submission 206715) | Soil microbial communities from Loxahatchee National Wildlife Refuge, Florida, United States - Lox_Sample_2.3 | ecosystem: Environmental > Terrestrial > Soil > Wetlands | place: USA: Florida...
CGTGGCAATCATCCCGATCTCCAACAGAGAGCCCCCGCTACGTTATGGAGCTAATTCCGGGAGACCGGATTTAGCTTTTCCACAATTGTCGGGACTTTTCCGGCGTTGCTGGAATCAGCCGGACCTTCGCGCGGAGTCCGGCTGATCGACTGCAACAGTCGCGAGCGCCCGAATGGCGCAAGAAAACACATCTTCGCGCACGTCCATCCAATAGAACTGCGCAGAAACAGCTTCGTAAAAGCGCACATCGGAGTGTGCGCTGGAGGCGGACTTGTTGTGCGAAACATCCCGGATGGAACGAACAGTGCAGGACGCCAACGCGGTCATACACGGAGTGAGCGTGCCGGGACTTGTCATGCGTGAACTTCAGCACCGCATGGCCAATATCCTGATCATCTTGCAGGCAAACTGCCGGCTCGAATTTGGCAACGTCGCCGATCCGCAGCTGCGGGAGAGCCTGCGCCGGCATGAAATTCAGATGTTGCGGCTGGCCGAGCTCCATCACTTCCTGTCGAGAGGTCCCAGCCGCCCGGAAGTTGAAGCACTGGACTATCTTCGGCCGCTCTGCGCCGTGCTCAGCCGCTCCGTTCTCATGCCTTTGGGAATTCGCTGCGAAGCCTTCGCAAGTGAAGAGGTGCTTCCAGGGGCCACCTGCGAGTGGCTCGGACTTATCATCGCCGAACTGGTGATGAATGCGGCCAAGCACGGATTTCCCGCGGGCACCGGCGGCTGCGTGCGCGTGGAACTTCTTCCGCAAAACGAGACGAATTGGTGCTGTACGGTCTCGGACAACGGATGCGGCATGTCCAACGCCAAGAGCGGGACCGGCTCGCAAATAATCAATTCCCTGGTTCAGATGCTGGGTGGTCAGATCGCGTTCCAGACTGGCGTCACGGGTACGACCGCAATAGTCCTTTTTCCATCCCGGGGAAGCCTCGATGAGCGCGAAAACGCGGCGCGATAACACCAGGTGTTAAGGGCCGGACTGTATTGTAATGTAGGGTCGAGCGTCATCACACGGTCTTGACAGATAGCGAGCCGGATCTTGTGCCAGCACCGTGCCAGAATTAAGATACAACGCAATAATAGACCGCCCGCAACAATCACGCTTTTCCACAACTGCCCGTTTTTTCCCGTGCCGCCAAGACGAACCTGCACATAAGCAACGTTGCAGCCACGCGTGGCCGCCATTCCGGGAAAGCTGGTGATTTTCATCATGAACGGACGTAGGAGGAGCGTCGTTCAAACCCACGGAACCGGACGGCATGAGCCAGCAGAATTCGCCCACAAACTCGAGGCCCCAATATCTGGAAGATTTTTTCGCGGGGCAGAAATTTTCCGGCGGCAGCTATGTGATGACGGCCGAAAGCATCCGCGCCTTCGCGGCGGAATTCGACCCGCAGCCCTTCCATCTCTCCGACGAGGTCGCGCGGTCGAGCCTGTTCGGCGGTCTGGCGGCGAGCGGCTGGCACACGGCGGCAGTTACGATGCGGCTCAATGTCGAAGGCGGATTGCCGCTCGAAGGCGGCATCATCGGCGCGGGGGCGGAAGTTGCGTGGCCCAGGCCGACCCGGCCCGGCGATGCGCTGCGTGTCGAAAGCGAGGTTCTGGAAGTCATTCCCTCGCAATCACGCCCCGACCGCGGCCGGGTGATCGTCTTGACCAGGACGTTCAACCAGAACGGCGAAATCGTCCAGACGCTGAAATCGCGGCTCGTCGTGTACCGCCGGCCGACTGGTAATTAGTTGATGGCGGTGGCGGTCGCGCGTCTCCGCGAGATAAGACTGCTTCTACGCCTGGGGCAGAATGACTTGTCTTACGGAGCCGCCTTTCGCGGCGGCGGTGTAGGCTTCGATCGCCTTGTCGAGGGGCCAGGTCTGCACGGCGAACGGCTTCAACTCTCCGCTTTCGAAACCGGCCTTTAGCGCATCGAATATTTGCGCGATACTCGATCCGTCGAGCTTCAGCGTGTCCACGCCGATGAGATGCGATCTGTTATGATAGAAATCGAGGAGGTCGAAACACACACGCCGCTCGCCCATGCTGGTGATCGCGACCTGCCGCCCGCCGACGCGAAGCGATTTCAGGCATGGCTCGAACAAATCTCCGCCGACGGCATCGAATGCAATGTCGACACCCTTTCCGTCGGTCGCAGCCCGTACCTCGGTGACCAGATCCTTCGTCCTGACATTGATGAGCACATCGGCGTCCGACGGACGATCGGCACGGTCGGCACCGATCACGCGCGCGCCCTTCCAATGCGCGATCTGGATTACCGCGCGGCCCACTGCCCCAGCCGCACCCGTCACCAGCACTGCCTCTCCAGCCTTAATCCCCGCTGCCCCAAGACCGTCCCATGCGGCGAGAAACGGAACGCCGACCGTGCTCGCCTCTGCCATGGAAATATGCTTGGGCTTGTCGGCCAGCCATTGCTCCGGCACGACGATGTATTGCACGTGCGCGCCATCGCGGGTGATGCCGAAAGCCGGCCCGCTGCCCCAGACTTCGCGGCCCTCGCCCGCCCCATCCACGACGATACCCGCATAGTCGCGACCGGGCGTGCGCGGCAGCGCACTCTTGAATGCACCGGCAACATTCTTCACATCGCTCGGATTGATCGCTGCGGCGTGCACCCGGACCAGCGATTCGCCCGGTCCCGGTTGCGGCACCTCGCATTCCCTGAGGGTCAGCACCGATGGCGGCCCATATTCCGCGAAACGCAATGCTTTCATGAGCGACATCGTCATCTCCGTTCGGGAATAAGCCTGTGAGCCTTTCGGTCTTATATAGCGCATGGACGACCGGCGCCGGCGTAATAATTTTCGCAATGAAAGCTTGGCCCATGAAATCAGTACCGCTGCTCATCTGTCTGGCGCTCACGATCGTTCTTCCGGGCGCGCCCGCGACTGCCGGTGCTGACCGTCACGTCGCCATCAAGAATTTCATGTTCGCGCCGATGACGCTCACCATCGCGCGCGGGACGACCGTCACCTGAAAGAACCTCGACGGCATATTCGGCCCCCCCGGCGCGCGACCAGAACGACACGTTCTCATTCGAGTTCAACAAGCCTGGAACGTACAAGTACACCTGTACCATTCACCCGCAGATGAAGGGGGCGATCGTCGTGAAATAACATGCGAGCCGCGGGTTCGTCTGCCGCCCACGGAAGTGCGTCGTTCAAGCCGGATTGCGGGTTTGCGGCAAACCGCGAAACCGCTATTTCGGTGGTGTCGAGCCGGGGGGCGGGTGAGGCAGGTTGCCACGAGGTGGGGCGGGCTTGAGCAACGGCGCGACCGCACGGCATGCGGGCGAAAGCTCTTTCATGTGATTATGCAAACATACAATTATCCGGCCGCCGCCCGGGACGACGTCGTGGCAAAAGCGCACCACGTCCGGCCTGCAAGTGATGAGCGCATGCATACCCGCTTGCATCGCGGCTGTTGGTGGTCCGTTTTTCCCGGGAGGCGTCGGCGGACTGTTCTGCGCGGCAGCGCCGGCGCACAGGAGGAAAAAAACCGCTCCGGCAGTTGCAATGAATTTCATGAAAATCCCTCCCCGACGCTTGAGCTTTACGACCGTCAGATTCCTTATTTCGGGCGCCCCTGGATGTCAAGCATTGGGCCGTCAAGGGCGTACAGGCTAGTAGTTCTCCGCAGGAACAATCCCCCGGCTGCCGACGCAATAGCTCATCGCTACGAGCTGATAACGAGCCATCTTGCGAAGTGTCTGAATTATTTCCCCGTCATGCGGCTCGAGGCTCTGCAGCAGCCTGATGAACTTCAGCGCGTTGGTACGTACAATCCCGTCGAAGGCCTCGTCCGGTTTCTCTATCCCGGCTTCGGACAGGAATGCCCGAAAAACGCTACGGGGCAGCGCGGGCGATTTCCGGTGGCCGAGCAGAAGGTATGGCAGCGAGACTTTTCCGCCAGCTGCTGAGATGTTCGGCACCCTGTCCTTACCGCGCGCAACGCCTTCGCTCAGCTTTCTGCCGATGTCGAAGTGAAACTGCCCGACCGAGAACACCCCTGCCAGACTGTATGCTGCCGCTTCGGGAATGGCGCGGCCAAACAGGCGAAAAGCCGAAAACGCGTCCTGCGGGGCGAAACGAACAAATACCTCCCTCTTGGTATATCCCTGGATCTGCAGATTGGTACCGCGCTCAGGCCGAAGTCCGTTCGGGGCATACCGGGCAAGTTCGATGAGCGGCGCGATGACGCGATCACCGCTCCAGAAGATGTGGTGCGTACCAAGGAAATCTCGACGGATTCGCATCTCGTTTTTGCCGAGCTCGCCAAGGCGGAAGTCGATTGCCAGCACCTCGCAAACATCCGACGGCAATGCCGCGAAGGCGTCAGCAAGAGAAAAGATTTCGGCCGCGCGCATCGCACGCAAACTGGAACTGTTCGCGTAACGCTCAAAAAAGCGCCGCGCCGGCTCTTTGATTTCGGCGGCTTCGTTCAGCACGATCGCTCCGTCCGCCACCGCAACATCGCCGACGCGCACCACAAGATCGGACGGAACACGCACGAGGACCGGCTCGGCCGGATCGACCGCGAATAGCCCATGTTCCCCAGGCACGATGTTTTTTGCAACGCCACCCAGCGCACGAAACTCCTCGATCATGGCCTCCCATGGCCAATCATCAGGCGCGGGCCCAAGGGATACCGTCACAGCTCCCGCGCCCCTACGCACTCCGCAAGCGATGCGAGCTGGAAAAGGGCCATTCTGTGCAGGCGTGATACGAGTTCCCCGCGGCCTGCATCCAACTCCGCGAGGAGTTTGAGGAATTTCGTCCTGTTGATGAAGAGGATGCGGTCGAAGGTCTCCTCAGCGCGACCAACCCGCGCTTCGCGCATCAATGCGTGAAATATCCCGCGCGGCATTCGCGGAGAGCTCGCGTTGCCGACGGTCAGGTACGACAGATGAATTGTGCCTGATTCCACTCGCATCTGCGGCGCCGGAAAATCCCAACGTTGGGTATTGATCGTTGGGTCTCGTCCGATAACGAGCTCGAACGGGCCGGCCTTGGTGCGCAGGGGCAGGCTGAAGGCATGCGCGCGTGGTGCCGCGATGCCATACGCGTTAAAGATGCCAAGCGAATCATGGTGGTCGAAGGCAAGGAGAATTTCTCCCTCCGCCCGGCCCTCGAGTTGGACTTCTCCTTGGGGACCAGACTTCGCATGCAATCCGTTGCCGCCTCGGTTCATAAGATCGAAGAATGGGGCAAGATGGTTTTCGCGGCGTCTTTGGATAGCCCTGCTCCTGAGGAAGCAACGCAGGATTCTGTCCCGCCGCTCGCCCTCGACGATTGGCTTCATTCCGAAATCGGCGACCAACCTGTTTCGCAATTCCGGCTGAAGCGAATCGAACATATCAATCAGCCTTGTCCATTCCTCGCGGCCTCCGCCGCCCGAGGAAAACGCCGCCTGATACCGCTCGAAAAAATCGCGTTCGGCCGGCGCTGCACCAGAATCCGGCTTGATGCGCATCCGGTCATTGACGAACTCGACGTCCCGGATTCGAAAGAGCAGATTATCCGGAACGCTAAGCAAAAATGGCTTCGCCGGATCGGTGGGAAACAATCCATGCCCGGGCGGCCACCGGCCCTGCGCGACGTTATCGGCCACGCCGCCGAGCGCGCGAAAATCATCCACAACGCCAGCCAACTCCGACGCAAGTGCGGATGCTGGTGTAGCGATTTCGTCGGAAACGGCCAATATCTACACCTTCAAGTTCAACGCCGAGGTCAAATACGCGCAACGGTCGTCAATCAGTTGCCCGAACGCCGTCGTGGCGCAATGTCCGATACGGAATATCTGGCATATCTACCGGTTCTTTGAGCGAAGCAAAGGGTTGAAGCCGGATGATTCGCGTGCCAGCGAAAAATGGCTTCCACATGTATCGCAATACCGGCTCTGTTGGGCGATCCCGGCGATCCACGCTATTAACCATAAGGGCTCGGACAACAAGCGAATCCCATCTTTCAGAACAGCGACCCGGACCAGTGGGAAGCGGGACCAAACGTGGTGAATCGCGCGTCAAACCAATGGCATAAGAATATTTGCGCTAAAGTGACGAATCCCTACCGAAAATTGCGCTTTCTGGGGAGTTGCAAGCCTTGATAGCTTTTGTTACGTTTCAATTAAGGTCGCCGTTTCGGGGGCATGGGGCGGGACCCGTCGGTCATCAACGATGACCGGCCGTAATCATGCCTCATTATCCGAAGGGGGTTAACCAATGGATAGACTTGCGACAACGCTGCTGAGCGGCGCTGCAATGGGCGCACTTTCGGTGGCGCCGGCGATTGCCAATCCGCATACCATACCTGTCATGCCGGGACAGCTTGCCCTAGGCAGTCACTCGAGCCAAGGCTTCGGGATCGCGCATAGGGTTGCCAAGGGACATGCTATAGACATGATCTCCCTGAAGGGGATCGGTCACCACAAGACCATTCACCCGAAGGGCGGCGGTGGCGTTACGTTCTACGACACCTACACTGCGACGACCTGTGGTGGCTTAAGCGGTGGCTGCGGCACGGTTTATACCTACGCTGAAGGGACTTCCTGGTACAAACAGACCCACACGCTTACGCGAGGCGCTTGGGCATGGGTCTCCTACAAGTCCCATTACAACTTCACTTACAACTCTGCCGAAGGGCGATATAACTACACCGACACGTTCTCCGAGTTCAACGCGAAAGCCGAGAAGCTGAAGACCAGCAAAGACAAGAACGCGGTCGCCGCTGGAAAGTTTGGCCAGACGGAAACCGATAAGTTCAACACCAGCTATAGCTATTACATCTATGGCACTTACGACTGTTCACAATATGGTTATTGTACTAAGGAACACGTCATCGAACACGACAACTTCGATGTTAATTTCGGCGAGACCAGCTACATGCTGAAGAAGCACGTCGATTCGGACAGCGTCACGTTGGCTAATTACAACAATCATACCGTCACCACGACCACCACCGGCAGGAAACACCATCAGAACAAGTACACCTACTACGAAGTCATCTATACGAATAATGGACTGACGTTCTAGTAGTCGCCCCGACTGGCAAGACCAGAAGGTAAGGCAGGGCCAGCGGCGGAAGCCGCTGGCCCTTTTTACCATGACAGTGTTTGCCAATCGGATCGGGGCGGGGTATGTCCGTGCGTAAGGGCAGATGTGTGTTTCGGGAGGATCCGGGTTGCGAGTATCCAACGAAAAATCGGCGCAAGTGCCATTCGCCGTAGTGAGGCGACCGGGGCTTCAGGGAAGTCTTGCGCCCACGCCCGCTTTTCCTCCCGCAATCTACCCCACAGCCCCCGCTGAAGCGGTGGTCCCGCGGGAGCCGGCAGATTCGTCGGCCGGTCTGTATGAGCTTGCACTGACAGCCGAAGCGATGTCGTACCACACCGCCGCCATCCAGGCATTGCGCGAGTGTACGGCGCTTGCTCCGAACCACGCGCCAGCCTGGCGCAAGCTGGCCGAGTTGCTTCGTCTGGCGAACAAAGACTCCGAGGCCGCCGCGGCAGAGGCCGCGGCACAGGCTTGTGCCGGGGTAAAATGGAATAAGGCATCTGACGAACGCAAAATGCCGGAATTACAAGAGGCCGAGCGGGAACTGGTCGAGCCGATAAAATCCAGACCGGAGGATGAAGCCGCCAGGATTCTTCGCGAGCACCTCTTGGTGAATCCGCTGGACGTGGTCGCAATGCGTTTTCTGGCCCGCATTGAAAACGGCGACGGAGATCGGGTGACCGCGCGAGCGCTTTACGAACGCGCGTTGGACATTTGTCCCGCTTATTCCGGGGCGCGGGAGGAATATTGCAGCCTGTTGGAGAGCCTTCGCGAATTTGCAGCCATTGCAGAGACCAAACGCCTTTTGGCGGAGACGCCAGACCATCCGCACTACAGATTTATGTATGCCAGTGCGCTGATGAATAATGACAAGGTCGAAGCGGCCATTGGCGAGTTCTGCAAGCTCCTGCACCGGTATCCGAACGATGCACAATTCTGGCTGTCCTACGGGCACGCGCTGCGCACCAGCGGTCGCCGCGAGGAAGCCGTCCAGGCCTATCGAAAATGCCTCGAATTGCAGCCCGATCTGGGCCAGGCCTGGTGGGGGCTGGCCGAACTGAAGGACAAGGTGCTGACCGAGGATGACATTGCCGAAATGCGCACCCAGTTGGAGGAACACGCGCTGCCATCCGAAAGCCGGATGGCCATCTATTATGCGCTGGGGCAAACCTTCGAACGCGCGGAAAAATTCGCGGAAAGTTTTGCTGCCTACGAAGCAGGCGCACGCGAGCACCAGGCAATGAAGGAAATCCGGAAAATCGAGGGAATGAAGGCGGGCCACAATTCCGGCCCCGACTCGCACGAGAATTCGGGCACGCACGACGACGCCGTGCTCGGGACCAAGCGATTGAGGAAGATCTTCAGCCGCGAGAATCTGGCCTCGCGACTGGTGCCGGCTTCGGCGGTCTCGGCCGAGACGCCCATCTTTGTTGTCGGTATGCCCCGGTCGGGCTCAACGCTGGTCGAACAAATTCTTGCCAGCCACAGTCAGGTGGAAGGCATCGGCGAGCGGCCACTGATCGGCGATCTCAAACGCGGTCTGGCGAGGAGCCGCATGCTGGCAGTTCGAGATGCCTATCCCGAATGCCTGCTTGACCTCGGTCCGGACGGGTTGTCCGCAGTTGGTGCCAAGTTTATTGCCGACTCGAGAAAGTTCCGCACGACGGACCGTCGCTTCTTCGTCGACAAGCGCGTGTGGAATTGGCAGGATGTCGGGTTCATCCATTTGATCCTGCCGCAGGCGAAAATCATCGATATTCGCCGCGAGCCCATGGCTTCGTGTTTTGCCATGTACAAACAGTTGTTGCCGAGAATCAGCTGCGATTTTTCCTACGATCTCAAGGAACTCGGTCCCTACTACAACGGATATGTCAGCCTGATGAAGCACTGGGAAGATGTTCTTCCGGGGCGTGTGCACTTCGTACGGTATGAGCGGCTCGTTGACGATACCGAAGGCGAAATCCGGCGCATGCTGGATTATTGCGGGCTTCCGTTTGAAGATGGCTGCCTGCGTTATTGGGAAACCGACCGCGCCATCGTGACGCCCAGCGCCGAACAGGTGCGGCGCCCCATTTACCGTAATGCGGTGGAGCAATGGCGGAACTTCGAGCCGTGGCTCGATCCGCTGAAAGAAGCCCTCGCAAGGCCCGTCGAGGTATAGTGGGCGGCGAATTGGGCGAAGTAACCGCCGAGGTCGTGCGACCGGTATGAGCACCCATGCGCCGAAATTGACCGGGGTCCCCAAGGATGGTTGGCGCCGAGGCAAGGCCGCTTTTCACCAGGCTGCGAGATCATCCTGGATGACGCCTGTTCCTTCAACTTTGTCTTCGAGGGTCAAAACAGAGGGGTTTAAGACCGCCGATCCTTCGAACCTTTGCGCCTTCGCGTGCACGGTGTTCTTGAACCATCATGTGATGATTGTGAATGACGGTCGGCAAGGTGCTAATTAGAACGAGAGGTTGTTTCTAATGAACCTTTGGGAAAAATGCAGATGAGTGAGACTGCATTGGAAAAACCTTTGCATCCCGCGCAAGAGCCGTCAGCGACAGTCCCGATCGCCGCAGCGTCCCCGGCCGAGGTTTACGAGCGCGCGCTCACCCTGGCTGCCATAGGTCTGCAAAGGGACGCCATGAGTGCGTTGCGGGACGTCAACGTGCGTGCGCCCCGGCATGGCCCGGCATGGCGCAAAATGGCAGAGCTGTTGCGTTTGGCGGGCAAAGACCGGGAGGCAGCTGCCGCCAGCGCCCGGGCCGAGCGACTCGGCGCGGAATGGCCTGCGGCCACAGAAGCGCGAACGACGGAGGAGATTGAGGCCGCGGAACAGATTTTGCACCAACAGGTCATTAAACTGGCGACCCCACAGGAGCAATGGCTGTGGTTGCGCGAGTGGCTGCGCGGTAAACCGACCGACACGGCCGCGATGCGTCTGCTGGCGTGTCTGGAAACAAACCGCGGCAGTATGTTTGTCGCACGCGACCTTTTTGAGCGCCTGTTGACGCTTGCGCCTTCCAACACAAGGGCCCGGAAGGATCTTGTGAACGTATTGCGCGACCTGGCCCGCGACGCGCGCGTCCTCGAAGAAGTCCGGCAACTTCTTGCACAGGCACCCGATGACCTGGAGAACCGGGTGATGCACGCCGATGCTTTGCGCAGCGTCGGAGACATGGAAGCGGCCAGAGCCATTCTCGAGCAACTCGTTCAGGAGAATCCCAGCCGCCCCTACCTCCGTTGCATGTACGCCAGAGTACTCCGCTTTGCCGGCCGGAGGGAGGAGAGTGCGAGACAGTGCCGCTCGGCACTTGAACTGCAGCCCGGAATCGGCCTCGCATATGCCGGGCTGGCCAAACTCCGCGGCGATTTCCTCACAGCCGAGGATGCGGCCGTGATGCGCGAATATTTGCGTACCAGCGCTCCGGACGACGAAAACCGCCACTGGATCCAGTTTGCCCTGGGGCAGGCACTGGAGCAAATGGGCGATTTTGCCGACAGCTTCGCGACCTATGAAGCGGCGGCCGCGCAAGCAAAGGATCCGGATTACGACTTTGAGAATGATATTCGCGAAATTCATCGCCGTCGGGCTGTGTTTACTGCGCCGATCGTGGCCAGGTGTGCGGCTGAAGGCGATTCATCTCACACACCGATTTTCATAGTTGGGATGCCACGTGCCGGCTCCACGCTTGTGGAGCAGGTTCTGGCAAGCCATAGCCGTGTCGAGGGTACGCGCGAACTCCCGGTGATGACCAACATGGTCGACGACGTAGCGCGCAGCCGTTTGCTGTTGGCGCCTCGAGTCTATCCCGAATGCGTGGCCGATATGACACCGGAGCAGCTGTCGGAGCTCGGTGCGCGCTATGTCCGGGACGCTGCCATCTTCCGAAAGACCGATCTTCCTTTTTTCATCGACAAACGGCCGTGGAACTGGCTCGAGGCCGGGTTCATCCGGATGATCCTTCCGCACGCCAAGATCATCGATGTCCGGCGCGAACCGATGGCTGCATGTTTCGCGATGTTCAAGCAGGACCTCGACGCGGCGCGGTTTTCGAACGATTTCAACCACCTCGCGCGGTACTACACCGAATATGTGAGCATGATGAACCACTACGACAGGGTGATGCCGGGGCACATTCACCTTGTACATTACAGGCGGCTCGTGGAAGACACGGAGACAGAGATCCGCCGGTTGCTGGACTATTGCGGGCTGCCGTTCGAGGAGAGATGCCTCCGCTTCTGGGAAACGGACCGGGCTATCGCGACGCCCAGCGCGGAACAGGTGCGGCGTCCGATTTTTCGCGAGGGGCTGGACCAATGGCGGAATTTCGAGCCCTGGCTCGGTCCCTTGAAAGAAGCGCTGGAGGCCGCGTCGGCCGCCGCTGCACCGCCGCCGCAGCCCGAGGGATACGATCTTGCGCTGACCTGCGCCGCTATGGGTGCGTACAAGCGGGCAATCCAGGAATTGCAGGCGGTCACGAAGCGCGAGCCGACACATTCCGGCGCATGGCGGAAACTGGCGGAATTGTTGCGCCCGGCCGGCAAGGAAACGGAAGCGGACCAGGCGGAGGCCGAAGCGGTCCGTTACGCGGAAGAGGCGACACACTGGCGCGCCAGCCGCGACGAGCGCACGCCGAAGCAGCTGCAAGACGGAAAGCGCGCACTGGAAAGCTCGCTTGCCGGTAAGAGTCGCACGGGGCAAATGGAAGAGATTCGGGAACACCTGCTGGAATATCCCACGGACGCGGCGGCCATTTACCTTTTGTCAGAGCTTGAGTCATTGAGCGGCGACACATTAACGGCACTTGCTCTGCTGGAGCGCACGCTGGAGCTGGCACCCGACTGGCGTAAGGTCCGGCAGGATTTCATCGCCGAACTCTTGAACGACCGTCAGCTTGAGCGAGCGCTGGACCAGGCCGGAATTCTGGCCCACGACTCGCCGAGGAATCCAAACTACCGTGCCCTTCGTGCCGACGTTCTGGAACAATCCGGCAAAGTCTCAGAGGCCCTGGTCATCATGGAGGAGCTGGTGGCGGCGCACCCGCGCCATCCGAGCTTTTGGTTCCGGTACGGAACGATGCTGCGCACAGCCGGGAAGCGCGAAGAGAGTGCGCGCGCGCTGCGGAAGTGTTTGGAGGTCGCACCCGACTATGGCGAAGCTTATGCCGCTCTCGCCGATCTGAAGAGCAGTTATTTGACCGAAGCAGATGTTGCAACCATGCGTGCCCATCTCGCAGACCCCAGCCTCGAACCGGCGCGCCGCATGCGCATGCACTACGCGCTGGCTGCCGCACTTGAGCGTGCGGGCGATTTTGGCGCGAGCTTTGCCTCCTACCAGGCTGCCGCCCGGCTGATCCGTGGCTCGTTTCTCGGCCGGGGCGAGGCCTACAACGAAAAATGGGACGCCGGGCGCATCCAAACCTACAAGCGTTTCTTTACCAAACGCGTCCTGTCGAGATCGCCCCGCCCTTCTGCGACACAAGACGCGGTGACGCCCATCATGGTTGTGGGTATGCCGCGCGCCGGCTCGACGCTTGTGGAACAGATTCTCGGCAGCCACAGCAAAGTCGAAGCGACGCGCGAACTGCCCCTGATCTCCGAAATCGTGCGCGAGCTTGCGCTCGGCCGCCGCCGGCACGACAATCCCAATTCCTTTCCGGAATGTCTGAACGACATAACCGGACCCCAACTGGCGGCACTCGGGAATCTTTACATCGAACGGGCGCGCAAGTACCGCCGAACCGACCGGCCTTATTTTGTCGACAAGCGGCCCTGGAACTGGCTCGACGCCGGGTTCATACACCTGATCCTGCCGCAGGCGAAAATCATC
>Ga0335074_10010613_pt1 | contig 12886 bp, 6 predicted proteins | sample Lox_Sample_23_FD_206715 | JGI IMG/M metagenome (GOLD analysis project Ga0335074, IMG submission 206715) | Soil microbial communities from Loxahatchee National Wildlife Refuge, Florida, United States - Lox_Sample_2.3 | ecosystem: Environmental > Terrestrial > Soil > Wetlands | place: USA: Florida...
TGACGGTCTCGGCGGCGTAGCTGTCGGCGTAGGAGGTGGTGCCAAGTTTCTGTTGGACTGTCCAGGTCTGGCCGAGATCGGTGCTGAGCAGGATGTAACCGTCGCTGTACACGCTGCCACCGGCGGTCTGACCGGTAGATGAGCCGACCGCGTAGCACCGGGCCGAGGACGGGCAGGACACCTGGTCGGGCGCCTGGGTGGGACCCGGCACTGTGGCCAGATGCCAGGTGGTGCCCCCGTCGGCGGTTCGGGCGGCAACCACTGCACCGGACGTGGTGCTGCTTCCGAACGCGACGCAGTCGGTGTCGGTGGGACAGGACAGGCCAAGCCAGTCACCAGCGTTGATCGCGGCGCCGGTCATCGCGCTCCATATCTGGACGGTGTGGTGGTCCACGGTCTCCAGATGCATCCGCCAGTCGTCGGTGCCGACGCCCCAGCACTGCGCGGCACTAGCGCAGCTCAACGCTTGGATGAACCCGGAATCGGACGGCAGCGCGTCCAGGCTCCAGGTCTGTCCGCCGTCGGTCGTGGACAGGATCGCCGGTCCGCTCGTGGACCTCGCGATCCCGGCCACCCAGCAGTGCGTGAGGTCGACACAGTCGATCGCGCCGGCGTACCCGATCCCGTAGCTCGCCTCGGTGTCCTTCACCGCCCAGGTCCAATGGGTCCCGTCCGAGCTGTGATACAGCCCGGAGTCACCCGGTTGGCCGCTGCTGCCGCCGCCGGTGGCCCAACAGTCCGTTGTGGTCGGGCACGAGATGTCCGCGAAGCCCCGGTCGGGGTCACCGGTGGTGTAGATGCTCGACCACGACTTGCCACCGTTCTTGCTTTCGATCACGCCGTACTCGCCGGTAGCCCAGCACACCTGCGCGGTCGGGCAGGACGTGTCCCGCACGATCCCCGCCGCGGCGGGGACGGTGCCCTCGTGCCAGGAGCCGGTCGGTCCCCGCAACCACCCGAGCGGGGTCAGGGCGCTGGAGAAGTCACCCCCCGGCTCGGCCTTTCCATGCACGTATGGGATCCACGCCTCGGGCGGGGCGTTGGCCTGGTTCTGCCCGACGAAGTACAACCGGCCATGCGACACCTTGACCACGACTGCGACGTGCCCCGGGCCGCCGGACTCCCCGAAGATGATCAGATCGCCGAACTGCGGCGCCCCGTGTCCGTTCGCGATCCGCTGCAGCGGCACCGGCAGCTTCGTGGCCACTTTCCACATGTCCTGCGCGCTACCGGTCCAGCCGGCTTTAAGCCACGCCTTTTCCGGCTTGCTGAGATCGGCGCCTTCCTTCCACACCACCGCCGCGTACCGGATCGCGAGCTCGGTGCACTGGTAGCGCCACGAGTACCCGTGGTCCGGGCCGAGGTAGCCAAGATCCTCGCCGTTGTTGTAGATGTTCAGGTCGCCGAGGCTGGCCAGACTCCCCGCCCACGCGGATCCTTTCAGCAGCACGCAGCCCCATGGCCCGTAGTAACCGGCCCGCCCGCAGGACTTCGCTGCCGTGCTGGCTGCCGGACGCGTGGACACCCGGGCCACCGCCCCGGCGGGAGCGGACAGCGCGACAAGGGTGACACCGAAGGTGACACCGGCGGCGGTCGCGACCGCGGCCACGGTCCGGCGCCCCGAGCGTCGCCACATCCACCGGTGCCGGGGTCGGCTCATCCGGCGCTCCTCCCACCGCCCCCGTCGGCGACAGTCTGGCAGAGTCGCGCCCGCGCCGCGGCACGTTTGCGTACACCTACGACGACAGGTTCACGAAACCCCGGCGGGCACCACCCGCCGTGGCTAGCATCGCCCGCACGGGGTAGGGACGGTGGGACGCATGCGAGCAGGCGATCTGGGTGCCGGGATCTGCGCCAGCCTGATACTGCTTACCGCACCGTTGTCGGCGAGCGAAGCGGCTCGGTCACTGCCCAACCCGTGCTCGACCTTTACCGTGTCCTCACTCGACGCGCTGCTCGGGTTGCCGACATCGGACCACCCACACCGCGCCACCAGCCGCCGCGGCGCCAGCTACCGGGCGTGCACCGCCGCCCACCACGCGCACTACTTCCAGGCCATCGTCGAGAAGCAAAAACCCACCCCGAACCAGTTCGAGGTGACCACCACCTACCGGCGACCCAAGCTCGGTCACGACGGCGAGATCATCGTCGCGAAAAAAGGCCAGCCCGGTGACACCGAGGCGGTGTTCAAGCGCCGCGGGATCTGGTTCGACGACGTGTACTCGGTGTCCCTCCCGCACAAAGGCAAGCGGATGTACACGTTCGCGCTCGCTCAGTCATCCCGCTACTCGAAGTAGACGCCCGATCCCCGACGCGGTGCCCGGGATCGGGGCCGGCCCGACCATGGCCGGGTGATGTAGGCGATGACACGATCACCGCCGGCTCCAGCGTCCTCATAGGCGCACACGACCAGCCGCACCCCGCGTCCAAACGGCGCGCGTCGCACGCCCGCTGGCCGGGTCAGAACCGATGGGCGCTCCGGCGCCTCTGGGTGACCGCAGCGGTGATCGGGCGCAACGCTCAGGGTGTGCGTATCACGCTGGCCTTGCTGACCGCCGCAGCCGTCGGCGATCACCCCTCGACTGCCGCTGATCCAGTCGAGAGCATCCCACCGTGCGGCGAAGTTGGTGGGACGAGCGGATTCCTTCGTGTCCGCGTGATCGCCGTAGTGGCGATCGGTCCGCGTCCCGGTGAAGGCGAGAGGGTCACAATGAGGTTCCCCACGTGGTCGGGCTTTGAGTCGGCGCACCCGATCGCCAACGGCGGCGACGTCAGCGAAACTCACCGCGGCTGCGATCCTGGAAGACCGGCGGGTGCGAGGCCGCCTGCGGGTTGCCGGCTATGAGCAGGACCGGGGCGAGGACAATGAGCGCCGTCGGGGGGAAGCCGGGCCACGGCACACCGCGTGACGCTGACATGCCCGGGCTGGAGCGCGACCAGTACGGGACAGCCTTGGGTTAGGCGGGTGTCGCGCTGTAGCTGATGTCCTCCCAGTCCGGGCCACCAAGGTTATAGGCGTAGTTGCCGGCGACCTCGCCGGAGTCGTTGCAGCTGGAGGCACTCGTGTTGTGTCCGCCGAACGAGTGCGGTACCACGACCGTCTGGTAGGTGCCGTCGCGGTGAATGTAACCGTGCAGGGTGTTCTTGGTGGCCTTGCCGTGGCGTAGGTAAACGTTGCCGCAGTAGGTGCCGTTGTCGGCGATGGACAGCACGCTGGTCCCGAGGTCGGATCCACGCCCGGCGCCGGGGGCGTTGATGATGTGTGTCCTAGTACCGTCGACGATGAAACCGTGGTAGCGGTGGTGCTTGTCCTGGTAGTAGCCGGCCAGCTCGCCGTTGTCGTTGACATCGATGATCGCCACGTTGACCGCGGCCTTCACCCTCAGATGGAAGGTGCGGAACTTGCCGCCCCGGTCGATGAACCCGTGATAATGCGTTTGCCCTTTTCCGGTGAAGTACAACCCGACGATTTCCTTCATGTTGTTGACCGCCTCGGCTTCCGTTCCGGCGCGGCCGGCCTTCGGGTCGGTGAGCTTGTGGAACTTGCCGTTCGTCCGTAGATAGGCGGTAGAGCGCCCCGTGTAGTTGTGCTGGCCATCGACGACGATGTACTTGCCGTTGTTGGATATCCCCGACGGCTCGGTGTCCAGGTGCGAACCGCCAGGCAGCCGGAAGATTGTGTCGTGGCCGTCTCGGTCAACGAACGCTCTGGACGCTGTGCAGTACTCGGTGCCGAGCATGACATCTCTGTTGTTGATGCTGTTGATCACCGTGTCATCGCAGGTGATCTTTGCGGCCGAGACATCGATCTGTGTGTAGCTGTAGGAACTCCCCGCACCAACCGCCGGCGGCAACCACATCAGCAGCAGTCCACCGATCGCCACGCAGACCACGATCGCTCGCGACACAACGCTCATCGCGTCTCCACACCCGCTCCCCGTGCCGACACCGTACCCAAACCCGGGCCCGCCGTCAGGGCTTTGGATGCGAACGGGCTTACCCGGTTAGAGCGTTGGATCGACTCCCTGTGACACCTCGACGGACACGCGCTTGAGGGTTCAACGGGTGGCGACGTCCTGACGTCGACGGGCTCGATCGCGTCCAGTGATGCATCTCGATCCGCGGGCGCTGCGGCAACGACGTCGGCTTCGGCCGCCGTCCGCGGGTCTACCGCGCGCTCCACAAGGTTATCTCGACGAGTACGGGAGGCAGGTCGATACCCCGCTCGGTCGGCAAATAGGTCACGCCACCCTCGTTGCGGGAAGCCGCATGGCGCTCGAGGATGCCGGCTGCCTCCAGCGCGCGAAGCCGCCCGGCCAAGGTGTTCGACGCGATCCGCTCCTCACTTCGACGCAAATCCTGGAATCGCCGTTTCCTCTTGAGCAGCAAGTTTCGGATCACGAGCCTGTGTTGCACCGGTCGCCGAAGCAGTCGAGCGTGAAACCGTCCGGGCAGTCCGAACGACGAACGGCTGCCATGATCACCGGTCGGGTCGGCGGCCCCACTGGTCGAGAGCCTCGGAGAGGCCCGGCGCCCGCTAGGTTACTTGCCCCGCGTGCGCGGCTTTCGGCCCAGCTGGTGGTGGGCCAAGGCGGTCAGTGCTGCCAGAAGCAGCGCGGCGGGAAGCAGTGCGGCGGCGGCGTGGATTCGGTGGTAGGCGAAAGCGGCGCCGCATGCCGCAGCGAGGTAGGTGGTCACGACCAACGCTTGTTCGCTCAACGTGCGGGGGTTGGTCTCGTGGGCTTTCGCTGAGTGCGGCCGCGCCGCGATGCTGGCGCTGAGCGCGGTCCAGGTCCCGGTGATGTAGGTGGTGGACACCGGCACGTCCAGCAGCCGCATGACACCGCTCTGGAGGCCCATGGCCGCGCCGGCAACAGCGATGAGTCCCTGCCGCGCCGCTCCGGTGGGTGGGACGGCGTTGGTGAGGCTCCAACCGACGGCGAAGGCGACAAGCAGCGTCAATTCAGCCAGCGCGACGGGTACCAACGTGCGCACCGTGACCTGTCGCGGGACCAGGGTCCCGACGGTGGCGGCGCCGAGGACGAACGCGCCGAGCGCGAGGGCGTGTAGCCCGGCGTCGGCGAGGTGTCCAGTGGCCAGCCCGATCCCGAGGAGGACGGTGTTGCCGGTCATGTTGGCAGGGAACACACGGTCCAATCCCAGGTAACTGATCGCGTCGGTGCTGGCGGAGACAATAGTTAGCGCAGCGAGCAGCGCGACGACACCCGCCGTGCGAGCGCTGTTGGCTCGCCCCCCGGCCGGTTGAGCGCGGTGAGCGCTACTCCGGGTGTTTGTCGTCGGCACGGTCGCGCAGTCGTCCGGCGACGTTCGCCGCGACCCGTCCGACGGCTCCGGGGATGACATGTCCGGGTGAGGCGTCGAAGCTGGACTCATCGAGCATGTCCTTGACCATCTGCATCGCGATCCGGTTCCGGTTCGGGGTGCCGCTACGCAACGCCTCGAACATCGCGGTGACCTGGTTCTTCTTCACCTTCGCGGGAATCGGCGGTTCATGAGGATCGACGAGGCATTCGATGATGACGGGGCCGTCCCAGGAGAACGCCTCCCGCATCTGCTCGGGGCAGCGCGCCGGATCCTCGATGTGCATGCCGCGGGCGCCGGCGGCTTCGGCGAACTTCACGAAGTCCAACGGGGCGAAGTTCACGCCATACTCCGGATTACCCAAGAACACCATCTGTTCCCATTTGATGAGGCCGAGGGTGTTGTTCTTCACCACGATGACTTTGATCGGGAGCTGGTGTTGCACGGCGGTGAGGAAGTCACCGAGCTGCATAGTCAATGACCCGTCGCCGGTGAACACGACGACCTGCCGTCCGGGATAGGCGGCGGCGGCGCCGATGGCGTACGGGAGGCCCGCCGCCATCGAGCAGTTGGTGCCGGAGAAGTTGAACTGCTGACGGTCACGGACCTTGATCTGCCGGGCGGCCCAAGTGGTCACGGTGCCGGAATCGCCGCAGATGATCGCGTCGGGGGCGAGCACGTCGTTGAGCGACCATGCCGGTACCTGCGGCTTCATCGGGGTGTCAGGATGGGTGCCGCGCTCGTCCATGAGCTGCCACCACTCCCGCATGCCGTCTTGGGCCTGGGTGAGGAACTCGCGGTTGTCGTTGCGGGCCAGCAGGGGGAGCAGCTCGGAGAGTGTGGGCTTGGCGTCGCCGACCAGCGCGACATCGACGGGGTAGCGCAAGCCGATGCGTTCGGGTTTGTCGTCGATCTGGACGCAGACCGCCTGGCCGGGTGCGGGGTAAAACTCGATGTAGGGCATGGTGGAGCCGACGATGAGCAGCGCGTCGCATTGCTCGAGCGCCTCTTCGGACGGCCGAGTCCCGACCAGGCCGACCGACCCGGTGGTGTAGGGAGAGTCGTCGGGCAGGCAGTCCTTGCCGAGCATGGCCTTGATGACGGGCGCGCCGAGCTTGTCCGCTACTGCTTCGAGTTCGGCGCCCGCACCGCGGGCGCCGGCGCCGGCGAGGATCGCGATCCGCTGCTTGCCCTGCAGCGCCCCTACCGCGGCGTCGAGGTCTTGGCGACAGGGGACCCGGATGGGTGGCCGGTAGGCGGTGGAAGTGTGTCCAGGGACATTCCGACGGAACCGGCTGCCGGAGTCCGCGGGTGCGGCCTGGTAGTCGATCGGGAAGGCAAGATGGCTGGGGCCGCGTTGGGTCAGCGAGGTGCGCACGGCGTAGTCGACGACGTTGGTGATGTGCTGTGGTCCCATGATCCGCTGGTTGTACACCGCGACGTCGTTGAACAGGTAGTCGGTGTTCACGTCCTGCAGGTAGGACGTGCCGATCAGGTCGTGGTAGCTCATCCCGGTGATCGCGAGGATCGGTGCCTGCTCGAGTTTGGCGTCGAGCAGGCCGTTGAGCAGGTGCACGGCACCGGGTGCGGCGGTGGAGAAGCACACGCCGAGCTTGCCGGTGAACTTCGCGTACCCGACCGCCGCCATCGCGCCGACCTCTTCATGGCGGACGTGGATGTAGCGGATGTCGTCGCGTCGCTTGCTCAGCGCATCCATGAACCCGTTGATGCCGTCTCCGGGCAGGCCGAAGATGGTATCCACCCCCCATGCGATGAGCCGGTCGACCAGGACGTCGGAGGCGGTGCGTTCGTCGGACATGCGGTGTCTTTTCCTCGGGGGCGGACGGGTGGAAGGTCTAGGCCTTGCCGAACAGGGGCAGCAGGTTGCGGCCGAACGCGCTGTTGAGGACCAGCGCGCTGGCGGCGTAGAACGCGAAGACGGCCGAGGCGATCAGGCAGTAGCCGCCGATATGACCGATGACGGCCGGTTCGCCGATCAGGCCGAGTCCGGACAGCGCGAATCCGGGGATGAGCGCGGCGAGGACGGTGACGAACACCGCGTTGAGTCTCGTCGCGGCGACGGCCAGAACAAGTGAGATGTAAGCGAAGGAGAACAGCTCGATCGACAAGGTCACGTCGGTCGCGGAACCGGCGGTGATGGTGCCGGCCGATGTCAGCAGGAGAAAGGTCGCCACCACGATGTTGTTCGCTCCGTAGGCGCCGAACGCGGTGGCAGCGAACGTGTTTCCCTTACGGTACGCCCACATGCCGGCGAGGAGCTGAGCAAGGCCAGCGAAGACCAGCAACGCCGGAGCGGTACCGATCTGGGCGCTGTGCGCGGAGAACCCGGACAGCACGTATCCGATGGCGATCGTTCCGGTGGCGAACCCGAACAGGCCGAGGGGGGCCGGGTCGGCGGCCGTGACCTGCTGAGCCTCCTGCAGCCGGCGCATATCCTCCGCCGCCATCGACACGTTCATCGGCCCGGCGTCGGTCCAGCGCTGATCGACCTGATCGGTCAGGTCGACGGGGTGGGGGTGGGCGGTCATCGGTCCCTCCGGGCGACGCGGCGGGACTGGTCGGAGTGTCGGCGGCTGGCGACGGTGGCACCTGCGGCCGCGGCGGCCGCTGCAGCGCCGACCAGGATCCGACGCGAGCCGGTGGAAGGGCGCGCCTTTTCGTCGGCCGGGGTCAGGGTTGCTTCCGGCGGTGAGCTGGCAGGCCCGGTGGACCCGTGCGCGATCGCCATCGCCAGCAGCTGCGCGAGGTGCAGCCCGGCCCGTTCGGTGCCGGACTTGATCTGGCCACGGCAGCTGAAGCCGTCGGCGACGATCAGGGTGTCACGCTCGGCGTCGCGGATCGCGGGCAGCAGCTTGCGCTCCCCGGCGGCCATCGACACCTCGTAGCGCTCGCCTGCTTCGTAGCCGAAGCTGCCGGCCATCCCGCAGCAGCCAGCGTCCGGAGTCTCGATGTCGAGTCCCATCGCGGCCAGCAACCTCAGCTCCGCGTCGAAGCCGATCACCGAATGGTGGTGGCAATGCGGCTGTACCAGCGCCTTGCGGTGCAGCTGGGGGATCGGCCAGTCGTCGACGTGTCCGGTGAGGAATTCGGAGAGCACATAGCTCTGGGCTTGCAGCCGTTGAGCGTCGAGGTTGCCAGGCAGGATGTTGGTGAGCTCGTCTCGGAACACCGCGACGCAACTCGGTTCCAGGCCGATCAGCGGTGTCCCGGCCTCGATCTGGGGTCGGAGCGCGTCGAGGATCTGGACCAGGTAGCGGCGGGCCAGGCGCAACATCCCGTAGTCGTAGAGCGGTCGGCCGCAACAGAGCGTCTGCGTCGGGATGGTGACCCTGTAGCCCGCCGACTCGAGCACCTCGACCGCGGCGATACCGACGTCCGGTTCGAAATAGTTGGTGAACGTGTCCGGCCAGAGCAGGACGGGCCGAGCACCGGGGTCGCGGGCTTGGTGGTCGGCGAACCAGTCGGTGAACGTCCGTTCAGCGAACTCGGGGGCGTCGCGTTCCGCAGCGATGCCCCCGGCCGCCTTCATCACCCGACTCAACAGCGGCGCATGGGTAACGGCGTTCGCGAGCTCAGGAGCCTGGGAAGCGAGCCGGGCCCAGATGTTGATCAGACCCAGCACGTAGGCCTGTCGGGGTCGCAGCCGCCCCTTGTAGTAGTGGTGCAGGAACTCCGCTTTGTAGCTGGCCATGTCGACCTTGACCGGGCAGTCACCCTTGCAGCCCTTGCAGGCCAAGCACAGGTCAAGCGCCTGCTTGACCTCCTCGTTGCGCCACCGGCCCTTCACCGGTCCGGCGGCCTCGGCCATCTCCTGCAGCAGCCGGGCGCGACCGCGGGTGGAGTGCTTCTCCTCCCGGGTCACCATGAAGCTCGGGCACATCACGCCGCCGTCGGTGTGTCGGCACTTCCCCACCCCGAAGCAGCGCCCGGCGGCTTCGGCGAACTCGTGACCGTCGGCCGGGAACGCGAACACGGTGTCGAGTTCGACCGGCCGGTAGTCCGTGCCCTCCCGCAGATGGGAGTCCAGCGGGTAGGGGTCCACGAGCTTGTGCGGGTTCATCCGGTTGTCGGGGTCCCATACCCGTTTGAAGTCGGTGAAGGCCCGCATCAGCTCGGGGCTGAACATCTTCGGCCACAGCTCGGCCCGGGCATGACCGTCACCGTGCTCTCCGGACAGCGATCCGCCGTAGGACACCACCAGGTCGGCCGCGTCCTCCATGAACGCGCGGTAGGAGCCGATGCCCCGCTCGGTGCGTAGGTCCCAGTCGATCCGACAGTGCACACAGCCCTGCCCCCAATGGCCGTAGAACACCCCGTCGTAGCCGAACCGGTCCAGCAGCGCCGTGAACTCCCGCAGGTAGTCGCCGAGCCGATCCGGTGGCACCGCGGCGTCCTCCCAGCTCGGCCACCCGCCGTGCCCGCCGAGCCCGACCGGCATCCGAGCGGTGCCAGCGGAATGCCGACGCACTTCCCAGACCGCGGTCTCGTCCTCTGGGTCCTCGTACAGCTGGTGGTTCGGCGCGTTCGGGCGCCCCTCGAGGGCGGCGACCAGCTTCTCGGCCTTCGTGTCAGCCTCGTCCTTGGTTTCCCCGCCGAACTCCAGCAGCAGCCACGCGTCCCCGGCCGGCAGCCGGTCCTCGCCGCCGAAGTTCATCGCCTTGGCGTGCAGGTTGTCGACCACGTGCCGGCTGGTGAACTCCAGCCCGATGACGTCAAACCCCAGCAGCCAGCCGACATCATCGCCCGAAGAGGCAATGTCCGGGTAGCCGAGGACGACAAGGCTGCGCTCCGGCGGCGAATGCACCAGTCGGCACGTCGCCTCCAACGTCAGCGCCAGCGTGCTCTCCGAGCCGACCAACGCCTGCGCGACGTTGAACCCGTTCTCCGGAAGCAACGCATCGAGGTTGTAGCCCGACACCCGGCGCGGTATCTGCGGCAACCCGGACCGGATCGCCTCCGCGTAGGTCTCGCGGATGGCGCGCAGACCCTCGTAGATGGCGCCTCGACGGCCGCCAGCGGCGATGATCCGCTCGAGCTCATCCTCACTCGTCGGTCCCACCCGCATCCGCAGTCCGTCGTAGGTCACGACGTCGAGCTCGTCGATGTTGTCGACGGTCTTGCCGGCCATCACTGAATGGGTGCCGCACGAGTTGTTCCCGATCATGCCGCCGAGCGTCGCGTGGTCATGCGTCGCGGGGTCCGGCCCGAAGGTCAGCCCATGCTCCTCGGCGGCGTCACGAAGCTGATCGCAGATCACCCCGGGCTGCACCCGCGCCCGCTGGCGCTGCGGATCCAGCTCTACGATTTCGTTCATGTACTTAGAAAAATCGAAGACGACAGCGCCGTTGACCGACTGTCCCGCCAACGCCGTTCCGCAGCCGCGCCCCAGGACCGGGGCCTCGTAGCGGCGGCACACCTCCAGCGCCGCGATCACGTCCTGCGCATGCCGTGGCACCACCACACCCACCGGTACCTGCCGAAACACCGACGCGTCATACGCGTACATCGCCCGGTCACCCGGAGCGAACCGCACCTCACCGTCGACCGCCCGACGAAGCACGCGGCCCAACTCAGCCGCATACGGCGGAGCTGGCGCGTTGCGTGGCGTACTGCGTCGATCTGCCTCCTTGGCGGAAACCGCGGTCATACCCGACCTTCCCCACGGTGTGTGCCGCCGCGAGCTAACGATCGATCAAGCCTTGACAGCGAGCCTGCTCCACCCGAGAGCGAGTAACCCAGTCCCACTCAACCGTTTCCTCCTCGGCTGCTCTCCCCTCGTGGAACAGCTCAACCGTGTTCGCGCAACCGGGCCCAAGCGGCGAGCGCAGCCGACGGCCCATGTGTCCGCGCGTTCTCGCTAGGGCTGGCTCGCGCCCCGGCCACGGTAAACAAGCCGCGGCGCAACGACGCTGTCCGCTCCGGTGACCGAGATGCTGCTGCGCCGACCGGCCGCTCGACGGTCCGGAATTCATGGACGGCACCGGCCTCGCTGCGTTGGTGAGCGCGCTGGAACGTGCGCGCACCAACGATGCGGAGATCACACTGACTGGTTCGAACCCGCAGCGACTCGACGCGTTGCGCATCACCGCCTGGACACCGTGTTCACCGCCCACGACAGCGCTGCATCCTGACCTCGAGTCGGCTTCTTGGTTGGCCGGGACGGCTGGCTCCAGCACCCGGACAAGTGATGGAGGACAGCCGTCCCGTGGGAGGGTCCTGACCGGGCAGCCGCACTTGCAAACCCAGCGGCGCGACGCACACCCGAGAACGAACACCGGGGTGGTTCGGTGGTTCGGTGGTTCGGGACCCGCGTCGGGGCGGGCACAGTCCGTCGGGGGTCGTTGCGGCCGTTGTCGCTGCCGACCTCGCGGTGGAGGGCTGTCAGCCGGTCGCCGTTTGATCCATCCGCAGGGATCGTTCGTAGACCTCGATGGTCTCCGGCTGGATGCGGTCGTCGGGTTCGAGGTCGTCATCCATCGCACGGTCGAGGCGACGGCGCAGTGCTTTGACCTCACCGGTCGCGCCGCGAGCGGCCGCAGCCGACATGGCCAGCTGGTAGAGCCGTTCCTCATACGGGCAGGCCCGCAGCCCGGCCGCCGCGGCCGCGGTTGCGGTGACGGGGTCGTCGTCATCGGTGAGTGCGCGTCCGGCGACGGTGAGTGCGAGGTCGACGATCGCGGCTTCGACGGTCTGGAGGTAGCCGTCGAGGTGCAGCCAGTCGGGGTCGTAGCCGTGGAACGGCCGGCCGCGGACCAGCGCGAGCGCGGCGAGCTGGTCGGCGTGGCTGCCGCCCGCGAGCGCCTGGAAGCGCTGCCAGTCGCAGCCGATGGAGTCCGCGAGAGCCCAGCGGTGTCCCTCCCGTTCGATGCCGCCGTTGAGCAGCGTGCGGGCCTCGCCGATCCGGGTCCGTAGCATGTGGCCGTTGTGTTCGCGGTCCGGCCACAACGCGGCGAACAGCCGCTCACTGTCGACCGGCCGGCGGTGCAGCGCCAGGTACACGATGATCCCGAGCACCGGTGTGCGGCGGACGCGGCCGGCGCCGGCGATCTCGACCGGGCCGAGCACGCGGACCTCGATCGGCTGGGGTTCGGGTTGGGGTGGGCAGTCCTCCGCCTGCCCGGCGAGGACCGGGTCCTCCGGCGCGACCGGCGCCGCCTCGAGCGCCTGGGTGAGCAGCGCCGCGGTGAGGTCGATCTCGTCCGCGTCGACGCGCAGCGGTTCGATCGCGGTACAGATACCGGGGACGGTGAGCCGCCCGTCGGCCAGCGTCCAGGTCGGTGCGCCGTCGTGGCGAGCGGGCAGCAGCGCGAGGATCGGGGCGGCCGGCACGCTCGCCGCGGCCAGCACCGGACCGGGGATCTCGGTCGCGGTCAGCCCGGCGAGGACCACCACCCGCACGGTGTCGGCGTCACCGTCGCGACGGGCCTGCGCCAGGCTGGTCCGCGCGGTGACGCCGGCGACGACCTGATCGGCGTAGCCGGTGAGGTGGTCGAGGTCGGCGGGCGGATGCTCGATCACCTCGACCCGGTCCAGACCGAGCACG
>Ga0335074_10010614_pt1 | contig 12885 bp, 12 predicted proteins | sample Lox_Sample_23_FD_206715 | JGI IMG/M metagenome (GOLD analysis project Ga0335074, IMG submission 206715) | Soil microbial communities from Loxahatchee National Wildlife Refuge, Florida, United States - Lox_Sample_2.3 | ecosystem: Environmental > Terrestrial > Soil > Wetlands | place: USA...
AGCCGATGCGCCCGCTCGATCAGGACCGGCACGGCCGGTCCCTCCCGCTCGAAACCCTCGCCCACCGTCTTGTGCTGCAGGAACCGGGCGTGGATGCCTTCCAGCACAACGGCCAGCTTGAAGCAGCCGAACGCCATGTAGTAGCCGATGCCCGACAGGTCACGGCCGGTGAGTTCCGCGTACCGGGCGGCGAGCCCGGCCCGGCTCAGGAAACCCGGCATCGACGTGACCGAGGCGCCGACGTTGATGTCCAGCCACTGCGGATCGTCCGGGTCGGCCCAGTAAATGAGCGTCAGGCCCAGATCCGCGAGCGGATCGCCCAGCGTGGACATCTCCCAGTCCACGACCGCGGCCACGGCCGGGTGCGCGCCGAGCGTGACCAGCATGTTGTCCAGCCGGAAGTCCCCGTGGACGAGCGTGTGATCGCCGTCATCGGGCAGGCCGGCCGCCAGCCGCTCGACCAGGCGGTCGTAGCCGGGCATGTCCCGGGTGTTGGACAGCTCCCACTGGCGCTGCCATCGCGCCAGCTGGCGGGCCAGGTACCCCTGGGGACGCCCGAACCCGGTCAGGCCTACCGCCGGGACGTCCACCCCGTGAATGGCCGAGAGCATCTCGGCCAGCCGCTCGGAGAGCTGCCGTCCCTGGTCCGGCGTGAGGCCTTCGCCATCCTGGCGGGTACGCAGCACCAGCCCGTCCACGTACTCCATCAGGTAGAACGGCGCCCCGATCACCTCGGGATCGGTGCAGTTGGCGATCGTGGCCGGCACCGGGACGTCGCTGTCGCGCAGCGCGGACAGCACCCGGAACTCCCGGGACATGTCGTGTGCGGTCGGAAGCACGTGGCCGAGCGGGGGCCGCCGCAGTACAAGGCGGGATCCGCCAAGCTCCAGACGGTAGGTGAGGTTCGACCGCCCGCCCGCGATCAGCTCGATGTCCAGGTGCTCGCCGCTGGCGATGCCGTTCGCGCTCAGCCACCGGGCCAGCGCAGGAGCATCGGGGATTCCGGGAACATCGTCAGCCGCCATGCGGGAGAAGATACCGCCCGAGACGGGCAACACGTCACCAGCCGGCCCGCCGAACCGGGCGCCCGCGCACCCGAGACGGCCAAGGCGCCCCTCACCCCCCGGATCCGCGGCCCGCTCATCCCGAGACCCGTTGAGGGGTGGACTAAAGCCGTGCGCTGACGTAGGCAAGTAGTGGGACCGGGGGCGGCCGGAGGTCTAGGGCTGCAACTGAGGGAGCGCAGTGAGTGATGCATGGATGCCCGGAGCCACGCGTATCCGGGGAATGGTCGATGGCGGGACGCTGAAGGGCGGCGCCCCTCGCGTGGTGTGGCAGACACTTGGCGCCGATCCGCGGGTTGTCTCGGACACGTCGGCCGCGCAGCGCCTCGGTGAACTCGGCCGGGCCTGCCACCTGGTGTGGAATCCGTTTCAGGGCGGGATCACGCAGCTGATCCCGATCGTGCGCGCCGGGCGGCTGCTCGGCCGGCCCGAGGGCCTGAACGCGACACCGCCGTCGTGGCCGGACGCCGAGGTCACTGCCGGCGAGGTCGATGACGCCAACGCGGAGGGACGGCTCTGCGTCCAGGTCTGCGTGGTGGCTCTCGCCTGGCAGCCATTCACGTTCTGGCCTCTGCCTGGCCTGCAGCAGATCTTGGACTGGCTGGACAGCTGGGGCATCCCGAGGCGATGGCCGGCCGGCCCGCCGGCCCCGTTCCCCGACGGGCTCGTCACCCCCGGCAGCCATCGGCTCTGGTCCCGGGGCGGCTACTTCGGCGCGTCGCAGGTTCCGGACGTGCTCGCCGCCGGGCCGGGCGCCATCGACATCGAGCGGCTGACCGGGCGGGCGGCCGAATGCGCCGGCCGAATGCCCGAGCCGCAGGCCAAGATCCGGGACCTCGACGAGTACTTCGACGACGATGAGGCACCGGCGGCCGGAGCGCTCAGCACAGTGGGTTGATCATCGCAGGGCCGGCCGCCTGTACCGTTAGTCAGCATGAGCGCCGATCTCCCCCTGTCGACGACCAAACGAACCACGCTGCACCGGCTCCGTGAGCGAGGCCGGGCCGACCGAGCCGAGCTCTACGCCGTCCTGGACGCAGGGCTCGTCTGCCACGTCGGCGTGATCGTGGACGGCTCGCCTGTGGTACTGCCCACCGGCTACGGCCGGACCGGGGACACGCTGTACCTGCACGGTTCGTCCGCCAACCGCGCACTGCTGGCGGCCGACGGGCAGGAGATCTGTGTCACGGTCACGCACCTGGACGGCCTGGTATGTGCCCGCTCGGTGTTCAACCACTCGATGAACTACCGCAGCGCGGTGATCTTCGGTACTGCCCGTCTCATCACCGACGACGACCAGCGGCTGGCGGCGCTGCGGGCGGTCACCGAGCAGCTCGTCCCGGGCCAGTGGGATCACGCGCGGCTGCCGACCCGCAAGGAGCTCGCCGCGACGCTGGTCCTCGAGCTCTCGCTGGCCGAGGCGTCGGTCAAGGTGCGCACCGGTCCGCCCCACGACGAGCCGGCCGACTATGACACCGCGACCTGGGCCGGAGTCCTGCCCGCGCGGCTGGTTTTCGGTGCGCCGGAGCCCGATCCCGACCTCCGCGACGGCATAGCCGTGCCAGGGCACATCGAGGCCCTGGCCGGGCGGGCCCGCGGGTGATGCGCTGGCATGGCGCCCGGTTATGGGCCGGCCTGACCTAGTCTTGTGGACATGACAGATCAGCTCGTCTGGATCGACTGTGAGATGACGGGGCTTGACCTTGCCCGCGATGCGCTGATCGAGATCGCCTGCATTGTCACCGATGGCCAGCTCGTGCCCGTCGACGAGGGCGTGGACGTCGTGATCAAGCCGCCCGCCGAGGCGCTGGACCACATGGCCGAGGTGGTCCGCGACATGCACACGGCCTCCGGGCTCCTCACCGAGCTCAGCGCCGGGGTAACCCTGGCCGAGGCGCAGGAGCAGATCCTGGCCTACGTGCGCGCTCACGTGCATGAGTCGCGGAAGGTACCGCTCTGCGGCAACTCGATCGCCACCGACCGCACGTTCATCGCCCGCGACATGCCGGAACTCGACTCGTTCCTGCACTACCGGATGGTGGACGTCTCCAGCGTCAAGGAGCTCGCCCGGCGCTGGTACCCGCGGGCCTACTTCGCCAGCCCGGAGAAGCACGGCGGTCATCGCGCGCTCGCCGACATCAGGGAGAGCATCCAGGAGCTCCAGTACTACCGGGAAGCGGTGTTCGTGACGCAGCCTGGCCCCGACACCGCCACGGCCCGGGCGATCGCCGCCCGGTTCGGCTCGTCCGCCTCCCCCGGCCGGCGGGACCGGGAAGACGCGCCAGGCCCGGCGGGCGAATCCGGTTCTGACGGGTGAGCTGATCCCTGTATGCTTCGTTGAGCCGTGCGGCGGATCACCGCCGCCATGGTGGGCGTAGCTCAGTTGGTTAGAGCGCCAGGTTGTGGTCCTGGATGTCGTGGGTTCGAATCCCATCGCTCACCCCATGTGATCTCTCGGGACATAGGAATGACCCCGAACCCACGTCAGGGTCCGGAGTCTTCCTTCTGGACCGTCGCGCGGCGTGGGTCAGGCGGCGCCGAAGTCGAGGCCCTGGGGGCCGGCCGCCAGCGCCCGGCGCGAGATCGTGACCGGAACGTCGGTGCCGACCACCTCGAAACGCGGCCGGGCAAGGTCCACCGCCCCGGCGCCGGCCAGCAGCACGCCGAAGGCACCGAGACGGCGTCCTCGCCCACGTCGAGCACGTTGGCCGCCTCGGTCCAGCCGGTGGACCCGCGAAGCGCCCGGTTGTTCATGTTGTCGAGCGCGCGCGCCCCGTCCGCCGCGTCGACCCGCAGCCAGGCGCCGGCCCAGTCCGTGACTTCCTGGCTCTGCACCACGGAGCTGAAGCGCACCCGGCCAGACGGAAGTCCGGCGTACTGCGGTACCGGCCCGGGAGTGCTCCCCCCTTCGGCCTGACAGCGCCCCGCGGGGGACGGGCCGTCGGCCTCGGCGTCGAACCGCGCCGCGTCCATCTTGGCCAACGGCCGCCTCCGGGGTCAAACCGCCCATCCTGTTCTCTCGGGACCCGCCGTGTGATCTCCCGCGCGTCAGGGAAGGCCTGGGGACAGCATTCGGGGGGAGAAACGATCATGGCTCATCCAAACGAGGATCTGCTGCGGCGGGGCTACCAGGCCTTCGCGACCGACGACATCGACACGGTCCTCAGCCTGTTCGCCGAAGACATCGTCTGGCATGTCACGGGAACCAGCCAGCTTTCCGGCGACTATCGCGGACACCAGGAGGTCGTGGGGTTCTTCGGCAGGATGATGGAGCTGAGCGGCGGCACGTTCCGGCTGGACATCCACGACGTGCTGGCCAACGACGTCCATGGCACGGTGCTGGTGACGGCCCACGCCGAGCGAGACGACCAGAAGATGGACGTCCGGCAGGTGAACATCTGGCACCTGGCCAATGGCAAGGCCACGGAGTTCTGGAGCTTCGCCGAGGACCAGGCAGCCATGGACAACTTCTTCGCCTGACGTGACCCGGCCGCCGTCAGCACAGGGCGGAATCAAACAAGGCCGGTTGTTCAGCCCGGCGGCGCGCCGTCCTGGCTGGCCGCGCCTGAGCCAGGCATCCGGAACCGGGCCACGGGCGAGGGCAGGAGCCACAGGAAGCCGAGGGTCGCTCCGATGGCGGTCAGCCACAGCGTGAGGCGCAGTCCGATGAGCGCGGCGAGGCCGCCAGCCGCCAGAGCGCCCAGGGGCCGGGTGCCATAGTTGACCGCCTGGAACGCACCGGTAACCCTCGCGCGCACCTCGTCGGGGATCACCGCCGCGGTGATCGAGCCGAACGTGATGTCGAGGACCATGACACCGAAGCCTGACCCGAACTCTGACAGGAACAGCGACCCGAGCACCAGCGGTCTTGGTCCAGCCGCCAGCGGTACCAGCAGCAGCGGGGCGGTGAACAGGACACAGCCGAGCACGTTGGCCCGGCCGGCCCCGGCCGCCGCCGATAGCCGCCTGGTGATGGCTGCCCCGGCCAGACCGCCGACGGCACCAGCGCCCAGCACCAATCCGAGCACCCCTGGGATCACGTGCAGCTCGCGTACCGCGTAGAGGGTAAACAGTGCGAGGAAGCCGAGAGTGAAGAAGTTGATGGTCGCGAGCGCGCACAGCTCGGCCCTGATGATCGGCGTCCGCGCGATGAACCGTGCGCCTGCCGTCAGCGAGCCACGGCCGCTTGCGGCCGGCGGCGGCTCGGCTGGCCTGATCCGGCCGAGGAACACCGCAGATCCGAGGAACGACAGCGCATTCACCGCCAGAGCGAACGGCGCCGTCAGCCACTGAACCATCAACCCGCCGGCACTCGGGCCGCCGACGAACGACAGTGCCCGGCTGGCGTAGATGAGCGAGTTGCCATCCACGTACTGCTGCGGCGGCACCAGGGCGACGAACAACGTGGTGTCCGACACGCCGAAGAACACACTGAGCACCCCGGCCGCGAACGCCACCGCGTACAACTGGGCCAGCGTGAGGACACCGAGGGCGTAGCAGACGGGGACGCTCGCGAACAGCGCGAACCGGCCGGCATCGGCCGCGATCATCGTTGCCCGGCGCCGGCCGCGGCGATCCACCCAGGCTCCCGCGTGCAAGCCGAGCAGAAGGCTCGGCAGCCAGATTAACGCGGTCAGGTAGCCCATCTCGGCGGCGCTCGCCTTGAACACGAGCACTGCCGTCAGCGGCATCGCGACTGAGGAAACCTGATCGCCAAACAGGGAAACCGTCTGCGCGGTCCAGTAACCGCGAAACGGCCGGTCCCTGAGCAGCGCCGGGATCGTTGCCATTGCCCGCTGGCGCAGCCGGGCACCCTGCCCCCGAGCCGCCGCGGTCACTGGCCGGCGTGCCCCGGCTCGGATAGCTCACCGGGAAACGCCAGATGCAGATAAACCACCGGGCGCGCGCCCGGTGGTCGCAGTTCCGGCCGGGCCGTCCGCTCACGGTACCGGCCCAGCAGCGCCTGCTCCTGACGCCCGAGATCATGCAGCTCCTCAGCAGTCACATACACCTGTGAGTCGCCGAAGTGGGCGGCCTCCTGCCACGCGTCCGGCTCGCTGTCCCTGTCCTCCAGCCAGCGCATCAGCTGCTCGAAGTAGCCCTCGGCCAGCACCGCACGCATCAGGCTGCTGGCCGCCGCAAGCTCCGGGGTGTCGGCGACCTTGGGCCAGTCGGTGAACATCGCGGTGGCACGCCACGGACGCTCCCGGCCCCGGCCGCCGCCCGCCTCCTCGACCAGGCCGTACTTAGCCAGCTGGCGGAGGTGAAACGAAGCGCTCGCAGAACTCAGCCCGAGCAGCTCACCGGCCTTGGTCGCGGTCTGCGGGCCTTGCGTGCGAAGCAGGCCGACCAGACCCAGCCTCGTCGGATGCGCGAGCGCTCGCAGCGCACGCGGATCGGTCAGGCGCTTGACCGTCCCAGCCCTGGGCTCTTCTTCCGCCATGTATCCCACGATATCTTTCCAAAGTAACCTTTCCAAATATATCTTTGGATAGCTCGCAGGACTTGGAGGATCCTGTGCGGGAGGCGTCAGGCCTGGCCGGTATCGAAGCGGCTGATCTTCCCGCCGGTGATCGTGAAGGCCCAGCGGGTCCGCATCTCGCCCCAGGTGTCGTTGCTGTTGTTCGCGATCAGGGACCGGCCGCCGTCGCTGGCCGAGACCACGTCCATGTGGCCGTGTGAGGCGAAGAGCTCCCGGTCGGCCCACGCGGCCAGGTCCCGGTCGGTGCCGTCGTCCGACATGGTCGCGCCGGGCGCGAGCGCCTCGAAGAACGCGGCCCGGTCGCCATTGTTGATCGCCGAGATCAGCGCCTGCACGGCGGGCTCGGTCACGCCATCGCTTCCAGCCACGTCGCTGCTCCTTCCCGGGGCTCGGGCGATCACACGTCCCGGCGGATGATCATCACGCCCCGGCCAGGTCCTCGACGGCGGCCGGGGTCAGCTGGTCCAGGCCGGTAAGCACCAGGGATGCCAGCTTCAGCGCATCCGGGTCGGGCGGGTACCGCGGGCGCGGGACCGCGATCACCCGCAGCCCGGCTGCCGCCGCGGAGCGCAGCCCGTTGCTCGAGTCCTCCACCGCTGCGCACGCCCGCGGCCGCCGGCCGAGCCGGGAGGTGACCGCGAGGTAGATGTCCGGGGCCGGCTTGCCCTGGGCGACCTGCTCGGTGGACAGCGTGACCGCGAACGACGCCCGCAGCCCGGCGGCGTCCAGCACCGTGTCGATCAGCGACGGCGGCGAGGAACTGGCCAGCCCGAGCGGCCAGCGCCCGGCCAGCTCGCGGACCGCCGTCACCGCCCCCGGCAGCAGCGGCAGCCGCTCGGTGTACCGGTCCGCCATGCGCTCGATGACGAGCGCAGCCACCTGCTCCGGCGGCAGGCCGACGCCAAGGTCGCGGCTCAGGTACCGGGCCCACTCCCCCGTGCTCATCCCCATCAGCCGCTGCTGCGCGTCGGCCGCCCAGTGGCCGCCGTTCTGGGCCACCACCTGCCGGCGCACCTGCTCCCACACCGGCTCGGAGTCGATGATCACGCCGTCCAGGTCGAAGACGACCGCTTCGATCATGTAGTTATTGTGCCGTCCTCCAGGTTCAGCACGTCGTCGGCCAGGTCGACCAGGCCCGCGTCGTGCGTGGCGACCAGCGCGGTAATGCCCTCGGACCGAACCACGGTCAAAAGCAACCGCATTATCTGACGCCCCGTCTCGGAGTCCAGCTGGCCGGTCGGCTCATCGGCGATCAGCAGGTCAGGGCGCGCGGCCAGGGCCCGTGCGATGGCCACCCGCTGCTGCTCGCCGCCGGACAGCTCGGTCGGCCGCTGGGCGGCGTGATCCTCCAGGCCGACCACGTTGAGCAGCATGCGGACACGATCCTCTCGGTCTCGCCGCGGCGTGCCGGTAATCCGCAGCGGGATGCCGACGTTCTCCGCCGCTGTCAGCGTCGGGATCAGGCCGAACGACTGGAAGATGAACCCCACGGTGGACCGGCGCAGCAGCAGCCGCTCGCGGTCGCTCATCGCGGTCACCTCACGCCCGGCGATCCGGACCATGCCCTCGGTCGGGGCGTCGAGGCCGCCGACGATGTTGAGCAGCGTCGTCTTGCCCGAGCCCGACCGCCCGCGCACCGCGATCAGCTCTCCCTCGCGGATCGTGAATGAGACGCCGCGCAGCGCGTGCACGGCCGTGTCGCCGTGGCCGAAGGTCCTGGTGATATCGCGCACCGCCACTAGTTCCGGCGCGGTCTCGGGCAGCGCACTCGCCACGTCAGGCCTCCTCACCAGGCCGGGCCTGCTGGTCCGGCCAGACGCCGACGTGGTCCGGCTGTTCGGCCAGCCGGACCCGGTCGCGCATGCCGAGCCTGCGGGTCATGTCCCTTGGCAGCTGCACCCGGCCGGCCCGGTCCAGCACCGCGTACTCCACCGCGACCGCCGCCGCGTTGCCCTCGTCGTCTGGCGCACCGTCGTGACGCAGCGTCTCCGAGCTGGTCCGGCCGTCGCGGATCGCGACCGTGCGCCGCACCTGCCCGGAGACCGCGGGGTCGTGGGTGACGACCAGGACCGTGGCGCCGAGTTCGGCGTTCGCCGTCTGCAGCGCGGTGAACACGTCGGCGGCGCTGGCCGTGTCCAGCTCGCCGGTGGGCTCGTCCGCGAGCAGCAGCCGGGGCTCGTTCGCCAGCGCTGTTGCGATGGCGGTCCGCTGCTGCTCGCCGCCGGACATCCGCTCCGGGGTGCGCCCGGCGCAGTGGGCGACACCGAGCGACTCCAGCAGCTCGGCCGCCCGCCGCAGGCTTTCGCGGCGGGCCACCCCGGCCAGCCGCATCGGCATCAGCACGTTCTGCAGCCCGGTCAGGTACGGCAGCAGGTTGCGCGCGGTCTGCTGCCATATGAAGCCGACCACGGAGCGCCGGTAGGACAGCCGCGCCCGCCCGGAAAGCATGCTCAGATCGTGCCCGTCCACCCGGACCGTGCCGGCCGTGGGCCGGTCGAGCCCGGCGAGGATGTTCATCAGTGTGGACTTCCCGCTGCCCGAGGCGCCGATGATGGCGGTCAGCTCACCCTGGGCCACCAGCAGGTCCAGGCCCTGCAGGGCCTGGACCTCGATCCCGTCGCCGGCATAGATGCGGACCACGCGGTCGCAGACGATCAGCGCGCCCTCGCCATACGACTCCCGCTCCCGGCGCCGCTCCGCGTCGAGCTCGGCGATCCCGCTCGCGCTGTCCGTCGCCGCGCTCGCGGCGCCCGCCTGGCCAGTCACATCCGCTCCCTCCGTCGTGCCGGTCACTCGCCCGCCCGCAGCGGCCGGGCCACGCCACGCCGCCGGGCGATCAGGAACTGGGCGCCCAGGGCCAGTGCCGAGACCACAATCAGCCCAGCGGCGCACGCCACCAGCGGCAGAAACTCGGTCCTGATCGTCGCGCCAGCCACTCCAGCCGCTCCGACAGCGCCGGGCGCGCCGCCTGTCGCCGAGCCGGTGAACGCCGCGAGGCTGATCGATGGCGCGACCAGCGGCGCCAGCACGCACGCGCTCGCCACACCGCCGGCGATCGCGGCCAGTACCTGCGGCAGGGTCTCGATCCCGACCAGCCACCGGGCCTGGCCCCGGCCGAGGCCCATCGTGGACAGCCGGGCCAGGGTCGTGTCCCGGGCCGGCGCGCTCATCAACAGCCAGATCAGCACGATCAGCGCGCTGAACGCGGCCGCCGCTGCGGCCCCCTCGGCGATCGCGTCGCGCGCGGCGGTCGGTAGCGGCGCGTCCGCGAGCGCGGAAAGTGCGTTGCCGCGGAACGTCACCGTGGCCCCGGGCAGGGCGCGCCGGACCGTGGCGGCGAGCGCTCCGTCGTTTAGCCCCGGCCCGACCACGAGCATCAGCGACGGCGGTGGCGGGGCAGGCGAGGCCGACGCCGATGCCGAACCCCCGAGCGCCCAGGACGGCAGTACCAGGAACGAGCCGGCCGCCACGCCGGGAATGCCCGGCGAACGGCCCGCCGGCCTGAGGTCGAGCGTCCGGCCGGCCACGGTCAGCCTGGCGCCGCCGGGGGGCAGCACGCCGCCCGCCGCCGCCGAAGCCAGCACCGGCACAGGTGCCGACGTCGCCCGCCCGGCCAGGGACGCGGCCGGGAACGCCGACTCCGGGGTGTCCGCGACCAGCGCGGCATAGCGAGCCGGGTCCACCACAACCACGGTCACCGGGCTTCGCGACGCCAGCGAGCCGGTGGTGACCAGCACCGGAGCGGTGCGCGCCGCGCCGGGGACCGCAGCGATCTCCCGCTGCACCGCCGGGCTGAGCGCCCGGGACGCGGTGGACGCGGAGACCACCGCGTCCGCGCCGACCTCGCTCCAGGACGCGGCCACGTCGCCGCGGTGCACGGCGTCGTCGATCATGGTGCCGAAGGCGACCACCGCCAGGGCCAGCACCAGCGCGAACACGACCGCGATCGCCCCCGCCGCGGTCCGGGTCGCCCGCGCCAGCCCGACGAACGCGCTGACCCCGTCCCGCGCCCTGGCAAGCCGCAGCAGCAACCGCAGCAGCGGCGGGTAGCCGTGCACGACGATGATCGCGGCCAGGATCGCCACGAGCACCGGCGCCAGGCTCGTGTACACGTCGACGCTGCCGGCTGACAGGCCCTGCCGCCGCAGCACGACGATCCCGCCGATCGCCAGGGCTGCCAGCCCGGCCTCGAGCACCAGGCGGCGGACCAGCGCGAGACGGCGAGATGACGTGCCCCCGGTGCCCGCGACCAAATGCACCCGCCGTCGCCGGCCGCCGCCGGCCGAGCGCAGCCGGGCGACCACGACGAGCGGCACCCCGGCCAGCGCCGCGACCAGCGCGGCGCCAGCGAGCCACCACGCGATCGGGACCCCGCCGCCGGGCGTCAGCAGGAGAGCCAGCGCCGCCCCGGCCGCGGCGGCGGGCAGCGCGAGCGCGGCCGACGCGGCCAGTGCCCGCAGCGCGACCTGGCGCGCGGACCCGCCGCGGGCGCGTATCACCGCGAACTCATCATGCCGGCGCGTCGCCAGCAGGGCGGCGGCGAGCAGGACGCCCACGATCCCGATCGCGGCGAGGCTCACGAACAGCAAGCCGAGCACGGCGCCGATGGCCTGGTCCTGCGCGCTGAACGCGGTGAGTACCGGCAGCAGCCCGGTGCTGAGCGGGACCTGGCTGCTGATGCTGCTGCCCGCCGTTCCCAGCAGGCCCCCGGTGGCGATCAGGCCGTTCAGGCGGGCCGTCATGTCCGTGACCTGATCCGCCGAGATGTGCGTCACCGACACCGGGACGGCCCAGGAGACCTGCATCGCCGCGGTCGGCAGGCTGTCTTGCAGCAGCGGCAGCTCGCCGCCGCCGACGAAGCAGGCACCCATCCAGTAGGGCGGCGCCGGCGACGGGGGCAGGGAACTCAGCTCGGGCGCGGCGGCGACCGGGTCGACGCCCCAGAACGCGCTGCCGGGATCGGCCGGGGCAACGATCCCGCTGACCTTCAGCGTGAGGTTCGACGAGATCCCGAGCTTTGAGCCCGGAGAGAGCCCGTAACGGGCCGCGGTGGCGGGGGTGACCGCGACCTCCAGGGTCACCTGGCCGTCCTTGACCGCGCCACTGCTCGGGAGCTTCCCCGTGGTCAGGTGACCGTAGCTGGCCAGCCGGTCCCGGTAGAGGATCTCCATCTTCGGCGGCAGCGCGCTGACCGTGCGTGGCCCCGCGCCGGTGACCTGGTCGTAACCTGAGGCCAGGCCGGACCAGAACGGCGCGGCGCCCAGCGGCACGCCCTGGCCGGCCACGTCGGAGGCCAGCTCGGTCCCTGCCTCCGACAGGTCGTCCGCGGCGAACGCGTCACCGCGGAACTGCACGTCGAAGGTGGCGTAGGACAGGGTGCCGGTGACGGCCGTGCTCGTGGCCGGGACGGCGGCCAGGGTGTGACGCAGCGCGACCGTGCGCTGCCCCAGGCTCGCGCGGGGCAGGGCCATGGAAACCAGCACGGTGGCGAGCACCAGCAGGGCCAGTCCCGCGCTGGCGGCGGCGCCGGTACCGGTGATCACCACCCACCCCCCGCGCCCCGAGCCTTGTCGCCGGCCGTTCATGACGCCTCCGCCGCCCGCAGCTCCACGGCCGGGTCGGGCCGCCGGGCGGTGGTCACCGCGGCGGCCAGGACCGGGAGTCCGGCCAGCACGAGGGCCAGCAGGGCGGCCCAGCCCAGCGGGACCTGGACCTGCACCGGCGGGAACGGGCGGCCCGCGGTCGCCGTCAGCGTGATCGCCGGCACGACAAGCCAGGCCAGGCCGGTGCCCACCAGCAGCCCGCCCGCGGCCGCCGGGACGCTCAGCAGCAACTGCTCCAGGCACAGCTGGCCCGCCTGGGCCGATCTGGCCACGCCGAGCGCGGACAGCACGGCACTCTCGGCCCGCCGGGCCTGCACGCTCGCGGCCACGCTGATCGAGAACCCGATCGCCGCCAGCAGCACCGCGGCCAGGCCGATCGCCAGTCCGGCCTGGCGCGGCAGAGCCGACAGCGGATTGCGTAGCAGGGTCGCCGCCTGAGCGGCCCGGCTGGTGACCGAGGCCCCGCGCAGCGCCGCCGGGACCGCGCTGCCCCCGGTGGCCAGCCACCACTGCGTGACCGGCAGCGGCGTTGCCGACCGCGCGGCCAGGATGGCCTGGACCGGCGCCTGGTCAACGATCAGGGCGCTCCCGCTGCCGTTGCCGGGGAACTCGTTCATCGAGGCGACGATCCGCATCAGGATCGTCACCCCGTCCACCGGCACTGGGAGCAGCGAGCCGACGTGCCCGTGGGCGTTCTGCAGGAACGAGGACGTCGCGATCGCCGGCACCGGCCCAG
>Ga0335074_10010615_pt1 | contig 12885 bp, 16 predicted proteins | sample Lox_Sample_23_FD_206715 | JGI IMG/M metagenome (GOLD analysis project Ga0335074, IMG submission 206715) | Soil microbial communities from Loxahatchee National Wildlife Refuge, Florida, United States - Lox_Sample_2.3 | ecosystem: Environmental > Terrestrial > Soil > Wetlands | place: USA...
CATGGCCTTGGTGAACCCCGAGGGCTAGCATGGGATCGCCGGGTGCAGTAGCGCCCGGAAGTGGGCCCGGTCCCTCGCCGGACGACGAGCGGCCGGGTTCTGCGCGTTAGGCACCTCCGTTGTCGACGATACGGCTCACGCGCTCCTGCCAGTCGCCTCCGGCGCCCACAGCCCACGCCACAGCGTCGGAGACCCACAACAGGGGCTCCTCGTACGGCCGTAGGTGCTCGTAGACCAGCGTCAGGGAAGCCTTGCCTTGGTGCTGCATCGTGGCAATAACTTGGCGGTCAAGGTGGTCCCTGCCCTCTCGGGACTCGATCACGAGGCGTCCGACCGACAGCTCTTTCAAGTCTGCGAGCAGCGCGGCGAGGAGGACCGGGCGAGCCGTGCGCTCCCGCGCGCGCATCTCATAGACTCGCACGACCAGGTCCAGCGAGCACATGCGGGCGAGCAGCTCTCTGCGTCGCCGCGCGTTCTCATCGTGGAAGTGGAGCCTCCTCTGTCCGGGCAGGAGCATCGAGCGGAGGGCAGTCCTAACCGGGTTGAGCGCCCCGGGAGCGACGAGCGTGCAGGCGAGGAAGTAGCGGTTCCTGTTGCTCTCGTCCAAGAAGGCGTGCACCGGTCCATGCTTGCCGCTGGGCTTCGGCTGCGCTAGCTTCCCTGGCAGCCTGAGCGACGTCTACGTGCCGGGGGCTGCACCACACCTGCACCACAACAGAGTGGCATTTATGGTCTCGAACGGTCGCTGTCGGTCACCCAGAAATGGCCGTTGAGCTGCTGAAATACACGTCTGTGCTTTTCACGGTCAGGCAGCTGCTCACGTTCGCATCGTAGAAGTCGCCGGTTCAAGTCCGGTCACCTCCACCAGACCAGAAAACAGCAGGTCAAGTGGGGTAAAGGCGGCGACAGCTAGTTACGGTCATTGACTCATGCTAGAAGTGCGTGACTCAACGTAACGCCGACATCGAGACGTCCCGCCGCCTATACGGGCACCTCCTGGCCGGGTCGGGCGAGCCCACCGCGGCGAGGGTCGAGCGGCTGCGCCAGGCCCGCCGGCTCAGTTGACCCTACGCAGGACTTGCCGGCTCTTGCGGCGGTTGTTGACGATGTACTGGTCGATGTCTGAGCGGTCGGCTCTCGTGGCCCGGCCGATCTTCACGTACGCAAGCGCTCCTTCAGAGATGAGGTTCTTCACGGTCCGCACCGATACCGCGAAGACTTCGGCGGCCTGCTCGGTGGTGAGGAGGCGGCCCATGTTGTCGGGCATCTCGACGACCATCCTTGTCCCGCCGAGCATCGGGTCTTCCTGCGGGATCCCGGGCGCGGCGTTCCTGAGCTGGCTCGCCGGTAGCGTCCTCCACGACCGACCTGTTCAGCGCCACCGCTCCGCGCGGGGATATACGTGGCAGCAGCGCACAAGGAGGCAAAGAGCCAATTGTCGTCATCCCCCCGCGGGCGCCTAGTCTCACGCCCAAACGGTGCGGGTCGGGCGCGCAGATGTGAGAGCGCCCAGGCCGTGCAAAGGGGGGCAAGGAGGGTGACCGCGGCGCGCGGCGCGAGCCTGAACGGTGGCCGCAGCTGCCTCATCAGCTTGGTCGCCGCCCACAGCTTCATGCCATTCGCTGTGGCCCTTCGGAGGTACATCGTTGGCACGCCCGGGAGCCCACGAACTTCCTTTGCGTCGAGCGCGCTGATGGCGATCGACCTGTCCACGATCAAAGCGTACGCGCTGGTCAGTTGTGGACGAAGGGCTCGACCGGCAGCACCGCGCTCGAACATCCGACCCGTTCGGAGGAGACGTCTCACGTCGCCACCTCGATCGCCGTGAGAGCCCGCCATGGCGAACGCCCAGTGCCGCGCGCTTTTCGCGGGATCCGGTGTCAACCCCGGCTGGCGACACGTTCAGTCGTGTAATCCCAAAACGGTGGCCGAGCGCATCATCGTCGCTATGGACGGCCAGCCCACGCATTGAGCACCTGCAGTTGCCGCTCGATAATGGGGGATTGTGTTGCCGCCGGACGGCCTGAAACCGGGGTGCTGCGAGACTCGCGAAGTTCTGTAGCACACCATCATCCGCCTGGGTCGCCCTCGCGCGGCGGGACAGCCGGAGCTATTTCAGCCCATTGGCTCTTGTCTCCCAGCCTTAGGTGAGCCTCGTGCACCAGAGAGAGACCAGACGGCCGTGGGCGCGACCTAGGCGATTAGGTGGTAGATGAGGCGGGCGGCATCGGCCAGCCTGGCCTCGAGCTTGGCGACTTTGAGCGCCGATCCCGTTCCGTACGCCTCGTCGTCAATTGAGAGCCACGCCGAACCCAAATGAAAGCTGACGTCTGCAATGACTTCGCTGCGCGACTCCCTGGTGGCAGCGATGGCGTGCCCAAACTCTCCGGCGCCCGGTCCCAACCCAGAGACAGCCTTGACCCCTTGGCTCCCAACCGGGGGGATCCCGTCTTGTTGGCTAATGGAGAAATTTACAAACGAGGAGGTATGGACGTAGTACTCGCACTGGCCCAAGCCGGTGACAGGACTGATACCAGTCACCGGGGTGTCATCGAGCGGCGGCGGTGAACCAAGCAGACGACCGGCACCCGACTTTACGAGCCAGTAGCACACGTTGTGGCCTGGGGGCGGCACCTTGACCAACGGGCGTGGGAGAGTGAACGTAAAGTAATCCGAGGGGCAGCTGTGACTCATGGTTATCGTGCCGTGGACGCTGCGGGTGGAAGGGAAGCTGCCGTGGACGCTCACCGTGAGGCCGCCGGCGTACGCCTGTTGGACGTTGAACGCGCCGCTCGCCTTTATAGACCCGTTGGTGAACTGGAACTCCTCATTGCCAGGGCACATCCCACCGGGGTGTGCCGGCGTGGTCACCTCGACATAGAGGTAGTTCGGCGTAGGGCTGCCGCCGCAGGCCTGACCCCCCTCGGAGTAGCAGCCCGTTTCTACCAAGACCTGATAGCGGCCGTGAGCGCTCGCCCCGCTGAACTGCAGCGGGTAGAGCGGCAAGTCGGCGCCGGCGACCGAGGCCAGACCGAAAACGGAGGTCACGCACACGACCACGAGCGCCACTAGGCGCCGAACCATCCCGGCTCGCCCCACGCCCAATCGGTAGGGACGGCGCGGTTGCGCGTGACGGAACGAACTAAGACCATCAGTTGGGCCCTGCACGAGCTGATACGGTAACACTGACGCGAGGACCTGGGCCCTTCGGCCGCCAACCAGTCCCGCAGGGCGACCAGGCCCTGGTTGTAGGTAGAAAACTCCTGTACTTGCTGGCCCCTCTACCGAGCAGTCGGTGGGGGCGCTGTGAGCGCGGCTGTGAAGGCGACGGTATCTGCTCGGGCCGGGCCGCCCCCACTCGAGCCCGCTCGGTGGGCCCGATGTTGGTTATTGGCCACGATGACGCCAACGATGGCGGCCGCGCCGCCCGCCAACTCGACGACCGAGGGAAGCTGTCGCAGCCACACGAACGAGATGGCGATTGCCGCCGCAGGCACCAGGTACAGGCTCGTGGTCAGCTGGCCCACAGCTGTCCGGGCCATTGCGTAGGCCCACAGGACAAAGCCGGCCGCCGACGGCACCAGCCCGAGGAAGGCCGCAGCCAGGATGGCGCTATTGCCTGCACGCGGGAGGGTATGGACGAGGGCCCCGGTCAACGGCAGCACGAACAAGGTCCCGGCCCACATGGCGTACACGGTGACCTCGAAGCCCGTGTAGCGGCCGAGGAGCGGTTTCTGGGCGGCATGGAACGTCCCCTGCACGATCCGGCCGCGAGCACGACAAGAGCCGACGTGCCGAAACTGAGGCCCTGGCTGGCCGCGATAACCGCGCAGCCGAGCACGGCGACAGCACTGCCCGCCCACTGGCGCCTGCCCGCCGGCTCCCCCAGGAAGCCAGATGCGAAGAGGCTGCTGTAGACCGGCGCTGTGGCGATCAGCAAACTGGCCGTGCCAGGGGCCACGACTCGTTCGCCGGTATTGAGCAGGAGCTGGTAGGCGGTCATCCCCGACAGGCCGCACAGAGCGATCAGGGGTAGGTCGCTTCGCCGTGGCCGGCGGAGGCCCATGAAAGGCGCGAGGACGCCGAGGGCAGCTGAGGCTACGACGAGCCTAGCCACCGAGAGCCCCGCGGGCCCCAGCCCGTGCACCGCCACGGTAATGGCGGGGAAGGCGCTCGCCCACATGAGGACGGTCCCGCCCGCGGCCAGTCGCGCACGTGGGGCCCGTGCTCCATGTACCTAGTGTCGGCGTTCCTTTACATAAGGTCAAGTTACGATGATTCGGCTTATTGCTAAGCTTGCCTTCTATGTTGGACGTGCGTCGGTTGCGAGTGCTCCATGCGGTCCACGCCTACGGCTCGGTTACCGCCGCCGCAGCCGCCCTGGGCTACTCGGGCCCAGCTGTGTCTCAGCACCTGGCCAGCCTGGAACGCGAGGTCGGCATGCGCCTGACGGAGCGGGCCGGGCGCGGCATCACGCTCACGCCGGCGGCGTACATCCTGGTGGCCCATACCGACGCCCTGCTCGCCCAGCTGGATGCGGCGGAAGCTGAAGTGGCGGGGCTCCGTGACGAGGTTGCCGGGCGCGTGCACCTGGCTGCGTTTCCCTCCGCTGCCGCCACCATCGTCCCCGCGGCGTGGGCCGCCCTGGCCCGTTCTTCGCCCCACGTACAGCTTGAGGTCTGCGAGATGGAGCCCGACGAAAGCCTCCCGATGGTCCTGCGCAACGAGACCGACGTGGCCGTGGCCCATGAGTACGACGTCGTCCCCCGGCCTCTTGACCTGCTGTTGGAGCGACGTGAACTCTTCGCCGACCCGGTGCTCATCGCCGCGCATGCACGCTCGGCTCATGCCGGTACCGGGCCCGTCCGCTTGGAGGCCCTGGCCAAGGAGCCTTTCCTGGTCCCCCGGGCCGGCACAGCGTGCGCTGAGATGGCCCAGCGTGCCTGCGCCCGGGCCGGCTTCGTCCCACGGGTCGTCGCCCGCGCCACCGATTTCCAGGTTCTGCTTGGCCTGGTCGGCGCCGGGGCGGGCGTGGTGCTGGTGCCTCGCCTGGCTGCGCGGCACCTGCCCGCACAGGTCTGCCTGGTCGAGCCAGCAGCGCCCATCACGCGCCAGGTCTTCGCCGTCAGCCGGCTCGGAGGTGACCGCAAACCAGCAGTGCGGGTCGTCCTCGACGCCCTGGTGGCTGAAGCCGGGCGCATCTCCTCTGCGGCGCCACCTGGTTGAGCACCGGTCAGGGCAGTCACGTGGGCGGCCAAGAGCGCTGAGCTTGATCACTCGAGCGCTATTGGAGCGCGACCATGCCCGAATGCAGTCGCTGAGCTAGAGGTGACCAGCATCCTGACAGCCGCACCTGATCGGCCGGCGCCCCAACGCTGCCACGCAGAACAACTATTACCTGACGGGCGTTTTCCCGTCCGGCCTGGTGGTCAGAGTGCGAGATAACGACGGTTCGCGCTAGGTCCGGCTCCGCTCTCCTGAACTCGCCACAAGCGCATATCGTGCGACTAGAAAGCGCAAGCAGAACGACGCTTTTCCGGGTACTCGGCCGGGCACAGAACGGCACTTATTGAGCTCCTCCGAGGGGGCGTCCCATGAGCACCGAGTCCCACAGCTCCCCGTTACGACGCCGGTAGTGGCTTACCTTGAGGCCCTCCTCCACAAAGCCCGCACCCCGGTAAAGGCCGATCGCGGCTTCGTTGTGGGGCCACACCTCAAGGGCCATCTTGTGTGCCCCGGCGGCCGCCGCCCACTGCATGGCCGACCCGAGCAGCAATTTGCCTATGCCCTTGCCGCGCCAGGGCTCGATGACGAGCATCCCAATATCGGCAACGCCGTAGGGGGCTATGGAAACCCAGATGTGACCGACCACACCCGGCTCCTCTGCGCCCGACGTGAACGCCACAAGGACGGTGGCAGACTCGTTCGCCAGTGCCGAGGCGAGGCGCTCGCGCCGTGTGGCCCTGTCGAAGGGGACCTCGGTGCCGATCCAGCGGCCTTCTGCGGCGACCTGCCACGTCTGCTCGACGATGACGTCGAGCTCGCTTTCGCTGGCATGGCGCACCTCCGCTCCGCTCAGGCGTGCCCCGGTCCTCGCCATGCGAGCAGTATGGTCCCGCTCGGCGCGAGCTGCCCGCCTATTTCACGCCCGGGAGCACGCTGGGGGCTTAGGCCAGGCGGCTCCCTCACCTAGGTAGGCCGCCCGCACTCGCTCGATGGACCGGTTACCCCGGAAGGTCCTGCTGCACCCGCGATGCGCCGGTCCTGGTTTGTACAAGCCAGATTGGCGTCAGCCGAAGTTCCCTTACCGTTAGCCTTTCCTACCGATGGGACACCGCCTGCTCCGCCACCGCTCACACCACGCGAGCGATGACGACCAGCACTTCGATGCCTGGTCCCGGAGGTACGACCGCTCGCCGGCACAAGTCTTCTTCTTCGGCCCGGTCCACCAAGCGGTCTCGGCGGCGCTCGCCGGCCGGCTTGCCGCCGGACGGCTGCTCGACATCGGGGCCGGCACCGGGCGTTTGCTCGACCGTTTGGGACAGGGGCTGCCGGGCATGGCACTCTTTGGCCTCGACCGGTCTGCGGGGATGTTGAGCGCCGCCCACCAGGCCCGAGCTCAGCTCAGCCTCGTCCGGGGGACCGCCGAAGCACTGCCCTTCGCCGACGAGAGCTTCGACGTCGTGACCACCACCTTGAGCTTTCATCACTGGTCCGACCAACCGAAGGCGCTCGGCGAGGTCCGTCGGGTCCTGCGGCCTGGCGGGACGTTCGCCCTTGCGGACGTCTCAAGCGACGACCTCCCGCGCTGGGGACTGGTCCAAGCCGTGGCCAGGAGCAGGCTGGCGCGTGGGCTCCCGCTGGAGGAACGTCACCGCCTGCTCCAAGTCGCTGGCCTACGGGTGGTCGAAGAGCGGAGAGCCTTTCACCGTCGTTGGGTCCCGCTGACCGTGGCGGAGCGCGTTCCGGACCAAACCGCGCTACAGGAGGTCACATCCTCGAACGACCCACCGAGAGACAGGTCCATCTCGACAAGCGATGCGGACGGTTCAAGCAGCAGAGGGCTGTGATCTAGTTAGCTCACCCTCAGCACAGAACAAGTACCCCGAAAACGACCACATAATAACGACTTTCGTGGGAAAGAACTGCGCACGGAGCGGCACTTCGCGCCTCGGCGTTGTCGGCCTCTTTCGCTAAATGTATCCTTCATAAAGGACGTTCTCCGCAAGGGAAAGCGCCATGCCACCGGTCGGTTCTCCCTATCAACGCCGCCAACCGGCGCCAGAACACCACCAAATGACCGTGACGCCAAAGCTCCCGTTAAGGAAGAAACTTCTGCGGACGACGCCGGCGTCGGGGCCGTTGGGCCGAGACCCCCACGCACGCCCCAACTACGCCCGACTACAGAGCGTACGTATGTCACATGCCATAAGCACGCTGCACATCGAGCTCGTAGATGAGCCGGCCTTCTTCGGCCATCGCCCTGAGGAAGGCGTCCTCATCGAGCTCGCCGCCGAACCACGAGAGCGGGCCGTCCGGCCGGCCCTGCATGACCCGGAAAAGCTGCAAGTTTTGCTCGGCTGCGTCCGGACCGTCGAGGATCGTGACGTCACCCTCGAGTGCCAGCCAGGAATAGCCTTGCTCCCAAATAAAAAACGTGCAACGAGGGTCGCGCCGGAGGCGCTTCGTGCGAACCCGGCCCTGGGTGCCACTGCTCCAGATCTTCCCGTCGACGAGCACGACGCCCACCCGAACGACCCTGGGATGGCCGTCGCGGGTGAGCGTCACCATGGCTGCAGAGTGATTTCGATCGAGGAAAGCCACTTGTTCGGGAGCGAGGGCCATCGGCGGCAGACTAGCCGAGAACCTGAGAGCGGGTTGCGTACTGGTGACAAGGCGGCAAAACGGTCAAGTATGCATGGTCCATAAGAGCTGAATTTACAACAATAATCGATACATAGCGACGGTAGCGGCAACCGAGCCGGTTCGAGGATGAGGTCGGTACCCGGCCGCTCACAGTTCGGCTCGGGAGAAACGTAAATGGGTGACGCCCACCACGCCGATAAGCCAGGCCGCCGACCACACAAGGTAAGCGGTGGTCAGGCCGCTGGTTTGGAAAAACGGGTTGCCGACCAGGCGGTCAGAGAAAGAGCTCATCAGGCTCGTCTGATCGAGGGCGTTCATGACCCCGTTCCAAAGCCCGTCCGTGGGCAGGAGCAGGTGGTCGACGGTGCCGACCGCGGCCACCGAGGGGTCGTTCAGGCTGTGGCCGATGTCCCCGACCAGACCGGCCACCCAGGCCGTTCCGAAAAGGCCTACGGCAACTACGCCGGCGGCCATGGGCGAGAGCAGGGTGCTGAGCAGCAGGGCCAAGCTCAAGAGGACCACGGCCTGGGCCGCCAACAGGGCCACAGCCGTCACCGGGTTGGGAACCTGGTACCCAGTGCCAGTCTCGGCGGCGGCGATCTCGGCCCCGCCGACGATCACGACATAGGCGACGGCCAGGCTTACCAGACCTAGCCACTTGCCGAGGAGGACCTCCGAACGCCGTACGGGCCGGGCCAGCAGGCTGAGGGCCACCCCCGATTCCAGCTCGCCGCCGATGGTGGGCGCCGCCACGAAGGACATCCCCAGGGCGCCCACGAAGCTCAAAGCAAATAGGACAAACCCCAGCAACTGGGCCGTAGCCAGGTGGGAGTTCGCCGCACTGAGCGGCGTCGCGAAGACGTGCACCGCCGGCAGGCGGGCAAAACCCCAAAACGACAGCCCGATTATGAGCACCGCCAAGCCGATAAGGGCCCACAGGACCTTACGGCGCGCCGCCTCCAGGACGGTCAGGCGAGCGAACACCGAGATGTTGGTCACCGGTGCTCCCCGTCGTTGCGGGCCAACAGTTCGAGCAGTTTCTCCTCCAGGCTGACCTGGCCGGGCTCCACGCCCAGGACACGGGCGCCCGCCCCCACCAGGGCGGCCACCACATCGGGGACCAGGCTCATGGCCAAAGAAGGAACGGTCAGCTCCCGGGCGTGGGCCGACACTTCGCCGAAGCGCTTTAGGCAGGAGACGAAGGGGGCGGCCTCGCCCTCCAAGCGGACCCGCAACATGTCGTGGTCCAACCACGCCCCCAGCGGGCCGTCGGCCAGCACTGCTCCCCGGTCCAGCACGACGACCCGGTCACAGGAACGCTCAACCTCGCTCAGCATGTGCGAGTTGAGCAGGACCGTCGTGCCTTCCGCCCGGCACTCATCGATGAGGGCACGGACGTCCGCCCGCCCCGTAGGGTCTAGCGCTGAGGTGGGCTCGTCGAGCAGCAACAGGCGGGGCTTACCCAGGAGGGCGACAGCCAATCCCAACCGTTGTTGCAGGCCCTTGGACAAGTTGCTTACCCGTTCTCCGCTGCGGTCGGCCAGCCGCGCCTGGGCCAGTACCCTTGACACTTCCCCGTGCCGGTCGGCAGCAGGGACCGGGCGCAAGCGGGCGTGGAGCCCGACCACCTCGGCCACGCTCAGCCAGGGCTGGTAACGGAACAGTTCCGGTAGGTAGCCGATGTCGCGGCGGGCTTCGGGACGGCCCGCGGGCGCGCCCAGGACGAGGGCTTCCCCACTGTCCGGCCTGACCAGGCCGACCAATATCTTGACCAGCGTGGACTTGCCTGCGCCATTGGGACCGAGCAGGCCGACGACCTCGCCGGGCGAGATGCGTAGCGACACCAAGCGCAAAGCCGCTCGGTGGCCGTAGGACTTGCTGAGCCGGGAGCACCATACGGCGTCCCGGGAGAGCGTTCCCGGCCCGCCGCGGCTCGGGACAGACGCGGCACCCGCGAGCGCCCTACCACCCACGGGCCCATGGTCGTCGGCCCGAGGGCGCCTGCTGAGCGCGGGTGGGCCAGGTGCCAGGCCGCCGACCGGGCGATCGGCTGGCTCAGTGGCCCAGGGTGAGCCGGAGGCCCTTGCCGTTTCAGCCAATTTGGCGGGCCACGGCTAGCAGGTCAGCGGCGCTGGCCTGGCCGAGCACGGCAAACGACCGGCCGTTCTCAGCCCAGATAACGGCACTGCCCTCGCTCCCCGCGGCCAACACCACGGCCGCGTGCCCGTCGACGTCGACCGTTGAGCTGTTGGCCCCGGCCGGCACCGGGATGGGCAGGGTCGAGCTGGGGTCGCCGATAGCCCGAATCTGAGCGGCCAGTTCAGGAGAGATCCCCGGTTGGGAGAGCAGGTAGCTCTCCAGCGTGGCCAGGCCGGCCCCGGAGGAAGACACGGTGGGGCCCGGCACCTCGGCCACAGCCAGCTGAGGTAGCTCGGAGGTCACCGGGCGGTTGCCCGCAGGGGCGGGCCCGGCCGCCGGGGTGCCGCTTGTCCCGTTACTTGCCTTGCTCGAACTATGGCCAAAGAGCCCCACGCTGGCACCCGCGCCCCCTGGGAGCGTCAAGCCCCACACCTCGAGGGCGCCGGCCCCCGTGGCCACCTGCAGGACCGAGCCGTCCACACCGGGGGGAGCGGGCGGGACGGTGCCGCCGTCGTTGGCCGCGGCCTGCTCCGCCTTTGCCACGGATATCTGCAGTTGTGCATTTTCGGGGCTGACCAACCAGTACGAGGGTGACCCGGTGGCCGCTCCGGAGGGGGGCGTGACGGTCGGCAGGCTAAAGCCGGCCGCCGACGCCAGGGCAGTGGGCGAACTCTCCGGAGTGAGGTCCAACTTCGAGGTGCCCGTAACTGCCCCGAACCGGGACAACGCCCGCAAGCTGGCGATATCTCCGGCCTGGATAACTATCGGGGCAACCGACTCGGGCGAGAAGATGGGCACCAGGCCGGTGGCCGCGGCAGCCGTCGCCCCTCCCATCAGCACCAGGGCGGAAGTTATCACCGTGGCCGGGCGCAGCAGCGGCCGACGGAGCTGGGGACGCCTTGGCCCCGCCTCTCGGCCCAGCCGACCTCTGGCTTGATCTCCGATAAGGAGCAGCCCCGCTCTCTCGGCCTCACGGAGGCGCTCCAGAGCGACTGCCGCCGGCGTCATTTCAACCTCGCCGGCAAAAGCGAGGCGCACTACGGTGTCGTCCTCGCGCATGAGGCCCATACGGTCCTGGCACCGCGGGCACTGGGAGGCGTGGTCCTCGTCGGCCACGGCCACTGCGACGGGCTCGTCCAGCAGGCGCCGCAGGGCTCCGTCAGAGGGATGCTTGGGCACTGGTCAACTCCTTGCGTAGCAACTTTTGCGCGCGGGCGATCAGGGTGCCGACACTTCCCGGCTGTACCCCGATTGCCGAGGCGATGTCGGCGTAGCTGAGACCGCTGGCCTGCATGGCCAGGATCTCGGCCTGACGTTGAGGCAGACGGGCCAGGGCGGCTCTGACAACAGCGCGTTGGTCGGCGGCGATGGCATCGTCCTCCGGGTTGGGCACGGGGGTGGCTGGCGCCACTCGCAGCTCCCGGTCACGGCGCCGTCTGGAGCCCCGGACCACGTTCAGGGCACGGTGGGCCGAAGCGGCCCAGAGCCACCCCGGGGCCCATTCCGCCGAGGGGTCTACCCGCGCGTGAAAAGACAGGAAGACCTCCTGGGCCACGTCCTCGGCCGCTTGCCGGTCACCCAGGACCTTGTACGCGATGAGCACCACTTTGTCGTAGTGGGCGACGAAGCAGCGTTCGAAAGAGCGCTCGTCGCCGTATTGCGCTTGTTGCGCCACGAGCACAACCCTTGGGCCTCTCAGTGTGCGTACCATCGCCATCACCTCTTAAGCACCGCCGATGACCCCAGTGTGACACCAGACCTGCGGACAGTGGTGCGGCGCCGGTCGTCGGGCGAGCGCCCTGTCCGAGGTGCAACGAACAGCTAACACCCGGCCGTACGAGGGCGGCCCCAGGGTCGCGAAAGGGGGTCCAAGCGGGCCAAGCAGCGCCGTCTATTAGTGCGACACGAGTCTCGGCACCCGATAGACGCCGAGCACAAGCGGGTGATGGCCGGCGCTGTCGGAGATCAGGTGCCAGCAGAGCTGTTGCTGGACCTGAAAGTCGTCGAGCCCGGTAGATGCAAGGCCGACCGGGCCCGTCGGTGCCATTACCGATCTGCCCGTTCTCGGCGACGAGAGGCTACCGACTGCTGCCATAATCGCCGCGACAGCTACTTCATCGGCCACCTCACGCCCTCAGCAGCCGATCAGGGAGAAGCCAGGATGACCAATTTCCAACCGGAGCTATGGGTTGAGCGTGCCCCGGCCGCGGTGGCTTTCTACAGGGAGGCCTTCGGGGCCTTAACGCTCCACCAGGTCGGCGAAGGTGACGACATTGTCGCTCAGCTGGCCGTTGGGGACGCTTGCTTCTGGGTAGCGTCGGCAGACGCGAGCAGGGGCCGCTTCAGCCCGCTGGCGATCGGTGGCAGGACCAGCCGGGTGCTCCTCGTCGTAGAGGATCCTGACCGCGTCTTCGCCCAGGCTGTAACGGCAGGGGCCACAGAAACGTCCCCGGCCGGCGACGAACATGGCTGGCGAATTGGGCGCGTCGTGGACCCCTACGGCCACGAATGGGAGATAGGCAGGCCACTGGGCGACTGGCCGCCAACACAGTAGTCCCACCGCAAGGCGGACCAAGCTCCGCGGTCCGCAACCCGCCCGAGCGACGGCTCGGGCGTGCCATGCATTCATGGCTGCAAGTACATAATGCTTGGCCGTGTTGCCCACTCGTACCTCACCGCGGGCTCGACAACTCAGGAATAGTCGACGCTGAGCCTCGGCAGGTACCGAGCCTGGAGAGCCTGTACCTCTTTGTCGAACAGGTGGAGGCCCAGGTGGCGGAGTGGCGCTCGCGCCTAGAGGGCTCAGGGCTGTTCCCGAGATTGGTTGGCCTCCTTCGGCAAGGCATCGACCCCGACGCGGCCGAGACGAGGGACGAGCGC
>Ga0335074_10010616_pt1 | contig 12885 bp, 10 predicted proteins | sample Lox_Sample_23_FD_206715 | JGI IMG/M metagenome (GOLD analysis project Ga0335074, IMG submission 206715) | Soil microbial communities from Loxahatchee National Wildlife Refuge, Florida, United States - Lox_Sample_2.3 | ecosystem: Environmental > Terrestrial > Soil > Wetlands | place: USA...
CAGGAGTCTGATACATGGAGCTCGAGCACTCATTCTCGGTCCCGGTACCGGCGGAGCGAGCGTGGGACGTGCTCCTGGACGTCGAGCGGGTGGCGCCGTGCATGCCAGGCGCCACCCTTGACTCGGTGGAAGGTGACAGCATCGTCGGCCGGATCAAGGTCAAGGTCGGCCCGATCACCATGACCTACGCAGGAACCGCGAAGTTCACCGAGCGAGACACCGAAGCGCGCGTCATCACCCTGGAGGCGTCCGGCAAGGAAACCCGCGGCGCGGGCACCGCGTCGGCGTCCGTGCACTCGCGATTGCTGCCCGAAGGTGACCACACACAGGTCACCGTGCAGACGACGCTGAACGTCACCGGCAAGCCGGCCCAGTTCGGCAGGGGCGTCATGAACGAGGTCGGCGCGAAGCTGATCGGTATCTTCGCCGACAACCTGGCTGCCATGCTGGCTGCTGAGTCCGCAGGAGATGCGGACATTACCGAGGAAGAAGAAATTCCGGGCGGGAACGTGGTAGCCCTGGCCAGCGGCACTCCGGACGAGGCGCTGCCGATCGACGTACTCAACCTCAGCACCAGGGCGTGGAGTAGCCTGCGCCACGACGGCATCCAGACTCTCGGTGACCTGACCCGGCGAACTGATCAGCAGCTACTGGCCATCGACGGTGTCGGTCCTGCCTCGCTCACCGACATCAAGGCCAAGCTCGCGGACCGCGGCCTGGCGCTCGCACCGGCGGAAGCCTCCGGTCCGTCGGGCGCCGCTCCCTCACAAGCCGCCGCTCCGTCACGGCCAGCGGCCGCTGGTGCTGCGGAAACCCCGGGCCCGGCGGAGGCCGCTGGCTCGGCCAGCGGGGGAGCTGAGAGCCGCGCAGCCGAGACAGCGCTGCCGGGCGAGCCCGCGCAGTCGACCGAGGCAGCGGACTTGGCCGGTGCACAGCCGGCCGATCTGAACGGTGCCCGGCAAGCCGCAGCGGGCAAGCACGCGGGGGCAGAAGCTGAAACTGGCGAGGATCTGGCCGAGGTGACACCGATCCGGCCGGCCAGGCACGAGACACCGCCGGCCGCGCAGGTCCCGGTCCAGCGGGAGCCGACCGCCTGGCAGCCGCCGGATAACGACGCGATTGACCTGCTCGACGTGGCCGGGCTGCCAGTGCTCAAGCGCGCGGCTCCGGCCGCGGCGGCGCTGATCGCGGTCCTTCTGGTGATCTTCGGCCTGCGCCGCCGCCGCGCCCGCCGCGGTTAGCTCACTCGGCCGGTGCGGTCGGCCATGGTCTTACCTGCGAGTTGTTGTTTGGTGGCTTCCGGCGATGGATTTGTCGGCTATGTGGTTATCAGCCAACTCACATATCCGGGTGGGGTTCCATGCGCGGGCCCAGTGGGGGCGGGCTGATGGTGTTATCGGCGCAACGAGCAGATCGCTGATGCAATGACGGCGGTCACCGCGTTCGGGTGCGAGATCAGCGTCAGGTGTGATCCGCCGTGGAACATGGTGATATGCGAGCGCGCGCGGTGGGCCATCGCCAGTTCCGATGCGGGCGTGATGATCTGATCGCCGGTGCTGATGAAATACCAGGACGGGATCGTCTTCCAGGCCGCCGCCGTCGACGGCGTGGTGAAGGCAGCCATGGATGCTCCCGGCTGTGACGCCCACAGTACCCTTGCCTCAGTGCGCGGCAGGTCATTGGCGAAGTTGTGAAGGAAGATCCCTTCTTTCAGGTACAACTCCGGGGCGCCTGAGGACGAGGTCGGGTTCGCCGTGGTGAAGTACAGTTCGGCCGGCTTCATCCTGGTCAGGACAGAGCCGGCACCGGAAAGCTGACCGGTAGTCTGGCCGGGCGCTGGGGCGGCCGCATCGATGTAGACCAGCCGTTTGACATCTGCCAGCCCCGCAGCGGCATTGGTGATGACGGACCCGCCGTAGGAGTGGCCGGCGAGCACCACCGGACCGCGGATGGCCTTGAGGTACGCGGCGACGTATTGCGAGTCGGTGGTCAGGTTCTGGACCGGGTTGGCGATCGCTCGTGCGTCGTAGCCCGCGGCCTGCAGCGTGGCGACTTCACCACGCCAGCTGGAGGTGTCGGCCCAGGCGCCGTGGACAAGAACGACCGTGGGCTTCGCCTGTCCGGGCGCCAGGCACGTTGTCAGCCGATGCACGAGCGCCGATTCGGTAGGTGTGCTCGAGGTTGCCGGTGCGCTTGCCGCACCCTTGCCGGCCGAGATGACCGCAAACGCCGCGGCGGACACGATAACGATGGCGATCGCTTTCCACGGCAAATGGTGCCGGAGATTGAGACGCGGGTAGCGCACTGGTCGTCTCCCTTGATATAGGCGAAATTGTCATATAACTGATATGCCAGCTTTGCGGCGCCGATCGGAGGAGCCGAGCATGCTGGATCCTTTGCCGAGATCTCGCAGGCGGCTGCTTCCGAACCTCGGACACGGGCTAGCTTTGCCGCCAGCCCTCCGCCCTTCCATCCGGGCGATTGACCATCTTCCGCCGAGGCAGGACCGCCGCAGGCGTATCCGCTCGGCGCCTATCCTTGGCTAGTGCGCCTGGTTTCGCTGCTGCCATCGGCGACTGAGATCGTCTACTCGCTAGGTCTCGGCGAGCAGTTGGTGGGCGTCACCTTTGAGTGCGATGAGCCGGCGGCGGCTCGCTGCGACAAGACCGTCGTGGTGGGAGGCCGGGATACCCGTGGCATGACCGCGGGCGAGATCGACAGCTACGTGCGCGCGCAGCTGGCGGCAGGCCGGGATCTTTATACCTTGCACGCGCAAGCACTGGCTGCCCTGAAACCCGACCTGATCTTGACCCAGGACCTGTGCAGGGTTTGCGCATTGCCGTCAGCGCACGTCGAGGATGCGCTGGACTACCTGGGTTGCCAGGCAGAGGTGCTATCCCTGGATCCGCACTCGCTCACCGACGTCCTTGACTCAATCCATGCGGTCGGGGCACGTACCGGGGTGCCCGACCGCGCGACCCGGCTAGTCAGCGACCTGCGGGCCCGGCTTGCGCTGATCGCCGAGAGTGTCGCCGGGCGGGCCCGGCCCCGGGTGGCTGTCGTGGAATGGGTGGATCCGCCCTACACCGCCGGGCACTGGATCCCGGATCTGGTCAGTGCCGCGGGAGGTCAGCCGGTCGCGGCGCGGCCCGGCGAGACATCGGTTCCAACGACATGGCAGGCCATTGCGGCAGCGGAACCCGATTACATCGTGGTCGCGCCGTGCGGTTACCACCTGCAGGGCGCGGTCGACCAGGCGCGGTCAGTAGCTCCGCACTTTCCCGGCATTCCGGTATGGGCGATTGACGCGGACGGCATTGTGGTCCGCCCCGGCCCCCGCCTGGTCGACGGAGTCGAGGCCATTGCCGCGATTCTCCACCCCGATGCGGTGCCCAGCGCACCGCCGGATCAGATCCGACGAGTCTCACCTCTCAGCTGACACGCGCCCGCTGAGCGGCCAGACAATAAGTGCAGCCACTTATGGCCCGCAATCACGCAGTCCGGATCGGTGCCGTGAGCATGTGCGCTGCGCGGCCGCACGGGGAGGGTCGGGATGAGTTCTGAGAACCCTGCCAGCCGGCCTGTTGGCGCGCGAGACGGGATCTCCCGTGCCCGGCAGTTGTATTTGCAGATGATGAGTGAGGTTGTCGCGCCACGCCTTGCGGAGTTCGGTTTCGTCCGCCGCAGCCGAGAGTTCCGTTACCGCAGCGGCCTCTACCTCGCCACCCTGGAGCCACGGCCGTTGCGGCGTAATCCGCCGCGGGAGTACGGGTTCGGGGTCCACCTGGGCGTCTCGTTTGTGCCGGAAGGCCCGCCCTGGTTCTGGCATGTCGGACTCCAGGCTCTGGCACCCCGAGCCAGGGAGCGGACGGGCGATGACTCTGGTCGCCTGGCCAGGTGGACGGTCGAGGTTGGCCGGCCAACCGGGCCGGTGGCCGGGGATCTGCTGGCGGCGTCCAGCGGCTAAGGCTGGCCAGCGACACGGGCCCTGCTAGATGACCCCGGCTATCCTCCCGACCCATCACGAAGATCGGCCAGGTCCTTCGCGCCGATCCGTGGCCGGGCTGGCTGGGCAGCCGCCCGGTGTCGGCTGGAACAGGCCGTCAGCCTCGTCCCGCCGGTCAATCCGGGCTTTGACCACCAGTTCGCCTATCTCACTGACCCGGTACCGGGAACCCGGCGCTCTGCCATCGATGACCTCACGAAGCTCGCCGCCGACGATCCCAGGACGGTGCTGGCAGTGTTGAACCGGCTCGCCGAAGACCCGGACCCGGACGTGCGGCGGACCGCCGCTCTCAGGCTGGCCAGCCGATCCGCTGTTTGCGCAGTACGCGAAGCGTTGCAGGCCGCAGCGGCCGAGGACGAGGATCTGAACGTCCGCTGGGCAGCGCGATACGCGCTGAACCTCTCGGCATCGCCGACGGGCTAGCTACGACCTGGCCGAGAGCCGCCGGTGAAGCCTGTCCGCCAGCGACATTTCATCGATCTTGTCCGCGACCCGTCCCAATTTGTCCCGGTTCGCGCGACCAAAATCGATGAAATGTGCGCGCAGGACGGGAGCAAACTCCGATCCACGAGTCCGGTGGCGGCCGGGTGCGGCAGCGGGCGCTTCGTGGCTGCGCCTGCGCTATCAGGTCCGGTGGCGGCCGGGTGCGGCAGCGGGCGCTTCGTGGCTGCGCTGCGAGCGAGCGCATGAGCCCGGGGACCCGGACACGGCAGCGGGTGTAACCGTGGCGAGCGCCGGTTAGCACCCTGCCCGCAACGGGCCTAAGGACGGCGCTGGCGCGGACCTGTGCCAGCCCGCAGAGTGTTCGGGTCCCCGGGCGCGTCTAGTCGAGCGAGGACATGACGTGCTTGATCCGGGTGTAGTCCTCGAACCCGTACATCGACAGGTCCTTGCCATAGCCGGAGTGCTTGAAGCCGCCGTGCGGCATCTCCGCGACTAGCGGGATGTGGGTGTTGATCCAGACGCAGCCGAAGTCCAGCGCGCGGGCCATCCGCATCGCCCGGCCGTGGTCAGATGTCCACACTGAGGACGCCAGGCCGTACTCGGTGCCGTTAGCCCAGCGCAGCGCCTCAGCCTCGTCGGTGAACTTCTGCACGGTAATAACCGGGCCGAATACCTCGTTCTGGATGATCTCGTCGGTCTGCTCGAGCCCGTCGACGACGCTCGCGGCGTAGAAGTAGCCCTTCTCGCCGACCCGGTTGCCCCCGGCAAGGACGCGGGCGTGGTCAGGCAGCCGGGAGATGAACCCGGATACCCGCTCCAGCTGGCTGGCGTTGTTCAACGGGCCGTAGCTGGCGTCGGCATTGTCCGGGCCGGCCGTGATCTGCGCCTTGGCCTGCTCGGTCAGCGCGGCAGCGAAGTCGTCGTGAATGCGCGGGCCGGCCAGCACCCTGGTGGCAGCGGTACAGTCCTGGCCTGCGTTGAAGTAGCCGGCGATCGCAATCGCCTCGGCGGCCCTCTCCGGGTCGGCGTCGTCGAAGACAATGACGGGCGCCTTGCCGCCAAGTTCCAGGTGCACACGCTTCAGGTCAGCGGCAGCTGCCTGCGCAACTTCCTTGCCGGCCCGCACAGACCCGGTGATGGAGACCATCTGCGGCACCTTGTGCGAGACCAGCGCCCGGCCGGTGTCCCGGTCGCCGCAGACCACGTTGAACACCCCGGCCGGCAGGAACTCACTCATCAGCTCGGCCATCAGCAAGGTGGAGTACGGCGTGGTGTCCGACGGCTTGAGCACCATGGTGTTCCCGGCGGCAAGCGCGGGAGCCCACTTCCACACCGCCATCATCATCGGGTAGTTCCACGGCGTCACCGCGGCGCAGACCCCGACCGGCTCCCGCCGGATGAATGAGGTGAACCCAGCCATGTACTCGCCAGCGGACCGGCCCTCCAGCATCCGGGCCGCGCCGGCGAAGAACCGGATCTGGTCCACCATCGGGGGAATCTCCTCCGACGCGGTCAGGCCCAGCGGCTTGCCGGTGTTCTGCGACTCGGCCTTGACGAACTCATCCGCCTTGGCCTCGATCGCGTCGGCGATCCGCAGCAGCGCCAGGCTGCGCTCGGCCGGCGTGGAATCACGCCAGCCGGGAAAGGCGTCGGCGGCCGACGATACCGCGGCATCTACTTCGGCCTCGCCCGAGACCGGGGCGGTCGCGAATACCTCTCCGGTGCTCGGGTCAATCAAGTCGGCGCGGTTATCGAAGGACAGGTCCGTCCATTGGCCACCGACGAAGTTATAGAGGTCATTAGCCACGGTTGACTCCGTTCCGGTTATTGAGGGCTTTGATGGTCTGGGGGTCAGGCGCCCGCCGGCGAGCGTTCCTCGCACGCCCACGGCGATCCGTACTCGGTCAGCAGGTCAAGGAACGGTCGCGGCGGCAATGCTTCCGGGCCGAGCACGCCGGTGCCCGACCAGGCGCCGGATTCGATGAGCTCGAGTGCGACGACCGGATTGACGGCGGTCTGCCAGACCACCGCCTGCGAGCCGTACTCAGCCATCGTCTGTGCATTGTCAGCCACGTGATAGAGGTACACCTCGCGCGGCGCGCCGTCCTTTCCGGTGCCGGTAACCCAGGTGCCGGCGCAGGTGAGGCCGGACATCTGGTCGCCAAGCATGGCCGGGTCGGGCAGGCAGGCGGCCACGACGTCGCGTGGTGACACCTTGCCGGCGCCGACGCTGACGGGATCGGTGCGGTCCAAGCCGAGCTTGTGCAGGGTCTCCAGGACGCCGATGAACTCATCGCCGAGCCCGTACTTGAAGGTGACCCGGTTGGCCTCAACCCAGCGAGGGATCAGGAGCACCTCCTCGTGCTCCACGTTGACGCACTCCACCGGGCCGATCCCAGCCGGGAAGTTGAAGGTCTCCGGTTCGCTGAACGGCGGCGTGGTGAACCAGCCCCGGTCCTTTTCCCAGATCACCGGGGGATTGAGGCACTCCTCGATAGTGGTCCAGATAGAGAAGGTAGGCGCGAAGTCGTAACCCGTCACAGTGAGGTTGGCGCCGTCCCGGACGCCGATCTCGTCTATCCGGCCGAAAAGCTCGTCGGCGGCATACCGGGCGAACACGTCAGAGAGGCCAGGCTCGACGCCGATCCCGGCCAGGGCGAGCTTGCCCGCTTGCTCCCACTGCTCCGACATCGCGAACTGCTCGTCGCCGAGCTTGACGCCGGTCCTGGCGTGCGGCTCCGCCGGGTCGGGGTACGACAGGGACATAGCCATGTCCAGATAGTTCACCCTGGCGGCCAGCGCGGCGCGGAACAGCGGCATGACGAACCGCGGGTCGGTAGCGTTCATCAGCGCGTCGCAGCGGTGCTCGGCGAGCAGGGCGGCAGTAGCTGCCTCGTCCCGGGCATCGAGCTGAACTGCCGTGTAGCTGTCTTTGGCCGCAGCCGCGTGCTGCGCCCTGGCCAGGTCGTAGTCCGCGATGACCAGTTCGGCGAACGGGCGGCGGGCGGCGATCCGGGCGAAGGCGGTTCCGACGCCGCCAGCTCCGACGAGCAGTATGCGCATGCAGTGATCCTAGCCTCGTAGTCGATGCTTTCCGCGACGGTACTAGTCGCGATTCGCACACAATACAACTGAAACCGTTGCCATCGCGTGCGAGGCATGCTAGAACCGTTGCTACTTGACTCGCATACGCCTAACATACGGCTACTCTCAGTGAGCGAGCGATACCGTGACTTTTGCCGAGCCTCATCCGGTTCGGGTGATTCGGGAGGGGACGATCAGGTAGATGGCCACCACCGCCTCCGACTTGCAGCCGGTAGAGGAATCGAGGGACAAGGGCCTGAAGACCGGTGCCCTCGGCCTCATCTCAAGCACGGTTATCGCGACGGCTTCTGTTGCACCCGCCTACAGCCTGGCGGCGACGCTCGGTTTCGTCGTAGTCGCGGTCGGACTCAAGTCGCCGCTCGTCGCGATACTCGCCTTCGTGCCGATGATCTTGACCTCGATTGGCTATAGCGAGCTCAACAAGGCCGACCCGGACTGTGGCACCACCTTCACCTGGGCGACCCGCGCGTTCGGGCCGAAGACCGGCTGGGCGGGCGGCTGGGCCATCGTGGCGGCCGACATCCTGGTCATGGCGAGCCTGGCCCAGGTGGCAGGTCAGTACATCTTCCTGCTGTTCAACGCCAACGGCATTGGTCACAACCCGGCAAGCGGGTGGGTCCTGCTGACCGGTGTCCTGTGGATCGTTGTCATGACCTACATCTGCTACCGCGGCATCGAGGTCTCGGCGAACTTCCAGAAGGCCCTGCTGAGCATCGAGATCACGATGCTGATCGTGCTTTCGGTGGTTGCGCTGATCCGGGTCGGCGCCGGCCACCACCCGGCGGAGTCGATCCAGCCGTCCTGGTCGTGGCTCAGCTTCTCGGGCCTGCCGTTCAGCGCCTTTGCCGCCGGGTTGATCCTCATGGTGTTCATCTACTGGGGCTGGGACACCGCGCTGTCGGTCAATGAGGAGACCAAGGACGCCACCAGGACGCCCGGCCGGTCGGCGATCTTGTCCACGATCATCCTGGTGGTCACCTACGGCATCGCGATCTTCGGCGCGCAGTCATTCGCCGGGATCGGAGTAAAGGGCATCGGCCTGGCGAACCCGAACAACTCCAGCGACGTGCTCTCGGTACTGGGCCACGCTGTCTTCGGCGCAGGTGCAGTCGGCAACGTTTTCTACCGGCTGCTGCTCCTGATGGTCCTGTCCTCGGCGGCCGCCTCGACGCAGACGACGATCCTGCCGACAGCGCGGACCACGCTGTCGATGGCGACCTACCAGGCACTGCCCCCCTCGTTCGCGAAGATGCACCGCAAGCACCTGACGCCCACCGTGTCCACGCTGGTCATGGGCGGCATCTCGATCGTGCTCTATGCCGCCTTCAACTACATGTCCGGCGGTCAGGTGATCGCGGACGCGGTCACGAGCTGTGGCGTGTTCATCGCCACCTACTACGGCCTGACCGGTTTCGCCTGTGCCTGGTACTACCGCAGGAACCTCACCAGCAGCGCACGCAATCTGTGGATGCAGGGCATCTTGCCGCTGCTAGGCGGCCTGATGCTCTGGTTCCTTGGGGGCTGGAGCATGTGGCTGGACTGGGACATGAACAGCGCTAATGAGGCGTCCTACACCAGCTTCAAGGTGCCCGGGCTGCACTGGGTGATCGGCGGTGTGTTCGTGATCGTCTTCCTGTCCTGGATCGCGGGGCTACTCGTATTTATCTACATGCGGATCGTCCACCCGGCGTTCTTCCGCAAGCAGACGCTGACCCGGTCGACGCCCACTCTGGTTCCGGACAACTACTAGCAGACCCGCTCGAAGGCCCGCGCTGGGATGACCGGCGCGGGCCTTCGGCGTTCTTGCCGGCCACGGCTGCGACTCGGCCCAGCGCGGGGCCGCGCGGCTGTCGGCGGTTCCGCCTAGGCTTAGGCACGTGACCGCGATCGTTGTCGACTCCCTTCTGGACGGGCTGAATCCGCAGCAGCGTGCCGCCGTCCTGCACGAGGGCAGCCCGTTGCTGATCGTGGCCGGCGCCGGCTCGGGCAAGACCCGTGTGCTCACGCACCGGATCGCTTACCTGCTGGCCGAGCGCGACGTTGCGCCGAGCCAGGTCCTCGCCATTACGTTCACGAACAAGGCCGCCGGGGAGATGGCCAGCAGGGCAGCTTCGCTGACCGGTGCGTGGGCGCGATCGATGTGGCTGATGACCTTTCACTCAGCCTGCGTGCGGATCCTGCGCCGGGAGGCCCGGAGGTTCGGCTATCCGTCCAGCTTCTCGATCTACGACCAGGCCGACTCGCAGCGTCTGATGGCCCTGGTCTGCCGTGAGCTCGAACTGGACGCCAAGTTCTTCCCGCCGAAAGGGCTGATCAACCAGGTCTCGAACCTGAAGAACGAGCTGATCGACTACGAAACGGTCCTGGCGCGTGCCAGCGGTTACCGGGAGAAGACTCTCGGCGAGGCGTACGCCGAGTACCAGCGGCGGCTGGTCGCGGCTGGCGCTATGGACTTCGACGACATCATCATGGTGACCGTCAACCTGCTGCAGGCCTTCCCTGACGTGGCCGGCGCATACCGGGAGAGGTTCCGGCACGTCCTGGTGGACGAGTACCAGGACACCAACCACGCCCAGTATGTCCTGGTACGCGAGCTGGCCGGGTCAGGTGGCGACGCGCCTGCCGAGCTCGTCGTCGTCGGCGACGCGGACCAGTCGATTTACGCCTTCCGTGGCGCCACGATCAGGAACATCGAGGAGTTCGAGCGGGACTTCGCCGGCGCGCGGGTGATCTTGCTCGAGCAGAATTACCGCTCGACGCAGAACATCCTTGCCGCGGCGAACGCCGTGGTCTCCCGTAATCCGGGCCGGATTCCGAAGAATCTCTGGTCCGAGGCGGGCGACGGGCCGCCGATCACCGGGTACGTCGCCGACAGCGAGCACGACGAGGCGGCGTTCGTCGCCGAGGAAGTCGACCGGCTGTCTGACGCGGGCGAGGCGGCGCCTGGCGAAGTTGCCGTGTTCTACCGGACGAACGCGCAGTCCCGCGTTTTCGAGGAAGTGTTCATCCGGTCCGGGCTCCCGTACAAGGTCGTTGGCGGCGTCCGGTTCTACGAGCGCAAGGAAGTCCGCGACCTGCTGGCCTACCTCCGCCTGATCGCCAACCCCGGTGACGAGGTATCGCTGCGCCGGGTGCTCAACACCCCGCGGCGCGGGATCGGCGACCGGGCCGAGGAGTGCGTGGCCGCGCTGGCCAGCCGGGACAAGATCAGCTTCGCCGCTGCGCTCGCTCGGCCGGATGACGTTCCGGGCCTCGCGACCAGGTCCGCGCGTGCCATCGAGGGTTTCAACGAACTGATAGCCGGGCTGCGCGAGCTGACCGCGGCCGGAACTCCGGTCGGCGACCTGACCGAGGCCGTGCTCGACCGGACCGGCTACGTGGCCGAGCTGCAAGCCTCGTCTGACTTGCAGGACGCGAGCCGCATCGAGAACCTCACCGAGCTGGTGTCGGTGGCACGCGAGTTCGACGCTCGCAATCCGGGCGGCACGCTGGCGGAGTTCCTCGAGCAAGTGTCGCTGGTCGCTGACGCGGACGAGATCCCGGACGGTGAGCAGCATGGCGGCATGGTCACGCTGATGACCCTGCACACAGCCAAGGGCCTGGAATTCCCCGTTGTCTTCCTGACCGGCCTGGAGGAGAACGTCTTCCCGCACGAGCGGTCCATGGGCGACGAGCGGGAACTGGCCGAGGAACGACGGCTGGCCTACGTCGGCATCACCAGGGCGATGCAGCGGCTTTATGTGACCAGGGCGGCGACGCGCACCTGGTTCGGTCGCCCCGGCTACCACCGGCAGTCGCGGTTCCTGACCGAGATCCCCGCGGGACTGATCGAGTGGCGCCGGGACGAGTCCGCCGCCACCCAGCCGGCATCGGAGCGACTGGCTCGGCGGCCCGGCGTCCGCGCGGTCGGCAACCGCCCGGTCCCGTCTCTGCAGCCGGGCGACCGGGTGAATCACGACGCTTACGGGCTCGGCACAGTCCTGTCAGTCGAGGGACGCGGCGATGACCCCGAGGCGAAGATCGACTTCGGTGCCGACTATGGGATCAAGCACCTTGTGCTGCGCTACGCGCCGATCGAGAAGCTCTGACGCCAGTTCTCGCGCGGGCTCGCTCAGCCGTGCCTCAGACCGGGCGCATGCCGTGCTTGCGCATGAGCTCAAGCTCGGTGTCTCGGTCCGGCGGTTCGGCGCCGGCCCAGAGCGCGGCCAGTTCGCGGAAGTAGCCGTCGAGCGCTGGCGCGTGCAGGACGAGCACGCGGGCCGCGGTGTCGGCCGCTGCGCCGAAGGTATGCGCGACGCCGCCCGGCACCAGCACGAAACTACCCGCTCCCGCGCGGATGATATCGCCGTCGAGCTCGAACTCGGCCTGGCCGTCGAGTACCCAGAACGCCTCGGCCCGGTCCGGATGCACATGGGGAGGAGGCCGGCGTCCGCCGGCCGGGATCTTCCGCTCGTGCAGTGAGAAGGCACCGCCGGTGGTGTCCGCCCCGGCCTTGAACATCAAGCTGCTGCCGCGGACGGCAAGTTGCTCGCCGCCGCCTGGCGGCATTACCACGTAGTCAGCCACGTCACGGTTTTAGCATGCGATCTGCTTGCGAGGCCGACCGCTGGCGGTAGGCACGCGACTTCGCCCGCGATCCGCAGATCTGCATGCTGCACCAGCATCCGCTGCGGGTAGGCGAGCGGTCGTAGAAGGCCCACTGACAATCGTCCGCGCTGCACACCTTGAGCCGGCTCCAGGTGCCCAGAGTCTCCGCCTCGGCGGCGATCAGCAGCAGTTCGGTGAGCGCGGCCTGACTGCCCCGGCCGCCTGCGACTACGTGAAGACTGCCGTCGGAGGCTGCGCTGATTCGGGCCGGCATCGCCGAGGCAATTTCGGCAAGCCAGGCGGCTGGCTCAGCTGCCGGGGCGGGCTGATGCGCTACATGTGACCGCAAGATCCCGCGCAGGCCTTCTCTCAGGTTCACGGCCAGCGCCAGGTCGGCTGGCCCGGTGTCGGCTGGCCCGGTGTCGGCTGGCCCGGTGTCGGCCGACTCGGGCGTGTCAGCGGTCAGGTTGGCCGATCTCAGCCAGCCGTCGAGCGCTGCCGGAGAACTGAGTTCGTCCGTTGCGCGCTCGATGTCGAGCGTGTTTACGAATGCCTGCAGCAGCGCCAGACGGCCAGGAGCTTGGCCGATGCGCCGGTTACTGCTAGCTGCGGGGGCGGATGTGGCCGCCATCAGCCGCCTCCTCCTGCTGTCTTAATCCGGCCAACGTCACCGCCATTCTACATGTGCTGGTTGCGCCACGCGCGGCATCCGAGTTACCCTCGTTACCAGCAGAGCTCGAAAG
>Ga0335074_10010617_pt1 | contig 12884 bp, 13 predicted proteins | sample Lox_Sample_23_FD_206715 | JGI IMG/M metagenome (GOLD analysis project Ga0335074, IMG submission 206715) | Soil microbial communities from Loxahatchee National Wildlife Refuge, Florida, United States - Lox_Sample_2.3 | ecosystem: Environmental > Terrestrial > Soil > Wetlands | place: USA...
CGAGCGCGGAAATCCTGCGAACGTGCGTCGAATCCGGGCGGCGAGTGTGGCCCTTCCGGTGGAGGTTCTTCGCCGGGGCTTATGCTTCGTCGATACTCCCGGGCTCGGTTCTGCCATCGAGGCGAATACCCGCACGACCGAGCGGTTTCTTCCAGAGGCCGATGCGGTAATCATGGTATCGGCCTACGACGGCCCGCTCACCGAAGACGAGTTGCGGGTCGTACACGCGGTAACGCGCTCGAATCACAAGCTCTTCTTCGTGCTCAACAAGCGCGATGCGACCTCAGCGTGGGAACGGCGGAGGTGGACGACTACGTGCGCGCGCGGCTGTCGGAAACGTGCGGGAAGCATCTGCCGCCGATATTCTCACTGTCCGCGCGGGACGGGCTCGCCGGAAAACTCGCCGGCGATCCACAAGCCGTGGTGGCAAGCGGAGTCGGCGAGTTTGAGACCGAACTGACGCGCTTCCTCATCGAGGAAAAGAGCGTCGCGTTCCTACGCGGCGTGTACGGTCGCACGGCGCAACTGCTCGACTCCCTCGGGGGCGATGCCGGCGGCGATCTGCGCACTCGGCTTGCGAGACTCAGCGCGCACGATTGCACGCCGGAGCCAACCTCGCCTGAGGCGAACGCAATCATTGCCGGGGAGCCGTCCGTGATGGAGGACTGCAGCGTTTGCGTTCACGTCGCAGAGAGCTTGTTCGACTTCCTGCGCGGCTATCAATACGATCTGGTCTTCGACGCCGATGTGCGCGAGCGCTTCACCTCCTCGGGGGGTCTGTGCGCGCCGCATCTGTGGCTTTACGCGTCGGTGGCATCGAACCGCGACGTGTGCATGGCGCTCGCTCCGCTCATCAAGCGTCTGGCGGCAGTCCTTCGCGCGATGGACTCATCGTCGGCGTCACTTCGGACGCGAGCCGAGTGCAGGCTGTGCCTGGTGCAGGACGAGGCGGAGCGCCGGGCGCTTGCGGAGCTCGAAGGTTCGCGCGCGCGGGCGCTGTGTCTGCCGCATTTGCGCGCGTTGGCCGAGTGCACGGGCGACCGGCCCCTCCTGCGTGTGACCGCGCAGCGGCAGGCCGCGGCAGCGGAACGTCTGGCGGAGGACATGCGGCGTTATGTCTTGAGACACGATGCCTTGCGCCGCGGACTCGCGAGCGAGGAGGAAACGGAGGCGGCGAGACGCGCGCTCTCCTTCGTGGCAGGGCATCGCGCGATCGCGGCTCCACAGCGCGCGCGCTGATCGCGGCGAGCTCTTGCCGACGTTCGGCGGCGCTCGTAGACTTCCCGGTCACAGGAGATGGCATTCCTCCTGCAACCGCCGTGTATGCGGCTGATGATGCCTGCGCGTAGGTTCACTCCGATCGGCGTGGAGGCATCGAATGGTCGCGAATACCCCCTATGCAAGGAGCGGCAGCGTCGCCTGCCTGAATCTCGATCCGTACAACGCCTGGACGGGTTGAGCATGCTGTTTCAATCGCCTGACTTTCTGGTGCCCCTGGTTGCGCGGCTCCAGAGTGGCGCGCATCTCATGCTCTACGGGCCGCGCGGCAGCGGCAAATCGACGGTGCTCGCGGAACTCGAGCAGCGACTCCGGGGGCTGAGCGTTCCGTGCGGGCGCTCGAGCGTCACCACGTCCCTGGACGCCATCACCGGAGCCCTCGCGCAGGCTTACCCGGCGGTCGAGACACGGGAGGTGAACCGGCGGACGGCACGCTGGCGCCTGTGGTCGGCCGCCGATGAGCACGCGGGCGTGCTTTTGCTCGACCACCTGAGTTGCGTGAGCAACGCCATGGTCTCCTTCCTGAGGCGACGCTTGCACGGCGGGGTTGTGGGGGTGTTATCGGCAGCGGACGTCGACGACGAGCGCGAGCGGGAGCGCATGAGGCCATGGAGGCTCGGAGCCCTTTCGGTGCGCATGCCCCTGACCCCGAGGCGGCACTTGCGCAGGCTTCTGCTCGCGCGCTGTCGGAGCTTGCAGATCCCACCCCTCGATCCCGACGAGGAGCTGCGACTGCTCCATGCGGCACGCGGCCGACCGGGCTGGATCATGCAGTGCACCGCACTTGGCTGCGACGCGCGCTACTGGAACAAGGGAAGGCTCTTCCTGACCGTTCTGTGCACCGATACGGACGCCATGGTGAGGTACGGGACGCTCGACCTTTTTCGACCGGCCGCAGACCGTGCGCGGCTGCGGTGACGGAGCTTTCGGTGTCGTTTCGCAGCATCCTGTTCGATACGCCTGAAGCGTTCCAAGCCACGGCGGCTCATGAGGAACCGGCCTCGTTCCGTGACCTCAACCTCGATCAGATCGTTTCGTCCATCACGACGGGCCGCGAGGCATACGACCTCACGCCGCTGTTTTACGAGCCCGTACGCGAGGTGGCGACCATTCGCTACCGACACGAGGTCTTTCGTGATCTCGGGAGCCGACCACTATCTCTTCACCTCGCCTCGTTCGCCCGGCAGATGCGTGAGGTACACGGGCGGCGGGCTCGCGCGGCGAAGCTCTACTACGCACGCCAGGCAGAGCGCTACTTCGTCGAGACGATGATCATCTACTGCAAGGCAGTCAAGCGTCTGGCGTCCGACCTCACGGCCGCCGACCTCAAGTCGCAGGGCCTGCGCGAAGCTCGTGAGTTTCTGGTGAGCTACACCGGCTCCAAGGGGTTCGCCGCCCTCCGGGCGGAAGCGGAGCAGATCCTCACGAGCCTGGCAGCCATTCGATACAGCCTCGTCATCCACGGCGCGCGCATCGAGGTTCAGTCTTATGAACCGGAAAGCGACTACGGCGCCGAAGTGTTGCAAACGTTCGAGAAGTTCAAGCAGGGAGCGCCACAGGAGTACTCGTTCAAGTTCCGCGACTCGCTCGAGATGAACCATGTCGAGGCGGCGATCGTGGACCGGGTGGCACTGCTTCATCCAGAGGTCTTTTCCGCGCTGTCCCAGTACTGCGTGCAGCACCGCGATTGGCTCGACGCCGGGATTGCACGTTTTGACCGAGAGGTGCAGTTTTATCTGGCCGTTCTGGAGCACATGGAGCAGCTCAAGCCGTTACCTTTTTGCTATCCCGAGGTTACGGCTCGCTCCAAGGAGACCTACGCCCGCGAAGCGTTCGACCTCGCCTTGGCGTATCGACTCAGGGGGGACAAGGGACGCGTCGTCACGAACGACTTCCACCTCACCGACCCCGAGCGCATCTTGGTCATCTCAGGAGCGAATCAAGGAGGAAAGACGACCTTTGCTCGCATGTTCGGCCAGCTGCATTACCTTGCGAGCCTCGGGTGCCCCGTTCCGGCTCGGGACGCGCGGGTCTTTCTGTTTGACGAGCTGTTCACCCATTTCGAGAAGCAAGAGCGGGTCGAGAGCTTGAGCGGGAAGCTCGAGGATGAACTACTACGAATGCACCGAATCCTCGAGCGTGTGACCTCGAACAGCATTCTCGTCATGAACGAGAGCTTTGGGGCGACCACGCTGAGCGACGCGTTGTTCCTCAGCAAGGAAATTTTCAAGCAGATCATTCAGCGGGGAATGATTTGCGTGTATGTGACGTTCCTCGACGAGCTGGCTTCCCTCGATCGGTCTACGGTGAGCATGGTGAGCACCGTGGACCCGACAGATCCAACCATCCGGACGTTCAAAGTCATCCGGCAGCCGGCCGACGGGCTCGCCTACGCCCTGGCCATCGCGCAAAAGTACCGGCTCTCGTATCGCGACGTGAAGGAGCGCATTCGCTCGTGAAAGCCTACCTCATGCACCCCGACCGAGATTTCGATCCCAACGCGACCTTGCCCCCGACGGCGGTCGCGCTCAGGGAGGATCTCGGACTCGACGTGATCTTCGAGGCCATGGGCGGAAAGGACGAGCTGTTGCTCGCTGTGGCGCGGGCGGCTCTCCTCACGGGCCTTCAGGGAACGAAAGAGATTGCCTACCGCCAACGTATCCTCGCCGATTGCATGGCACACCCTGCCATCGTGCGTCAGATCTATGCGATCGCCGGCGAAGCCATCGAGCGCGAGAGAAAGATCTGGGGCTGGACGCTCAAGAGACACCCCGAAGGCCTGCTCCACCGCTCGCTCGAAGTCCTGGAGATTTTCCTCGAGCTCCTGACCCAGCTACGGCGCATCGCGGAGCGGAATGTGCAACGGTTCCGCTCGGAAGGCTTTACGAGGCTATTTGTAATGCTCGTCGAGGAGCTCGACGATGAATACCTGGATGGAGTGCGGGATCACCTGGCACGGTTGAAGTTCCCATACGGCATCCGGATGAGCGCGCAGCTCGGCGAGGCCAACCAGGCGACGGACTACGTTCTGCAGGTGCCGGGGGCGCGGCGCAGCTTCTTGGAGAAGGTCGGGAGCTGGATAGAGGAGCTTTCGGCGCCTCGTCGGGCGAGTTACGTCTACGAGATCGCCGAGCGCGACGAGGCGGGATTCCAAGCGCTGGAAGCCATTCGCGATCGGGGTGTGGCGATCGTTGCGGCTCGACTTGGCCAATCGGCCGATCACGTGCTCAACTTCTTTGCCATGCTGCGCGTCGAGCTCGGCTTCTATGTCGGCTGCTTGAATCTCCGCGACCGACTCACCGCAAAGGGCGTGCCGACGGTCGTTCCGGACGCGCTGCCAGCGAGCGAGTCGATGCTCCGCGCCCGCGGTCTGTACGACGTGTCGCTCGGCCTGAGCGCAGCGGAGAGTGTCGTCGGCAATGACTTGAAGGCCGACCACAAGCGCCTCGTCATGGTCACCGGCGCCAACCGAGGCGGTAAGACGACCTTCTTGCGGAGCCGCGGACAGGCGCAGCTGATGATGCAGTGTGGAATGTTCGTCGCTGCGCAGGAGTTCCGCGCCAGCCTGTGCTCTGCCGTGTTCACCCACTTCAAGCGCGAGGAGGACTCGCAGATGAGAAGCGGCAAGCTCGATGAGGAGCTGAGCCGCATGAGCGCGATCGTGGATCACGTGCGCGCGAATGGGCTCGTGCTGCTCAACGAGTCGTTCGCATCGACCAATGAGCGGGAAGGATCGGAGATTGCGCGGCAAGTGGTCGGAGCGCTCCTCGAGGGGGGTGTCGAGGTGTGCTATGTCACGCATCTATTCGATTTGGCAGAGGCATTTTACCGGGCGAACATGCAGACTGCGCTGTTTCTGCGCGCGGAGCGACTGTCCGATGGCCGGCGCACGTTCAAGCTGCTCGAAGGCGCGCCGCTCACGACGAGCTACGGAGCGGATCTTTACCGACGAATCTTTGGCATGCCCGTCGAAGATGAGGACGCGGGGATACGGGCGGCGACGGCCGGGTGAAGGGTTCCATGTCGGGAGGCAACCAGCCACAGGCACGCGTACCACCAAAGCCGTGCGCGGTGTCGCAGTCCCTGGAGCGGTGAGCCGAAGCTGCAGACGATTCGCTTCAGGGGGTCGAGCGCGGACGAACCCTGCTCGGACAGAAATTGCTCTGCCGCTCTGCGAACGGTGCGGTCCGAGTCGCCGAGTAGGATCGCGAGGCGAGACGGGTCGAGTGCGCCCCGCTCGTGCAGCCCCTCGAGCGCGCGCAGCCGAACGGAGCCCTCCCGGTCGAAGAGGAATCGCTCGAGGGAACGCTTGCCGGCCTCTGGAACTTGCGCGAGCGCGGTGACGGCGGCCAGACGCAGCTGCCGGTCGGTTACATACGAAAGCGATGCGAGTAGCGGCACCGCAGAGGAGAGGCGCAGGTCGCCGGCGATGATCACGGCCCGCAGCCGGCGCCGGCGGGCTTGCTCATCCTGGGCCGGTGCGGCGATAGCCTTGGAGACGATGAGGCCGGCGGAAGGACCGATGTGGAGCAGGGTCTGCATGATCGCCTGGGCGCGAGCCCAGTTCGGCTCATCGAGTGCCTCGGTGAGGACCGCGGCGGGTGCTTGCAGCAGCTCGCCGTCTTGGCGCGACAAGGAGAGCGCGGCTTCGATGCGTACCGGGCGTTGCGGGTCGTTGAGCGCCGCGCGCAACGCGAACAATGCGCCGGCCGGCGCGGGGCCCGCGTGCGCCAACTCACCGAGCAAGCGAGCGGCAGCCACGCGGCCGTCGATCTGGCTCGGCGCTTCCGTACCATCGGAATATTGCCCATCCAAGAGCAGCCCAATGAGCGCCGGGCACGCCGCACGGCCATAACAGCGCAGCGCGTAAAGTGCGGCGGAGCGTGCTGTATCGTCGTTCAGACATTTCGTCAGGAGCGAAATGGCTCGCAAGTCCCGCCTTTGGGCCAGCGCCAGGGCGCAGAGGGGATATGCCCGGACGCTCAGCGCCTCGACGAGCGCCTGTGTGACGTCGGAACCGGGACGGTGGCTCAAATGTTCCGCGATGCAATTGACGACGACGCACTCCGCTTCGAGCGACACGGGGTCGAGCTCTCGGGCAACGGAGTCACGGAGAGCGCGAATGAGCGCTTCGGTAGCCGACGGGGCGCGGATGGCGCCAAGCCCGTCCGCCGCGAGGCATCTGGCGTGATGAATCGCGCCGGAGGGTCCGCGCAGTACGCTCTCGAGGAGGGGCACGGCGGAGGGGCCCAGTCGGAGGACTTGCGGCAGCACGAGGGGACCCTCGTGCAGGTTCTTCAGAGCTTGAACGAAAGCCGCACGCCCTGGCTCTGCTAAAGCGTCGGACATGACTCACCCATCGTGCAGCAGCGCGCCCGCGGCGCCCACAATCGCACAATAGGAGTCATCAGCCGGGGAGCGATTCGAGGGGGACTCCATCCCCAGTAGAGACAACATAGGCCTCACCGTGCGATACGTCAACGGGTCAGGACAGTCGACGGGGGATTGCAGCGCGCGATCTGCTCGCCAGGCAGGAACCCCGCGCGTTCGATGGCCAACATGATGAGTTGTAGGGCGTCCTCGTTGCTCGCGAGCTTCGGCGCGAATCCCCCTTCGTCCCCGACGGCGGTGCCGAGTTTCCGCTCGCGTAGCAGACACTTCAGTGCCTGGAAGGTCTCCGAACCGTAACGGAGTGCTTCCGCGAAGGTCGGGGCGCCGACGGGCACGATCATGAACTCTTGAAAATCGAGACCAGAGTCGGCGTGCCTGCCACCGTTGATCACGTTCATGATGGGCATTGAAATCAGCCGAGCGCCCACGCCCCCGAGATACTCGTAGAGTGGTAGCCGACACGCACGAGCGGCCGCGCGGGCACGGCCTGCGAGACGCCAAGGATGACATTTCGCGCCGAGGTTCGCCTTATTCGCCGTGTCGTCCAGCTCGATCATGAGGTGATCGATCCGCGACTGATGAGTGGCATCGAGACCCACCGAGCTCGGCGCAATGACTTCGTTGACGTTGGCGACAGCTTCGCAGACCCCGTGGCCGCCATAGCGCGACTGCGCCGTGTCGCGCAGTTCCAACGCCTCGTGCTCCCCTTTCGACGCGCCAGAAGGGACGGAGGCAGCCCCGATCGTGCCGTCACCCAGCTGGACGAATATCCGCAGGGTCGGCAGGCCACGGGAATCGAGGATTTCCATGGCGCGAATCAAACGGATGGCGGTGCTCAGCGCCCCTTCTTCACGCGTCGCAATAAACTCGACTTCAACAGTCGGCGCACCGCTGAGCTCGATGGGCCGCGCCTGGTGCATGGCGTGGTGCCGACCGAATCCCCGCAAACCGCCCTTAAAAGCTGATGACTCCTGCCATGCGTGTTTGTATTACACGCACGGCGGACCACTACCCGGACATGCGTAGGAACCGCTATTGTTCCGGGCACTCGCGGGCGTCGCTCGAAAGGTCGAGAGCTACTGCGGTCGGCCGCAGGACATCGAATGGGCAATTGATTGGAAGCGCAATGAAATCTCATCTTGCAGTGTCGCCCCCGGCAAGCAATAACACCCGAGCAAGTAGGAGGCGTCATTTAACATGCCTCAGAGCCACCTCCGGCGAAAGGATTGCTCCATCAGCTCCTGAGCCAACTCACGGAGAGCATTCCTGCAAATGTCATCAGTGCGGACCCCCCTACGTGAATGGCGATGTCTGCGGAAGCCCACATGAGCTGTCCCTCCCGCAAGAGAGTCACGAGTTCTGCCGAAAAGGTCGAGAACGTCGTCAAGCCTCCACAGAATCCTGTCACGACGAGCAGGCGCCATTCCGGGGGAAGCGCCGAGAGAGTCGTAAAGAACGCAATGGCGGCACCAATCACGTAAGCGCCGATGAGATTTGCTGCAATCGTGCCGGGCGGCAAGGTCGGAAAATAGCTGTTGAGCCGCATCCCGAGCCACCAGCGCAGCACTGCGCCGAGGCCCGCTCCGGCACAGATCGCCAGGACCGATTTCCACATGCATCCGCCTTTTCTTCGTACCCAATCAGCGCGCCAGCAATAATGCTTACCCCGCCGCAGCGTCGAGGTAGACATCATCAGCCGCACGGGCGGCGGTTCGAGGAGGGATGCCATCTCCTGAGGTCTGTCAGTGTAGGCGGATCGTCACTTGCGATCAATTCAGTATTACTCGCGAACCATTCACCCAGCGACGAGCCACTGCCGCGCAATCGGCGTGTGAGCGAGCGCGGGAGAGTCGTTCCTTCCGATCCCCCAAAACGGCCAGTTGGCTGATGACGCCTGAATCCTCTCCTCGCGCGAGGAATCGTTGGAGCGAAGGCGTGCCCGCGGCCAGAGTGTGTCAGCATGACCGATTCTGAAGCAATTTCAAACGGCCGTCATGGTCGCCCGCACGCCCCGCGCGGCGCAGGTATCGAGCTCGTCGACCTGCACTACAGTGTGAAAGGGCGGAAGATCCTCTCTGGTCTTCAGCTCTCAATCCCGCATGGAAAGATCACCGCTGTCATGGGGCCCAGCGGCACGGGCAAGACCACGTTGTTACGGCTCATGACGGGCCAGGTGCATCCGGATCGAGGCCGGGTTCTCGTCGAGAATCAAAACTTAGCGGGGCTATCGGCAAGGGACCTCTATCGGGTGAGACGTCACATGGGATTCTTGTTTCAGCAGAGTGCGTTGTTCAGCGACCTCACCGTGTTCGAAAATGTTGCGTTCGCGCTGCGCGAGCATACGGATCTTCCTGAGGCCCTTGTTCGAATCATCGTGCTGACTAAGCTGCATGCGGTCGGACTGCGGGGCGCGGGTGACCTTCTACCGGGGGAGCTCTCCGGAGGAATGGCACGGCGAGTGGCATTGGCGCGCGCCATTGTTTTAGACCCCTCAATCCTGTTTTGCGATGAGCCATTTGTGGGACTGGATCCCATATCCTGCGGGGTGGTCCTACGCCTGCTGAAAGTCCTCAATGAGGCGCTCGGAATGTCCATTGTGGTCGTGTCGCACGACGTCCACGAAGCACAGGCTCTTGCGCATAACAACCTTATTGTGATCGACGGCCGAGTTGCCGCGTATGGAACGCCGCGGGAGCTGCGGGATCATCCTGCGGCCGGCGTGCAACAGTTCCTGCACGGGTCCGCGGACGGTCCGGTGCCTTACCACTATCCTGCGACCGATTATTATCAGCAGCTAGTGGGGCGGGATATCCGATTGGCTATCGGCTTTCCCCGCAGCACGTCGAAGCGTGGATGATGGAGGGGTGGATATCTCGAGGAGTGAGCGTCACCGCCAGCCGGTGATCGAAGGCAATGAGCGCGGTGTGCCGCAGAGCAGCTGCATCCGTTGGCTGTGGCATGGTATATGTGCGCGGTTCCCGGCGAAGCGACAATGAGGCGTGCGCAACCGCTAGAACGCATAACGACATCGTGAGGTGCGAGATGCAAGGTTCCTTCTTCAGGTTCTACGTGCATGAGGATCATCGACACCGGCATCGTTTGGTCTGGGAATGGCTGCTCGAGGAAGCCAACAAGCTCGGAATCCGCGGGGGGTCTGCCTTCAAGGCCATGGCCGGATTTGGCCGGCATCATCGACTGCACGAGGCGCACTTCTTTGAAACGCCCGGAAAGCTAGCGATCGAGGTCGAGTTCATCCTGACGGACGATGAGGCCGCCAAGCTCCTCGAGCTGCTGCACCGGGAGAAGGTCCGCCTGTTCTACGCGCAAATCCCCGCGCGGTTCGGCGTCGTGAACCCGGACGCAGCCGATCCACCCTCTCTCGCACAAAGTGGACCTTGGGATAGCGGGATCTGGCCCAAGCCGTAAGGGGGCGGCGATCCGGTCACGCGCTCAGCCGTGTCCACCCGCGGCGGCCCGCGCGACTCCACCCGCGGAAGGCGCCGCTACTCGCCCTGGTGGCAAACCGCTTCGATGTTGTTGCCGTCCAGGTCGAAGACGAACGCGCCGTAGTAGTCCGGGTGGTAGTGCGGTCTCAACCCCGGCGGCCCGTTGTCCTCACCTCCCGCGGCGAGCGCGGCGCGATGGAAGGCATCCACCTCCGGGCGCGATCGCGCGACGAACGCGACATGAACGGGACGACCCGCCCGTCCGCCGCTCCCGATCCAAAAGAACGCCTTATCGTTCGCGCCGAATCCCGCATAGGCATAGGTGCCCGTCACCTCGGCAGCGACCTCTGCCACGAGCACGATGGAGAGGGGCTCGAGCGCTTTGGAATAAAACGCCTTGGACCGATCGAAGTCGGCCACGCTCAGTCCCACGTGATCGAGCATTTGTATTCCCTCGAGGCGATCGGCCTATGAAGGTTACCACGTCAGTGGTGAGCGTCGCGCGCCAGTGTCCAGCGAGAGGGTTCGCCGGGAGCAAACCGCGCTGGCCAGTTGTGAGGCTATTGCGGTGTTCGGCAAAGCGCAGCGCCTCGCGTTCCCGGTAGGCGCCATAGCAGCACGCGAGCATGACGCACACCGCTCCTCGATCGGTGCGGCTACATCGACTTCGCGAGTCGCTGATACAGAAGCCCGCCAGCGTAGAACGTGATGCCGAGCATGGAGAGGCCCACGATCCGCGCGAGCGGTGCAGCGCCGTGCAGGTCGTAGAGCATCACCTTCACGCTCGTCGCACCGAACAGAACGAGGGAGGATTGTCCCGCCAGACGATCCCGCCGGCAAACGGACCAGGCCATGGACGCGAGGGCGAGCAACCCCCAGAGGAGCGATTGGAGGATGCGCTCGTCGATGAGGTGGACCGCCGCGAACATGGCCGTGAGATGCCCCACGTAGAGGAGGATCCCGCTCGCCTCCTGCGCTCGTGGCGTGCCTCGGGTGAGCCAGTAACCGGTGTAGACCATTGCGGTGTAGAGGGGTCCGAGCGCCTGATGACCGGCAATCCCGCCGGTCGCGCCCGTCACCACTCGCAAGAGGTTCAGGATGAACACCACCGCGACCGCGAGCAGAAGCGGCCACAATCCGACGCCCGCGAGAGCCCATCGATGACGAACGAGAAGTGCCACGGCGAGGACCGCCAGCGCAGCCCACGGCGCGGCGTTCGAAGGTAGAAGCTCAACGTATCCGGCATGGAACAGCACGAGCGCCGTGTAAGCGCCGAGGAGCAGTTGACCACCGGCAGACGAGCGCTGAAAGCCATGCGCGGAACGACATAGAGCAGCGCCGCGGCGAGCACACTTGCGATGGCAATCCAGGGAGCCGCGTCCGGCACGTGTGCCTTCAGGACGAGGTACTGCAGTCCGTAGAAAAGGAGCAGGGCCGGCAGATGCACGAGCGCCGCCTGCTCATCGAGCGGCGCGCGCCAGCGGATCGCGAAGACCGTGACGCCCACGGCGAAGATCACGGCCTGCACCGTCTGAAACTCAACGAGTTCATGCCAAATGAGCTGCTGTCTCCCGGCGAGGGCATCGAACCCCACGAGCGCGACGTAGAGGGCGAGCAGGATGAGAAACGGCGCGGAGTACGAGGCGGCGACGGCAAAGAGGGCGTAGAGATCGCTCTCGAAGGCGGCACACAGCGCAAGAGAGGTCGCGCACACCACGATCACCGCGCCGGCAGCCCCCCGTCCACTCGTGAGGTGATAGAGCAAATGAGCGCCATAGACCGCGAGGAACAAGATCGCGACGCCGGCGGCCGGCAGGAGTCCCGCGTACCGGTGGTTGATGCGCTTCAACGCAAAACCGGCACCGATCAGCAGGATCCCGAACACGGCTGCCGCGCAGACCTGAACGGCCGGCGTCAGCCACCCGGCATGGATCGCCAAGCGTATGAGGTAGGATGCCGCGAGCACCAGGGCGAGTGCCCCGGCTGACCCGAGCACGCTCGCCCAGCCGAGCATCTGGGTGATGGCGAGGTCCGGCAAAGGCACGGCCCCGGGTCGTGACGCGGATCTCTCCGCGGTTCTTGGCGTGGTCAGCGGATCCGTCGAGGACGCTTGAGCCGCCGGCGACGGGCGCGCCGGCGGCCGCAACTCCTGCGGACGCGGACCACCGAACTCCCTCAACTCGAGCGCGGCGAGGCGCCTCTCGATGGCATCCAGGCGGCCTGCGATGTCCTCATTGCCCACGGCTGAGAGGACCTCATGCGAACGGCTGCGCCATCGTGCTGCCGATACGGCATGATCCCGTATTTGCAGCCCTCGCTGAAGTTGGGCTGGACGGCGCTACACTTTCGTGGTGTTCGCCGCACCCACCAGAATTGCAACGACTCGCCTCGTCCTGCGCAGGCCCGGCGGCGGGGATGCCGCTGCGATCTTCGCCTACGCGCGCGACCCGGAGGCGACGCGGTACATGAGCTGGCCCACTCACCGGGGTCTCGAGGACACGCTGCGATTTCTCGAGCTGGCGCTTGCGAGGTGGGAAAGGCAGGGGGTTGGAACGTATCTGATCGAGCGTGAAGGCGCCGTGATCGGCTCCACGGGCCTCGATCCGGAGGGGCGCTTGGCCGCTGCGACGGGCTACATTCTGAGCGCGCCGGCGTGGGGACAGGGATATGCGACCGAGGCCTGCCGCGCGATGATCGAGCTCGGCGGCGTCCTCGGATTCGCCCGGATCGAGGCATCCTGTCACCGCGATCACGCCGCCTCGGCACGCG
>Ga0335074_10010618_pt1 | contig 12883 bp, 9 predicted proteins | sample Lox_Sample_23_FD_206715 | JGI IMG/M metagenome (GOLD analysis project Ga0335074, IMG submission 206715) | Soil microbial communities from Loxahatchee National Wildlife Refuge, Florida, United States - Lox_Sample_2.3 | ecosystem: Environmental > Terrestrial > Soil > Wetlands | place: USA: Florida...
CTCCAGGATCATGCGCGCCTGCGGGTCGAGCCGCCTGTCGAAATCCCGGACCGGCGGCGGCACCCGTCCCGGCCGGCCGATGCGGTTGTTCAACGTCGACTGCTGCAATGACGAAAAGAGGTAGCGCGCCTCCTCGTCGTCCTCGGCCGCGACGACGACGACCCCGAGCATCACATGCGGCGCCTGGAGCTGCGCCGACGGCTGGAAGCGCTGGTGGTAGATCGTCATCGCCTGACTCATCATCGCCGGCGCGAAATGCGACGCGAAGGCGAACGGCAAGCCGAGGATTGCCGCCAATTGAGCGCCGAACAGGCTCGACCCCAGGATCCAGATCGGCACGTCGAGACCGGCGCCCGGCACCGCCTGCAGGCGCTGGCCCTCCTGCGGCGGCTGGAAATAGCCCATCAATTCGACGACGTCCTGCGGAAACTGCGCGTCGTCGGCAAAGAGGTTGCGGCGCATCGCCCGGAGCGTCAGCTGGTCGGAGCCGGGGGCGCGCCCGAGTCCCAGTTCGATGCGCCCGGGATGCAACGCCGCCAAGGTGCCGAACTGCTCGGCGATGATCAAGGGTGCATGGTTGGGCAGCATGATGCCGCCGGCGCCAAGCTTGATCGTGCTCGTGCCAGAGGCGACGTGCGCCAGCGCGACGGCGGTCGCGGCGCTGGCGATGCCCGGCAGGTTGTGGTGCTCGGCCATCCAGAAGCGGCGGTAACCGAGCCGCTCGACATGGCGCGCGAGATCGAGCGAATTGCGCAAGGCCTGCCCGGCCTCGCCGCCCTCGACGATCGGCGACAGATCGAGAACCGACAGCGGGACCATTCAGCCCTTGCTGGCGCCGATATGCGCGATCGCGTTGATCTCGACTTTCAGCTGCGGCGTCGCCAGCGCCGCCACCTGCACCAGCGTCGAGCACGGAAAATTGCCGGTGAAGAATTCGCGGCGCGCCCGCCACACCTGCTCGCGGTTCTTGATGTCGGTGACGAAGATCGTCACGGTCACGATGTCGTTCATCGTACCGCCGGCCGCTCCGACAAGGTGACGGATCTTTGTGAAGATCGCCTTCGCCTGGGTGTATTCGTCGGTGAGGTCGCCGCCGCTCGCCGTCATGCCGGCGACATAGGCAATGCCGCCGCAGACGAGGCAGTTCGACCAGGTCTCCGGCTGCGGCTCAGGTACTTGCGGCGTCGTGGCCCGAACGATGGTCATGTGGTGATCCTCCTCGTAGCGCGCCGGCCGAAAAGCAAGGCGCATGCCGCCAAAGCGGCGGGATTTCGGTCCCCTCCTCAGCCATCATGCGGCAAGGATCAATGGCGGTGCTGCAACACGACGCGGCCGCGCACCTTGCCGCCGCTTTTCAAATCGGCAAGCGCCTCGCCGGCCGCTTCGGCCGGCCGCGTCTCGATCGGGATCGGCGGCACCTTGCCGGCCTGTACGAGTGCGAGCAGTTCGCGCAGGTCCTCCAGCGTGCCGACATAGGACCCTTCGATCGTCATCATCTTGAACGGGAACATGACCGTCGAGACGGGACAAGCGCCGCCGTACAGCCCGACCATGACGAGCTTGCCGCCCTTGCGCAGCGCGTTGATGCCGAACGCCATCGTCTGGGGCGAGCCAACAAAGTCGATCGCCGCCGCGGCGCCGCCGCCCGTCGCCTGCATGACCTGGCGGACGGCGTCGGGCGCGGCGTTGTCGATTGTCGCGACGGCGCCCATCTGGCGGGCGTGCGCCCGCTTCTGCGCATCGATATCGGCGACGACGATTTTGCCCGGAACCGCCGCCGGCGCGATGTGCACGGCGCTGCCGCCGACCCCTCCGGCGCCAATGATGACGACGTGATCATCGGCGCTCGCGACATGCTCGCGGGTCTTCTTCAGGGCGGAAAATGCGGTGATGCCGGAGCAGGTGTAGGTCGCCGCCAGCGCCTGCGGAACGCCAGAATACGGCAGCAGATATCGGCCGTGCGGCACAATGACGTGGCTGCCGTAGCCGCCGGCGACGCGAGTGCCGAGCGTCCGCGGGTTGTTGCACAAAAGCTCCTCGCCGCGCCGGCATACCGCGCATTCGCCGCAGCCGATCCACGGATAGGCGACGACCTTGTCGCCGACCTCGACGCCCGAGGCATGCGGCCCGAGCGCGACGACCTCGCCGGCGATCTCGTGGCCCATCGTGAACGGCAGGCTCATGCCGCGGGAGGCCATCGAGATCTGCTTGCCGTCGCCGAGATCGAAATGCCCGTCCCACAGGTGCACGTCGCTGTGGCAGACACCCGCCGCCTCGACGCGCAGCAGGACCTCTTCGCCCTGCGGCTCGGGATCGGCGTATTCGCGCATTTCGAGGGGTTTGCCCCAGTCGATGATCTGCATTGCCCGCATGTCGGAATCCTCCAGGTTCTTTGGTGCCAAGTTACGCTCGGCCGCGCGCTTCCCGGATGGCGCGCCAGACGCGCTCGGGGGTTGCCGGCATGTCGATATGGGCGATCCCGAACTCGCTGAGTGCATCGACCAGCGCGTTAACGACCGACGGCAAGGCGCCGGCGCAGCCGGCTTCGCCACAGCCCTTGGCGCCGAGCGGATTGGTCTTGGCCGGCACGGGATGAAAGTCGTGCACAAAATGGGGCGCGTCACTGGCGCGCGGCATCGCGTAATCCATGAAGCTGCCGGTCAGCAATTGCCCGGCGTCGTCGTAGACCGTTGCTTCGCGCAATGCCTGGCCGATCCCCTGCAGGATCCCGCCATGGGCCTGGCCGTTGACCAGCATCGGGTTGATGACGGTGCCGAAATCGTTGACGAACGTGTATTTGACGACATCGACACAGCCGGTTTCGGGATCGACTTCGACCTCGGCGATGTGGCAGCCGTTCGGGAATGCCGACGGCGGCCCGTCGTAGATTTCCGCCACATCCAGCCGCTGCGGCAGTTCCGGCGGCAATTCGAGACCGGCATGCAGCCGCGCCGCCAGTTCCATCAAACCGACCGATCGATCGGTGCCGGCGATGACAAAGCGTCCGCTGCGGAACTCGATGTCGGCCGCCGCCGCCTCCAGCACATGCGCGGCGATCTGCTTGCCCTGCTCAATGACCTTTTGGCTCGCCTGGACGATCGCGTTGCCGCTGACGATCATCGATTTCGAGCCGCCGGTACCGCCGCCGGCGATCAATGCATCGCTGTCGCCCTGGATGAGGCGGATGCGGCCGAACGGGATGCCAAGCCGCTGCGCCAGCACCTGCGCGAAGGGCGACCAATGGCCCTGGCCGTAATCGAGCGTGCCGGTAATGATCGTCACATCGCCGTTTGCCTCAAAGCGGATGCCGCCCATTTCGCGGCCGGGCGGTCCGGTCAATTCGAGATAGTCGCTGATGCCGCGGCCGCGCAGTCTGCCACGCGCCCGGCTCTCCGTCTGGCGTGCGGGAAATCCCCGCCAATCGGCGAGCGTCACCGCCTGATCGAGCAGCGCGGTGAAATCGCCGCTGTCGTAGGTCGTGCCGTTCGGCGCCTTGTACGGCATCGCCTGCGGCGGAATGTGGTTGCGGCGGCGCAGCTCCACGCGGCCGATGCCCATTTCGCGCGCCGCCGCCTCGACGAGGCGCTCCATGTAGTAGTTGGCTTCCGGCCGCCCGGCGCCGCGATAGGCGCCGACCGGCGTCGTCGTCGTGAACACGCACTTCGTGTTCACTTCGATAAGCGGCGTTTGGTAGACGCCGAGCGTGTTCCTGACGGCGTTGCGGGTCGGGGGGCCGGGCGCGCCGTACGCGGCGCCGAGGTTGCCGTAGCCCGTCAAGCGCACGGCGAGGAAATGCCCGTCGCGGTCGAGCGCCAGTTCGGCCGTAAAATCGGCGTCACGGCCGTGCGTGTCCGAGACAAAGCTGCCGGAGCGCTCGTCGGTCCATTTGACCGGCCGGCCCAACTCGCGCGATGCATGCAGGATGCAGAAATGCTCCGGCATGTTCGGCTGCTTCATGCCGAAAGAGCCGCCGACCCGGTCGGTGACGACGCGCACCTTGTCGCGCCCGATGCCCATCACCTGCGCGATGTAATTGCGAAAGCCGAAGACACCCTGGCAGCCGACGTACAGGGTGAAATGCCGCCGCTCGGGATCGTATTCGGCGAGGGCGGCGCGCGGCTCGATCGGGTTGATGACGACGCGGCTGTTGCGCAGCCGCCGCGTCGTGACATGCGCCGCGCCGGCGAACGCCGCGGCGACCGCCTCGCTGTCGCCGAAATGAAAATCGACGCCGATGTTGTGCGGCACGTCGTCATAGATCTGCGGCGCATCCCGGCCGTCGGCCGCGGCCGGTTCGGTGACCGCCGGCAGCGGGTCGATATCGACGACGACCGCCTCGGCGCCGTCCTTCGCGGCGGCGACGCTGTCGGCGATGACGGCGGCCACCGCCTCGCCGGCGTGCCGCACCCGGTCGGTCGCCAGCACCGGCCGGTCCTGGTGCCGCATCGGCGTGCCGTCGCGATTGTTCATGACCTGGCGCGCCGGCATCACGCTGATGCCGCCGGCCGCCAGCTCGGATGCGGTGTAGACGGCCAGCACCCCGGGCACCGCGCGCGCCGCTGCCGTGTCGATGCGGCGGATGACGCCATGCGCATGGGGGCTGCGGACGATGACGCAATACACCTGGCCGGGCCGGCTGAAATCGTCGGAGTAATGTCCCGCGCCGCGCAGCAATATCGGATCTTCCGCCCGCGGTACCGGTTGACCGACCCCGTAACGCTCGTCAAACCCGATATCGCCCAGATCCATTACGTCGTTCATTCGCCGCCTCTTGCCTGCAATCGCGCTGTCCCGGCCATAACCTTAGGGACAAGCGTCGCCGCCTGCCAGCCCATCCTCTTGCGCTCGGCAACCGCCTTGAAAAACCTGGTTCGGAAACGCGCAGCTTTGCAGGTGCTGACTGCAGTGCCCTTGGCGTCCGGCCTGGCCGCGTTGCGGCACATGAAAGGAGTTGGCTTGTCGTGCGTCGTCGCCGTCGTCCGGATCCTCAGCAGGACGGCGTTCATTTTCGAACGCGAGCACGGAACCGATCCGACGAAGCCGCGTTTGCCACCGTTTTGGGGTTGGAATTGATGACAAATGCTGGCGCGAAGCCCGCGGCCGGTGGGCACGACGGGGTGCCGGCCGGTGGTCTCGGCGGCAACCAGGCCGACCAAGGTGAGCGCTTCTTCCGCGAATTGGCCGACAACGCGCCGGTGATGATCTGGCGATCGGGGCCGGACAAGCTGTGCGACTGGTTCAACAAGCCCTGGCTCGATTTTGTCGGGCGGACAATGGAGCAGGAACTCGGCAACGGCTGGGCCGAAGGCGTTCACCGCGAGGATTTCGATCGCTGCCTGAAAACCTATGTGACCGCATTCGACGCGCGCCAGCCGTTCTCGATGACCTATCGTCTGCGCCGGCACGATGGGGTCTACCGCGAGATCCTCGACAACGGCGCACCGTTTCACCGCGGCGGCGCCTTCGCCGGCTATTTCGGCAGTTGCATCGATGTGACCGAGCAGCGCGCCGCCGAAACCCAGCTCCGCCAGGCGCAGAAGATGAATGCACTCGGCAAATTGACCGGCGGCGTCGCGCACGATTTCAACAATATGCTGCAGGTTATCGGCGCCAATCTCGAAATGCTGTCGGTCGAGATCGCCGGCCATGATCGGCTGCACCGCCGGCTGGAAACCGCGCTGCAGGCGGTGTGGCGCGGCTCGAAGCTTGCCGCGCAACTACTCGCCTTCGCACGACGGCAGTCGCTCTCTCCGAAGGTTGTCAATCTCGGCCGGCTGATCCGCAGCGCCGACGAGATGCTGCGGCGGGCGCTCGGCGAAGCAATCGAGATCGAAACCGTCATCGCCGGCGGGCTGTGGAATACCTGCGTCGATCCGGTTCAGGTCGAGACGGCCCTGTTGAACCTGGTGATAAACGCGCGCGATGCGATGGCGCGGCAGGGCAGGCTCACGATCGAGGCGGGCAACGCATTTCTCGACGACAGCTACGCCGCCCGCCACGAGGAGGTCGCCCCCGGGCAATACGTGATGATTGCCGTGTCCGACACCGGCAGCGGAATGCCGCCGGAGGTACTCGAGCGTGTGTTTGACCCGTTTTTCACGACCAAGCCCGAGGGTCAGGGGACCGGCCTCGGCCTCAGCATGGTGCATGGCTTCATCAAGCAGTCCGGCGGGCACATCAAGATCTACAGCGAGCCTGGCGAGGGCTCGACCGTGCGCATGTACCTGCCGCGCAGCCGCGAAGACGAGGACGCGCCGGTCGAACTCGGCGACGGCAAGGTGGCCGGCGGCTCGGAGACGATCCTTTTGGTCGAGGATGACGAGGCCGTGCGGGCAACGACGGCCGAGATGCTGGCGGAACTGGGCTACAGCGTATTGCGCGCCAGGAATGCCGACAGCGCGCTCGTCATCATCGAAAGCGGCGTCGCGATCGATCTGTTGTTTACCGACATCGTCATGCCCGGCAGCCTGCGGGCACCGGAACTCGCGCGCAAGGCGCAACAGAAAATACCCGGTCTTGCGGTGCTGTTCACGACCGGCTACGCCGATAATGCCGCTCTCCACAACGGGCATATCGAAAACGGCATCAACCTGATCACAAAGCCCTACGCCCGTGAACAGCTCGCCCGCAAACTCCGCCAGGTGTTGAACGAGGACGAGTAGGCGCGCCCTCGCCGGTGCCGGCGAGGGCGCCGGCTCCAGCGGGGTGCGGCGTTTGTTGTTACCGGCCGGTCAGCGCGTTGGCCGTGCCGGTGAGCGTCCCGGTCGCGATGCCGACCGCTCCGCCGACCACGGCACCGACGGGGCCGGCAACCGCATTGCCGCGGGCCGCTCCGTTCGCCTCGCCGCTCACCGCGCCGGAGACCGGGTTCGAGTAGCCATAGACGCCGATCGGGCGGCAGACGCCATCATACGGCGCGAAACCGGGCGCGCAGGGGTACCGCGCGAATGCACCGCTCGAGGTCGCGGCGATCAGCGCCGCTGCCGCCGCAAAAATCTTGATCTTCGCCGTCATCCTTCTCTCCGCGAAATTGCCTGCCAGCGCGCAAACCGCGCCGCCGCCGCCCTTAACGTGTATAATAGCAATCGCGTTCCACGCGTGCGCCGGTGCGCGCTCTCGCCACATCGGCGCACCGTTCTGGCGAGGAGAGCAGCGATGGCGCAAGCCGGCACCGGCGATTACAAATACGAGCTGATCCGCGATTTTCTCAAATTGCCGAACGGTGAACAGTTCGGCCTCGTCAGCCGCGTCGCAACCGATGATCAGGACCGCGTCTACGTCTTTCAACGCAGGGACCCGCCGGTCGTCGTGTTTGATCGCGACGGCAGGTATCTTCGCGCCTGGGGCGCCGGCGAGGTGAGCGACCCGCATGGCCTGAAGATCGTCGGCGATACGGTCTACACGACCGACCGTTCGGATTCGGTCGCCAAATCCTTTGCGCTCGACGGCGCCGTGAAACTGGCGCTCGGCGAGCGCGGCCGCCATGCCGATACCGGAAAGGTCGAGAATTGGCTCGTTGAACGCGCTGCCGGCCCGTTCAATCACCCGACCGAGATGATCCCCCATCCCAATGGCGACATCTACGTGACCGACGGCTACCGCAATGCCCGCGTGCACCGCTTTGCCGCCGATGGCAGGCTGAAAGCGTCGTGGGGCGAGCCGGGTCAGGGTCCGGGGCAGTTTCATCTGCCGCATTCGATCGCGATCGACGAGCAGGGCCAGCTCCTTGTCGCCGACCGGTCGAACCGCCGGATCCAGATCTTCACCGAGGACGGGCGCCACCTTGGCGAATGGACCGGCATGGGCGGCCCCAACGATGTCAGCCGCGGCAAGGATGGCAATTTCTACATCGCCGAGCAGGAAGCCGACGGCAACCCCAGCTATGTCTGCGTGCGCGATCCCGCGGGCCGCGTGCTCGTGCGGCTCGCCAGCCGGCATGTGCACGGCGTCGGCGTTGATTCGCGGGGTGACATCTATGCCGGGCTGACGCAGGACCGCAGCGTCGACAAGTTTGTCCGCACCGGCTGAGCACCCCGCCCCGCTCAAATCGCGATCGGCCCGATCCGCCGGCGCGGCAATGTTTATGATATGATCCGCCGCGCATGCTGCTTGGCCTGACGATACGCGATGTTGTTCTGATCGATCGCCTGACGCTGGCGTTCCGCTCCGGGCTGTGCGTGCTGACCGGCGAGACCGGCGCCGGCAAGTCGATCCTGCTCGATGCGCTGGGCCTCGCGCTCGGGCGGCGGGCGGATGCGAGCCTCGTGCGTCCCGGTGCCGAGCAGGCCGCCGTCGCCGCCGAATTTGCGATTGCGCACAACCACCCGGCCGCCGCCATCCTGCGCAACGCCGGCATCGGCTCCGATCTGGCCGGCACGATCGTGCTGCGTCGCCTCGTTGCCGCCGACGGGCGCAGCCGCGCCTTCGTTAACGACGAGCCGGCAAGCGTCGGGCTGCTGCGCGAACTGGGCGACAGCCTCGTCGAGATTCAGGGGCAGGGCGAACAGCGCGGCCTGCTGGATCCGGCGATGCACCGGGCGCTGCTCGACGCCTTCGGCGAAATTGACGACGCGGCGCTGGCCGCGCTCTGGCAGGAATGGCGCGCGGCGCAACAGCGCGCCGAGGCGGCGGCTCGCCATCTCGCCGATGCACGCGCCGAAGAGGATCTTCTGCGCCACCACAAGGCAGAGCTCGATGCATTGGCGCCGGAGGGCGATGAGGAGGAGCGGCTCGCCGGCCGCCGCGCCCTGCTGCAGAATGCCGAGCGGATCGGCGAGGCGGTAGCCGAAGCGATCGCCGAGATCGACGGCGAAAGCGGCGCGCAACGGGCGTTGGCGCGCGCGCTGCGCCGGTTGGAGCGCGCCCGCGACCGGGCGCAGGGACTGCTCGACGCGGCATTCGACGCCGCCGAACGCGCGGCGACCGAAACGGGCGAGGCGCTCGCGGCATTGGCGCAGGCGGTGCGGCTCGTCGAGCTTGACCCGCGCGCCCTCGAAGAGGTCGAGGAACGGCTCTTCGCGCTGCGTGCCTCGGCCCGCAAGCACAATGTCGCGGTCGTCGACCTGCCGGCCGTGCATGCCGCGCTCGCCGAGCGCATCGCCGCGATCGAAACCGGCGCGGACGGCGTCGCCGCGCTCGAGCAGGCAGCAGCCGTTGCGCGCGCCTGCTTTGTCGCCGCGGCGCAGGCCGTCTCGCGCGCCCGCGAACGCGCCGCCGCCCGGCTCGACCAGGCCGTCGCCGCCGAACTGAAGCCGCTGCGCCTCGACAAGTCGCGCTTCCGCACCGTGCTGTCGCCGCTTGCCGAAGCCGAGTGGAGCGGGCATGGCTGCGAGCGGGTAAATTTCGAGGTGGCGACGAACCCGGGCGCGCCGTTCGGGCCGCTGGCGAAGATCGCCTCGGGCGGCGAGCTGTCGCGCTTCATGCTGGCCTTGAAGCTGGTGTTGTCCGGCACCTCGTCGGTGCCGACGCTGATTTTCGACGAGGTCGACAGCGGCATCGGCGGCGCCGTCGCGGCGGCGGTCGGCGAGCGGCTCCAGCGCCTCGGGGCGCGGCTGCAGGTGCTGGTCGTCACCCATTCGCCGCAGGTCGCGGCGCGCGGCGCGCACCATTGGCGGGTCGCCAAAATGCAGGCCCAGCGCGCGATGGTCACCCGTGTTGAAGAACTCGACGACGATACGCGGCAGGAGGAAATCGCGCGCATGCTGTCGGGCAGCACTGTCACCGCCGAAGCGCGCGCCGCCGCGGCGAGCCTTATCGCCGGAGCGCGGCCGTGAGGAGCGCTGCTCGCGATGACGCCGCCCCGGACGGCGCGGGGCGCGCGGTCGATGAGATCGGCGAAGAGGCGGCGCGGCAGGAGCTGGCGCGGCTCGCCGCCGTGATCGCGCATCACGACCAGCTTTATTACGCCAAGGACGCGCCCGAGATTTCCGATGCCGCCTATGACGAATTGCGCCGCCGCAACGCCGCGATCGAGGCGCGCTTTCCGGAGCTGATCCGCGCCGACAGCCCGTCGCGCCGGGTCGGCGCCGCGCCCGTCGCCGGGTTTGCCAAGGTCACGCATCGGCTGCCGATGCTGTCCCTGGAGAACGCTTTTGCGGAACAGGATGTGCGCGACTTCTTTGCCGGCATCCGCAACTTCTTCCGGCGCACCGCGACGGAGGCGCTCGTCGCCGAGGATGTCGTCGAGGTCATGTGCGAGCCGAAAATCGACGGGCTCTCCGCCGCAATCCGCTACGAAGGCGGCCGCCTCGTCGTCGGCGCAACGCGCGGCGACGGCGTGACCGGCGAGGACGTGACCGCCAATATCCGCACGCTGGCCACCGTGCCGGAGCGGCTGTCCGGCGCGGATTGGCCCGAGATCGTCGAAATTCGCGGCGAGGTCTACCTCGAGCGGGCGGGATTTTTCGCGATCAACGCCGAACGTGCGGCCGCCGGCGAGCCGATCTACGCCAACCCGCGCAACGTTGCGGCCGGCTCGCTGCGCCAACTCGACGCCGCGGTAACGGCGCGGCGGCCGTTGAAATTCTTCGCCTATCACTGGGGCGAGGTGAGCCGTCCGTTCGCCCGCACGCATGCGGAGGCGCTCCGGCGCTTTGCCGATTGGGGCTTCACGGTCAACGAGAAGTCGCGCCTGTGCCGCGGCGTCGACGAGGTGCTGGCCTATTACCGCGACATCGGCGAGCGGCGCGCCGAATTGCCCTACGACATCGACGGCGTCGTCTACAAGATCAACGACCTCGATCTGCAGCGCCGCCTCGGCTTTGTCAGCCGCGCGCCGCGCTGGGCGCTGGCGCACAAGTTTCCGGCGCAGCAGGCCGACACCGTGTTGCGCGACATCGTCATCTCGGTCGGCCGCCAGGGCGCGCTGACGCCGGTCGCGATGCTGGAGCCGATCACGGTGGGCGGCGTCGTCGTACAGCGGGCGACATTGCATAACGAGGATGAGATTGCCCGCAAGGACGTGCGGATCGGCGACACGGTTATCGTGCAGCGCGCCGGCGACGTGATCCCGCAGATCGTTGGAATCGTGCTCGATCGGCGCCCGGCCGATGCGCAGCCCTATGAATTCCCCGACCATTGCCCGGTGTGCGGCAGCCTCGCCGTGCGCGAAGCGGGCATGGCGGCGCGGCGCTGCACCGGCGGCCTCATCTGTCCGGCGCAGGCGGTTGAGCGACTGAAGCATTTCGTCGCGCGCGATGCGTTCGACATCGAGGGGCTCGGCGCCAAGCACATCGCGGATTTCTGGGAAGCCGGCCTGATAACGCAGCCCGGCGACATCTTCCGCCTCGATGCCGCGGTGATCGCGTCGCGCGAGGGCTGGGGCGAGGTCAGCGCGGCAAAGTTGACCGCGGCGATCGGCGAACGGCGGCGCATCTCGCTCGACCGCTTCATCAACGCGCTCGGCATTCCGCAGGTCGGCCAGGCGACGGCGCGGCTGTTGGCGCGGCATTACCGCTCGCTCCGCCGCTGGCGCGACGAGATGCTGGAGGCGCAAGACCGCGACGGCGCGGCCTATGCCGGCCTCCTCGATGTGCACGGCATCGGCGAGGACATGGCGGCCGATATCGTTGGGTTCTTCGCCGAGCCGCACAACCGCGCCGTGCTCGAAGACCTCGCCCACGTCGTCGAGGTGCTCGATTACGAGGGGCCGCTCGAAACAGCCTCGCCACTTGCCGGCAAGACAATCGTCTTCACCGGCGGCCTCGAATCGATGAGCCGCTCCGAGGCCAAGGCGCGGGCCGAAGCGTTGGGCGCCAACGTCGCAAGCGCGGTATCGTCGAAAACCGATTATGTTGTGATCGGCGCCGACGCCGGCTCAAAGGCGGCGCGCGCCGCCGCGCTCGGCGTCGCGACGCTCGACGAGGCGCAATGGCTGAAGCTCGCCAGGCTCTCCGACGCCGCCGGCTGACCCGCGCCACCACGATGGACACGACGCCGGACCGCGAGTCGGTGTCGTTCGCCCTGCGGGCCGTTGCTGCGGCCTCCGACGCCAGCCCTGAGCCGCATTTGGCAGCGACACCCGAGGCAGCGGCGGCCGTCGGGCCGGCGCGCCTCGATCCGGCGCGGGCGAGCTTTGAACCGCAGCGACCGGTCGAAGCGGTGCGCCGCAGCCTCCTGCCGTTCGCGCTGCTCACGTCGGTGCTGCTGCACCTGTTGCCGTTGGCCGCGCTGATCGACTGGCGGGTTGCGCCGGCCGAGACCGTCCCGCCGATCCCGGTGCAACTCGTCGTGGTGCAGCCGCCGCCAAAGCCGCTGCCCGCTCCGGCGGTCGAGAAAAAGCGTCCGCGCGGGCGGCTCGCCTCCGCGGATATGGGCAACCCCGCGGGGCGGCCGCACGCCTCGGGCGCCGAGCGCGAACTGCCCGCGGCGCCGCGCCAAGCGCCGCCGGCCGAATTGGTGTCGGCTCTGCCGCCGCCGCAGGTCGCCGCCGTGCCCCTGCCTTCGCCCGCCGACCAAATGCAGCAGGCAATGCTGCCGCCGCAGCCGCAACCGAAACCGGCGGCGGCGGAGATGCGCCGGCCCGAGCCGCGGCCGCGCGCACCGGCGCATTTGGGAGCGCTCGGCCCAGCCGCCGATCGCGACGAATATCTCGCGTATTGCAACGCGTTGATTATGCGGCATCTCGACATGCTGCCGCCCTCATTTATCGGCGGCCGTCGCGGGACTACCATCCTTTCGCTGCTGGTTCTCGACGACGGCCGTATCGAACGCATCTCGGTCGAGCGCAGCTCCGGCTATCACGACATCGATGAGCGCGTCGAACGGATGGTGGCCGCGGTGCGCCGTTTTCCGCCTGTGCCGCAATGGTTCCAGGGCGACGAGATGTCGCTCGAATTCGAGATGCCGTTTCCGAGCACGCTTGCGAGGCGGTAGGGCCCGCTAC
>Ga0335074_10010619_pt1 | contig 12882 bp, 10 predicted proteins | sample Lox_Sample_23_FD_206715 | JGI IMG/M metagenome (GOLD analysis project Ga0335074, IMG submission 206715) | Soil microbial communities from Loxahatchee National Wildlife Refuge, Florida, United States - Lox_Sample_2.3 | ecosystem: Environmental > Terrestrial > Soil > Wetlands | place: USA...
GGTCGATGCTGCCGACGTCGCCGTCGCGCCGCTCGAGCATTGCGCTCGCGATCGCTTGCGCCAATTCGTCGTAGATGTGCTGCAATCGCGCACCGACGCGATCGATGAAGGCGAGCACGTCGGTAGCAAAGCGCGGGAAGATTTCGGAACGCAGATCGGCGATCAGCTCGCGCTTCATGTATGCGCCGCTCTGTGCGGCAGCGAAACGCGTAGCAATGTCATCGACGAGTCCGATCGCCGGGCCTCCGATAGCCTCGAGCACGATCGTGGCCGCGATTGCGTTGCAAATGTCGCCGCTCCACAGGCTCGTACCCGCTTGCGCACCGAACGCGTGCGCCGCGGCGTCGTTCTTGGCAAAGCGCAGCGGCGAGATCGCCTCGGCCAGCGCGATCGCCGCATCGAGCTCGTCGCTGACGCTGCGCGCAGCCTCTTCGGCAAATTCGTGCGTAACCTGCGCGACCACGCGATCGACAATGATGTTGAGCCGTTCGCGATCGCGCAGGCGGCCGATGTCGGCGGTGTCGATTGCTTGTGCAAGCGCGCGTTCGAGATCGGCGCTCAGGTCGCTGCCGCGCCGGTGCACCTCCGTGCGCGTCGCGAGCCCCTCTTGCAGCACCGCGTCGCGCCGGGCACGCGCGCGATCGTCCAAGGCTTGGAGTTCGGGAAGAACCTTGCTGCGGCGGTGATCGAGCGCGTCACGATCGAGCGCGAGCATCGCGAGGTCCGCGTCGATTTGGGCCGTCTCATCGGTGGCTGCCGAAGCAACGCGGTCGCGCGCGCGTGCGAGCCGTGCGCGCCCCGTGCGCCGGATCAACGACGCATCGAGCGCGGCAAGAAACTTTGGGAAGCGGCTGGCTTCGATTTTGTTTGCGTCGCTGCTGACCTCGCCATCGACGTACTCACGCGCCGAGAGTGCATACACGTAGGTGCCGGGAGCGTGGATCGCCGCAAGCGCCGCGATGCGTTCGTAGGCCGCTTCCCAGGCCGGCCGTCCATCGCCGTGCGGCTGCTGCCACAGGTCGATCTTTGTCTGCACGATGAAGATCGAATCGATGTGCTGCCGGATGATGCCCAAGAACGAGGCATCGCCCTCGGTAAACGGATGCTGCGTATCGATGAGATAGAGCACCGCGTCGGCGGTCGGCAAGAATTGCAGCGTCGCGCGCCGGTGCCCCGGGTTAATCGAGGCGAGTCCGGGCGTATCGGCGACAACGAAACCGCGCTCCAAAAACGGCGAGTTCGTTTTGACGTTGACGCGCACCGGTGCGGGCTCATCGCTCCCCCCGGCGACGAAGCGGCTGAGCCGGTCGAGCGGAATCCGTTCGGTCCGTCCATCTTCAAAGATCGCCGTCGCCTCGTCGGTATCTCCGGCTTCGATTTCGGTGATCGTCGCCGTCGATGGGTTGATATCGACGGCGAGTAGTTGGAACTTTCCGAGCAGCGCGTTGAGCAGGAACGACTTGCCGCTCGAGAATTCGCCGACCACGGCCAGCACGAACTTCCCGCGTTCGAGGCGGGCGCGGGCGCGTCCGACCGATTTCCGCCGTGCTTCACCAAGCGACGACTCGATCACGAGCAAACGCGCGACGAGGTCGTCGCGCGTTTGTTCGTACCGCCGCATGGCATCGGTATCGACTCTGGACAAGGTCTCTTATCCCCGAATGATTGCGAGGGCTTCGTCCCGGTGTTTTTCCATCAGCGCTTTCGTGTCACCCTCGACATTGAGACGAAGCAGCGGCTCGGTGTTGGAAGGGCGGACATTCATCCACCAGTCGGGGTAGCTGATCGTCACGCCGTCGAGACGGTCGATTTGCGCATCGGCGTAGCGCGCTTCAAGCTCTTTCATCTTGGCCGAGGCGTCATTGACCTGGCTGTTGATCTCGCCCGAGCGGAAGCGCGTATCGATTGGTGCGATCACGTCGCTCACCGGCTTTTTTGCCTCGCTGAATACTTCGAGGCACTGCATCAGTGCGATCATTCCCGAATCCGCGTACCAGTTGTCCTTGAAGTAGAAATGTCCCGAGTGCTCGCCGCCAAAGCGAATATCTTCTTCGCGCATGGTCTTCTTGATGATCGAGTGCCCGACTTGCGAGCGGATCGGCACGCCGCCGGCACGTTTGACCAGCTCCGGGACGCTGCGCGAGACGATCAAATTGTAGAGGATTCTCGCTCCGGGGTGTTTCTTCAACGTGTTGAGCGCGACGAGTGCGGTGACGGTGCTGCCGTCGATCAGGTCACCCTTCTCGTCGACGATGAACATGCGATCGGCGTCGCCGTCGAATGCCGCGCCGAGATCGCATTGGTGTTTGAGCACGGCAGCTTGCAAATCGCGCATGTTCTCCGGCTCGATTGGACTGGCCGGGTGATTCGGGAACATGCCGTCGAGTTCGAAGTAGAGCGGGATGACCTGGCACGGTAGATCTTTGAAGACGTGCGGAACGGTTTCGCCCGCCATGCCGTTACCCGCGTCGATTGCAATCTTGAACGGCGCAATCTTCGTGCGGTCGATGAAGGAGAGGCAATGCTCGGCAAACTCATCCAAAATGTTGCGCTCGGAGATCGTCCCCGGCGTCGCTGCAGCGGGCGGGAGGTTGCCTGCAACGATCTGGTCGCGAATCTGCGCCAACCCCGTATCGAGCGAGATCGCTTCGGCCTGCGCGCGCGTAAACTTCATTCCGTTATACTGGGCAGGATTGTGCGAGGCCGTGATCATCACGCCGCCGTCGAATCCATATTTACCGACGGCAAAATAGAGCGCGTCGGTCGAGACCATCCCAATTGAGGTCACATCGGCGCCGGCTTCGGTCGCGCCACGCGCAAATGCGGCAAAAAGCGGTTCCCCCGTTGGCCGCATATCGCGCCCGACGACGATGCGTTTTCCGCCGACCAGCGGCACAAAGCAGCGGCCAATGGCGTAGGCCACGTCGTCGTTGAGCTCTGACGGATAAATCCCGCGAACGTCGTACGACTTGAAGAGCCCTGGCTTGATCTGCATTTGCATGATGAACACGATTTCGGAACGCGCAAGGCCCCTACCCCCCAGAGAATTCGCCGCACGGTGAAGTCCCGGCCGTCGTTCCTGCGCGTCCCGGGAGCCTTGATTTGGACGGCCTTTCTGGCCCTGGTGCTTATCATTGCCGTTCAGGGCTCGTTCGCAACGCGGGCGCACATCGCCCAGACGTTCGATGCGCAATCACGCATCGTGCAGGCCCAGCTCAATCTCGAAGAGCTGCTTCGATTACAAATAGATGAAGAAAACTCTGTTCGCGGGTATGTGCTCACGCGCGATCCGTTCTATGTATCGCAGTACACCAGCACCTCGCAAGCGTTCGACCAAAAGGTTGCCGCCGTCGCAACGGTGCTCACCGAGCAGAAGATGTCAGCCGCGTCGCGCACGCTTGAAGATTACGTCTCGTTACAAACCAATTGGCGCCGGAAGATCGCCCAGCCGCTGCTGGCCAAACCCGGGCTCGACGTCACCGAGATCGATAAGGAAAACAAAGCGTTCTCCGACTATGAGAATCGCACGGGTGGCTTCATTCGCGATGCACTCGCCGCACGCAACGAAGACCTCGCCCATCAGACGCAGGAGCAGATCAACCGCGATGCCTGGGGCCGTACCTTTTGGCTTGCGCTCTTTGGGCTGCTCGCGATTCTTTTCAATGGTTTCCGTTCGCGCTTGGTAAGCGAGCTCGAAGAAGAGCGCACTACCACGGAAATTCTGCAGCGCGCGTTCCGCAGCGAACACGTGCCGTTGCCGAACTGCGAGGTCGGCAGTGCGTATCTCTCGGCCAGCAGCCATCTTGCCGTCGGCGGTGACGTTTTCGACGTGTATCGCTTGTCGGACACGCTGGCAATGGCGTTTATCGCCGACGTCAGCGGCAAGGGCGTTGATGCAGCGGTGCTGACCGCATTCATCAAATTCACGATTCGCGGTATTGCGCTGCGTCGTCGCGATCCCGGCGCGATGCTGGCGGAATTCAACACCGCCTTTGCCCAGACGGTCGAGAACCCATACCTGTTCGTCTCGATGTTCGTCGGCGTGCTCGACACACAGACGCTGCAGTTCCGCTATGCAAGCGCCGGTCACGACTCAGCATTCGTGCGCCGCGCGAACGAAGTGCAGCAGCTCGCCGTGACCGGTCCCGTGCTCGGCGTGATGGAGGAGCCGTTTGAGACGAAGACGCTCTATCTCGAAGACGGCGACACGCTTGTTTTGGTTACCGACGGGTTGACCGAAGCGCGCAATCGCGCCGGCGAGCAACTGGGCGATGAGGGCGCGATGGCGTTGATCGCGGCGAGCAACCCGCAGCCGCAGTTGCTCTCAGATGAGCTGGTTGCAAAGGTGAAGGCAATCGAAGGCAATCGCACGCGCGATGACCTCGCGGTGCTGTCGATCCGCGTGCACGAACCGGGGGGCGGCGATGCGAGCGTTTAGCCTGCTTGCTGCGATCTTGCTTCTACTCGTGCCGTGTGCGGCGCTGGCGGATTGCCGCGTGCATCCGAACGATCGCGTGGTGCTCTACGGCACGACCGACGACCCCGACGTCTTCGTGTGGGATTCGCGCTTCCGTCTGCGCGACTACGAAGGCGGCACGTTCGATCAGATGAAGGCGCTGCTCCCGCACGCAACGCTGGTGCGTCCCGGCACCCGCGCGATTGTTGAGAGTTGCGTCTCTGATTTCGTGCAATCGAAGTACGTGCCGCAACCCGACGATGCGATCGGCATCGTGATTACCGCGGGTCCCTTGCGGGGTCAGCGCGGCTGGGTCAGCGGGACGGCCGTTCGTCCCCTGCCGAGTTCACCGCCGAAAAGACCCTAGGGCCGTCCGGCGTATCGATGCGCGTGACCGCGATGCCGTACGCCGCTTCGATGAGTTCCGGCGTCAATACGCGGTCCGGCGCGCCATACGCTAGCATACGTTCGCAGCCGAGGAGCATCAATCGGTCGGCGTAGCCGGCGGCGTCGTTGAGATCGTGCAGCACGCAGATGACCGTGCGGCCTTCGGTTGCGAGCCGGCGCAAGAGCGCGAGGATCTCGTGGGCGACGCGCACGTCGAGATGGCTTGTCGGTTCGTCGAGCAGTAGCACCGGCGTATCTTGCGCGAGGCCCATGGCGATCCAGACGCGTTGACGCTCGCCGCTCGAAAGCGTGGTGAGCAGTCGCTGCTCCTCGCCTTCGAGATGGACCGCGCGCAGCGCGTCTTCGATCGCCGCGTCGTCAGCAGTCGTTTCGCTCCACTCCCACCACGGATGATGCGGATAGCGCCCGATTGCGACCACGTCGCGTACGCGCAACGTCTCGAGCATCGCTTCGTCGCTCGTCACGAAGGCGATTGCGCGCGCGCGCTGTGTTGGGGAGAGCGAGCGCAGCGGCGCGTCACCGAGCGTGATCCGTCCCGCAAGCGTGGGACGAATGCCGCACAGCGCGCGCAAGAGCGTCGTCTTGCCGACCCCGTTGGGACCAAGCACCGCCAGAAACTCGCCGTCGGCGATGCGCGCATCGATCCCCTGCACGAGCGTCCGCTGCGCAATGCCGATTGCTACCGCTTCCAGCGCGATCACGCCGGGCGCTCCTGTTGCAGGTAGAGATAGAGAAACGCGGGCACGCCGATGAACGCGAGCAGCACGCCGATCGGGAGTTCCGAGGGGGCGACGATGCTACGCGCAACGGCATCGGCGACCGCGCACAGCGCGGCGCCGCAGAGTGCGCACGCGGGCAATAAGAGACGGGCGCTGGATCCAACCAGCCGGCGCGCAACGTGCGGCACGATCAGCCCGATAAAGCCGATCATGCCGGCGAGTGCAACGCTAGCTGCCGCGAGGAGGGATGTCGCCGCCAGGATCAGCCATTGCGCGCGATCGACGTCAACACCGACCGCGCGTGCGCGCACGTCTCCGACCCGCAGTGCATCAAGTGCGGGTGCAGCAAAGAGCGCGAGTACGACACCGAGCGCAAGGTACGGAGCGGCGAAGAGCAGGTCGTGCCAGCCGCGCCCGGCCATCGAGCCGGCGAGCCAGGCGAGAATCGATTGCGCCGCGTCGAGCGAATTCGAGCGCGCGATTGCAAACGCGACGATCGCGGAGAAAAGCGCCGAGATCGAGATGCCGGCGAGAATCAGGCGGTTGGGATCGACACCGCTGCCGCGCCGGGCGAGCGCCGCAACCAGCATGGCGGTCAGCAGTCCCGCGACGAAGCCGAGCGCGGGAAGCGCAGGCGCGGCAACACCCGCCAGCAGTGCGAGGGCGATAACCGCCGCCGCGCCGGCGCTCACGCCGGTGAGATACGGATCGACGAGCGGATTGCGCAGCATTCCTTGCAAGAGCGCACCGCCGATGGCCAGCGCAGCGCCGACGACGGCCCCGATCGCGACGCGCGGCATACGCAGTTGCCAAACGATCGTGGTAATGTCGCTGTGCGTGTGTGGATGTAGCAAGGCACGAAAAATCGCGTCGGGTGCGATGGCGCTCCCGCCGGCGAGAAGGCTCACGCCGCACGCAAGCAGCGCAAACGCCAAGATCGCCGGCAGGCGCCACGCTTTCATCGCTAGCGCGCGGTCAATTCCACTGCGAAGGTGCGGCCGGGCATCGGATAGCCCGCAACTTGCGCATAGCGCTCGTTGCCCAGGTTGTATCCGCGCAGCGTGAGGAGCAGCGTCGACGAGACGTGCAGACCCGCGTACGCGGTGAGATCGCTGTAGGGCACCGGCTGATAGAAGAGCGGCTGCGTCGGATCGACCGCGCCGCCGGCCCCAACGGCGCGTTCGCTGATCCCGCATGTCGCCAGCAGATCGTGGGGAGCGCCGGTGTACTGCAAGCCGACGTTGACCTCGAAGACCGGATAGCTGAAGGTCGGATAATCCGGCAGACGATACTGCGCGTCGAGATTTTGCGCCACGTAGAGATCGGTCACACCGAGCGTCGCGACGATGCCGTGCGACGGCGGCGTCTTGGCATCGAGCGTGAACCCGGCCATGTGCGCATGGTCGACGTTCTGCGGTGCATACACGGGAAAGGCGCCCGGCGGAGCCGTCGCGGGATTGCAATCCGCAACGCACGTCGGCACGATCAAATCGCGCGTGTGGTTGTCGAACCACGTCAGAGCCACGCCGCCCAGCACGCGATCCGCGCTCAGCGTGACGTCGCCGACTTGCGCGCGCTCGGGCTGCAGGAGTCCGAAGCCTTGCACGACCGAACCGTAGCCGGGATAGTAGAGTTCGGTCGCGTCCGGCGCGCGAAACGCCGTCGCAGCGTTGGCTTTCAGCGTGAATGCGCGCGAGAGCTTGACGCGGGCGCCGAGCGCGGGCGAATACTCGCCGCCGAGCGACCCGTCGCGCTCGCCGCGCAGACCGGCGTAGAACTCGTCGCGCTCGCCGATCCACGTCTGCTGTGCGTACGCCGCGGTTTGCGCGAGCATCGCCGAGGATGCCGGATCGCCGAAACCGTCGTTGACGCTCACAAAGCCGCGCGAGAGGTCGGCGCCGTAAATCAGACGCGAATTCGCCCCGCTCACCACATTGCGTAGCGCGAGCCCGACGCGATTCTCGGTATTGAGCGACGGCGCGCTCTGAAAGCAATTCGCGTCGGTTGTGTCATCGCAGTCGAAGGTGACTTTTTGCATCGTCCCGCTGAGGCTGATTGTCGGATTGGATTGCGCGCGACGTAACGAGAAGGTCAGGACGCCGTCGTCGTTGACGTCGTGCTCGCGGCTGGTCGGTGAATACTCGGGAAACTCGCCGATCGCGCCGACGTCGTCAGCTTCCAGCGAGGCGTGAAAATTGACGTTGACCGCACCAAGTGTGCGGCCCACGCCGTAACCGAGCGTGTTCGCCACATAGTCGCTGTTGCCGCGTGTGGCGGGCAGGCCGCTGCTAGGATCGACCGGCAGCGCGTAACTGTTGTTTGCAAAGATGTGGTCGAAGCTGAAGCCGGCTCCTTGCAGTTGCAGTTCGCTGTCGTCGAAGGTGCCGTAGCGCAGCGTCGCCACCGGCGCCGCATGTTGCGTAGCGGTGATGATGTTGATGATGCCGCCGATCGAGCCCGCGCCATAGAGCGTCGAGCCCCCGCCTTCGACGACCTCGATGCGATCGATACCGGCCGTTGAATACGTACTGAGCTGCACCAAGTCCGCGAGTCCGCCCGGCGCAGGCTGTCCATCGACGAGCACGAGCACTTCGGTCGAATCGCTGCCGCGAATGCCGTAGTTGGCTTGCGCGCCGATCGGACCGTAGTTTGCGATTTCGACGCCGGGCACGTTTTGCAACGCACTCGTGACCGTGCGCCAGCCGTTCTGCGCGATCTGCTGCGCGGTCACGACGTATATCGTGCGCACGCTGTTGCGCAAGGTTTCGTCCGAGCGATCCGACGTGACGACGTGCGCGATCTCCGGCGGTGTGGCCGTGGGCGAGGGAGAGGGCGAGGGCGAGAGCGGAACGATGGCTGCGGCGAGTACGCGCAGCGCGGCAAGTAGTGCCATGGTGGCAGTCCTTCCTTCATGCGAGGTAGGGCGATGCTGCTATGGCTTGCGACGGTATCCTGACTCGCGGTTTCCCGCATACAGTGGCGCGACCGTGCCGGCATCTCACCGGCTTCCCCGCGTGCAAACCTGAAGGACGGCGTAGTTTGAGAGGCACGCGCTATTACCTGCCGCGAAGGTGGCGCTATGCTCTTGCACCTCCTCCTTGCGCTGCGCATCGTCACGCTCATCCCGTCGTTTGCTGAAGACGTTGTCGCGATTGGCGGTCGCGCGGAGCTTGTCGGCATCTCAAAATTCTCGCAAGACGTTCCTAATAGCGCGGCGTTGCCGGTTGTTGGCGATTTTGCAAGCGTCGATACCGAGCGCATCATCGCGCTGCATCCGGATGTCGTGGTAGGTATTCCATCGCAGGCGAGCTTGGTCGCTCCGCTGCGACGCGCGGGAGTTCACGTCGTGCTCATGCCCGATGACAGCTACGACGATATCTTTGCCGACCTGCGCACGCTGGGGTACCTCATGGGGCGTAGCGCGCAGGCGCAGGCCGAGATCGCCCGCCTGCAACGCCAGACCGCGCAGTTGACCGCGAAGGTGCCGCACCGCCTCTATCATCCGTCGGTCTTTGTTGCGCTCGGTACCGGGCCGATCTGGACCGTCGGCCCGGTGTCGTATATCGGACACTTGATCGTGCTCGCGGGAGGCGTTGATGCGGCAAGCGGCCTGAACGCCCCGTGGGCAGAGTATAGTGAAGAGGCACTGGTGCGCGCGCAGCCTGATGCGATCGTTGCGGGGCACGATACCGACCTGAGCGCGGTCGCGACGCAAGAACCATGGCGGAGCTTGCGCGCGATGCACGAAGGTCACGTGTTCGTTATCACCGACGCCCGCATCGATGACGCGCTTTTCCGTCCAGGACCGAACTACAATGAGGGACTCCGCTGGCTAATCGAACGATTGTCGTCGCTGTCGACACCAACGACCCGCAGCGGCCACTCGAACCCGAACTCGTCGAGCTCGAAGCCCTAGCGCAAGCTGCAGGGGCGCAAATCGTTGCGCAGGTCGTGCAGAAACGCGATCACCTCGATCCGGCAACGCTCGTCGGAAGCGGGAAGGCGCGCGAGATCGCAGAGCTGGTCAAAGAACACGATGCCGCGCTCGTAATCGTGCTCAACGATTTGCGGCCGCGCCAGCGCAAGAATCTCGAGAAGCTCATTCCGGTACCGATCGTCGATCGCACGATGTTGATCCTCGATGTGTTCGCGCAGCACGCGCGCAGCCGCGAGGGCAAGTTGCAGGTCGAGCTCGCGCAGCTGCGTTACCGTCAGTCGAATCTGATCGGCGTTGGCGCCGATCTCTCGCGTCTGGGCGGCGGTATCGGCACCCGCGGCCCGGGCGAAACCAAACTCGAAGTCGATCGCCGCCGGATTCAAAGTCGTATCAGCGTTTTGCGCCGCCAGCTGGAGGATGTGCGGCGCCAGCGCGAAACGCGCCGCAACGCACCGCGTCGTGAACCGCTCGTTGCATTGGTGGGATATACCAACGCCGGGAAGTCCTCGCTGCTCAACGCGCTCGCTCGCAGTGACGTATTCGTCGCGGATCAGCCGTTCGCTACGCTCGATCCGACGATCCGGCGTGTCTACTTGCAGCCGGGTGCGTACGCTCGCGTTGCCGATACCGTCGGGTTCATCACCGATCTCCCGAAGGATTTGGTCAACGCGTTTCGCGCGACGCTCGAAGAGTTGCGCGAAGCGGATCTGCTCGTGCACGTGCTCGATGCGTCCAATCCCGACTGGCCGCGTCAGCAAGCCGCGGTCGAGGCACAGCTGCATGACTTGGGACTGGATGAGAAGTCAATAATTCGCGTTTTTAACAAGATTGATAATGCGATTGTCATCCCCAGCGTAGCGCAGCGTAGCCGAGGGAGCGACGAGATCGACGTAAGCGCACGAACGGGATTCGGCCTCGAGAGTTTAAGGACGAAAATCGCACAATGCGCGTAATTGCGGCGTTGTTCGCTTGCGCGCTGCTCGGCGCGTGCGCGCCCGACTACCCGGACGATCGATTCGTTGCGCTGGTGCGCGCTATGAAGCCGTCGATTGTCTTGCTGACAATGCGCATTCCGCCGGAAAAGAAGAAGGATGGTTACAACGAGGCCTACGGAACGGGCCTGGTCGTAGCATCCGGCAAGTGGGGTAGCGACATTCTGACGGTCGCGCACGTCGTCGAAGACGCGTGGGACATGCATGCGACAATCGATAATCGTACGAAGGTGAGCGCGCACGTCGTTGCGGTCAACAATGATACCGACGTTGCGTTGCTACGCACGTCGCGGGCGAACTTGCCGGTGCAGCGTCTTGGAACAACAACTCCGCTCGGCGACCAGATCGGTCGCGACGTCGGCTTGCTCGGCTATCCGATCCCCGATGAATTCGAAGACGAACAACTCGGGCTTGCAACCTCGCTCACCACGGGACGGCTCTCTTCGATTCGCAACGACGCGCTCGAAGTGACCATACCAATCGTACCGGGCGAGAGCGGCGGCCCGGTATTCTTGATCGACACGGGGCAGATCATCGGCCTCGCGGATTCGCGTTTCGACGACGAACGGTCAATCGGGTTTGCGGTTCCGCTCGGCGATGCACTGCACTTTCTGCACACGATCGATCGCGCCCACGGATTCTAGAACTTCGGGAGTTCCTTTTCGCTGATCCATTGCAGCGGCGGAATCTGAAAGAAACCCGCAAGGGCGTTGAGGTACCCCGCATAGGTGCTTCGCATCGACACAAAGCGCTCCCAGGCCGTATTGTCCTCGCGTAAGCGAAGCCCGGCTGCGCTTAGATCGGTGCACGCCTGGGTGAATTGTTCGCGCGTGATGCCGGGCCCAGGCGCGAATTCAAAGCCGTGTGCGCTAAAATACGTGGCGAGGTCGCGCGCCGCGTGTTGCCCGATATTATAAAGAATAGCGGCTTCGCCGACGTCGCTTTCGACGGTCGTCATCAACAGCACCGACGCGTCCAATAGCGTTCCGAGCGTACCGACCCAGGACTGTGAGTCGTGACTGGAGCGAAAGTAGGCCAGCACCGGATAGGCAAGGTGCGTCTCCATCAGCGAGGCACACCATGACTCGGCGCCGCGCATCAGCGAGGGCAAGTCTCGCACGACGCCGGCGCGCGCGGCGATCGCGAGCAGCGCGACGCCGCTCGGCGGGCTTCCCGCGCGCGCCGCTACCGAGACGACGAATTGCTCGCGCGTTTGAAACGAACCGAAGACCGCGAACAGATACGCGGTGGTAATCGAAACCAGCCCGAACCCGGATGCGCCGGCGAGCAGTGAGAACATTCGCGTGATGCCGGTGCTTCCGACGAAATCACCGAAACCGATCGTTAGGAATGAGCTTCCGGCAAAGTACAACGCCTCGCCGAAGGTACGGAGCTCCGGGCGCATTTGGCTGCGCAGCGCGTAGAAGATCGCGCCGTAGCCGATCAGCAGCATGAGCGACCAGAGTACGAGGTTGAGAATCAAATAGAAAGGAGCGAAGGCGGCGAGAAAGTTTTCCCGCTTGTAGGGGTCGCGGCCGCGAATAAAGCGCGCAAGGCGGGGCCAGGTCCACCACAGCGCGCGCGCGTTGTAATAACTCGCGCGTAAGCGGCGTCCAACGGACCGTGGGACGATTACCGACTGAAAGACGTCGTTGAAGGTGAGGGCAATGAACAGCACCCCAACGATCACCAGCGCGACGCGATCCATCTGTTAGCGACCTGCGATGCCGGGATGTATGGCGCCGTCACAGGCACCGCGGGGTCGGCCGGCGAGGCGCGAGGAGGGAGCATAGCCGTATCTCTGCGACCGACGAGCAACGATGCCGGCGCCCCCGCGCTGCCCGTGACCCAAAGGGCTGCCGGTTTTCGGGCGATGAACATCGTCGCTCTTCGCTCGCAAAGCGCTGCTTTTGTCGCTCATCGCTCCTTGTTCCTCATCTCGAAAACCGGGCAGCGTCACCGTACATCCTGGCATCGCAGGCCGCTAGTGATTCACCTATGAGGCGGAGAAGGCTTGCTCCATGGGCGTGACGCTTGTTACCGGCCCGGTGCGCTCGGGGAAGAGCCGGTACGTCGTCGAGATCGCGCAGGCATCGGGCAAACGGATCAGCTATGTCGCGACCGCGATACGCGATGGCAGCGACGGGGAGTGGGACGCGCGCCTCGCGCGGCACGTGCACGACCGTCCGGCGAGCTGGGAGTCGATCGAGAGCGCCTCGCTCGGACATACGGCGCTGATCGCTCTCTTCCGCGAGGGACTCCCGGAACAGTGTATCGTGGTTGACGCGCTCGGCACGTGGGTTGCGGCGAGGATCGCGATTCACATCGACGCACTCGAGCGCGATTTTGCCGCGTTTGAAACCCAAATGG